>Ga0209947_1000102_pt1 | contig 44478 bp, 35 predicted proteins | sample SalPonR2_B_D2_MG_FD_185706 | JGI IMG/M metagenome (GOLD analysis project Ga0209947, IMG submission 185706) | Salt pond soil microbial communities from South San Francisco under conditions of wetland restoration - Salt Pond MetaG R2_B_D2_MG... ...
AAGACCTCCTCTTAATATTTTTTCTTGATAAATAAATATTAGAGGTCTTGTAGCTTATGTCCTTCTTTTTTATTTAATTTTTTACCCACGGAAATGGAGAAGATCCGATGATTATAATTAAATGAATGTCTCATATTAACAGCTGAATAAAATAAACTTTTCTCTCTAGTTTTTATAATTTTTTTCAACTGTATCTGAAAGGATATGTTACCTTAATATTGAATATATAAATAAAGTATTAAAAATTTGTTAATTTATCTATAAAAACTAAATTTAGTCTAAAATAAATATCATTTGAACCTTGTAAATATTCTTTTTGTAAAATTAAATATATGCAAAACATCAAATAGTAATAGTAAAATGGGGGTATCTATATGGAACAGATTATAGATAAAATCACTAGAATGCAGCAGGCTGAAATCACAGAATACAAAATCTATATGAAATTAGCAGATAGAATAGATGATAAAGAAAATGCTAAGATTTTACGAAGTATAGCTGAAGATGAATTAAAACATTATAATTTTTGGAATGAAAGAACTAATACAAATATAAAAGCTCAAAAATGGAAAGTTTATTATTATTATTTTATCTCAATTATTTTCGGTATAACATTTGGAATTAAATTGATGGAAAAGGGAGAAGAACAAGCCCAGGAAAAATATAAGGAAATTGTATACCAAATAGAAGGTGCCGAAAAAATATTAGATGAAGAAGACGATCATGAAAAAAAATTGCTTAATATGCTACAAGAGGACCGTCTCAATTATATAGGTTCTATAGTATTAGGACTAAACGATGCCCTTGTGGAATTAACTGGTTCATTGGCTGGCTGGAGTTTTGCTCTCAGAAATACTCGATTAATTGCTCTCACAGGCTTAATCATGGGCATAGCTGCATCACTTTCCATGGCGGCTTCAGAATATCTTTCTAAAAAGACTGCTCAAGAACATCATTATGCTTTAACCTCATCTTTATATACTGGTGGGGCTTATATTATTACGGTAATCCTTCTAATTTTGCCCTATCTTTTATTAGAATCGTATCTTTTGGCTCTAATCTTTACAATTTCGCTGGCTATATTAATAATCTTAATCTTTAACTTCTATATCTCCGTTGCCAAAGATCTAAACTTCCGCGAAAGGTTTTTTGAAATGGCGGGCATTAGTATTGGAGTTGCGGTGTTATCATTTATAATTGGTATATTAGTAAGAACATTTTTAGGAATTGATATATAATTCTTATATTAATGGAGGAAACAGGATGAATAGTGTAAAAAAAAGTGGAATATTTTTGGTATTTTTCATTATCATCATAATTGGAATGGCATATTATGTTACACAAGTTGATTATAATAAAGAAGAAACTCTGGAAATCGGTGCAGAATTTTCGAATGAAAAGATATTATATACTACCCTCTCTGAAAGTTATAAATCAATCGCAATCATCAATGCTGATGGCAGTAATGAGATTATATTTGATGATAACAACTATAATGATGAACAAGCTAATTGGTCACCTGATAATTCTCAAATTGTATTCATTTCTAACAGGTCTGGTAAGAAGAATCTATATATAATGGATAATGAGGGAACAAATATAAGACAATTAACCGATATGGATACAATTATGGATTACCCCAACTGGTCACCTGATGGGATAAAGATAGCCTTTAGTGCTTGGAATGAAGGCAAAAAAGATATCTATTCCATTAATGTAGATGGCAGTAATTTACAGAAACTTACCGAAGCTACTGGTAAAGTACATAATGAATATCCTAGTTGGTCACCTAATGGTGAAAAAATCTTATTTAGATCAGATAAAGGTTTGAATGCAGATATATATATTATGGATAAAGATGGTAGTAATGAAAAGAAATTAATAGAAAAATCATTTTTTGATGGAGGATATACTGACTGGTCACCTGATGGTGAAAAAATCGTTTTCACAACTTACATAGAAGGCAGTAAAGAACTTTATCTTTATTATCTAGAAGATGAAAATCTGGTTAGACTTACAGATAATGATATCTATGAAGGATATCCTAATTGGTCACCTGATAGTAAAAAAGTAACTTTTATAAGATATGACAACAGATTTTTGAATGTAAAATATGCTGAAATACATATCATGGATATAGAAAACAAAAAGACTATACAAATTACAGATAATCTCAAAAGAGAGAATTATCCTAAATGGTCGAATTGACTTAAATTATGAAAATAAAACTAATCATTATTAGATGACATTTTGATACATATTGTATTAAGCTACTGTTGTAAAACTTAAGGAGTATTAATCATGAAAAAAATTAATTTTAGTAATATCATTTTAATATTAGGTATGATTATCTTTATATCTATGCTAATAATTCCTACACCTCAAGGCTTAACTCTAGAAGGAAAAAATGCAATTGCAATTTTTGTACTTTGTTTAAGTCTCTGGGTGACAAACTATCTTCCCTTAGCTATTACCAGTATATTGGGAATTGCCTTAATCCCACTGCTTGGTGTTTTGTCTGCAGCTGAAACATTTTCCATATTTGGTAATCGAGCTGTTTTTTTCATTCTGGGTTCTCTCATAATTGCAGCAGCCATATATCAAACTGGTATAGCTAAAAGAGTTTCATATCTTTTTATCTCAAAGATTGATAATTCTTTTAACAAAATTATTTTTAGTATTATTGTTTCTTCTTACTTATTGTCTTTGATTATGCCAGAACACGCAGTTGCAGCAATATTATTTCCGATAGTCTTTGAACTTGTTAAATCTTTGAAATTAACCCCTTTAGAAAGTAATTTTGCCAAAGCAGCTTTTCTGGCCTTAGCCTGGGGAGCAGTGGTGGGAGGAATCACTACATTTTTAGGTGGTGCAAGGAATATCCTGGCAGTTGGTCTATTACAGAACACCTATGGGATCTCCATAAACTTTATAGAATGGCTGCAGTATTCTATAATTTATTCTCTACCCCTATTGTTCATTTCTTATTATATAATCATTTATTACTTTAATACTAAGGTTTCTAATATTCAGCAGAGATTAAGCTATATAAGTAAACAATATGAAAAACTAGGCCCTGTCAAAAGAGAAGAGAAGATACTTGCCATCTTATTTTTGATAATAATATTTTTTTGGATGTTTTTATCAAACTATATTGATATTTCTGTAACTGCAATTTTAGGTGGTGTATCGGTCTTTGTTTTTAAAATCATATCCTGGGATGAGATAGAGAGTTATGTAAATTGGGGAATAATTTTGATGTATGGAGGAGCAATTGTAATTGCAACCTCCCTTACAAGTACAGGAGCAGCTGAGTGGATGTCCAATTCAGTTTTTGAAATACTACCTAACTCCACTTTTATTATCTTAGTTGTCGTAATTTTAATTACTAAACTTCTAACCGAAGGAGTAAGTAATGTGGCTGCTGTGGCCATAATTCTTCCCATCGCTTATAGTATGGGTGATATTTTAAATTTTAATCCAGTAATTATTACCTATATTGTATCTCTAACCGGTGGTTTGGCCTTCTGTTTACCGATGGGGGCTCCCCCCAATGCAATTGCTTTTTCTTCAGGTTATTTAGAATTAAGGGAAGTAATTAAAGTTGGATTGGTATTAAATTTGATTTCGATGGTATTATTGTATATAATTGCTGTCAGAATATGGCCTTTATTGGGTTTAGAATTATTTATTTAAATAGGGAAAGTGATAAAAATGAATAAAATCATGGTTTTGCTTTTCAGCTTTGCTAATATCCAAATGGTGGTTGATGAAGTTGTAAGATCAATCAATGAAGAAACCACTGAAATACACCTCTGCTTTTATCAAAATAAAGATATACCAGATACTTTATCTTCTCTAATGGGGGTATATTTAGGTGACCGCATTCAAAAAGATGTAGAAAATACTATCCTAAAAGAATATTTTAGAATGAAAGAGGAAATTACACAACAGTTTATAAGAATAGCTGAAAATCACGATATCGTTTTAAAAAACCAGTTATTTAAAAGTTATTCCAATAACAGGATATGCAGGTATATCAAAAAACATGAAGTTAATTATTTAATAGTAAATTACTTCAAAAACGAATTCAACTCACAAAAGGTTTTTGCTAATATCGAAAAAGAATTTCTGGATAGAATAGCAATTAAGAAAAAACTTTTCAAACACCATAATTAATTCAACACAAATAAATGTATTACAAATTCTAAATAGAAATAGAGGTGAATCTATTTATGATATATATCAGCCTGCTTTCATTTATTATTACAATAGCAGCCTATTATCTATTTTTTTATAGTAAGAGTAGTCAGATAAATAGACTCATCTTTAATGGATTCTTGGTTTTAACTTTTTCACTTCATATACTATATTTTGTTGCTTATTATTTCACTGGTGAAGGTGTGAATACAGCTGTCTTATATCACATTAACTACGGATTAGCTGGAGCAAGCTTTATAGAATATTGGAAGGTAATACTGTTAACTATTACATCCCTGATTTTTCTTTTTTTAATACTATCTTATCTTTCTTCAATTAAAAGAAAATCTAAATTTAATAAAAAACTTCTCTATTTAGCTTTCATCTTAATTATTATCTCACTATTAATCAATCCAGTTGCCTTTGATCTGTATAAGATATATATTGATAAAGATAAAAATATTAAATTTAGCGAATATTACAAAGAGCCAAATATTCAAAAAATTGCAGAAAATAAAAATCTGGTTTTTATTTATACAGAAAGTCTTGAAAGAACATACTTCAATGTAAATTTATTTCCGGATCTAATTGAGGGATTAAAAAACTTAGAAAAAAGGAGTGTTTATTTCACTGATATTAGACAGGTGGCCGGTACAAGCTGGACGATAGGAGGTATGGTTTCCAGTCAGCTGGGAATACCACTTTTTACCCCTATTAACAGCAAAGATATGCATGAAATAAAATATTTTTTGCCCGAGGCTTTAGGAGTAGGAGATTTTTTAAAAGAAAAAGGCTACTTTTTATCATATTATGGGGGGGCTGATTTAGAGTTTCAGGGCAAAGGTAAGTTTTATGAAACTCATGGGTTTAACGAAATACGTGGATTAAATAATTTGAAACCCTTAATAAATAAAGATAATTATTTAAACAACTGGGGGATTAATGATGATATCCTTTTTGAATTAGTTTTCAAGAGATATCTTGAGTTAGCAAAAACAAAAGATAAATTTGGCCTATTTTTAATTAACTTAGGAACTCATCATCCTAAAGGCCATATACCAAAAGATTATGAAAATATCAAATATAAAAATGGGGATAACCCTATACTAAATGCTGTTAAAGCTTCTGATAAATTGATCACTAATTTTGTTAAAAAAATCATTAGCTCTCAATATTTTTCAGATACGGTGATAGTCATCGCATCAGATCATCTAGCTATGCGTAACACAGCCTTTGATATTTTAGAAGGTGGCAGAAGAAGGAATCTCTTTATGATTATTAGTCCTGATTTTAATGATAGCAAAAAAGTTGACAAAAGAGGTTCTACTTTAGATATCGGCCCTACAATTATGTCCTTTTTAGGATATAAGGCTGAATTTGGATTGGGTAGAAATTTATTGGATCAAAGTATATCTTCTTATGAAATAAAACAAATACAGGAGAATTTAATAGCCTGGAAAGAAAATATCCAGAGTTTTTGGATAGATGACTAAAAATAAATGGTGTTTTGACTAGGTTTCAGTCTATTTTACGCTTGAAAAAAATAAAAATTAAGCTTATTATGAACTCTGGAAAGAATTAATTATAAAAAAACTATGCAAGAATTAAAATAATAAATCAAGACAATAAAGGTATTTCTGCTAACAATAATAGTGAATTGAAGCATTGCAAGAAAAAATATATTTTTTTTTGATAGTAATGATTTATTATAAGAAAACTCTTTTGCTAATTGTTTCAAAATAGCAAAAAAAGATAAACTGGATATACTTTCTTTTGATGTTGAAAGCTTTTATTACCACAATTACAAAGGTAGTTTCCAACCAGCCATATTTGATAGAAGTGATCTGTTAACTACTGAGCTTTTGAATGGAAAATAATTTTTTGACCTATTAATTGAAAAAGATTGTTTCAGATCTACTATCTGTTTACATTTAATCAGAAGGGATTTTTTATTTTAAAATGATTTGAAGTTCAGTACGTAGATATTGCAAGAAGATGAACTTTTCATTCCACAGTTGCTCTTGTTTTCAAAAAGAATAAAGCATTTAAAAAGATAAATGGGTACAGAGAAGAGTAAGAAATAATTATTTTATAACATCAGGTAAGGATAAACGAATTATCAATAACCTCTTTGAAATTATTAAAAAACTCTATACAGTCTATCAAAAGGACTATCCTTTAGAAAGTCCAAAAAATATAATTAGATTTTTAATACAATTTAATCTAATTACAATTAATGAATTAGATAAAACCAGTCAATATAGAAAAGAACAGTTCCAGATAATCTTCAAATGTAAAGAAATCTTAGATAAAAAATGATATTGAAATTGGCCTTTCCTATTTTGGATAATATTTATCGAAAATTCAAAAATAATTATATACATCCATTTATTAGATAAAATTTGCTCGGATTGCAAAGTTGTATAACAATTATTTCTTCAAATGTTTACAATCATATCTATAACTTGATGGTGTACTTTGATTATTAGAGGAAACTTCGGTCCTCTTTCTCCATCTATATTAGCATAATGAGTTTTATTTTCCTTTTTATTTATATCTATCTTGAAATAGTTATCCTGGATGTAAATTACATTTTTATTTGAAAATTTTTTCTTGTTCATCAAATTCATAAGCAGAGTTGGCAACCTATATATTTGATTGGTTTTCACCCCAATAAAATCAAGCATCCCATCATTTATAGAAGCAAACTTGGCCAGGTGTTGAAAACCACCCGCTCTTTTACTATTGAGAATGAAAAAGACAAAAAGATCTTCTTCTATAGTTTGATTAGACGTTTGAATCTTAAAGGGTATGATCTGAATTTTAGGAATTTCTTTTAAACCATTGACATAATATACTAATCTTCCTAAGGTGTTTTTCATATTAATGTCAATACCCTGGGTAACACCCGAAAAAAGCCCACCCACACAAACATTTATAAAATATTTATCATTTACTTGACCCACATCTATCGGTTTAATATTATTTTTTAAAAGTGCATCAAAACAATTTCCGTAATCTTTAGGCATCTTTAAAAATGAGGCGAAATCATTGATTGTTCCCGAAGGAATAATACCGAGCGGTAGATCAATTTCCCTTTTCATCATCTCATTGACTATTTCATTAACCGAGCCGTCTCCACCGGCAACAATTATTGACTGATGTTCATCTGTAAGATTTTTTAAACCTTTATACAGATCATTTTCTTGCAAGCTTCTAAAGATATCAACCTGATAACCGGCCGACTGATATTTTTTCAAAAATAAATCCAGATAACCGGGGAAAGTTCTGGTACCTGAATAGGGATTGTATATTAATTTAACCTTTTTCACATAAACCACCTACCCACATTTTTTTAATATATTCTTATTATCTTTATTATAAATCATATAATGTGATTAAACAAATATAATGTTAGGAGGATTAAAATCATGTTATACCTAATTATAATCTTAGTAATTATCTACTTATCCTATAAATTAATCGATATACACACCCATGATGTAGAAATAGATCGGCAGTCAGTATATAATGATGATATAAAAAATGAAATAAAAATATTGCATCTGACTGACCTCCACTTTGATTTTAATAAAAAATATCAAACAAAAATACTTAATTTGATTAATAACATAGAATACGATATTTTGCTTTTTGGTGGTGACTATATTAATCACAAACAGTATATGATCAACTTAAATGAATTTTTAAGAAAAATTGAGAATAAAAAACAGGCTTTTGCCGTTTTCGGCAATCATGATTATCAATATAATTTAAAAAAAATTAATAAAATATTCTCCCAAAATAATATTAAAATACTAAATAATGAATATGCACAACTAGTTATCAAAAAAAATGAAGTCAATTTAATTGGAATTGGTAGTCCTGATATTGATAAAGATGATTACAATAAAACTGTTAAAAATCTTGATTTGACTAATTCTATAAATATCCTTTTATCACACTGCTATTACATAATTGAAAAAGAAAATTTAAATCAGATAAATCTAGTTTTAGTCGGCGACACTCATGGATATCAGATTAATCTACCCATAATTAGAAATATCTTAAAAACAAAATTTGACTTAAAATATACTGCCGGTAAATATATATTAAACCACCTAATCTTAATCGTGAACAGAGGGTTAGGTACTATCAAATTGCCTTTTCGTATCAACTCCAAACCGGAATTGCTTTTGCTCTCTCTTGATAATAAGTAAAGAATAGAGGGGATAGGAAAATAAGATGTATAAAAAGAATGTAGCATTGATTATACCCAGTTTAAGAGGTGGTGGAGCAGAAAAAACGGTTAGTAGATTGTCCCAACAACTCTCAAAAAGATATAATTTGTATACAATAGTTTTTGACAACACTGATTTTAAATATGAGGTTAAAGGAAAATTAATAGACCTTAAGCTGCCTTATAATCAAAAAATAACCACTAAGACATACAACTTCTATAAAAGATTCATCAGCCTGAGGAGATTAAAACAGAAATATAAAATTGGAGTAAGCATCAGTTTTATGGAAGGCCCAAACCTCTTAAATATCTTAAGCAGGGTTGATGACAGAGTTTTAATTTCTGTAAGAAATTATCTGTCAGAAGATCTCTCTGGCCCAGAGGCCATCTATTTGCCTTTTATTAAGCCACTTTATAAAAGGTCTGATAAGATTATTACAGTTTCTCATGCCGTAAAATATGATCTTTTTAAAAACTTCAATATAGATTTAAACCAAATCTCTACAATATATAATTTTGTCGATATAAAATCAATACAAAAAAAATGTAGGCAGCCGATCAATCCTCTTGATGAACATATCTTTAAAAAAGATGTGATCATTAATATGAGCAGATTCACAAAACAGAAGGGACAGATCCATTTAATCAAGGCCTTTAAATATATTAATCAAAAAAAAATAGATCTTAATCTAGTTCTTTTAGGAGAGGGTCCGCTTTATAATAGTTATCAAGATCTCGTTAAAAGTCTAGGTCTAGATAAGAGTATCTTTTTTATACCATTTAAAGAAAATCCCTTTCCTTATCTAAATCGAGCTAAATTATATATAAGCAGTTCATTATATGAAGGTTTGGCCAATGCCGTATTAGAAGCAATGGCCTGTGGTCTGCCAATTATAACTTCTAACTGTCCAGGTGGGATTAAGGAAATTTTAAAAACCAATTTTAAAAAGATTAATATAGAAGATGATTATAAATTTGCTGAATATGGTATCGTCACAGATGGTTTTTATAACAAAAAAGATACAGATAGATCAGAAAAGAAACTGGCTAAAGCGGTCATCTCCCTTTTAGATGACAAAAATCTATACGACCATTATCAAAAACAGTCTAAACTTAGGATTAAAAATTTCTCAAAGCAAAATATTTTAAAGGACTGGATTAAAATAATTGGTTGAAATACGGAGCTAACTATAATGAAAAATAATCGTACAAAACTTAAAAAAATTAAAATATGTTTCTTGATTAACTGCTTTAGCCTGGGGGGAGCACAAACTTTTTTATACAATCTCATTAAAAATTTGGATAAAAAGCACTTTACTGTTACTGTGATTTCTATTAAAAAAGAAGGCCCTCTTTATAAAAAATTTAAAAAAATGCCGATTACTGTTCATTCATTAAATGTGAACAGCAAAATGGATTTCCTTTCAATATTTAGATTATATAAATTATTAAAAATAATAAGTCCTGATATTTTACATACCCATCTATTTTATGCTCATTTGATGGGCCGATTGGTTTCTATATGCTTTGAATTTAAAACTATCAATACAATTCATAATACACTTCATTATGGAAAGATAAAGAAATTTCTAATCAAGATAACTGATTTTTTAACTGATCTTAATATTGTTATATGTCATAAAATCAAAAACATTATGATAGATGAAAAAATCAGTCGGAATGATAAAATTATTGTTATCTCAAATGGGGTAGATTTAAAACAATTTCAAACCAAGTTATTAAAAAAAGAAAAAGAACAACTAATGAAAAAACTAAATATCAAACGATATGATAAAGTCTTATTAACAGTAGGCCGGTTAGAGAAACCGAAAGGTTATCAAAATTTACTTAAATCGGTTGCCCTCTTAAAAAAACACTATAATAATTTTATTTTGTTAATTGCTGGTGAAGGTAAAGACCGTGAAATAATTGAAAAACAAATTGAAACACATAATATTAAAAACAATGTTAAACTCTTCGGTCAAAGAGATGATGTCGATCAATTACTTAAAATTAGTGATCTCTTTGTGATGAGCTCGCTTTGGGAAGGGCTACCCATTGCTCTCCTAGAAGCAATGGCATCCGGTTCAGTTATAATCTCAACAGCTGTTGGAGGCATAAGTGAAGTTATCAAAAATTACGATAATGGTATATTAATCCAACCCAACTCACCTAAGAAAATGGCGGAAACTTTTTTAGAACTCTTTAAAAAAGATAGTCCAGAGTTAATAAAAATGGGTAAAAATGCTCAAAAAACAATAGAAAATTACTATCAATTAAAGGATAAAATTTTTGAATATGAAAAGATATATTTATCTTTAAGATAATTTCAAATACTAATTTATTATGGTAGCTATAAGTTATATTAAATCCTTTCTGGTAAAAAAAGTGGTGGTGAAATGATAGATAGAGAGTTAAAAGACATCACAAAAAAATCAGCTTTTGTTTTTTTGGGGAGAATCTTCGGCTCAATTATGGGGTTTTTCTTCAGCCTGATTGCAGCCCGACTGATGGGGGCAGCTGTTTATGGTCAGATAGTATATGTAATGACAATTATTATTTTGCTGACTGTTATTACAAAACTGGGTTTATCGGAAGGCTTGGTTCAAAATATTTCAAAATTAACTACTGCTGGTAAATTAAAAAGAAGAAATAGTCTGATCAGTTTTTCAATACTCACGGTAGTTATTTCATCATCTTTTATCGCAATTTTTATCTTTATTTTCAGTGATTTTATTGCCTTAAATATTTTAAATAAGAGTCAGCTTTCTAATCTGCTTAAAATAATGAGTCCTTTTTTGATCATATTCACCTTAGTTGAACTTTCTCCGGGTATTTATAGGGGTATAAAAGTTATAAGGCACCATGTAATAGGTAACAGCCTTATACTGACCTCCTTAAAACTCATTTCCTTGATTATTACAGGTTATCTCGGTTATAGAATTAACGGTTTAATTTTCAGCTATTATATCTCATTTACGTTTGCCTTAATTTATCTCTATTATAAAATCTATAAACTAAATCTTTTAGGAACTATATCAAAAAAAGAAATAAGCTCATATAAAAATTTACTTATCTTTTCATATCCTCTTTTTATGTCCGGTTTGCTCCATTTTTTTATTGCCAGAATTGATATATTTATGATCGGATATTTTTTGAATTCTTCTGATGTAGGAATATATACGATCGCTTTAAAGGTGGGTACATTAATTAACTTTATGCTTTTTTCTTTTAACACAATCTTTGCTCCAAACATCGCCTCTTTATTTTATAATAACCAATTAGAAAAATTAAAGAGATTATACCAGGTGATCACCAAGTGGATATTTACTCTAAACATTTTCGTATTTGCATTAATTCTCTTATTAAGCAAAGAAATTATGACTGTGTTTGGATCTGAATTTATTATTGGTTCAGCTGCTCTAATTTTGATCTCCATCGGCCAGTTATTCAATGCTGCAGTGGGAACTGCCGGTTCAGTTAACGTGATGACCGGTTATCCAAAATCAGAACTATATATCAGTATCATTGTATTTGTTTTAAATATCTCTCTGAATTATTATTTAATACCACGTTATGGAATAAACGGAGCTGCTTTTGCTTCCCTAATTTCAGTCAGCGTTATGAACTTAGCCCGACTATCTATACTCTATCTCAGGCTAAAATTCCTCCCCTATACAAGGGGATATTTGAACGTAATATATTCAGCCTTTGCTGCTTATCTTATCTGTTTTGTAATAAAGAAATATATTTCTCTCAATTATTTGATTATGATTATCACAGTTGGATTAATATTTTTATTGATCTTTACTACTTTAAATTATATTTTTGGATTAGAAGAGGCTGATAAAATGATATTTAAAGCAATTAAAAGAAAACTATTGGGTTAATAAAAAGGAGAAAATCTATGAAATTTAAAAATAATTGGCTCAATAAAAAATCAAATTATTTTAGATATCTTTTAAAGCCAAATCGTATTAATACTAACCTGGAAAAAAAAGATCTTAAAGAAGCCACTCCTATAATACTACCAACAGAAGTAAAAAGATATTTCAAAAAATATAAAGTAGCTTTGGTTAAAGATACAGATCCCAAACCTTATTACACCAAATTTGAAAGATTTTTAAAAAATAATGATCTTGATTTTGAATATTATAATATATTCGATTCCACCTGGCAAAAAAAAGCTAATCAATTTGATATTATTATCTGGAGACCAATGTCATATTACTGGGAAATTCAGTCAGCCAGAGAAAAAATATATTTTTTAAATCATTTTTTAAATAAAATAACAATGCCTTCCTTACCAGAAATCATGCTTTATGAAAATAAAGCCATCCAGTATTATTTATTAAAAAATAAGGGTTACCCTCTGATTAATACCTTTAACTCGTATGATTATGATGAATGCCTTAAATATATTGAAAGTTGCGATTATCCACTTGTTTCCAAAACAAAATTGAGTTCGGGTTCCACTGATATTACTCTGCTGAAAAATAAAAGCGGGGCAAAAAGACTAATTAATAAGGTGTTTAAGACAGGCCAAAGCACATATTGGCCCTTTTTAAAACAGAAAAATTATATTATATTTCAAGATTATTTAAAAAATTATGGCTATGATCTCAGGATTATTGTCATAGATAGTCAACATATTTTCGGATATTACCGCCATCCCAAAAAAGGTGATTTCAGGGCATCCGGATCAGGTATTATCATCAAACAAGTTTTACCTATCAAGGCTGTGGAAATAGCATTCCAATTATTCAAAGACCTTGATTTCAATATTATAGCTGTAGATTTCCTCAAAGCAAAAAAAGATGATAATTATTATATATCAGAGTTGTCCTTTTTTGTAGACGTGATAACCTGTATCCAGGCCGAAAAAGAAGATATAGCAGGCCGTTATATCTATAATCAAAAAGAAGACCGCCTGGAATTCAAAGAGGGTAAGTTCTGGCTTCAGGAACTAATCTTAAATAACTTTTTTATAGATCATTATCAAAAAGACCAGGGTGAAAAGGATGAATAAAAAGATAAGAGTACTTCATATTATAACTCGGTTGGCCGGCGGTGGAGCAGATGAAAACACCATATATACAGTTCAAGAACTAAACAAAAAAAAATACAGGGTTGATCTGATGACAGGTATAGAAAACTTAGATATGATGATTGATAATCTTAAGTTTAATGAAGATTCAAAACTGTATGTGATTGATAAAATGGTTAGAAATGTTTCGCCTTTAAAAGACATTTTAGCCCTTAATCAAATCTATAAAATTATCAAGATGAATAATTATGATATAGTTCATACCCATATCGCAAAGGCAGGTGTGTTGGGAAGAACTGCTGCTAAATTGGCCGCTGTGCCTCATATCATACACAGTTTACACGGTATCACTTTCCCTAAGACTATTCACCCTTTTAAAAGAATTTTTTACTTACTTGTTGAACGTTTTTGTGCCCTTTATACAGATTATTTTTTAGCTGTAGGAGAGGATATAAAAGAAAAATACATCAAAGCTAAGGTAGGTAAATCCAATCAATACAGGGTTATATATAGTGGTATGGATCTGGATAAATTTATTAGAGCAGCTAATTATGAACAGAAGATGATAAATAAAATAAAAGATGAATTCTCTATTGACCACGATAAATTGATAATCGGATGTGTTGCTGCCCTGGAGAAACGGAAAGGGCATCAATATTTGTTTAAAGTATTTAAAAGGCTTAAGGAAAAACATGATAATATAATGCTCTTAGTTGTGGGAAGAGGAGAAAGAAAAGAATATTTAAGTAATCTGACCAACGAATTGGGCTTAACTAAAGATATAGTCTTTACCGGGTACAGAAATAATATAGAAAATATCTTTGCTGTTATTGATATAAAGGTACTCACTTCTTTTTGGGAAGGTTTACCCCGTGTTTTAATACAAGCCGCCGCAATGAAAATACCGATAGTCAGTTTTGCAGCAGAAGGGGTCAGTGAGATCGTTAAAGACGGTAAAAACGGTTATATTATAGATATCTATGATACAAAAGATTTTTATGAAAAATTATCAGCCCTGATCAAAGATCCAAACCTTCGAAAAATAATGGGTGAAAATCAAGTTTTCGATATTAAAGAAAAATGGAGTTATCAACAGATGGTCAAAAAGATAGACCATTTTTACAGAAAACTTCTTTGATAGATCATAGGTATTTTTTATATAGAAAACAATTGTTTAATAAATATCTATTTTAAAATTAACATTTATATAATTTTATCGCTTGATTTTAAAAATATTTTTAGGTAAAATTAAGAAAATGATAAGAACTAAATTATGAATATGCAATGAGCATAATAACAACATAAATATATTAGCTGATGGAGTTGTTTTTTTATATGAGTTTAGTAGTACAAAAATATGGCGGCACTTCACTTGCTACAGTTGAAAGAATAATAAATGTAGCAGAGCGGATTGTTAAAAAATATAACGAAGGTAATCAGCTGATAATCGTAGCATCAGCCATGGGAGATACTACTAATCAGCTGGTAAAAAAAATGAATATGGTTTCAGATAATCCTACGCCAAGAGAGGCTGATATGCTCTTAACAACAGGTGAACAAATCTCAATTGCTCTTTTGACAATGGCCATTCAAAATTATGGTTGCCCGGCTATTTCTTTGACCGGTAGTCAAGCTTGTATCAAAACTGACGACAAACATAATCGAGCAGTTATAAAAGATATAGATAATAAAAGGATTAAAAAAGAATTAAAAAAAGGCAAAATAGCCGTTATTGCAGGATTCCAGGGTATTAACTCAAAAGAGGACTTCACAACTCTGGGAAGAGGGGGATCTGATACAACTACGATTGCTTTAATGGTTTCTCTAAAGGCAGATCGTTGTGAAATATATTCTGATGTAGATGGTATCTATACAACAGATCCCAGAATACTGCCCAATGCAAAGAAACTAAATTTTATTTCCTATGATGAGATGCTGGAGCTGTCCAGTCTAGGAGCAGAAGTCTTACATCCACACGCTGTAGAACTAGCGAAACTATATAATTTAAAACTTTACATAGCTTCCAGTTTTAATAACAATATTGGTACAATTGTAAGAGGTGTTAAAAAAATGGAAAAAAAAAGAAATGTTACAGGGGTGGCCTGTGATTCTGACGTAATTAAGATAACAATCAAAAAAGTACCTGACAAACCAGGGATTGCTGGCAATATATTTACTAGACTGGCTGAACATAGAATCAATATTGATATGATTATCCAAAATCTTCAATATAATAATCTTAATGATATAAGTTTTACTATTCACAATAGTGACTTTAAAAAAGTTAAAGAGACCATTTATAATATTGCTAAAAATGTGGATTCCAGAGGGGTAGAAATAGATCAAGATGTGGCCAAAGTGTCAATTGTAGGGGCTGGTATGATCTCAACTCCTGGTATCGCAGCAGAAATGTTTCAAGCGATGGGAAAAGTTGATGTAAATATTCAAATGATAACAAAATCCGAGATAAAGATATCCTGTTTGATCAAAGAAGATGGTGCAAAAAAAGCAGTTGAATCTATCCATAACCAGTTTAACTTAGGAGAATTATAAATATGAATTATATTAGCACAAGAGATAATCATTCACCGATTAGTGCAGCAGAAACAATAAAATTGGGCATGGTACCTGAAGGTGGATTATTTGTTCCTTCTCATATTCCAACCCTAAAAGAGGAAGATATTTTTGCTAAAAAAAATAATAGTTATCAGGATTTAGCTGTCTGGATTTTAAATTTATTTTTAAAAGATTTTAAATCAAAAACAATAAAAAAAATAGTCAACCAAGCTTATTGTAAAAATAACTTTCCTTCTAAGCAGGTTACACCCTTAGTCAGGTTAAATAAGTATACATATTTATTAATATTATGGAAGGGACCAACAGCTGCTTTTAAAGACCTCGCCTTACAGTTGCTCCCTTATCTATTAAAACAAGCTGTTTTAAAAACAGCTTTAAATAAAGAAATAGTTATACTTGTAGCCACCTCAGGTGATACCGGCAAAGCCGCTTTAGAAGGCTTTAAGGATGTTGAAGGTATAAGAATTATCGTATTTTTTCCAGACCAAGGGGTAAGTAAAATACAAAAAGATCAGATGCTGACCACTGGAGGCAAAAATACCTCAGCTGTAGCTATCCAGGGGAACTTTGATGACTGCCAAAGTGCTGTCAAAGAACTCTTCGCAGATCAGGACTTTAACAAATTATTGAAAAAAAACGGCTATCAATTTTCATCTGCTAATTCTATTAACTGGGGAAGATTACTCCCCCAGATTGTATATTATTTTGCCGCTTATTTAAAACTGTTAAGAGATAATAATATTAAAAAAGGTGAAAATTTTAATATTGCTGTTCCTACAGGAAATTTCGGTAATATTTTAGCCGCTTTTTATAGCTATAAAATGGGACTGCCTGTTAATAAGCTAATCTGTGCCTCTAATGAAAACAATGTTTTAACTGATTTTATAAAAACTGGAAGATACGATATAAAACGTGATTTTAAAAAAACGATAAGCCCCTCAATGGATATTTTAATATCCTCCAATCTGGAACGCTTTCTCTTTGAAATAACTGGTCATGATAGTACTAAAATAAAAAGATGGTATCACCAACTTGCGGATAAAAAAAGCTTTACAGTTGATCAAAAGACCCTTACTAAAATACAGAATTTATTTGTTGGTTACTACGCTAAAGAAAAAGAAGTCAAAAAAACTATTAAAAATACATATCAATATTATGACTACTTAATAGATCCTCATACAGGGGTTGGCCTTAGTTCATTAAATAAATACAGAAATAATAGCGGAGATTTAAATACAACTGTGCTTGCATCTACTGCAAATCCCTATAAATTCAGCAAAGCTGTTTTACATTCTATAAAAAAAGATGTGAATGAAAAAAATCAATACGAATTAATTGATAGGTTAAATAAACTAACAAAAATGAAAGTTCACCGTGGATTAGCTGATTTAGAAACAAAAAAGATTCAACATAAAAAAAAGATTAATCTTAAAGATATTAAAGAGGAAATCAAAGATATTTTAAGTTTGTAATGGACTAAAACATATAAATATCATTATATAAAAACTGTATTATACTTTATATAACTTGCGATAATTTTAGATTTTTTTAATTATTAATCAAAAATTAATCCACCTTTGCAGTTTTTTAAAAATATTTTTTTATCAGCTAAATCTTAACTAGCCTGGCTGCAAACCATCCCTTAATTAAACTCTCTTATATATTTATTGATATTATAGCTTTTTATATATATAATAATAACAAAGAAATTATACATTTAGTATTAATATAAATGGGGTTTTAAAAATGGCTCAAAATCAATATATGCAGGTTAAAGATATCTTAAGTAAAGCAATTGAACTTAAAAAAACCAATAAATACCAAGAGGCCAAAGCAGTCTTAAATGAGGCTTTAGTAAATAATCCAGGAAATATATATGTTGAAGCCAGCCTGGCTGATACCTTATTAAGACTGGGAGAAACCGAAAAAGCTTTACAGCTAGCGGATAAAGTACTTGAAGCAAAACCTAACAATTCACGTGCTCTAATAGTTAAAGGCAATATTAGTTTTGCCAAAAGGGAATATGAAAAAGCCCTTGAATTATTCGAACAAGCTCAGTTAAATAACAAGAGTGATTATTTAACATCTCGCTTAATCAGGACCTATCTAAAACTTGAAAAATTTGAAGAAGCACGCAGCATCTGCTCAAAAAAATTAGAGCAGTCTCAAAAAAATCTTCCTTTTCAAAAATTAATGGCAGCTATTTATGAAAAAATGGGCGAAACCAACAAAGCAGCCCAATATTATGATAAATATCTGGATAAGAAACCGAAAGATGACTTTGCCTATAAAGAAAAATTAAAATTGAAGATGAAAGATAAAGAACCTGCCAGAGCAGTCAAAGAACTAAAAGCCCTACTCAAAATTAAAAATAAATCCAATAATGTATTTTTACACCATCTTCTGGCAGAAAAATTAGAAGAAATACACAATGATGAAGAGGCTTTTTTACAATATAAAAAATCTTTAGAAATTGAACCCGGCAATGATTTTGCGGTTAAACAGGCTGGTTTTTGTCTTTATAGAATGGGTGAATATGAAAGAGCCCTTGATTATTTAGAAGAAGCCTTCCGAGATGACCCCTCTGATTACTATATTAAGACTACCTTAGTCAGTATCTATAAGAATACAGGCCTGATTGAAAAAGGTATTAATTTTTTCAAAGATATTATAAAAAATAACCAAGGTTATAATAAACTTTGGGGAACAATTAAAAAAATGAATAAATCATTGGGTGATGATTAAGATGAGAATTAAAAATCTTGTTAATGTAAAAGATGTACGAACCGTTGTTCAGATAGCAGATATTTTGGATCCTAAGTTAAGGGACTTCTTAACTGAAAGCTTTGTAATAACTGATGAGGTAGAAAAGATTCTGCTTTCATTTTTCAAAGACCTGACCGCTAATCATGGTAAAGGATACTTTATCGAGGGTAACTTTGGTTCTGGTAAATCTCATCTTTTAAGTGTGATCAGCCTATTGACCAGTTATAATAAATCCTGGGAACATATTTTAAAACAAAAAAGTAATACCAGCAGCCTTAAAAAACTCTCAGAAAAAATCATAGGTAAAAAATACATAACTATCAACCTTTCCTTAGTTGAACACTCCAACAAGGAATATTTAGAGGATATTGTAATTGAAGAGCTTATCAACTTTATAAATGAAGATAATAGACTGACTGATTTTGATTTTAAGGGAGAATCTGAATTTATAGAAAAGATCTCCACCATTATTATCAATGAACATGCCAATCGGCTCAAAAGTTTTTTAAGAGAAAACAAAATAACAAAGTCAGAACTCTTTCAACCCGGCCAACTCTATTTAATAGAAAAATTACTTAATAGATTAAACCTACCATATAGGTTTAATTACAACAGACAGCAGATCTTTGCTCAAATTTCTACTATCATAGATAACAACAAATATGATGGTCTAATTATCTTGATTGACGAGCTCTCTGAATTTCTGCGATCAAAACCGGATGGAAGACGATTTAATGAGGATATCAGGTTCATGCAGTTTTTAGGTGAATATGCCAAACGTAAGCCCTGTTGGGTTTTAGCCAGTCTACAGGAAGAAATAGAAAAAACCGGTGAAACCACTCCGGAGGCTTTTAATAAGATAAAAGATCGCTATCCAACGCGCTTTTATCTTACCGGCCAGCATATCAAAGAGTTGATAGACAAACGATTAATCGAATTAAAAGAAGATAAAAAGTCTTTTGTTGAAAAAATCTATCAAGATTATCAGGAATCTTTCCCCCATCTGCCTTTTCAAAAAAAAGAATTTATTAAACTGTACCCGGTTCATCCTCAGGCCATCGATCTATTAGACAATCTAAAACCGCTTTTTTCTCAGCACCGTGGTATAATAGACTTTATCCACTACCAGTTAAAAGGAGACCCCGGTCGTTCAATAGAAGGCATGATGGACCTCTCTGCCGAAAATCTTTTAACAGCTGATAAAATATTCGATCATTTTGTAGATAGGATCAGAGAAATGATGGAGACAAGTCCCTTTTATACCAAAGTATATAAGTATTACGAACAGGAAATAGGTTCATTATTAGAAGAGGGAGAGAAAAATACAGGTTTAAAAATAATCAAACTATTAATTTTATTTGCCATATCTCCCATAGATAAAAAATACAATGTCGAGGAAATTGCCAATATGCTCTTTTATAAGATTACAGACCTCGATCCTGCCATTAATTATGAATATATAGATGATATTTTAAACAGATTATATCAGAGGGGAGCCTATCTGATAAAAAAAGAGGCTAAACAAAAAAGATCGAATGTGTATTTTATTGACCTTAAAGCCGATGTAAACTTAATAATAAAACGACGGACCGAATATATTAAGTCCAATCTTTTTAAAAATGATAATAGAATATTTACAAAATTGGGTAGACAGGTAAGAGAAAAATTCTTACCCCTAAATAACCTTTTTTCTAACAATAAACAACAGAGAACTGTCAGCTGGCAAAATACTGATAGAAAAGGCTTTTTATATTTTTTGCCTATCAGGGATATTTCGATCGATAATATCAACCAAACTGCTCAACATTTGACTCATGGAGAAAAAGATTTTATGCTTATAATGAGTTACGCCATGAACATAGAAGACGACAAAGAATACTTAAATAAAGTGCTACTACCGCAACTAAACGAAGCAGAAAAGGCATCTTTTGTCTTTTGGATTCCTCAAAAAATAAAAGATAAAGAATTTTTAAAAGATGCTTTGGCCAGAATTATTTTGCTGGAGAAATATGAAAAAGATAGTTCCAAAACAGGAGAAAAAATTAAAACACAACTTACCAAACAGATTAAAGAAGAGAAGGACAGAATCAGTAAAATTTTTAGGGATGTATATTTTAGAGGAGAAATTATCAATGGTTTCAAGGAAAAAGTAATTAATCTGGCTGATCTAGGTTTTCTACCTTTTCACAGATTGATTGATAAAATTGTTTCTGGACTTTTGGAAGACAAATTTCCTGACCATAAAAAGATCTCTCCTTACCAATCTATTTTATCCACAGCCCAACTAGAGGCTGTTTTAGAGGATTTTATCAGTGTGGGAGAAATTGAAAATCTTAAAAATATAGATGGTCAGGTCTTAAATGTAATTGATGCCTTTATGAAACCAATGGGTCTGATCAAAAAAAGAAAAAGCGGCATAAGGTTAAATATAAAACCACATAAAAATCCATTGATCAAGAAATTATTTGAGCTTGTTGAGGAAGACAAAACAGCTATTGATGATATTTATCTTAAGTTGAGAAAGGGCAGCTATGGTATGAGTAATAACCAGTTTAAGCTGCTTGTTTATTCACTACTTTATTCTGGTTATCTCAGTGCATATAGTGATCATAAAAAAATAAGTTTAAAAAATTTAAATGCCCGTAACTTTAAGAGAATAAAATACATTGGTTATGGCGAATTAATTGATGAAGATTTCCAAATGGTATTAAGTAGTTGTTCATTGCTTCCACCTCGTTATCAAAAAAGGCATTTCACTCTTCCGCTGCAGCACAGCATCTGGCAGCATTTAATCGATAAGAAAAAAGAACTTAACCAAAGACTGAATAATATGAGGTATCAAGTTGAAAGATTAGAAAGTGATGATGATTTTACTGAATTTGATTTTACTAATATGATAAATTATATAAACAAAGTAGAAAATTTGCTCTCAGAAATTATGGTCAGCTATTCTTCAGAAGAGGGTTTGGAGAGATTTGCGGCTAAATATAGGAATATGCCCAATATCGATTCATATCTTGAAAAGTTTGAACAACTCGAATATTTTTTATCAAATAATTTGAACAAATACAAAAAGATGCTGAACTATCTAAAACACCCCGAGCTTGATATGCCCTCAAAGCAAAAATATAGTGATCTTTTAGAACTGAAAAAGAATCTAGTAAAAGCAATGAATGACCGAGCTGTTATCTATGATAAAAAATTCTTTGATGAACTTAATAATAAATTTACAGAATTCAAACAGAGATATATCGAAATATATATTGATGAACACGCCAAACAAAAAGGCAGTGACCATTTTAAAAGCATAACGGAAATGCGCACAACAAGAAGTTACCAGGTTTTAAAATCACTGGCTGGTATTGAACTTATCTCTGTTAAAGATGACTTAGTTAAGATAGATCGACTAATAGCAAAGGCTCTAAGTAAAAGTTGCAGTATAAATCCACAAAGCAGATTACAGGATATACCGATCTGTGAATGCAAGTTTAAACTCGGTCATAAAATTGAATTACCCTCTAAAAATAATCTCCAAAAAATTATCGATTCCGGTGTTCAACAATATATTAACAGTCTAAAAGAGAAAGAACATAAGCAGAGATTAGAAAATTATTTAGATAATATGGAGGCTGCTGGTAATAAGAGGTTTGCCCGACCTATTCGTAATCTACTCGCTGTGAAAATTAATAAGAATTTATATAAAAACTTAGATAAAATATTAAACCAAAACGTTATAAAAAGGATCAACTCCGTTTTGTCAGGCGATATCTCACTTATCGAAAGAAATCTGGATGAGCTATATGAAAATCTTATCAATAGGAGCTTTTCGCCGACTCAAATTCGGCAGATCTTTAATGAGTGGTTGAAAGGCAGTACTGGACTCGGTCAAAAGACCTATATAAAGGTTAAAGGCAATTTCGGTCAAGGTTCACAACAAATGACAACAGCCCAGGATAATCTAATATTAATTGATTATATAAAACAAAATTATCCAGAGTTATTAAATTTAATTGAAAATACTGATTTCAACATTTTTATTAAACTTTTAGCTGTGGTTGTTTGGAAAAATATATATAAAATAGATAGTGGTTTAGAAAGTCTGATAAATAAAATCATACCTGAAAACAGTACATTGATTATTGAAGAACTTCAAAGAAACCACAATTTAGAAGATTCTTTCACCGAAATGTTTGAAAGTCTATACACCAGTAATCAAAATCAAGCCATCAAAAAGTTAATTACATCTAAGATTGATCAGATTGATCTTTCCAGTCGACTAATTGATCTAATTTCACCGGCCAATTTAGATGAAATTATAGAAATTATAGAAATAGAAAAATTATCAACTAAAGTAATCAATAAAGTTTTAATCCAGTTTGTTAAAATGATAGAAAATATTCATCTCAATTATCAAACAAAAGAAACTCTTATTACACAAACTGAAGATATAAATAAAAAAATAGATGAAAGCCAACTCTCTAAATATAAAAAGGATGCCCTTAACTTGATATTAAACTACCTTTCTTTAGAAAAGAGTTTTGCTTATCTTGATTCTCAGGATAATTTTAATGATATAAAAGAGTGGAAGGAAGTCTATGTAAACCATTTAGCAAATCTGGAATTTAACTATTATAAAATTATCCAGCTTTCATCTCAGCTAGATATCACAGATATTATACCACAATCTATAAAGTATAAAAAAACAATTCAGACTCTACACAACTACCAGAATCTTTTCAACAACTTCCACGACAGTCGAGATATAATGGGAGAAGACTATGAAAAATTTATGGGTAATAATCTTATATATCTACTAAAAGATCGCTATCCTTACTTATTAAAAAAAATGAATACAAAAAAAGGCTACCTAATTCTTTTGGATGGTATGAGATGGGATATCTGGAAGTTGATCAAAAACGAGATAAACAAAAACCTGCCTCTACGCTTAATTGAAGAAGGTTCAATCTTTGCCCTTAGCCCTACTAATACAGAAACACAATTTGAAGCACTTAAAAAAGCCGGACAAAACATTAAACTTATCGACCAAAAAGAAGTAAGCGGCTCCTTACAGTCTCTATCTCAAAATAAAAAAACATCTAAAGAAATAATAAAATTTTCATTTATCGATGATAAAGTGCACAGTTGCAAGGATAATTACATTGAGTTCTTAAAAGAAATAGTTTTTTTAAATCAAAACCGTTTACTACCTTTTTTAGAAAAAATTACTTCCGGTTCAGCTATTTTACTTTTTTCAGACCACGGTTTTAAGATTAATCATGGGTTTAAAGAAATTAATAAATATGAAGAACCTCGTTACTTGCATGGAGGAGGCTCTTTCCATGAAATCATAGTACCATGGGCTTTTATGTATAAACCTTAATTAATTTGATGGGGAGTGAAAGTATGGCTACTTTAAAAGAACATGAACAGGAACTGATCAAAAACTTAACTACTGATGGTTGGAGAGCTCGGCCCCATCAAATCAAATGGCCAAAAGAACTGTACTGTGTCAAGGCAAAGAGAAGGGTATATGTTCTATTAAACAGGATTCATATTTATATACTTATCAAAAACTGTAATCATGAAGATCTAGAGAAGATAGTTGAGTTAATCAAAGATAAATTTAGGACATACCATTCGATTTGGATTGTGGCTGACAGTTTTACAGAAAAAGTCCAGGAATTTGCCCATAATACACAGCTATTTGGGTTAATTAAAATTGATGTAGATTAAATAACTTAAGGAATGAGTATATATGTTGTTAGAAAAGGAAAGACAACTTATAACTAAATACGGGAATAAGTTAATTGAATTGGGCATAACCAGACAGACCGGTGGTAATTTAAGTATATTCAACCGAAATGAATCATTAATGGCAATTTCTCCATCGGCTATACCATACAGTAAGATATCAGCTGAAAAAGTTGTTGTAATGGATTTAAATAAAAAGAAAATTGAGGGAGATAATAAGCCTTCCAGTGAATATGAACTGCATAGAATTATCTATGAAAAAAGAAAGGCAATTAATTCTGTTGTTCATACCCACCCTACTTATGCAACAACTATTGCCTGTCTTAAAGAAGAAATTCCGCCCATACATTATTTAATTGCATTTGCCGGCCTTAAAGTACCCTGTGCTAGCTATGCCAGATTTGGTACGAAAAAATTAGCCAAAAATGTATATAAAGCTATGGGCAGTAAATATAATGCTGTTTTGCTCGCCAATCATGGATTAATATCAGTTGGAAAAGATATTCAACATGCCCTAACTATTTCAGAAATGGTTGAATTTTGTGCAGAACTTTATTATAGGGCTAAAGCAGTTGGAAAGCCTGAAATATTAAGTAAAAAACAAATCAAAAGAGTGATTGAAAACTTACAGGATTATCAAAAAAACAGTGATTAAATATTTAATCATTGTCTTTTTAAATTTATTATTTTAAAAATACACTTAATAATTATACCACAAAAACCTAGAAATATTTACTTTACAATCTGATTTTATACTTTAATTTTTTAAAATTCCTTGTAAATATAATGGATGTTCTTTTAAATTAGAATAGTATCGACTAAAAATAAACTTTAAACACTTAAATATAGTTTTTGTAAGAGAGAGGAGCATTTTTATGAAAGTACAGTACGAATGTATGCCCTGTATATTAAGACAGGCTATAGAAGCAGCCCAGATGGTTACTGATGATGAAAAAATAATAGATCAAATCATTGAAGAATATGCCAAAAGAATACCTAAAATTAGAAACAATGTATCAACTCCTTTAGTTGTCAGCCAAATACAACAATCAATCAGAGAAAAAACAAACAACTCAGACCCCTATCAAAAATTTAAAGAAAAAAATATGCAGTTGGCCCAGAATATTTATAAAGATCTAGAAGAACTAATCCGAAGAGATAAAAATCCCTTGAAAAAAGCTTTAATTATTTCTGCAACAGGTAATGTTATAGATGCAGGTATTAGTTTAAAGATAGAAGTAGAAGATAGTATCTTAAAATCAATTAGGAAGGGGTTGACCGTTGATCATTATCAAAAGTTTGCAGACCGTTTAAAAAACTCTGATTCTTTACTCATAATAGGTGATAATACAGGAGAAGCAGTTTTAGATAAGCTGCTTTTAAAAGAGTTAAATCAATATGATATTAATATAACCTATGCAGTAAGAGACATACCTATTCTCAATGATGTCACCCTTAAAGAAGCAGAAGAGATCGGTCTATCACAATATGCTAATGTTATTTCAAGTGGTTGTAAAGCACCTGGTATGTTAATTGAACAAGCCAGTGATAATTTTATGAAATTATACAATAAAGCTGATATTGTTTTAAGTAAGGGTCAGGGCAACTTAGAAGGCTTATCAGAAGAAGATAGACCAATATTTTATCTCTTAAAAGCAAAGTGTGATCTGATCGCTGATTGGTTAGATGTAAAATTAAATGATCTTGTTTTTAAATTTGTAGAATAAATATCCTATCTAAAACTAAAGATGAAGAAGGGTTGTATTATATAATGGATAGAAAGAAAAAGGACTTTATTAGAGAATGGACCTATGAAGCTAATAATGATCTGGGCCTGGCTAACTTTGTAATTAATAATGGTGGTCAATACTATGATTTAGTCTGTTTCCACTGTCAGCAGGCGGCCGAAAAATTTCTTAAGGCTTATATAATCTATCTCAATCTTTATTACAAAAAATCCCATAATCTAAACTATCTTTTGAATGTAATAAAAAGAAAAAAAGAAATAAGCAAAACTCTTTATAAAAAAGCTGAATTATTAAATTCTTTTTCTGTTGATTCTCGATATCCTGATCACTGGCATGATCCGGATTTATTAAAAACTAAAGAATGTTTAAAAGCTGCTCGAGATTTTAAATCTTTCGTATATAAGGATCTTGAAAAACTTTAATACTGACCTTGTATTAAAGACAAAAAATCAGTCGTTGATATAAAAAACATTTTAGCTTATAATACAATTAAGGCTTCAATTATTTGATAATTATTACTTTGTAAGCTGTATAATATTGCTTTATTCTCCATTTAGAGGAGGAGTTTTAATGTTCATCAACATTATCCTTATAGCCTTGTTTATCATATTTTTAATTATTCTATTTTTCCTCATAATTCCTTATAAATATAGTTATCAATTTGTTTATGACAATGGTTTATCTTATATAATTACTATAAAAATTTATCCTTTTGTTTATGTAAAAACAAAAAAAAATAACTTAATACAAAAATATATTAAAATATGCGGTTATCAGAAGACTTTAAAAAATAAAAAAGAAAAAAAACAAATTGATGATGTAGTTAATGAACAAAAAGAAGAAAAAAATTTCGATTTTCCACTCAACATCATTACAAAAAATAATATCATACATATAATAATATTTGTCAAAGATATTATAAATTTGATTAGACCTGATAGTCTAAACATAAAAACAATAATCGGTTGTCAAGATCCTTACCATAATGGAATTTTAATTGCATACTATTACAGCTTTAAAAATGCCTACCCTAAATTACCAATAAATTTAAGTATTAACTGGAAACAAAAATATTTCCATTCAGAAGGAATAATATCTGGTTACATACTTCCTATACAAATTTTATTGAGGTTATTGACCTTTATCTTTTCTATTCGTACTTTAAAAGTTCTCTGGGAAGTTATAAAATATCAACTTCCATCTCTAAATCTTAAATAAGATTTAGAGATGGAAGGAATGTTTAATTATGGCAGTTGAATTATAATAAAAGATAGTGATGGAAATACATCAAATTCTAATGTTAAAAACATAGAACTTTTTAAATATAGTAAGGGTTAGTGTTTTGTTAGTTAGAGTTAAAACCATCTCAATTCATCCCCGAGCTAATCAGAGATTAGTAAAAATTTTTCTTGAAACATTTTAGATAAAAATAAATAATAACAAGAGGGAGTGTTTTAACTATGGGGAAAGCAGAAAATATTCTGGATTCAATGTACAGTAAACTTGATGACTTTCTGAAAACTGAAACTGTTGTTGGTGAACCAATTGTAGTAGATGATATTAAATTGCTTCCGATCATCACAGCATCATTTGGCTTAGGTGGAGGGTTTGGTCAAGATGAAGATGATTCTTCTGAAGGTGCTGGTGGAGGGCTAGGTTGTAAGATAACTCCAGATGCTATCTTAGTAGTGAAAGACGGACAAGTAGAAATGGTTCCTATCAAGAAAAAAGGTTCTTTGGAAAAACTTTTTGAAAAGATGCCAACCTTGGTTGAAAAATTAAGTAAAATAAAAGAAGAGAAAAAAGCAGATCATCCAAAAGAAAAAAAAGAGAAAGAATCTGAATAAATAACTTCCTAAATAAACAATGGCTATTTTATATTTGATATTTTATTCATTACTTTTCAAAATTTCTTGTAAAATATTTTAAGTTATGTTATACTAATTTAAAATTAAATATGATAAATTCAATTTTGGTTTCATGATGAATTAAAAAGGAAAACGGTGCAAATCCGTTGCTGTAGTCGCAGCTGTAAGCGGTATTTAAAAAGGTCTTCACTGCTTTTAGTGGGAAGGAGATCTTGTTGGAAATCGTAAGCCAGAAGACTTGCCACAATTGTTTACATCTTTATTCTCCGAACTAGAGAAAGCAGATGGGAGTATAGTATGAGTTTATATAATCATACAATTAAAATTCAAAACCATAAGCTGCCTTTCATTTCGGGAAGGCAGCTATTTTTATTTGCATATAATTATTAAAAACTAAATAAATAATTGATAAAAGTTCTCTCTAGATGGGACATTAAAAAGGAAAACGGTGCAAATCCGTTGCTGTAGTCGCAGCTGTAAACGGTATTTTAAAAGATTTTCACTGCTTTTAGTGGGAAGAAGATCTTACTGGAAAACCGTAAGCCAGAAGACTTGCTTTTATTATTTACTTCACTTACTCCGACTCAGAGAACCGTGAGGTTAACCATTTTAAGTAATAATATAATTTGTTTTATAATAATATTATATTAGATAATGGTTAATTGAGCTGTTCATAATCTAAGAACAGTTCTTTTTTTATTTATGTAAAAAATATTTTGATTATTAGATCATATGATTTAATAAATTTTAGGAGGTTTATTATATGAAAGGTATGGTTCAAGTATATACAGGTAATGGCAAGGGAAAGACGACTTCAGCTTTAGGACTTGCTATACGCGCGGTTGGAGCAGGTTTGAAGGTATTTATTGGACAGTTTGCCAAAGGAAGAAAATATAGCGAACTTAAAAGTCTAAAAAAAATTGGAAATATTAAAGTCCAACAATATGGGCAAAAATACTTTATCAAGGACAGTCCAAATGATAATGACATTAAATCAGCTAAAAAAGGTTTCAATAAAATCAAACAAATTTTAAAAAATGGTGATTACGATCTTGTTATTCTTGACGAAGCGAATATAGCTACATTTTATGAATTATTTACAGTAGAAGAACTAATTAAAGCTATTCAAAATAGATCGAAAAATGTTGAGGTAGTTATTACAGGTAGGATGGCAGACAGTAAATTAATTGAATTTGCAGATCTAGTTACCGAAATGAAAGAAATCAAGCATTATTACCAAAAGGGTATAATGGCCAGAACCGGTATAGAAAAATAATAATAACCGAAGATTTATAAAATTAAAAATGTTTTTAAAACAAAATAAGTTACCCCGCGGTGGGAAGCCTAATTAGGCTTCCCACTCATAATTTTATTTTCTAAGATATTATGATATAATAAATTTAAGGAATTATATTTTAGTCAACCTTCCACTTTTTATTTAAATATGTTTGTGCTATGATCTTTTCTTTTAAAAAAAAGTTAATATCTAACAATTCTTGCTTTATTACTCCTTATATTATTACATTCTTATAATCCTTTCTTATATAAAAAATATTGGTATTAATGTTAGCCGTTCAGGCTGCTTTAATATAAAAAACATATTCAGGGGGGATTAACTTTGTTAAAAAAGAGAAATCTATCTATTTTTATGACACTGACACTTATTTTATTATTATCAGTTTCTTTTGTTGTAACAGCATCTGAAACACTGACAATAATTGCTACTTCAGACATGCATCAATATGTAATGCCTTATGATTATATGACAGATAGTCTGAAAGAAGGTGTAGGCTTTGCTAAAACTTATACCAAAATACAGGAGATCAAAGAAAATAGTGAAAATACACTGCTATTTTCAAACGGTGATGTGATTCAGGGCAGCTTACTTGGATTATATGAGTATCAAATAAATCCACTTAAAGAAGGAGAAACTCAAACAATTATCAAAGCCTATAATGAGGCAGGTTATCTGGCAGCTCCGCTGGGAAACCATGAATTGCAAGATTACAGTATGGACTTTTTTGAAAAAGCAAACCGGGGAGCAAATTTTCCATTTCTATCAGCAAATATTTTGATGGCTGAAAAGGAAAGTAACTTTTATGTAAAACCCTATGTAATACTGGACAAAATGATAAACGGCGAAAACATCAAAGTCGGGGTAATTGGTTTTGTTCCACCTCAGACTATGCTTTGGGGTAAAGACCACCTAGAGGGAAATGTCATTATAAAGGATATAATTCCACAGGCAAAACTATTAATACCAGAAGTAAGAGAAAAATCTGATATTGTAGTCGTATTAGGTCATACAGGTATCAGTGATGATCCTGTGGATTCTTATGATGCAAGAGAAAATGCAGGATATTATCTTGCCCAAATTGATGGGGTAGATGCCCTCGTCTTGGGTCATCAACATAGAACTTTCCCTGATGATTATGAAGATTTAGACCATATAGATTCTGAAAATAGCACTCTTTTTGGAGTTCCTACTATAATGCCGGGAGCTTGGGGAAGATCTGTTGGTGTCATAGACATGGAATTAGAAAAAACAAATGGCAGTTGGGAAATAGTTGGTTTTAATGTCAGACATGAAAATATAACAGAAGATACAGAAATAAGCCCCATTATAGAAGAAATAGCTAAAGAAAATCACATGGCAACTATTGAATATGTGAGAACCCCTATTGGAAAAGCCGAAAGAGATATTGCTTCCTACTTATCAAGAGTAATGGATTCTTCTGTAACTCAAATCATTAATGAAGCCCAAATCTGGTGGGCTGAAAAGGTATTTAACTCAGGCGAATATTCTGATCTTCCCATATTATCAGCAGCAGCTCCTTTCCGAGCAGGTAGGGAAAGTGCTGATTATTTTACAGAGGTCTGGGAAGGAGATATTACAATTGGTGATGTTACAGATATATATATATACGATAATGAAATTAGAGTAATGCACTTAAATGGAATACAAATCATTGATTGGTTAGAAAGAAGTGCGGAAAACTATAATAGAATTGATCCCACTTCCTCAGAAGAACAAGAACTTTTAAACTCAGAATTCCCTGCTTTTAACTTTGATGTAATTGAAGGAATAAATTATCAAATAGATGTAACTAAATCAATTGGAAATAGGATTATTAGTGCTACTTATGAAGGAGAACCACTCTCTAAAGATATGGAATTCCTAGTTGTGACAAATGACTATAGAGCAGGTGGAGGAGGCAATTTTCCACCTTGTGTTGAAGAAGATCCTGTCTATGGACCTAGTGGTGTAACCAACCGTGAACAAATTATTAATTATATTCAAGAACAGGGAAAAGTAAACCCTAATCCAAGTTATAACTGGAAAATAATGCCGTTCAACCCTGCCGGTATGGTTACTTTCCGCTCACATCCAGAAGCCATGCAGTATATTGATAAATTTAATATAGGAGGCATAGAATTATTAAGAACTGATGAAAATGGTATGGGTGTCTATAAATTAGATGTAAGTAAATAATTTGATATAAGAGCAGGCGAATTATTTGCCTGCTCTTTTTGATAAGAAGGTGCTTTTTATGAAAGCTAAGGTAAATAATCAGGCTATAAAGATTTTTAAAAGAGCCCAGATCAAAGATCTTTTAAGAAGATATTCATATCAGAAATATAAGGAAGTAAAAAGAGGCTCAGCGATAATCAAAGATAGTAATAATAACAGAGTGTATATGGATGGTGAAGTAAGTAATAATCAAAGATATTATATTGTAAATATATAATACATAATATGCACATTATAGCATGTACATTACAGGAGGAAATTTTGTGAGTTTTTTAAGAAATAATAAATATATTATTATATTTTGTACTGTAACTATAGTCATTTTATCTATAGTTATTTTTAATAGTCGATTAGCTCACACCTCAAAAAATAAAAAAGTGATGATCCTTTACAGTAATGATGAACATGGATCTCTTGATAATTTCGCAAAAATAGCCTCACTAAAAGAAAAATATGAAAATGATGACCGATATGATGATGTAATCCTGGTCAGTTCTGGTGATGCATTTAGCGGCAATCCTGTTGTTGATCAATATATTATCAATAATAAAGACTTAAGGGGCAAACCTATCATAGATTTAATGAACAAGGCGGGTTATCAGTTATCTGTGTTGGGAAACCATGAATTTGACTACGGTCAAAAAAGACTAAATGAAAATATAGAATTTGCAAATTTCCCTTTACTGCTTGCTAATATAAAATTAGATGAAGATAAAGCAATTTTAAAACAACCTCCTCCCTACAAAATAATTGAAACAAAGCAAGGTGTAAAATTAGCTTTTGTGGGGATTGTTCAGATTAACAATGATGGATATCCCTCAACCCTTGTTAGCAATTTAGAGGGCCTAGATTTTTTAAGCCCTACAAAAACCGTCCAAAACTACCTCTATCTAAAAGACAAAAACGATGTTCTTATACTATTAAGCCATAATGGACACAGCTGGAACCTCAATTTAGCCCGTAATTTAAAGAATATAGATGTAATTATTGGAGGACATTCTCATACAGTAGTACAAAAAGCTGCTCAGGTTGAAGACACCTTAGTTACACAGGCCGGCAGCAACCTAGATTATCTGGGTAAAATAATATTAACATTTGATCGAAATAATAATTTAATAGACTCAATGGGAGAACTTATAGATCTTGATGAAATAAAATTTAAAAAGGATGAAATAGTCGATATTATCAACTCATATCAATTAGATTTAAAAGATGTTTTAAATAGAGAGTTAAATCACCTTAATGAACCAATAATAGGAGTTAACAATATCGGTGCATTAATGACTGATGCCCTCCGCAACTCTTTAAAAATAGAAGAGATGGGCTATGAAATCGATATTGCCTTACAAAATGTTGGGGGAATAAGAGCTGACAAGATTTATCCGGGGGCGATAACTGTCGGGGATGTTTATGAAATAGAACCCTTTGGTAATAATGTGATTATTTATAAGATGACTGCTAAGCAGATTAGAAACATGCTAGCCATTAGTTATATAATAGGTAATTCAGTAGATTTAATTCCTTCTGGGTTAAAATATGAAATTATAGTTGATTACAAAGGGAAATTAAAAAAGATAGTACTAAAAGATTTAGATAATAATGAAATAGATAATAATAAACTTTATACCGTTGTTCTCAATCAATATGTGGCAAGTTCATATAAATTTACAGCTGAAAATGAAGGTGAAAACATACAGCTAAAAGTAAGTGACTGTATCATTAATTATTTAGAAAATAGAATAAGCTCAAATGAACTAAAAAAAATATATACAAAAAATGATTTAAACCGAATAGACCTAAAGATAACCAAAGGGGGAACAGGTCAGAAAGTTGCCAAAACTAAAGTTGATATCTCTACAATCAATAAAGCACATGCTTCGGTTGGCGCTGCTAATTTAATGGCAGATGCTTTAAGTTTCGTACTAGATGTTGATATTGGTGCATATCCAAGTAGTCAGCTTGCACCCAATATCGTTTATCCAAAAAATAGTCCTTTATACCAAAAGTCACTAGATTTAATATATTCCAGCTTTGCATATCATAATAATGTTACTATGGTAAATATAACAGGTAAAAACTTAGAAAAAATGTTATTAAAACAAGCCAAATATTATAAAGAAGGACCTATTATGACCCACCTTTCATCTTCTGCAAGATACACTGTAGAAATAAAAGAAGATAAAATAAAAGATATTAAAATATATTTAAATAATGAACGCCTCAAGGCAAATCAAAAATATAGTTTTGCTATCAATAGTTATGTATGGCAGTTTTATGCTGAAGCAGCTGATTATTTTGATATTACAGTCAGTCAAAAAACGGAAAAAGAAATTTTATTAGAATATCTAAAAGAAATAAAAATAATTGATAGCTCAATACTAGAAAAAAGAGTTGAAATAATTGAAAAAAATGAGACTAAATAAAAGTCTTTAAATTAAAACCTTTATATTATTTTATTAAAGATCTTTTAAATCAAATATAGATATCTAAATTATAATTTTTTCTTAAATTAGGAGGTTATTTGTATGACTATTAAAACTAAAGAAATTATAGAGGAACTAAAGACAGTTCTTTCCAGTAAAACTATCGATGCTTTAATACCGCCTCTTATATTTGTAATCAGTAATATAATCTTCTCCCTTCAAATTGCAGCGATTTCTGCTGTGAGCATTGCAGTTATATTGGGTCTGGTACGTCTTTTATTAAAACAAAGTTTTAGCTATGCCCTGGGTGGCCTATTTTTAGTTGCACTGGCTTCCAGCCTGGCTTTTTTGACAAAAAGTGCAGTCAGTTATTTTATCCCGGCTATAATCAGCAGCTCTTTATTATTGCTTGCCTCTCTGATCAGTATAATAATCAGGAAACCACTAGCTGCCTGGGCTAGTCACCTCACAAGGGGTTGGCCTTTAGAATGGTTCTGGCGAAAAGATATTAAACCAGCCTATCGAGAGGTTACCTGGTTTTGGACATTTTTTTTATTAATGAGACTGATTTTACAGATTATCTTATTCCGTTTGGGTGAAAGCAGTCAGTTAACATGGGCTAATTTATTATTAGGCTGGCCTTTTACAATCTTAATTTTAATCTTTAGTTACATTTATGGAATCTGGCGCCTGCGTCAATTGGGTGGCCCTGGTGTAGAAGAATTCGAAAATGATGAACAGCCTCCCTGGTCTGGTCAAAAAAAGGGTTTTTGATATAAATTGCTAAATTAAATATGAAAATATTTTTTGCTTTTTATTTATCAAAAGTTTTAAAAGAAAACTTCCTCGAAATTTTAATTTTGATTTAGAGGGGAGATAAATTTTAACGGTATTGATTTTCTATATACTCCTTAACAACCTCAATACTTACACCTCCATTAGATACAATACAGTAGCTTCTAGACCAAACTGTATAATACAGTAAATTATCAAATTAAAAATAATGAAGATGTAAAAGCAGTATATACATAATTAGAGAAACAATTTAAGTCTAATTGGCATTGCGATTTTCTACATTCACATAATAGACATCACTGTCTTAAAATGTTAGTACGAAACTGGAAGGCGTTAATGTTGTTAGGCTTAATGAAGCCTATACTAGTGGATGTAGTGCTGTTGAATTATAAAAAAATTAATAAATCAAATCATAATAAATCTCGTAGAGTTCATAGAGGTTTGTTTAAAAATAAAAAGACCACCATTAATAGTGATATTAACGGTAGTCTTAATATATTAAGAAAACATTTGAATGATAAATGTATTCCTGAACTCATTAAACAAGTTAGGGATAATAGGGTTGTGGATCCCCCAAAACGAATAAGTGTTGCCTAGCCGAACAGGTGGAAACTTAATTACAAAACTTCGTTTAAATCTATCTAGTAATATATAGCCACTATGGTATATATGAAGTAATAGAAGCTCCTTTAAAAATCTTGTTTTTGATTTGGTGGGATAGGTTCACAATCTTAAATAAATTAACTGTTATTTTTAATTTTTTTTTATTATATGCAGGTATTGAGAGCTTTCTTATCTAATTATTATAATATAAGAAGCATTTTAAATATAATCTTTTTTATAAAATATTATTTGTCTTAATATATATAAAGACTCAATATTTTAATAACTTCCAAATACCGACTAAAAATTATTTATAATTTAAATATATTAGGAGGACTTTTAATGAATAAAAAAGAAGTAAATATAAAAACCACATTTGTTGAGAAATTGCGCAATGATAATATGGTTGCCTTTATTTTTTGTTTACCAGCTTTAATTCCGCTTATAGTCTTTTGGATAGGTCCTATGATTTTTGCCTTTTATCTCAGTCTAACTGATTGGGATTTTATGTCTGCTTCCTATAATATTGTAGGGCTAAGAAATTACTTTTCTCTTTTACAAAGTCCTGCCTTTTATAGAACGCTTCGCAATACCCTTTATTTTACTGTTGGTAGTGTTTTGCCTGCTGTTATAGGGGGTCTTTTATTAGCAATTATGTTAAATCGTAAAATACCTGGACGAAATGTACATAGAACTTTAATTTTTTCACCCTGGATTACTCCAATGGTGGCAATGGCAATTGTCTGGTCCTGGATGTTTAATCCTTCAAGAGGATTAGTTAACTACTTGTTTACCTTAATAAATTTACCCGCACTACCCTGGGCTTCCAGCTCAACCTGGGCTATGCCGGTTGTTATTATAGTTAGTGTTTGGAGGACCTTAGGCTGGGCTATGGTTTTTTATCTGGTCGCCTTAGAAGATATCCCTGAAGATATTTATGATGCAGCTGAGATTGACGGTGTTAATTTTTGGTCAAAATTACGCTACATAACGATACCCCTCGTTTCACCTACAACCCTATTTTTATCTGTAGTTCTAACTGTCCAAGCCTTACGTGCTTTTGACCAGATAGATATAATTACACAGGGAGGTCCAGCCGGAGCAACAAGAACCTTACTTTATGAATATTACCAAACTGCCTTCCAACAGTTTAACGCAGGCAAAGCAGCTTCGATTGGTATAATTATATTATTGATTGCCTCTGTTTTTGCCATAATACAGTTTTGGTTATCTAAAAAATATGTCCACTATCAGTAAAGGAGGCGAACACATATGAGCCCAAGTAATATTAAAACAATTTTTAGGAAATATAAAATAAGCAGAATTTTATGGCAGATTTTTATGGCCTTGGTGAGTCTCATCATGGTAACACCTTTTTTATGGATGTTTTTGAGTGCTTTAAAAACGCAAAAAGAAATTAAAGCTTTCCCCCCTAAATTATTTCCCGAAATAGCTCAATGGTCTAACTTTTTAGAAACCTGGGCTTCTGCTCCTTTTGATCGATACATATTCAATAGTTTTTTTACCGCTTCTTCTATAGTTATTTTACATATCATTACTACAGCGATGTTTGCTTATGCTATAACTCAGCTTAATTTTAAACTGCGCAAACCTTTATTTGCTTTAATTATGGCAACATATATGCTGCCGGTAGCAGTTACTTATGTACCCAGTTATATAATACTGGCCCGCTTGGGCTGGTTAGATAGTTATCAGGGTATTATTTTTTCAAATTCGGTTAGTGTTTTTGCTATATTTTTAGCCCGGCAGTCATTTTTGCAGGTACCTGAAGAAATGGTTGATGCTGCTCGGGTTGATGGTGCTGGCCACTGGCATATACTATGGAAAATCTTCTTCCCTTTAACCAAACCAATCTTTATTACCTTTGGCTTGATAAATTTTGTCCTTATGTACAACAATTATCTTTGGCCGTTGATGATCATCCGCAGTCGTGAAATGTATTTGATTACAATTGGTCTTAGACAGTTCTTTATTGAACAAGGTGCTTATGGAGTTAATTGGCCCTTAATAATGGCAGCCAGTACTATTGTTGTCACCCCTTTATTGCTCTTATTTTTCATTGCTCAAAAGTGGTTTATTAGAGGCGTTGGTGGCACCGGGATTAAGGGGTAAATGTCATTTATAAAAGGGTTAAATATAAAAGGAGGGAAAAAATGAAAATTAAATTGTTGTCCGATTCTAATATTGTTGTGAGAACAGGCTTTGTCTTTGTATTGGCAATGTTTATGGTCTTTAGTTTTTGTCTGCAAGATGTTAATGCTGAAGAAGTCGAAATTGATTTTTACTATGGATTAGGTGGTTTTTTAGGTGAAATGGTAGAAGAATTTATCGCAGATTTTAATGCTGAACATCCTGATATAACGGTAAGGGGTATTACTTATGGAGACTACTCAGAAACCCTACAGGCTTTTCAAGCAGGTGTAGCAGCTAGTGATCCACCTGCAGCAACTATGCTTGAACCATCCCCAACAGTTGAATTTGCCAAAAGAGGTTTATTAGCTTCTCTGAATGATCATCTTGCCAATGACACTAATACAGACCCCGATGATTACATGCAGGCCTTTTTTAACTTAACTCAAATAGATGGAAATCAATACGCTTTACCATTATTTGGTACAACTCAGATCCTCTATTATAGGCATGATATCTTTGAAGAAGAAGGTGTTTCTCCTGACAAATTAAATACCTGGGAGGGTATGGAAGAAGCAGCCACTAAACTCACTAAATTTGATGAAGAAGGAAATGTTGAGCGCTACGGTTGGGAACCAATGTGGGGACGTTTTAATATGATGGATGCAGTATTTAGTCGTGGTGGCAAAATATTAAGTGATGATGGTACAGAAGTGCTTCTTGATACAGAGGTCTGGATCGATACCTGGGAAAAATTCCGGGAATGGATCCACGAAGATGAAATTATGTCTATTCATCACAGTGGTGTAGGCTGGGAATACTGGTATAATACAATAGATGATGTATTGGAAGGAAAAGCAGCTGGTTATACTGGCTCTAGTGGAGATCAGGGAGATCTAGATTTTGATATTGTTTCTGCTCACGTGCAACCAGGTTGGGAAGATCACGGTCCGACCAAAGCTGTGGGTGAAGCTCGTTATGGTGTGGTAGCCAAGGGTCTTTCTGAAATTGAAGAAGCAGCAGCCTATAAATTCCTTGCCTATTTTTCAAGTCCAGCTAAGAGTGCCAGATGGCAAATGGAGACTGGTTATCTAGCTGTTCGTGAATCTGCTAAAGAAATGGAAGAATTTTCAGAGTTTCTCGAAAATAATCCACAAGCTATGGTTCCTTTAAAACAATTAGAAACTGCTTCATCAATATTTATAGACCCAACTGGAGGAGAAATATTACAGGCTCTTAATGATGCAGCTGATCAAGTTCAAATTGAAAACATTTCTGCCAAAGAAGCCTTAGAACAAGCTGCAAAAAGAGCACAGCGTGCTCTTGATAATGAATTAGGTAATTAAAAAGATAAAAAGCCCTGTATTCTATTGGGTACGGGGCTTTTTAAAAAATTATTCGGGGGGAGATATAAATTGTTAGATATTTATAGTATTAAAACTTTTGAAATACCAACTAAACTTATTAGCGGTGTAGATAGTATTAAAAAACTTGATGAAATCTTAAAAGATCTTGAAATTACAAAACCCTTAATTGTCACAGATAAAGGTATCAAAGAAGCCGGTCTTTTAGAAAAGTTGGAAAGACTACTTAAAGATAATGGTTATAAATATAGTGTTTATGATCAGGTGATTGTTAATCCAGACGTAGCTACAGTTGATAAAGGACTGGAGTTTTTTAATAGTTGTAATTGTGATGGTTTAATTGCCTTAGGTGGAGGAAGTTCTATTGACACTGCCAAGGGAATAGGGGTTATCAATAAACACGGTGGATCAATTTTAGAGTACGAGTTTGGCAAAAAACCATTGACTAAAAGGATTACACCTTTAGTAGCAATCCCCACTACAGCAGGCACTGGAAGTGAGGGTACTATGTGGGCCGTTATTACAGACCATGAACGTGAAGTTAAATACAATGTAGGAGGACCTTTGATTGCTCCACAAATTGCACTTGTTGATCCCAAACTACATATTTCGTTACCCGCTCATATCACTGCAGGAACTGGTATGGATGCACTCTGCCATGCTATAGAATGCTATACATCCCATTATGCTCAGCCTCTGACAGATTCTGTAGCTCTTTTAGCTATAGAATATTGTGCAAAATTTTTAAGGAGAGCAGTGGCTAATGGTGAAGATATAGAAGCCAGATATTATATGGCGCTGGCTGCAACCCTGGCTGGTTTTTCTTATGGAAGTGAGAGTGCAGGAGCAGTACATGCTATGACTCAAACTTTGGGTGGTATTAAGCCTGATGTTCCGCATGGAGCAGCTGTGGGTTCTTTACTGGCACCTGTTATGTTATATAACTGGATGGGTGAGCCAGAAAAATTTAAGCGGATAGCAATAGCAATGGGTAAAAATGTAAGAGGTTTAACAACCCGGGAAGCAGCTTTAACAGCTGTAGATGCTGTTTTTGATCTGGCCGAAGATATAAATATTCCCTCCCTACAAAAATTAGGTGTTAAAGAGGAAGATATTGAAAAACTGGCTGTTGCTGCTGAAAATGATCCGCAAACAATTGGAAACCCGCGCGATATAGATCGTGAAGGCTATGAAAAAATATACCGCTACACATATCAATTAGCTGAATAAAAAGCAGGTGAATTTAAATGAAAAAAATTGTTGTCAATCCAGAACTATGTTCAGGCTGTGAGATGTGTGCTTTGATATGTTCATTTGTCAACACAGGGGGATTTAATCCTCACCGAGCCTGTTTATCAATAAATCATTTCCAAGATGGTGTGTTTAATTCTCCCGCCTTTTGTCAGCAGTGTGAAGATGCGGTATGTGTAAAGGTATGTCCCACAAGCGCTCTTGAAATTGATAAAGAAAAGGGTTACGTAAGTTTAGATACAGAAAAATGTATAGGCTGTGGAGAATGTGAAGAAAACTGTCCTTTTGATATGATTACAATTGACCCTGATTCAAAGAAGGCCTTCAAGTGTCAGCTCTGTGATGGTCAGACATACTGTGTTGATTACTGTCCAGAAGATGCTCTGGGGGTGTATGAAAAGTGAAATATAATGCATATATGAAAAAAATGTTGATAATAAATCTAAATAAAAATAGCTATGAGATTGTAGAAACCCCTCTATCTTTAATTGAAGAATATATAGGAGGTAAGGGTTTTGGAGTTAAACTCTATCAAGAGTATATTAAAGCAAATACTAAACCATTGAGTCCTGAAAATGTAGTTATGTTCATTAATGGGCCCTTAACCGGTACCCTTGCTCCTTCTTTTAGAAGTTGTCTTATTACCCGTTCGCCTTTAACGGGAACCTGGTTGGATTCATATTTTGGTGGTTATTTTGGTCAAGAAATCAAATATGCAGGTTACGATGCTGTAATTATAAAGGGAAAAGCAACAGAACCTACCTATATCACAATCAACAATGATAACATAAATTTCCATAGCGCTGTTAATCTTAAAGGTAAAAAAGTATCTGAAACCTCAGAAATGATAAAAAGCAAACATGGCAGGCAGTATAAAATAGCCTGTATAGGTCCTGCCGGTGAAAATTTAGTTCGTTATGCACTCGTTTCATGTGAACATATGAGGCAGGCCGGAAGGGGTGGAGCAGGTGCGGTCTTGGGCTCTAAAAATCTAAAGGCTCTGGCAGTTCGAGGAACAAATCTTGTTAATGTCAATGATAAAAAGGGCTTTTTAGAGGCGGTTAAAAAAGCACACCAAGAGCTAAATGAATCACCTTCAATAAAATCCTTCAAAGAAGATGGCACACCTGGCTCGATTCCTTATGCTCAGGATATTGGCATGTTACCCACAAAAAATTATAAATATGGTCAATTTGAGAAATCGGAAAATTTAGAAAGTAAGGCTCAAATAAATAGTCTATGGATGCGTAATTTGGCCTGTAGTGGCTGCCCAATTGCCTGTGGTAAAATTGGTAGGGTTTTTAAAGGCGAATATAAAGGTATTATTTCTGATACAGTTGAATATGAAACTTTGGGTTTAATTGGGGCCAATCTAGGTTTATCAAATATTAATCATATAATTAAAATAGCCAATTTATGCGATGAACTTGGTCTTGACACAATATCAACAGGGGGCAGTATTGGTTTTGTTTTTGAGGCTGCTAGTAAATCCAATTTAGATATTTTACAAAAAAAAGGACTTGAATTTGGTAATGCAGAAACTGTTATAGAACTTGTTAAAAATATAGCGTCTCGTAAAGGTGAACTTTCTAATATACTGGCTGAAGGTGTCAAAAGGGCCTCTAAACATATACCAGGTAGTCAAGAATACTCTGTTCATATAAAGGGCCTTGAAACACCTGCTTGGTCTCCTCGGGGAGCGCCAGGTATGGGGTTGGCTTTAATGACAGCCGATAGAGGTGGATGTCACCAGAGAGCTTTCCCCGTCTCTTATGAGATGGGAGATGATCTATGGCAAGGTGAACAGTTGAATAGGCTCGGAGTAGACAAAAAGGCCGAACTAGTTATTTATCTACAAAATAAGTTGGCTGCTCTTGATACTCTTGTGAAATGTGACTTCGGTACTTATGGAATATCAGAAGAAAGCTACCGTATTATGCTCAATACAGCAACCGGCTTCAACTTACCGTCTGATTATTGGCAGACCCTAGGAGCCAAAATCTGGGATGAAACAAGGCGAATTAACCTTCAACATGGGTTTGAACGCAACGATGACTATCTACCTGAACGTTTTGTCAAAGAACCATTGCCAGACGGACCTGCTAGTGGCCATTATATTTCTCAATCTGATATGGATCAGATGCTTGATGACTATTACAGGCTGCGAGGTTGGGATAAAGATGGCAGACTGAATTATTAAATATTAATGGGCTAAATTAATAGGGTGATAATTATGAAGATAACTTATCAAGGTTCTACTCTAGCTAAAATATATGAAAAAACACATAAATTTGATCTTGAAGATAACTATAATTATTTAAAATTAAAAACTGAACTTCAAGGCAAATGTTATATGATTATCTTACTCTATGATCCCACTGATAAATTAAGAATACAGTACCATTTTCAACCAGAGTATAGAGAAATAATATTAAGTGATAATGATCAATATTTATCACCCGGGGTCTTGAACGGTCCTCTTATAAAAGGTAGATGGACTTTAAAAACCATTATTAATAGTACAAAAAATCATATAAATAAAGATAACAATTATAAAATTACCTTATACGCATCTAAAAATAAGTTAAATTTAAAAAATGATAATACCTTAAAATCACCAGTTAAATGGGCTGATTATAATTGTAAACCACCCTTATCTTTAAACAAATACAAATGGGATAAAACTTACAACACAACTTCAAAATGGTATAAAGGTGATTTGCATGCTCATACTATCTGCTCTGATGGTATGTTAAAGCCAGACGAACAGTTACAGGTGGCTATAGAAAATGATCTAGATTTTTATTTTACTACAGATCACAACTTCTTACCACTCTGCTGGGAAAAGAGTAATATATTAGTAATACCGGGTGTTGAAGTAACCTTAGAGCATGGTCACTTCAATGCCTTTGCACTAAGTAATTTAATTGACTTCAGCAACCAATATGGCTCTGAAAAATTAAGCTCAAATTTCATTAAACAAATAAATAATAAATCTGAATTTATTTCCATTAACCATGCCTTTTTTAAGAAGTGGGAGTGGAAATATGTCGATAGTAAAATTGAAGACTTTCAAACTATGGAGATTATTTGTGATCCCCAACATCCGGATGCAAAAATAGCCGCTCAAAAAGCCTTAAAGGCCTGGAAGACACTTTTAAATGATGGCCATCGAATATGGGCAGTGGGAGGCAGTGATACCCATCTAAGAAAAGATTATCAAAAATATGGAAGGCCCCCAACCCAAATTGGTGACCCTGCTACATTTGTTTTATCAAAATCTCTTTCTGCCCATCATATTATTGAAGGAATTAAAAATGGGAAATCATATCAGGCCAGAGGATTTTCAATGAGACCTGAATTTATTATTGGAGAACAATATTTTAGCCCGGGTAGTGACCTTTCCTTTCTTTTCTCAAATAATACTAAGCATAAAATAAAGTGCAATATTGAAATAAAAAGCACCAAATATCCCTTAAATTTACAGTTAATCCTAAATGGACGCCCAATCAATAACATCATTGTCAAAAAATCAGGTAGATATGAATATAAACTCGAATTGAAGGGAAATAAATATGAATGGTTATCTGTAGAAATACGAGACAGTAATGGTCAATTAATCGGACTTGTTAACCCCGTATTCAAAGGTAAAAAGAAAAATACTATTACTCATTGGTCTCAGTTAATTAAAAAAATGGAGGAAAGTTAGTCAGCTTCCTCCATCTAATCAGAAACAAGATTAAAAAAGACCTTGTTAAATTAAAAACTTCACTCAGTACAGTCCTGAACAATTTACACCGGCTCTATCTCACAAGTGGGTAATTCAAGAATAGAGTCAGTTGAAGGGCAGATGACTAAAAAACCCTATACCCTCCTACTTTAGAAACAATCGGGCTACAGGTTTCCCTGTATACTATCATTAGATAGCTCTCTGGGCAATATTGAGACTGGCATTATAATCAGCATTTTTATAACAGACAAATTTATTTTGACTTCATCTATGACCTTTTTTACCACAGACAGCCCAAATTTGCGAGGTATTTTTAGGATTAACTTATTGATCGAAAATACCTTTTAAATCAGCTTTATGCTTAATAAACTGCTTTAATTGATAGAAAGCTCAGGCCTATTTTTCATAATTATTAAGTGTATAATCATTTGT
>Ga0209947_1000103_pt1 | contig 43888 bp, 40 predicted proteins | sample SalPonR2_B_D2_MG_FD_185706 | JGI IMG/M metagenome (GOLD analysis project Ga0209947, IMG submission 185706) | Salt pond soil microbial communities from South San Francisco under conditions of wetland restoration - Salt Pond MetaG R2_B_D2_MG... ...
CGCTGACCCGGGCCGAGATCTCGTAGACCGGGCCGGCGCCGAAATCGGATTCGGCGGCCAGTTGATAGTTCTCGATGTTGTCCTTGTGCGCGTCGGCCCAGGCGCGCCCGCCCCACAGGCCGAGTTCCTCGGCGGCAAACAGGATGACGCGGATGGAGCGCTCGGGGCGCTCGGCATTTTCCATGATCAGCTTGGCCGCCGCGGTCACGATGCCCACGCCGGCGCCGTCGTCGATGGCACCGGTGCCGACGTCCCAGGAATCGAGGTGCGCGCCCAGCGCCACTATTTCTTCCGGATGCACGCTGCCGGTGATTTCGGCGATGACGTTCTGGCTGGTGTAGGGCTCGTTGACCTGGGCGCCGATGTCGACGTTCAGCCGCACCGGCTCGCCGAGCGCGATCAGTCGCTCGAGCTGGTCGGCATCGGGGTTGGAAATCGCTGCGGCCGGGATGCGGCGGCTGCCGGCGTCGAAGCGCATGGCGCCGGTGTGCGCGAATCGGTTGGTCGACGTGCCGACGGAACGGATGATCAGCGCCAGCGCGTCCTTTTCCGCTGCCGCCATGGAACCCGTGCTGCGCGCGGCCACCGTGGGACCGTAGCCGGAGCCGTCGCGGGCGCGCTCCATGCGCTTGCGGATGAACACGATCTTGCCCGCCACGTTCTCGGCCGGCGCGGCCTGGAGCGCGGCCAGGTCGTCGAACATCACGACTTCGCCCTCGACGCCGCCTTCGGGCGTCGCGGGCGAGAAGCCTATGGCCAGCGACACCAGGTCCTGCTCGACAGGTGAAGTAATCGATACCCTTTCGTGCTCGCGCGTCCAGGTCGGGAAGGTCGCCGGCTCGGTCCAGACCCGGTCGAAGCCCAGCGATTCGAGCTTGGCCACCGCCCATGCAACCGCGCGCGCATCGTTTTCCGTCCCGGCGAGCCGATTGCCGATGCGGGTGGTGAGATCGGCGGTGATTTCATAGCCCAGGTTGCTTTCCAGCGCCAGCGCGCGCAGCTCGCGGGCCGTTTCAAGCTCGGCGGCTTCGAACAGGTCGGCGCGCACGCTGCCGGCCATCGCGACCGCAAGTACTGCGGTTACCAACACCTTCATGAATATTCTCCGATGAATTCGGTCACACCCTCCAGGAACATCTGGACGGAAATGGCGACGAGCAGCATGCCCATCAATCGCTCGGTTGCGATCAGTCCGCGCTTGCCCAGCACCTTCTTGATAAGCGGGGCGGCGGCCAGGATTATTGCCGTTGCGGCCCAGGCCAGGAACAACGCCAGAGACCACAGGCCCAGCCGGTCCGGATGGCGCGTCGCCAACAACAGAAGAATGGCCATGGCGCTGGGACCGGCCACCATGGGAATCGCCAGCGGCACCAGGAAGGGTTCTTCATCCTCTTCCGGTTCGTCCTCACGCATCTGGCGCTGGACCGGGAAGATCATCTTCAGCGCGATCAAAAACAGGATGATGCCGCCGGCGACGCTGATCGAGTACTGGCTCAGGTGGAGTGCGGCCAGCAGGTACTGGCCGCCGAACAGGAACGCGAACAGGATCACCAGCGCCAGCAGCAGCTCGCGCGCAAGCACCTTGTAACGCCGCTCGGGCTTGACGGTATCGAGCACCGAGATGAATATCGGGATGTTGCCGAGCGGGTCCATGACCACGAACAGCAGTACGAAAGCGCCGATCAAGTCCATTCAGTCGTGATCCGTGTTCGAGGAGATTGGGCCGATCCGGCCGCCGCTTTCATTCCCGCTGTCATCTTCGCTGCCGGGGCCTTCCTCACGCAACGCCGGAACAAGGGGTTCGAGGTGGCGCAGTGCGCGCTGGTAGACACGTCGCTTGAACGCAATGACGTTGTTGGCCGGATACCAGAAGTCGACCCAGCGATAGACGTCGAACTCGGGATGCTCCGTGGCGTCGAGCCTGACGACCGATTCGTCGGCCAGAAAGTGCAGCAGGAACCAGACCTGTTTCTGGCCGACGCATACCGGCCTCTGATTGCGCCTGCGCAGCCGGCGCGGCAGCCGGTAGCGCAGCCAGCCGGGCGTGGCGCCGAGCACGTCGACATGCTCGGGCTGCAATCCTGTTTCCTCCGCCAGCTCGCGATACATGGCCTCCAGCGGCGTCTCGTCGGTGTTCATGCCGCCCTGCGGAAACTGCCAGCCATCCTGGCCGGCCCGACGCGCCCAGAAGACCCGTCCGTCATCGCGCGCCAGCACTATGCCCACATTCGGGCGAAAGCCGTCGGCGTCAATCATGTTGTCCTTGTCTGCAAACGTTTCCAGCTTTGCGCCATCGTGTGCCGTAAGCTAGTGACCGTCGCAAAATTTTTCACTGCCCTCATGGTAATCAATTCCGCCTTCCGAGGCCAGACATCCGATACCCGAAACACGACGGATCGCCGGCAGTGACCGGGAGGTCCTTCTGGCCCGCCCTGTGTGCGCTGATGGCCGTAGCCGCAGGCAGCATCGTGCTCGCGCTGGCACTGGGCAACGGCAGCTTCGGCTGGCCCGACAGCGCGGTGGACTGGCAGATCGTGCGCGAAATCAGGCTGCCGCGCGCGCTGGCGGCGCTGGCGACCGGCAGCCTGCTGGCGCTGGCCGGGACGCTGATGCAGGTGTTGCTGCGCAATCCGCTGGCAGATCCCTACGTGCTCGGCGTGTCCGGCGGCGCTGCCGCCTTTTCGCTGGCCGGCATGCTGTTGGGGCTCAGCCTGCTGCCGATCGAGCTGCTGGCCTTCGTCGGCGCGCTGGTCTCTTCGGTCATCGTGTTCGTGCTGGGCCAGGGCAGCGGCCCCTGGTCGACGGCGCGCATGCTGCTGACCGGCGTGGTCGTGGCGGCCGGCTGGGGCGCATTGATAAGCCTGATGCTGGCGCTGGGCGACGACCAGAGCCTCAGGGGCATGCTGTTCTGGCTGATGGGCGACCTGAGCTATGCGCGAATCTCCGGCTGGTGGCTGCCGGGCGTGGCCGCGGTCACGGTGCTGCTAATGCTGCGCGCGCGCAGCCTGAACATCCTGGCCGCCGGCGAGACCCAGGCGGCCCTGTTGGGCGAGGACCCGCGCCGGCGCTATACGGAAATCTACGTCGCGGCCTCGGCGCTGACCGCGCTGGCGGTATCGATTGCCGGTACCGTGGGCTTCGTGGGCCTGATCGTGCCGCACCTGATGCGGCTGGTCGTCGGGGCGGATCACCGCCGCCTTCTGCCGGCCGCCGCACTTTTCGGCGGCGCGTTCCTGGTGCTTGCCGACACGCTGGCGCGCAACCTTTTCAGTCCGAGACAATTACCCGTAGGCGTACTCACTGCGTTGATCGGCGTGCCGCTGTTTTTGATTTTGCTGAATCGGACGGGGAGAAGGAAATGAAAGGCTGGTTTACGGTTTACGCTTTACGCTTTACGGAAAACCGATGCGTGCCGCGGCTTCGCCATGGCATCAAGGCCGTTTATGCCAGGATCCCCGAACCGCTTTAACCGTAAACCGTAATACCGTCAACCGTAATACCGCCAACCGTAAACCGTAATACCGTAAAGCGTAAACCCTGAAAAAGCCGCAAGAAACGAATGTCGATTCCAACCACCAACGCCGAGCCTGAAAAACCCATCCTCGAATGCCGCGACCTTCACGTTTCGATAGGCGGGCAGCGGATTGTCGAGTCGCTCGATATGCGCGTCGCGTCGGGGCAATCTATCGGGATCCTGGGGCCCAACGGGGTGGGCAAGACCACCTTGCTGCTGGCGCTGGCGGGCGTTCGGGAAAAGGATTCTGGCGCCGTTTCACTGGACGGGCAGGACATGGATGCACTCTCCCGTCGCGAGATCGCGCGCGAACTGGGGATGCTCACTCAAAACACCCGGTTTGCCTTCGACGCGAGCGCGCTGGAAGTTGCGCTGAGCGGTCGCCATCCTCACATCGGTGCGCTGGGACGGGAATCGGCCCGCGACATCGGTGCAGCCAGGCAGGCGCTCGAAGATGTCGATCTGAAATCGCTGGCCGGCCGCTCATGCCGGGAGCTTTCCGGTGGCGAGCAACGCAGGCTGGCGCTGGCGGTGGTACTTGCTCAGGATCCGGCCGTGGTGCTTCTGGACGAACCGACCAACCATCTGGATCCCGCCCGCCAGGTCGCTATCCTCGACCGGCTCTGGCTACGGGTGCATCAGCAGCGCCGATGCCAGGTAATCGCCCTTCACGACGTGAATCTCGCCACCTGCTACTGCACCGATGTGCTGATGCTGTTCGGCGACGGTCGATGGGAATTCGGATCGACGGCGGAGATGCTCAATGCAGAGCGCTTGAGCCGGCTGTTCGGCTGCGAGATTCGCGCGATTTCCGATCAGCATCAGACGGTGTTCGCCGTGGCGGGCGCGCCGGCCCGCGCATAAGGACCCGACCAGCGTCGTGTCCCAATAGAGTTCTTGGGCTGTGTCACGGCCTGCCGAGAACGCCACTGGGCCCCGGATCAGGTCCGGGGCGACACGCCAGGAGATTCCGCAATGTTGTCGTCCCGGAACTGATCCGGGACCCAGGGACTCTCTCCGGGAATTTTTCATCAGGGTGAGGAGATTACTGAGACACCACACTGGACATGTAACAAAAGCGGCGCTGCCTGAGCAGCGCCGCCGGTTTTTCCAGCCGACCCCATCAAACGATGAGGTCAAGCCTCTTCTTACGGTGCGTCGCGATCCAGTCCGACCGTCCAACCCTCGGTCCAGTCCAGGTCTGCACTGCGAATGGCGCCGGCGAAGTCGACATTGTCGAAGAACGAATCAGTGAACGGCACGTTTCCGATCATCAGCGCCGGAGATCCCGAGGTCGGGGCATAGTTGTCCAGAAGCGGATCGGTGTCGAGGTTGCCGGTCTGGCCAAGGAACCAGTTAGACACGACAAACGGGTCGCCGGCTTCGTCGTCGAACGAGCTTCCACAGCCGCCCACGATCGAGTTGACGATCGCCAGGTTTTGCTCGTTATCGAACGTCGACTGCTGATCGATGTCCAGGCAGGCGTCGCCGAATCCGGTCGCGATCGAGTTTGCGATGTTGACGCCCGTGCCTTCGCGGATCAGCCAGCCGATATCCGTATTGCTGTTTCCAACGAAGGTCATGTTGGCCAGCACCGGCAGCGCGCGCGGCGTTGAGTCATTGGCGTCGCCGTTGTTGTCGCCTTCGATACCCTGGTCGCCGTCGTCGGTGTACTGCTTGGCCACCAGGTACTGAACACGACCCTGCCAGCCCTGGGTCCAGTCCAGGCTGTCGTCACCGATGCCGGTGAGAACCAGGTACTTGGCATTGACCGTGCCGCCAAAGAACTCGACGCCGTCGTCCGAGTTGAGGTGAACCTGCACGAACTCCACCGTGGTGCCGTCGCCCACGCCCTGGAATGCAATTCCGTTCAGTTCGTTTTCTTCGTTGAACAGAATGCCGGCATTGGCCACCACGACATAGCGGAGCACGCCGCTGTTGTCGTGCGGATCGTTGCCGCCGTAGGTACCGGAGTTGCCCTCGCCCTGTGCAGTACACGGGTCGACGCCCTCGGCGCAACCGTTGATCGGCGCGCGGCCGTTGATGACCAGACCGCCCCATTCGCCGCGTCCTTCTGCCAGCGGGCCGCGCATGATGATCGGGTTCTTTTCGGTACCGTCAGCGATTACCCGACCGCCTTGCTGCACAACAAAGGTATCGGTATCGCCGAGCGTACCGCCGACCAGCTCGGTATTCGGTTCGATGGTAACGGAACCCCCATCGGCCACCACGAACTGGCCCTGGATCAGCCAGGTGATTTCGTTGGTCAGCGTGATGTCGCCGGTCACTGGAGTACCACCGATGATGCAGGAACCCGGGATGCCCGAATCGACGGCGAAATCGGGGCAGCTCGAGAACTGTTCGTCGACCACGCACTGCTGCGCGGTGATGTTCGACAGCGTGTCGATGGTGCCCATACCGTCGATGCCGTCATATTCGAGCACGGCATTCTGGCAGCTGTTGAATGTCAGCGTTGCGGTGCCCCAGACGAAATTGGCCGGATTGCCGATTCCGGGCGGGCCGAAAGTGCCGCCGTTGGTCTCAAAGAACGTCAATTCGACAGAATTGGAGTTGGGATCGATTCCGCCAACCTCGGAAAGCAGCCAGACCGGCTGGCCGTCGCGATAAGTAAACCAGTTGACCAGCACACCGGGCGCGAAATCTCCAGCATTGGGATTCTTTTCAAGAACGTCGATGATCAGACCGCGGCCTGCGCCGCCGCCCTCGCCCCAGTTACCGCTGAAGGTGTCGTTGACAACGAATGCATCGACCGAACCGAACATGCCGGCGCCGACTGCGAGCGCCATCGCATTACGGGTTAATTGCTTGAACATTATGAGCAACCTCTTGGTGGTGGGTGAAATATGGGCGCTGCAAAAAAGTGGCCCAGTCGAAATTGCGACAAGAGCAGGATAGGACGACTCGATTTCAGCCCAATGAAGCGCGCGTTTCAGATTCGTGACAGACGCGACTCAGAGAAAGTCGTAGCGCAGCCCGAGACTCATGGTTCGACCGTTCCGATACTGTTGCGTGGTCTCGAGCCCTTGCTTGATTCGGAAGTCGGCATCGAGCAGATTGCCGAATTTGGCCTTGAACGAGAGGTGGTCCCCAAGACGCCAGCGGAACACGAAATCGAGTTCGCCGGTGCCTTGTTCCTTCTTGTCCGGAGCCCCGAGCACGCCAACTTCGACGATGCGCTCGCCGACAAAGTTGTAGAGCACGGTCGCCTCTATGCCGCGCTCGGGATCGTCGTAGCCGGCCTGAAGATTGATGATCAACGGAGACTGCCCCTGTAGCGCTCGCGATTCCGAGGTCAGGATGCCGCGACTTTCCGGATCGATCGTGATCTCCGATTCTATGACCGAGAAATTTCCGGCCAGGTAAAGTCGCTCGAATAGCGCTTCCCGGTCGAACCAGCCGCCCACGAATCCCAGTGTCTTGCGGCCCTCCAGCTCGACCCCGAAGTTTTCCGCCTCGGCGGCGTTTGAGTAGCTCAATCGCTGCTCGACACCCGACTGCACCGTCAGCTCGATCGGCCTGTCGATCAGCTTGTAAAAAAGCCCCACCGAAAGCAGCTCGCTTGAAGATGGATAAAACTCCCAGCGCAAGTCGTAATGGGTCACGTCCGAGGGCACAAGGTCGGCATTGCCGATGACCTCGCGCTCCAGCACCGGATCGGTGAATGGCGCAGGCGAAAGCTCCTTGAAATCGGGACGGATAATGGTCTCCGCAAAGCTGAATCTAAGCTGTTGCCTGTCGGTGATCAGCCAGGTGGCCGAGGCCGCCGGAAACAGATCTTCATTTCCGAGCGAAGAGACGATTGGCGGCGCATTCGGATTGAACAGCGCAAAGGTGGTGACATCCTGTGCCCAGTCCTCCACGCGCACGCCGCCGGAAAGTCGGAGCGTATCGGCGAGGGTCACGTCAAGGTTGCCGAAGAAGGCTTCTATATCGAGCGAAGCCGAGTAGGTATCGGTGTTGCGCGTGATCTCCAGAAGCGCGGCGCCGTCCGGCCCGATGTTGTCCGGCGTGAAAATCTCTTCCAGCGATTGTTGGCGGCGCTCATCGAAAGTCAGGTTCGAAATGTCCTCGAAGGTGAAGCGCCGGATGAAGGACTGCCGGTTCTTCTCGAGACTGCGATAGCCGCTGCTCAGTTCGCCGGCAAACAGCCCGTCTGCTATCGAGAACGGCACGACCAGGTCGCCGCCGAAATCCACGGCGCGGTCATCGAGATTCGTGAAACGGCGTACGTTGGAGTCGGCACGGCGCGAAAATATGAAGCCGGCCTCTTCGTCCGGATCGAATCGATAGCGACGCGTATCGGGCGTATCCAGGTTGGCTCGCGATTCGGAATAGTCCCACTCGATACGCGTGCCGTTCAGAACGGGAAAGACATGCCGCCCCTCGGCCTGGTTGGCGATCAGCTGCCGTTCCTGCCACTCGAGCTGGTTGATCTTGATGATGCCGTCCTCGTCCAGGTTGAAACCGACCTGGCTGGTGGTTTCATCCTCGGTCTGGCGCAGCATCATCGAGGTCAGGTTCAACTCGTGCAGATCGGCCCAGTTGACGCCGCCGGTCAGAAACCCGCTGAGCCCGACGGTGCGAGTCGTGCGCTCGATGGTGAAACTGTCGTTGGACCTGAGCGAACCGTCACCCAGCGGAATGAAGGTGTTGCGCTGCTCTGTCCGGGACCGCCAGGCGTCGTCCCAGAGGATGGAGCCCGTAATTCCGGCGCTGAACTCGTCACCGAACCGGATGCGCTTGCCGCCCTCGATGGAGACGCCGCGGTCCGGGCCGATTTTCTTGCGGTCGACATCGTAGATGTTGGCGAACGATTCCCCCAGCGTCTCGAGCTCTTCTTCGGTGATGCCGTCGGGGTTGAAGAAGTTGGCGACCCCTGGCAACTGCGTTCCGTCGGCGGTCGCGTCGGCGACCGGCCCCGGCAGCGCCCGGGTGCCGTCGTCGAAGCCGCTGAAATCGCGGTCTCCGCCGTCGTAGGTGAGCCCCTTTTCGAATGTAGTCCCTTCACGATAACCGGCCGATATTTCAATAGAGAAAAAGTCTTCCTCGGGGATTCCACGGGTACGGATTTCAACGGCGCCGCCGCCGAAATCACCCGGCATATCCGGCGAGTAACCCTTCTGCACGAGGATCGAACGGATTACACCGGTCGGGAACAGGTCAAGCGGCACCACCTTGCGGGTCGGGTCGGGGCTGGGGACGTTGGCACCGTTGAGCAGCGTGGACGAATAACGCTCGCCGAGACCCCGGATGAAGATGAACTGGCCGTCGACCAGCGTCAGGCCCGTCACGCGCGCCAGGGCACTGCCGGCATCACTGTCGCCGGCGCGCGAAATCTGCTCGGCGCCCAGTACGTTGGCGACACTCGCGGTCTGGCGCTGTTCGTCGATCACCGACGACAGGCTGCCCTCGATGAACGGTTCGATGACGACGAACTCGGCCAGTTCCAGCCCGGCCGGCGGCAGTTCGAAGTTGCGCTCGGTGGTTTCGTCCGCGGCAATTCCCACGCCGTCGACGGTGCGCGTCGCGAACTCGGCGTGCAGCACCGATACCGCGTACTCGCCGACCGGCACTTCGGCCTCGAACCGCCCGTCCTCGTCGGTGCGCAGCTCGACCGGCGTACCGGAAATGAAGACCCGGGCCTCGGCGATAGGCGCGCCGTCTTCGGTCGAAACCACGCGTCCCGTCAGCACGCCGCTGCCCTCTTCGGCATCCGTCTCGGCGGTTGCCCCGGCCACGCCCATGTCGGCTTGCGATTCGCCGTAGGAGCTTTCGATACCGACCCTGGCCCGGCGCTCGGGGCCGGTCAGCGTGATGATGACCTGAACGATTTCGCCGGGCCGTAGCGTCATCGGCAATGCCGTCAGCGCCTGTGCGTTGTCGAAGACGGTCAGCCGATCGGCCGCGGGCGCCAGCGTCTGGCGCCAGATGCCGTTCTCGGTTCGCCCGGTCGCGTCATCGAAGCGCACGATCAGGTCGTCGACCGGCCGGCCGCCTTCGAACACGACGACCTCGAGTTGCGCGGGTTCGGTTATCGAACCCCGCGGCGATTCTTGGGCCGAGCCGTCCTGTGCCTTCGCCGGCGGCGTAAGCGCAATACCCACAGCCATCAGCACCAGGCCCAGCAGCATGCCGACGCGCGTGAGCAGGGAATCTCGCATCATCCTATCCGCACATCCAGGGGCTTTCGGCGCACTGCTCCATGGCCCGTCGAAGCTCGACCGCGCGGCGGAACAGGTCACTGCGGGTGAGCTGCTGCAGGTGTTGTTCGGCACGCTCGAAGTCGCCGGACTTGAACAGGGCGTAGGCCAATGCATAACGGATGTCCTCGTCGCCCAGCAAGCCGACCCGGATCAGGTCCCGCTCCATGCCGGCGGCCTGCTCGAAGCGGTTGAGTTCCAGGAAGATCGCCAGGCGCTGCTTGAGCTTCTTCGGCTGGTCTATGACCTGTGCATTCAGCGAGAGCGCCTGGATCAGCCAGCCGGCGCGCTTGTAAAGCTCGGCGGCATCCGAGGCCAGGCCGTTGTCGTGGAGCGCGGTGGTGCGCATCACGTCGGCGGCGGCCAGTTCGCGCCCCTGGTCGAGGTAGACGTGGGACAGGACTTTGCCCAGCATCACGTTTTCGGGTGCCGAAAGGCGGGCCTTCTCGAGAATCACCGCGGCCTGGCGGTACTGCCCGGTCTCGCGCAGCGCGTTGCCGATGGCGACCGCGTCGTCGCTGGTGCCCAGGCCGCTTTCGAGAAATTGAAGACCCTGGTCGGCCGCTTCCTGGTAAAGCCCCTGGTCGACCAGCAAAAAGACCTGCCTGCGGGCAAAATCGCCGGCACGATCGGGAAATTCCGCGCGCCCCCGGCCCAGAACTTCCCAGGCGGCGGCGTAGTTTTCGAGTTCCCAGTGGGACTGGGCGCGCATCAGGAACACTGACGGCACGCGCGTCGTATCGGCGTCGGCCAGATCAAGTTGTTCCAGCGTTTGTTCGTAGCGCGCCTGGCCGAAATACGCCTGCGCCAGATACAGCCGGACCACCGGTTCGGTCTGACCGGCGGCGATGGCGTCCTCGAACTCGGTAGCCGCCAGCGGCAGTTCGTCGAGATTCAGCGCGACCAGGCCCGCCAGCGTGTGATAACGGGCCAGATCGAGGTCTTCGGCCCGGGTGTCGACCCGGGCCAGGATGTTACGCGCACGCTGGTAATTGCCGTCGCCGATCAGAACGGCGGCAAGCGACAGGAATTCGACCGGCTCCTGCGGATTTTCCGCCTCGGCCGGCTCGACTTCCTGCTGGCTCCAGCCGGCAAGCGGTGCGACCAGACCGGCCAGCAACACGAGATGAATCAATGCGCGCATCGGTCGTTTGATCAGCTCAGGTCGAACCGGACCCGCTGTCGGGCCCAGACCTTGACGTTGCGGCCCTGGTACTGCGCCGGCTCGAAGCGCCAGCTGCGCACACCCTGCAGGGCGGCATCCTCGAACACGCCCGACGGACTGGCTTCGAGCACCTGGACCTTTTCGATCTCGCCGGTGGCGCTGATCAGCAGCGAAAGCACGACATAGCCTTCGACGCCCTTCGAGCGCGCCGTCTTCGGGTATTTCAACGGCGCCTGGTAAGTGGGTCGTGGCGGGCTGTCCACGGAGTCGTCGGTCATGACGACGTCGCGCGTGTCGCCCAGCAGCTGGTCCTGCAGGTCGTTGAGATCGGAGGCGCTGAAGCCGGGCAGGCCGAAATCGATGCCGGAAAGCGAACTGTCCAGGCTGACCATGGGCGGCGCCGGCTCCGACGAGCGCTTGCGCGGCGGCGGTTCGCGCTGCGGCCTGGGCGGCGGCGGGGGCGGCTGCTGCTTCTGGACCGCAAACGCAGTATCGGTTCGGACCTGGTCGCGGTCCGGCCCTTCTGAAAGACCGTTGATGACCAGCAGCGTCCCGACCACCAGCAAGGTACCTGCGACCATGGACAGCAGACCTGCGCTGAGAGCCTTCCATCCGCCGGTGGAAAGCACGGGTTCTTCGCGTGAAGAAGTATTGTTGCTCATTCCTTTTCTCCTTGGATCAGGTGCGCGGAATTCGCCGCGCGAAACGCTTCGCGGCGATCAACCTGCGCCGGCTTCGCCGACGGTCGCCACGCCCACGTCCTGGGCACCGGCGCGGCGGGCCTGGTCGACCACTTCGACGAGCCGTCCGGCCGGCACCTGGTCATCGGTGACCACAAGCACGGAACCGGAGGCCGACGAGGCCAGCAGATCGCGGATCCGGCTCTGGATAACCCAGACGCGCACCGGCTGGCCGTCCAGGTAGACGTCGCCGGCGTTGTCGATATACAGCCGAATTGCCTTGGTCGAGGCCGCACTCGCGGTCGACGCGCTGGGACGGTTCAGATCCAGTTTCATGTCCTTGACGAAGGTGGTCGAGACCATGAAAAAGATCAGCAGGATGAACACCATGTCGATCAGCGGTGAAATATCGACATGCTGTTCGGTATCGGTACGCTCGCGAAATCTCATTGATATGTCTCCAGCGCCGTCCCGGCGCAAAGCAGGTCCTTGATCTGGGCCAGCTCATGTCGAATCACCGAGGCCTTGCGGTCGAGCATGCCGCCTATGATCAGACCGGGAATCGCCACCGCCAGCCCCATCTGCGTGGTGAAAAGCGCCTGCGAAATCCCACCGGCAATTCCGCCGGACTGGGCGAACAGCGACATGTCGCCCAGCGAGTCGAAAGTCTCGATCATGCCCACCACGGTGCCCAGCAGCCCGGTCAGCGGCGCGACCGCCACGATCGTGAAAATGAGCGTGTGGTACTTTTTGGTGGCGGCTTCCAGTTCGGCGAACGCGTCGTCGAGGTGTCTGCGCAGGTGGTCGGGTTTGCGACGCGCGATATGCAGGCCCTGCAGCACGGCCTGATCGAGCAGACCCTTGGGCTTGCGCAGGTGTTTTTCGGCCGCCACGCGGACAAGCAGGCGGCGCGCGGAGCGCACCGAACCACGCTTGAGCGTGGCGTAGCGGTAGCCGATTGCGAACCACAGGACGATGGTGGCTGCGATCAGCGGCGGCATCACGTAGCCGCCGACCTCGAAGAAGTACGCCAGGTCGGAGATCACCTCAGACAGCTCCGTCCGCCCCGGGCTGACGGCTGTCGCTGAACTGGTTGATCACGCGCAGCGCGGCTTTTTCCATGTCGGTCTTGATGCGCTCGGCCCAGCCGGAAAGCAGATTGCCGAACAGCAGCAGCGGGATGGCCACGATCAGGCCCAGCTCGGTGGTGACCAGCGCGATCGAGATGCCGCCGGACAGCAGCTTCGGGTCGCCGGTGCCGAATTCGGTGATGACGTCGAAGGTCGCGATCATGCCGGTGACCGTGCCGAGCAGGCCCAACAGCGGCGACACCGCGGCGATGACCATGATCACCGCGCCGAACCGGTTGAGGTGGGAATTCTCGTGCAGGATGGATTCCGACACGATGTCCTCGACATGCTCGCGGTCGCGGTCCAGGTTGCGGATGGTCGCGCCCAATACGCGCGCGGTGGATCCTTGCTTGCGCTTGATGACTTCAAGCGCCGCACCGCGATCGCCGCGTTTGACGTGGCCCGACACAGCGTCGAGGATCTTGTCGGTCGAGGCCCCCGCCCGCTGCAGGAAGACCACGCGCAGCAACACCAGCATCAGGCCGACCAGCCCGAGGAAGAAGATGACCCAGCCGATCACCCCGCCGGAGCTCACCGTCTCGAACAACCCCTTGGCAGTCTTCTTCTCGACCTCGGTGTTGAGCGACTCGAACAGGAAGATCGGCAGCGACTCCGGCATCCGGCCGGAAGCGAGCGCCTGCGCCTGTTCGGCCGTTTCGGTATTCCAGATCTTCAGCTCGCCGTCACCGGCCGGCGCCAGCGCGCCACTGCCCCGCTGGCTCAATCCGTAGGCGGCGATGTTGCCGACGTGGATGATGTCGCCGTCGACCCGGGTGCCGTCGGCCAGGAAGAATTCGCCGGGTTCGCGCCAGACCTCGTGACCACGGTCGAGAAATGCCAGCGCCGCATCGAACAGGCCCTTGACGTCCGCGGCGCCCGGGGCCCGATCGCCCAGCTCGCTGTTCCATGCTTCGTCGAGCGTGAAGTCGGCCTGGGTGAAGGTCGCAGCGAGCAGGTCGGTGTTCTCGCGTGCGGCCTCGACGGCGCGCTCTGACTCGAACACCAGGTCTTCCAGCCGGTCGGCGCGGCTGCGCATCTCGACGACTTCGGCTTCCAGCGAGCGAATGTCGGACTGCAGGCGCGATTTCTCGGCCGTCACCGTTTCCTGCATCTGCGCGAGGCGCTGCTCCAGGTCGCGCTTCTGGCCCTGAAGAAATGCGAATTCGCGCTGGTAGGCCTGCTCCAGCGACGGCTGCTGCTGCTCGGGGGCGGGCGGTTGCGCAGTGGCTTCGCCCGCTTGTTCTGTCGTCTGTTGAGCGGGCTCGGCCTGGTCGGCAGACTGGCTTTCATCCTGGGCATGGACGCTGCCGGTCAGCGTCAGAGCGATGGCTGCAGCAAGAATTGCAGTGACGGTTGCAGCAAGAGTCGGTTTGAAGATGCTCATGAGCCCGACTCCATGCCGATGCTGCCATTGGGCAGCTCGAAGTAGCCGGTGCGGATCTGCTTCTTGAGCGAATCGAACAGCGCGTTGATCTGCTCGCGGTCGGCCCCGCTCTCGGCCACGGTGAAATTCCAGTCGTTGCCGGTGCGGGTCACGAAGCCGCCGCGTCCGTCCCGGGTCTGGAAGTAGATCGCGACCGCGCCGATCTTGGCGATATCGGCCAGCACCCGGTCGCCGCCGAGCGGGATGACCTGGCTGTACAGGCCGTTGTCGCGGGTGATGCGCAGCTCGTCTTCATACAGGCGCCACAGGCGGTTGATGGCGCGCGGCGGGTCGATGGCGCCGGAATCGATCTGGCTGCGAATCTCCTCCAGTGCGCTCAGACGATCCTCGGTCTTGAACGGAAAACCGTCGCGAATCCTGGCTTCCATGCCGTCGATGATCCCGTAGGCCACCGGAATCAGGGCCTCGCCGGCCACCCCGGCTTCCCTTGCCCGTTCGCGGTTTTGCTCGAGGTCCTGATCCAGCTGGCGGATACGCAGTTCCTCGCGCCGCCGCGTAGCTTCGAGGTCGCCCTTCTGGGCCGCCAGAGAGTTCATCTCCGCCCGGTGCTGTTCCTGCATCCGATTCAGTTCGGTATTCAGCGATTCGACCTGGCCACGCAGGCTTACCAGTTCCTCGGCGAGTGCATCGAGTGAATCCTGCGCGGCCACGGGCGTGACGGTCGCGACGGCGGCGAACGCCAGCAAGGCGAAGGGCGCCAGGCGCGAAAGACGGTTGAACATGAAACCTCCACTATCGGTAATTACCGGCGAAATGAGCGACGAAATGGCCGACAAAAATGCGCTGTCCTGCGAGTGCCGGCATTGTCGGCGGCGAAGATTTCACGACCGTGACTGGAAGGTGACAGAAATGTTGCAGGGGTTGGTTGGTTGGTTGGCTGGTTGGCTGGTTAGTGGTTAGTGGTCGGTTTCCTTTCCTGGGTTGGGCCTTACTTGATCTTATTGCGAATCATTTGCATTTCGATTCTTGATAGAGTATATTGAATTCGTCCATACACGAATGCATTGACGGAGAAAATCGATGTTCGAGTATCAATTCAGCAAGATCGAGCGCATCTGGTTGCTGGGGGTTCGGCTGGTCTGGGCGCATCAACGGAACCCGGGCGTCGTCCCGCTCGTCGACAGGCTCTACATGGAAGCCGGGATGACACCCTGTGGCGCAAAGCTGCGCGCCTTGCTCATCGGCCTTCAGCGCGCCGGAGCCGATCACCTCTATATCGAGCGCTACGATGCACCGGGCCTGACCGGCGACGAACGCGACCTGCTCGGCGCACTCAAGGCGAGTTACCTGGACGAACCGCTGGAAGCCGAAGCCGCGCTGGGCGCGCTCCTGCCGCCCGGGCGGACCGATGCAGTGATGGGCATTGTCGAATCAATCACCGGCAGCCACGCGACGCTGCAGCGCGAACGTGCGGCCGGAATTCTGCTGCCCGACATGCAACCGGCGGCGTGTCATTGAAATCCCGGTAGTCGGTAGTCGGTAGTCGGTAGTCGGAATCGTCTCAGACTCGTCGGCGCGGGGACGCACCTTCTACGGAACTTCCGGCCTCGGGGATGCGACCCCGACCTGCTCCACCGCGAGCCCGGTGTGCTCGGCAAGGAAGGCCCATTGGTCGGCGTACAGGTCGATCAGCATCTGCACCGGGGTACCGGCGCCGTGACCGGCGCGGGTTTCGATCCGGATCAGTTTGGGTTCACTTCCGGTTTCGGCTGCCTGCAGTGCCGCGGCGTATTTGAACGAATGGCCGGGTACCACGCGGTCGTCGGTATCGGCGGTAGTCACCAGCACTGCAGGGTAATCCTTGCCGCTTTCAACGTTGTGGTACGGCGAATAGGCATAAAGCGCCGGAAACTCTTCAGGGTTGCTCGACGAACCATAATCGTCGACCCAGAAACGGCCGGCGGTGAAGCGATCGAAACGGAGCATGTCCATCACGCCGACCGCCGGCAGGGCCGCGGCGAACAAATCCGGCCGCTGGTTGGTGACCGCACCGACCAGGAGGCCGCCGTTGGACCGGCCGTAGATGCCGAGACGTTCCGGCGCGGTCATACCCTTCTCGATCAGGTATTCGCCGGCGGCGATGAAATCGTCGAATACGTTCTGCTTGCGGGTTTTGGTCCCGGACTGATGCCATTCGCGACCGTACTCCCCGCCACCCCGGAGGTTGGCCATGGCGTAGAGGCCGCCGGCGTCCATCCAGGCCAGATTGGGCGGCGAGAACGACGGCGTCAGTGAAATATTGAAACCGCCATAGCCATAGAGCAGCGTCGGCGTGGTGCCGTCCGGTGTTACGTCCTTGCGATGAGCGATGAACATGGGTATCCGGGTGTCGTCGGCCGCAGAGTAAAAGACCTGGCGCACGCTGTAGGCCTCGGGGTCGAAATCGACCTCGGGCTGCTGCCAGACCGAGCGCTCACCGGAGGCCACGTCCAGACGATAGATGGTGGGCGGGCGATTGAAGCTGGAAAATCGGAAAAACGTCTCCTGCTCGCCCGGTTTTCCGGCAAACCCCGAAGCTGTGCCGATACCCGGCAGATCGACCTCGCGAACGAATTCACCGCCATCGGTATGGATTTTCACGGCACTGCGGGCGTCTTCCAGGTAGCTCGCCACCAGGTGCCCGCCGACGTCGGAGACGCCCTGCAGCACGGATTCGGCCTCGGGAATGATCACGTCGCGCGATGCGGGCGCATTCAGGTCGATAGCGACGACACGATATTTGGGCGCCTCGAAATTGGTCAGGAACAGGAAGGTCCGGTCGCGGTTGCCGACGAAGGTGAAATCGTGATTGAAGCCCTCGATGAGCATTTGCACTTCGGATGCGGGCACCTCCAGATCCTTCCAGGCCACCTGGTATCGGTTGTCGGTGCCGTGGAAGATGGTAATGACCAGGAACCGGCCGTCGTCGCTGACCTCGGGCAGGAAGCCCCACTCCGGGTGGTCGGGACGTTCGTAGACCAGCCGGTCGTCGGACTGCGCGTCGCCGACGCGATGATAGAAAACCTTCATGTCGAGGTTCAGCGACTGAAACTTGCCTTCTGAATCGGGTGCCGGATAGCGGCTGTAGAAAAAGCCCTCGCCCGCCCCGTCCCAGGCAATCGAGCTGAATTTCAGCCATTCCAGTTCGTCTTCCAGCACCTCGCCGGTCTCGACGTCCACCACGCGCCAGATGCGCCAATCGGATCCCCCGTCCTGGATACCGTAGGCCAGGTATTTGCCATTCGGGCCGGGTACCCACTGGGCCAGGCTGACGGTGCCGTCGTCCGACCACCCGTTGGGATCGATCAGCTGCCTGGGTTCGCCATCCAGGCCGCGCCGCACGTACAGCACCGCCTGGTTCTGCAGCCCATCGTTGCGCGTGTAGAAATACATCTCGCCGCGTTTGACCGGCAACCCGAAGCGCTCGTAGTTCCACAGCGAAGCCAGCCGGCCGGCGAACCAGTCACGCGTGGTCAGCGGCTCGAGGTAGGCGCCGGTAACCGCGTTCTGCGCTGCCACCCAGTCGGCCACCTCGGCCGACTCGCGCACGTCCTGCTCGAGCCAGCGGTACGGGTCGGCGACCTCCGTGCCATGGTAGTCGTCGGTTGCGCCCACGGTCCGGGTTTCCGGATAGGCAACCACGGCGACATCGCCGACGGTCTCCACCGATTCTCCCTGGCTGTCGGCGTTTTCGGTCGGCGCCCGGGTCGACGTATCCGAACAGGCGGTCAACCAGGCGACCGCAACGCACGCCAAAAGAACTCGCAATTCGGAAAATTTCATTGTCTGGACTCCGTTCCTGAAAATTAATGGCGTTTCAGCCGTAACTCTGTCTTGGGGGGCAAATCAGCCGAACGGAAGTATACGCGCTGCCCGAATCGCTACCGCCCCGTCGGCCCCGTCGATTGCTTGCGCAGCCATGCAGAGCCGATAGCCGACATCAGCGCATCACCGCTGATGGTTACGAGCCTGAACATCAACGCATCGAGGGCGGCCTGAGCCTCGCCGATCAGCGGCGTCAGACCCAGGACCAGCACGAATTCACGGATACCCAGCCCGCCTGGGGCGCCGGGGACCAGGAACCCGAGCAGCCAGGCCGCGGCAACCCAGGGCACCAGCGACATCCAGTCGCCGGTGCCCAACGGATGCGACATCAGTACGAAGCACCCGCTGCTGGCCAGAAAAAAGACCAGTGCAAGACAAAGGGCCGCGCCCAGCTCGAGAACGAGCCGTGGCAGCCCGAGATCGGAATCGAGCCAGCCCCTGCGCCTGGTCACCGCCAGACCAATCGCAAGTACAAGCGCGGCTGCCAGCGGCACCAACCAGACGACTTCCAGCATGGGCTCGAGACCGCCGGAAATCATCGGCTGGATGACAAGAATAGAAAGTACGCCTGCCGCCACAACCAGCAGCAAAGCTTCAAGAAGCGTTGCGGCGACCAGAGCCCGATGGCTGATGCCGTGCCGACGGCTCAACGCGTGGCGCGCGGCAAAATGGCCCACGTTTCCGGGCAGATACTTGCCCAGCTGGCTGGAAAGAAAAGCGCTGGACGCTCGACTAAAGGAAGCCGACCTGAACCCGGCAGCGCGCAACGCCAACCACCAGATCAGGGCCAGAAACACACCGCAACCGGCGTACCCCAGCGAGGCCATCACAAGGCCGGGTCCGGCCGCGGCCAGCGCGTCGGCGGGAAGCGCCGAAAACTGAGTCCATAGACGGTGAAAGACAAATGCGACAGCGGCCGCGGCCAGTGCCGCACCTACCCATTTCATCGCGCGCTTCAGGCGCTCGGAAGAGACTTGCATATTGCCCTCCGGCGCGAACGATCAGAAACAGATGCCCGCGGCGCACGGTCACGCATCAGGCCCCGCGTCGCCTGCACAACAGCATTGTCCAAGGCAGCGGCGAACGGCTTTCAACGACTTCGAAGCGCTGCGAAACGAAATCGATGAAGCCGCGTTTACTCCAGTGATTGACATGCCCGGGCGTATTTCCCAGATCGGTCACATAGCGCCCGCGCGCCAGATTCAGAGCGCGCCACAGCGGCTCGCGCGGAACGCTGCACAGCAGCCATGGATCGGCCAGTTTCGAAAGAATCTGCAAGCCATGTTCCGGCTGGTCGAGATGCTCCAGCACTTCACAGCAGACCACCAGTGGCGCGGCATCGGAGGCGTCATCGAAATCCTCCAGGCGCTGGGTCCACAATTCCACCTCGACACCAGCCGCTTCGACGCGCTCGTGCGCCTCGGCGATAGCTTCCGGAGCGATATCGCAGCCGCGGACCTTCATGCCTTTTCTGGCCATATGCATGCTCAGTTCAGCTTCCCCGCAGCCGATTTCCAGAACTTCGGAGACATCGGCCCGATCGACCAGGCTGCTGAAGGCGTCAAGAAACCCGGCCATCATCCAGCGCACAATCGGATTGCGCGAACCGTATTTGTCGAAGTAATTACCTGCCGGCTGGACGTCATTCCGGGTGGTCACGATGAAGCTCCAGCGGCTTGGCCAGTCTTCTTGGCGGTTTTCCTGGACGCTTTCCTTTTTTTCGTCGTTTTCGCCGCCGATTTCGCTGTCGTTTTCGCAGTCTTTGCGCCGCGCTTCTTGTCAACGGTCTCCGGCATGCTCGCGCGGTATTCCATTCGCTTCAGACGCCATTCCACCTCCTGGAGCAATCGCCGGTTGACGGCCACCAGGTCGGCGATGAAACCGCTCATGAACAAAACGAGAGCAATGGTAATGCAAGACGCTGCGAGAATCGCCGACTGCACGTGGCCGGCACCAAAACCGATGGCCTTGTGATAGAGATACCAGCTGCCGAAACCCAGGCCAACCAGTCCGAAAAATGCCGCGGTCAACCAGAAGAACGTCAATGGGCGATAGGTCGCGAATACGCGCACGATGGTACTTGCCGATCGCCAGACATAACGACTCATGCTGCGAACCAGACGCGATGGCCGAAGGTCCGGATTGGTTCTTACCGGTACCGAGGTGAGTCGGATGTTGCTATGGCCGGCCTGGATCAGGGTCTCCAGCGTGTAGGTGTAGGTGTTGAAGACGTTCAGGCGCATCGCGGTATCACGGGTAAATGCACGGAAACCGCTGGGCGCATCTTCGACTTCGGTGTTGCTGGCCAAGCGCACGACAGCTGTTCCCAGAACCTGCAAACGCTTCTTGAGCCACGAGAAATGCTCGGTTTGCAGGATCGGCCTGGCGCCGACCACCATCTCCGCCTCGCCGGCCAGGATGGGCCGGGTCAGCGCCTCGATATCGCGACCTTCATATTGATTATCCGCATCGGTATTGACAATGACGTCGGCGCCCAGCGAAACGGCACTCTCGATGCCGGTCATGAAAGCCGCGGCCAGGCCCCGATTGACCGGGTGGCGGACGACGTGATGGACACCGTGTTCGGCGGCCACTTCGGCCGTTCTGTCGGTCGAGCCGTCGTCGATCACCAGCCATTCGACAAGTTCGAAGCCATCGATCTCCCTCGGCAGGTCGGATAGCGTCACCGGCAGCGTTTCCGCCTCGTTGTAACAGGGAATCTGGATGATCAGCTTGTGCATGGACGGTCACGCTGTTGTAGAAGGCCAACGCATTATGGTAATCGATCGGGTCGCCGCTCCGGCACATGCACTCACAGTGATCCGCACTCGGCAATTGTGGAATAATGCCTACGCTTTTCGCAATTCTCTGATCCGGCCTGGACCGATGATAGAACGAATCCGGCACGTCGTCTTAGTACTGGCTACCACGCTACCAACCAGTACGTCTGCGGCTGCCTGAGCATGCCAGCCACGCCACATTCCGTGGGTAAAAGATTTTCCGCACTCCCGATAGCCTGGTGCACCCGCCTCGAGCCCGGCCGAGTGGGGCTGGCTTTGGCGCTGCTCTGGGCCGCCATGACAATGTGGAATTTCGGGCTTCCCGGCCTGCATATGGACGAGGCCAATCACTATGCCTTCATTCCGGGCATGAAGTCCGAATCGGTTGCAAGGCTGCATCATTATCGACTGCCCGACAACTACCTGGATCGCCGGGACGACCTCATGCAGTTTCCGATCCTGGGTGGAAGTGTCTACAACAGTCCGATAACCGCGTACCTGGGCTTTCCGTATTTCGCCATGGCCGGGCATTCTGTAGCATCACTTCGAATATTCTCGGCGCTGATCGGGCTCGCCACCATCCTTTCTCTGGCGGTGCTGGTTGGCCGGATTTTCGGCTGGCCAGCAGCATTGCTGGCCGGCACCATCATTGCTACCGATCCTACGCATGTCTTTTCGGTCCGGTCCCAGGGTGTTCCGTTCTGGCCGGTTGTGCTGTTCTGGGCTCTGGCGGCCAACTTTCTGCTGACGGCGTTCCGCAGTCGAGAGCCATCGGTCTGGCCGCTTATCGCCGGCGGCGCGGCCCTGGGCCTGTCCGTCATGGCTTATTTCGTCGGCATTTTCATGGCGCTGCCGCTGGTATTGGCAGCCTTCATCATGCTGCGCAGAAGACCGGTACATCTGGCAGCTTTCGTACTGGCCGGGTTATTGGCCTACTCGCCCATGATTTACGCGCTGATATCCATCCATGTCTCGAACCCCGATCTCCTGCGCAACTTCGGCATGCCGGACTGGACCGCACGTCCCTCGATTTCAGCATTCAGCATCGAGAATCTGGCGCGTCTCAAAACGATCACCCTGGGCGCGTTGGGTGACCACGATTTTGCCACCTGGATAACAGGGCACGTCGCGATCGATCTCACCGTGCCGCGCATGCTGGCCTTCGCGCTGGCAGCCGGCCTGGTCATTTTGATCGGATTTCAGCGCCGGGAGACACCGGCACGCCAAAGAGTCTTTTACGGGCTGTTTGGCGCGATCCTCGCGCTGTATTTCAGCGGTCTGTTCTTCCTCAAGGCGACTTCCCTGCATCATCTTTTGCCGATCACGATCCTCGCCGCAACTGCCTGCGCAGGGGCCGTTGCCGCACCCGGATTTGTTCGGCTCATCGCCACAGCGATCTGCTCGCTGCTTATCGCCAGCAACCTGATGGTATTGAATGCCGCCCACAATCGCCTGGTAGAAACCGGCGGCCGCGGCTACCACAACGAAAGCTACTCGCTGGTGTCACCGTTGCTCGCCGATCGACTGGCCGAGTACCATCCAGTTTTCGCCGGATGGGGCTTTCATCTCCAATTTCTGTTCTTGACCGACGGACGCGTGCCCTACTCGTTCGTTGGCAGCCCGCGCATAGACCGCATCGACCAGCTGCTGACACGGCATGATCGACTGGCTGTCGTGGTTCCGACCGCCGACCGCGAAACGATCGCCAACGCATTTGTCGCTGAGCAGGAACTGCGATTCGCTCAGCGCAACGAAATACAACTATTCAGCGTGTTCCTGCTGTCTACGCGACAAAATTGAGAGCCGCCTCCTGGATTTCGTTCGTCGCGGCATCTCTGGACCCGCGTAACAGCATCACTGTCTTGAGCGACCAGCCTACAATATGAGCCGAGAAACCAGGAGCTTGATAATGTCGCCCTCCAAGAACACAGATTCGCCGGAAACAGCTGTTGAAGGGGCTGTTGAAGAAACTTTCGAGGCGCCGACTGAAGAGCCTGCCGATACGCTGGCTGAGAAGCCGGTTGAAGAATCACGTGACATTCGGACGACACACCCGAACGGACACTTCTATTCGCCGATCGTGAACCCGGCGGAACTGGATCCCGAATTGCTCTGGCCGGAGCCTCCGCGGCCGATTCCAGGCATCGACTTCAACAACGCCTCCCATCGCAACATCCTCACCGGGGTCTTTCCGAAATTCATACCGGAATATGACTATCCCGAGCATCTCGAGGAGACGCCGGAACTGTGTGACTTTTATACACAAAACAGCCAGTTCAGCTGGCTGGATTCACGCGCACTGTTTGTTTTGCTACGCCATTGGCGGCCGAAGCGGATGATCGAGGTGGGTTCGGGCTTCTCGACCTTGCTGGCGGCGGATGTAAAACGACGATTTCTGGATGGTCGGATGCAGCTTTCCTGCGTCGAACCCTACCCGCGCCCGTTCTTGCGTCAAGAGGCGCTTGGCATTGATCGACTCATCGAGAAGAAAGTGCAGGAAGTGCCGTTTGAAGTATTCGAGGAGCTGCAATCGGGCGATATCCTTTTTATCGACTCATCGCACGTCGCGAAAACAGGCAGCGACGTCAATTTTCTTTACCTTGAGATCCTGCCGAGACTCGCGCCCGGCGTCATCATCCATATTCACGACATCTTCCTGCCGATGGAATATCCGTATGATTGGGTCGTCACCGAGAACCGCAGTTGGAACGAGCAATATCTGCTTCGCGCGCTATTGATGTACAGCTCGGCATTTCGCGTGATCTTCGGATGCTCTTACGCTTTCTACAAGTTCCCCGATCTGGCCCGGGAAGCACTCGCCCACGACAAGGGACACGCCTTCGGTGGTGGGAGTTTCTGGATCGAACGTGTCTGAGGAACCCGATGGTCTTTTCCAGGTCGCCGGATAGCCGGCCGCCTGGCATGAACATAGCCGAAGGCAGAAGAAGCATAAGAGCGCCCGGTTCCAGCCTGATCTGCCGGATTGTCTCGGGCATCCGGCAGGATATGGCGTCATCCCAGCAGCTTGCGCGCAAGCCAGTGCCGGACCCGGCGACCAGGCGCTGGACGCTTGGTACTTTCTTTATCGGTGTCTTTATCGCTGACTGCCGCCGTAAAGCTGTCGGCCCTTTCGCGTTGTGCGATCAGTTCCTCGTTTTGCGCGCTGAGATCGGAAATGTAGTCATACAGCCGTTTCAGATGCTGGTCGCGACGGGCAGTCAGGATGCTGATACGTTGGTAATCTTCTTCGCTCAGCGTAGTACCGGGTTGAATATTGTCCGGTAGCGGACGATCGACGTAAATCGTCGAATGCGGCTTGGTCTGCTCTTCCGTCGGCCGGGTCTTGCTGTAGAAATAAAGTGCTACCGACTTGCGCGAGCGCCGGTCGTCGTCACCCTCCGGCAGGTTGATTCGCTCGAACCCGTGCCACGACCAGTGCGTGGTCTCGAACACCACCGCGCGGTTGAACTTCGGTTGCACATATTCGATCTCGTTCTGCGCCGGAGGCAGTCGGGGATTCTTGTGGAGCTCGATCGCGCCGCCCCAGTCATCGCGCCACTCGCGATTAAGATAAACGATCAGGTTCAACCTTCGATGCAGGCCGGTCTTGGGATGCTTGTTGAAGTCCACGTGTGGGTCGAGATCCTGGCCATGTCTGTTTTCATGCGTGCCGCCGCCGAAATAATCCGGATCATAGACCAGTTCGTCGATGCCGGTCACACGTTCCAGCCAGCCAAGGAATTCGCGCGATTGAATATATTCATCCAGTGACTGGTAAGGCGCACCCAGCTCCGGCAAATTGTCATGAACGCATTTGGCGCCAATCTCGCCGTTCTCGTTCATTGCCTTCGCGACATCGAATACGGGGAATTCAGCGAGCAGGGATTCTGCATACTCGGGCTCGAAGAAATCATCCAGCACCAGGTGACGAAAGGGACGCGCTGTATCGTAATGCTCGAACTGGGCGGATGGTGACTCGAGATATTCCTGTCTGATAAATTTCTTCATGCTCATGGCTCCTGAAGCCGGTTCGGAAGATACTAATGCCACCAGAATCCGGCGCAAACCTTCCTTCGGCGCAAAACGCATTCGTTCTCGGCGCGGTCTCCAGACATATCGATCCGGATCTTTCCGCCGACATTATCGCCGATCCGGCAAATCCGATGGGCGAAATGCCGGTGCCGAGCGCAACCGCCCGAGTGTCGATTCCGTGATTGTCGTGATCGATTCGAGAGCGCCGGACTCGAATTCCGGCGCGTAATAGTCCGGCAGCGACAGCCTGAGTGCATATTCGGCAGCGATCGGATCGAAGGTGTCCGGCGCCAGCCGGCAATGGTCGCGCACGGCGAGCAGGGTCGCTTCCGGCCGACCGCACAATTGCTGATAATCGACCAGCAGCACTGCATCGCGCAACCGCCGGTCGTCTTCGATTGCGTCGAGCAAATTGGCATAGACATCGGCCCAGTAGCGTGCCCAGCCGGTTGCCAACGCGCCGGCGGCCCAGTCGCGCTCGATCGCCTCGGCCCGCGCCCGGCTGCCGACGTTGACCGCCCGCCTGGACGGACCGAACTCGAAATGCCCGGAGCGCTCGAGCTGGGTCGGCACCCTGGGGTCTTCTTCGGCCATTCGGGTGAACAGCCGGTCCTGCTTGACCAGCGACGCCACCTGCGCAACCGGCTCGCGCCAGGGCACGATGAAGCGCGCATCGGGGAATAGCCTGGCGATATACCCAAGGCGGTTTATGTTGTAGTTTCCCTTGGCCAGGTAGCGTGTTGCGCCTCGAACGGCGAGCAGCTTGGACACATGCTCGCGGTAGACGCGCTCGAAATCCGGATTCGAGGTCGCCGCAGTCAGCACCTGGTTACGTGCGGAATCGTGCAGGTGATCGAAGAAATCCATCCAGACCACCTCTTCGACCGCCTCCGGGCTCAAGTGGGTGATCATGATGCGGTCCTTGTGCGCGCGTTCGACCGGTTCGGACTTGCCGGGACGCAGGCGATCAGCCAGCCAGTTGCGCCAGTAAGGAGTGTAGACGTTCGGGAAATCACTGTAGCGGTGCGAGGTCACTGCTGGATGCCGCGCCAGAATCTCGGTGAGAATGGTCGTCCCGGAGCGCGGCACCCCGGCCACGAAGATCGGACGCTCGATGGGATGCTCGGCAATCAAATCTTCAAGAACCGCGCTTTCAAGACGTCCCAGCGCACGCCAAACCGGCCGGGTCCGTGCAAAAAATGCGGTCTTCCAGTACAGCCCGGTGGTTACGTGACGTTGCCCCGGGGTGCGGTTTTCAGACATCGACTTGACCGGCACCGATAATCGAAATGCTATGATCCCACATGTCCCTGCACCACACTACGGGTAAAGCCCGCTCATACCAGTGATACGAATCAGTTTATTACTTTTGCTTGCCGCGGTTTCATCGCCTGCTGCCGCCTATATCGGCCCCGGTTCCGGGATCAGCCTGCTGAGCGGTATCTGGACCGTTCTGGTCGGCTTCGTGCTCGTGCTGGCCGCGATTCTGTTCTGGCCGATCCGGTACTTGATCAGGCGCCTTCGGGCGAAAAAGAATCCCGGACGCGCCGAAGACACGAACGATCCAGCCCATGCCGGCCGCGACAACGAATAAAGCGCTTACCGAATACATGAAAATAGTCCGTTTGATGCGCCTGGCACGATTGATCGGCGGGGCGGCACTGATCTGCACGGTTATTGCTCTTTCCGGTTGCGGCTCGGAGCCCGAACCGGCCGAGCAGCGCGTGGTGATTCTCGGCTTCGACGGCATGGACCCGGGGCTGGCGCAGCGGTGGATGGACGAGGGCAAGCTGCCGAACTTCAGCCGGCTGGCCGAATCCGGCCACTTTCAGCCGCTGGGCACCAGCAATCCACCCCAGTCACCGGTGGCCTGGTCGGATTTCGCGACCGGCGAGCACGCCGGCTCGCACGGCATTTTCGATTTCCTGCGGCGCGATCCCGAGACCTACGGCCCGCAGTTTTCCATTTCGGAGAACGTTGCGCCCGAAAGCCATCTCGAACTGTTCGGCCTCAGCATTCCGCTGGACGAAGGCCAGGTGCTGAATCGGCGCCAGGGCGTGCCGTTCTGGACCGAGGCCGAGCAGCAGGGCAAGCGCGCTTCGGTGCTGCGCGTGCCGGTGACTTACCCGCCCGACGACATCCACCGCATGCTTTCGGGCATGGGCGTGCCCGACCTGCTGGGCACCCAGGGCACGTACACGTTCTACACCACCACGCGCCTGGACCAAACCGGCGCCAGCACGCGCGTGGTCCGGGTGCGCCCGGACCGCGAGGGCACCATCGAGAGCGTGCTGGAAGGCCCTCCGGACCCGCTGCGCGCGGAGGCCGAGCCGATGCAGGTGCCGCTGACTATCGCGCCGGCAGAATCCGGCGCGCGGATCACCCTGGGCGACGCCGAGGCCGAACTCCAGCCCGGCCAATGGTCCGACTGGATGCGCGTGAAGTTCGATGTGACCGGGCCGGTCAACGTCACCGGCACCGTCCGCATGCTGCTGGTGCAGGACTACCCGCGGCCGAGATTGTACATCTCGCCGATCCAGATCGATCCGATGAACCCGGCGGTGCCGATTTCCTCGCCGCCCGGCTACGCGGCCGGGCTGGCCGATCGGATCGGTCTGTATCACACCATCGGCATGCCCGAGGAAACCTGGTCGCTCAACGAAGAACACATTTCGGACGCAGCCTGGCTGGAAATGGAAAAGACCATCCTGACCGAGCGGGAAGCCATGTGGTACGACACGCTGGACCGCAACGACAGCGAGTTGCTGGTCGGCGTTTTCGTGCAGACCGACCGGGTCAGCCACATGTTCTACCGCGGGCTGGATCCGGAGCACCCGCGCTTTGAGGACACTCTGCCCGAGCATCGCGATGCCATCGAGTGGATCTACACCGAAGCCGATCGCATCCTGGGCGAAACGCTGCAGCGGCTCGGCCCGGACGACGAACTGATCGTCATCAGCGATCACGGCTTCGCGCCGTTTCGCAGAGCCGTGCACCTCAACCGCTGGCTGGCCGACAACGGTTACCTGGTGCTCGAGGACGGAAAGAGCGAATCCGACGCCGTGTTCTCCAATGTCGACTGGCGCCGCTCGCGGGCGTACGCACTTGGCCTGAACGGGCTTTTCATCAACCGCGTCGGGCGCGAAGCGCAGGGCATCGTGAAAGCCGGCCGGGTCGAGCCGCTCAAACGCGAAATCATGAACGCGCTGGAAGCCTGGAACGATGGCGAAACGGGCGACCCGGTCGTCAGAAGCGTGTTCGACGGGCTGGAAATCTACCCCGGCGCCGAAGACAACGACGAAACTCCCGACCTGGTGATCGGCTATCACCGCGGCTACCGGGCATCCTGGCAGACAACCCTTGGCGCAGTGCCCGGCGCGCTGATCGAACCCAACACGCAGAAGTGGTCCGGCGACCACTGCATCGACCCGCACCTTGTGCCCGGCGTTTTGTTCACCAGCTTCAAGCACGACCGCGAAGTTCTCTCGATCAAGGATGTCTGGTCGCTGGCCCAAGGTCACGTGCATTGATGGACCGCGGCCTGCTGGACTGGCCCGGCATGGTGCTTGGCGCAATCAACCAACCGCTGGTCTCGATCCTGCCCGAACCGCTGGTGCTGGCGTTCTGGGCGCTGCTCTCGTCGTGGCTGACGATGTGGGTCTACAGCCGGTTTTCAAACCAGGACGAAATGGCCGCGCTCAAGCCGAAGATCAAGGCGGTTCAGAAAAAGCTGTCGAATTACGACGGCGATTTCGGCGGCCTGCTACCTTTGATCAAAGAGAACTTCAGCCTTGCCGGGCGCCAGTTCATGCTCGCGCTGGGGCCAGCGCTTCTGGCCGGCGTGCCGGTGCTGTTCGTGCTGGTCTGGATCTCGAATGCCTATGGCGTGATCATGCCGCCGGCCGGCTCCAAGGTAGAAGTTCGCGTGATTGCCGCAGCGGATGCCGAACTTGCAAACTGGCAGTGGCACGGTACGCAAGCCGAGCTGACGACTACCGATGAAGCCGGTCGCGCATGGCGCATTGACTGGCCGGGGGCGACGACCAGCGCCACCCTGATCACCGCCCGCGGGGAGGAGATCCTCGAAGTGCCGCCGGAACTTCCCGCCCCGGTAGTGCACCAGCGTCAGTGGTGGAACACCCTGATCGGCAACCCGGCCGGTTATCTGCCGCCGGACAGCGCGGCCGAGGCGGTCTATCTCGGGCTGCCGAAAAAGGAAATGCTGCCGTTCGGCCCCAGCTGGATGCGCGGCTGGGCGTTCCTGTACTTCGTGCTGCTGATCATCGGTTCGCTGGGGTTGAAGTTTTACTGGCGCATTCACTAAGGAACCTCTGACTGAGTAGCCGCCAGGCCCCTCGCTACGGCAGGGCGTTGCATAAAGCACGCCTATTTTCTTTCACTGGCAAGTTTCGTAGCCTGGATAAGCGAAGCGCATCCGGGACCAACACCGGGCTTGGCCTAAGGCTTTGGAACGGCTGAACGATGCACGCCGATCCGGCGCAACGTTCACCGAGAAGGGCGTAACATTCGAGGTCTGTCAACACGGATTCGCCATCATGAAATTTCTGAGCATCGCTGTTCTTTTCCTCGCAATCTCGCTGGCCGCGAGCGCGCAGGCCGCTACCGTCGGCGAGCCGGCGCCGGACTTCGAGCTGGCCGACCAGTACGGCGAAACGCACTCGCTGGAAGACTTTCGCGGCAAGTGGCTGGTGGTGTTTTTCTACCCCAAGGCCGACACGCCCGGCTGCACCACCGAGGCCTGCAATTTCCGCGACAACATCTACGCCATCCGCGGCGCGGGCGCCGAGGTCGTGGGCATCAGCGTCGATTCGGTCGAAGACCAGAAAAAGTTCTCCGAGAAATACAAGCTGCCGTTCACGATTCTGTCGGACACCGGCGGCGAGACTTGCGACGACTACGGCGTGCTCAGAAGCTTCGGCAGCATGGAGGTCGCCAACCGCGAATCATTCCTGGTCAACCCCGAAGGGATCGTAATCAAGCACTACGAAAAAGTATCGCCGGACACGCATACCCAGGACGTGATTGTCGACCTGAAGCAGTTTCAGGCGGAGTAGGCAGAAGGGCGAAAGGCAAAAAGCTCAAGACAGCTCTCGCGAAGGCGCAAAGACGCGAAGAAAAACAGGTCTGAAGCAGGCTCTCGCAGAGACGCAGAGAGAAGAAACCATTCGCCTGCAAGGCAGGCTCCTACGAAAGAAAGTCCATAAATTGGCGGGGCCGGGTGAGTAGTTACAAATTGATTTTCTCTGCGGCTCTGCGTCTCCGCGAGAGATACAGGCTTCCGCTCCTCTTCGCGTCTTTGCGCCTTCGCGAGAGCTGTTTTAAAGGTTTTTTGCGGGGTCAGCGCAGGTCCCAGGCCTCTATCCATTCGGTCGAGACGCGCCGCATGCCGAAGTCGTCGACCAGACGCGTCTCGAAGTCCGGCATATGGCCGGCGCCGTAGAAGATCGCGATGTCGCGCGCGCCGGCATCGAGCTGTTCGCGAAGCACTTCCAGCGCACGCTGATTGCGCACGGTGATCAGGGTCGATCCGTCGTCGCCGGCGAGTGATTCCAGCAGTTCGGTCTGGCTGGACAACTGTTCGGCCAGAACCCGCTTTAGCGCAAGCTGGCGGTCGTTGGCAAACAATGCCTTGATGAACGCGGCGTCCTGGCCGGCCGCCTTGCCCGAGCCCTGCTCGGCAAGCGCCATGGCCCAGGCGCGGAATATCATGCCCAGGAACGATTCGTTACGATCGCGCATGCTCGCCGCGAAAGCGCTGGGCGTGAGATCGGCATGCACCATATTGTCGCGGCCATAGTCGATCTCGTCGAGCTGAAACGCCAGCCCCAGGGCATTTTTCATGCCCCCCTGCATCAGGCCTATCATCGAAGGTGAACCGCTGCGCGGCGCAGTCACCTGACCCGGCTCACCGACCAACTCGTACAAGACGACCTCGTAGTCGGCCAGCCGGCGATCGAGGTCGCCGAAGTAACGCCGATCGGCAACGTGAATAGCGCCAACCAGGTCGACCCGAACGCCCTGCCCGTTTTCGAAGCCGGTAATCGAAACTTCCAGCGCCTGCGGGGCGCCATTTTTGTCGGCAGCGTGGCGAATGTAATCGTTGCCCTCGGACTGGGCCGGCAGTATCGGAGCCCAGGTCACCAGAAATACGGCCAACGCCGACAGACAGACTCGCAATGCGTCTATATTCATGCCGCCATTATGCACATCGGGCGCATGGCCGGCGTATGCGTTCGGGCTGTCGCTGCTATCATTTCCGCCCACGTCATTCGACCAACCGGCCTATTCAACCGGAGAGGACCACATGTGCGGAATTGTTGCCGCGATCGCCCAACGCAACGTAGTGCCGCTGCTCATCGACGGGCTGCGACGACTGGAGTATCGCGGCTACGATTCTGCCGGGCTCGCGTTTATCGATATCGACGCCAGGCTGATGCGCGAGCGGTCGGTCGGCAAGGTGGCGGCGCTTGCCGAAATGCTGGGCGACAGCCATGCCGGCCGGGTCGGCATAGCGCATACCCGCTGGGCCACGCACGGCCGCCCCAGCGAGAACAACGCTCACCCGCACGTCTCCACCGACCGTATCGCGGTGGTCCACAACGGCATCATCGAGAACTATCAGGAAATCAGGAAATCACTCGAGGCCGAGGGCTACGGCTTCGATTCCGAGACCGATACCGAGATCATCGGTCACCTGATTCATCGCCAGATCGCGCGGTCTGATTCGATGCTGGACGCCGTGCGGGCGGCGGTCAGTGACCTGGCCGGCAGTTATTCGCTGGCAATACTCGATGCCGAACATCCCGACCGGGTATGGGGCGTACGGCAGGGCAGCCCGCTGGTCATCGGCGTCGGCGTCGGGGAACACTTCCTGGCCTCCGACGCCGCGGCACTGGTGCCGTTGACCCAGCAGATGATCTATCTCGAAGAAGGCGACATCGCCGAAGTCGAACGCCACTCGATCCGCATCACCGATATCCAGGGGCAATCGGTCGACCGCCCGACCCGGATTTCGTCGATTCCCGCCGACAGCGCCGATCGCGGCGCGTTCCGCCACTTCATGCTCAAGGAAATCCACGAGCAACCTGCCGCCATCGCCGCGACGCTGGACGGTTACCTTGACGGCGCCGAAATCCTGCCAGGCCTGGACCGCCAGATGCTTTCAGAGGCTCGTGCCATTCACATCCTCGCCTGCGGCACCAGTTACCACGCCGGCATGGTCGCGCGCTACTGGATCGAGGCCCTGGCCGGCATTCCGGTGATGGTCGAGATCGCCAGCGAATACCGTTACCGCACACCGGCAGTGCCGGACGGCACGCTGATGCTGGCCATTTCGCAGTCCGGCGAAACCGCCGATACGCTGGCGGCGCTGGAACTGGCCTCGGACCGGCGCTACATCGGCCGGCTCGGCATCTGCAACGTGCCCGAAAGCGCCATCACCCGGGTCTGCGATCAGGTCCTGATGACCCGTGCCGGGCTCGAAATCGGTGTGGCTTCGACCAAGGCTTTCACCACGCAACTGACCGTGCTGTTGCTGCTGAGCGCCGCGCTCGCGCGCGAAAATGGTCTTGCGCGGGAGAAACTGCGCGAGGTCATCGAGTCGCTGGGCGAAGTCGTACAGGAAGCCCGCGAAGTACTGGCGCTGGACGACGCCATCGCAGGGATCGCAACCGGCATCGCCGACAAGCCGCACGCGCTGTTCCTCGGTCGAGGCCCGGAATTCCCGATCGCACTGGAGGGCGCGCTCAAGCTCAAGGAAGTGTCCTACATCCACGCCGAAGGCTACGCCGCCGGCGAACTCAAGCACGGCCCGCTGGCACTGGTCGACGAAGACCTGCCGGTCATCGTATCGGCCTCCAGCAATCACCTGCTGGAAAAGCTCAAGTCCAACCTGCACGAGGTCCGCGCGCGCGGCGGCCAGGTCATCGTATTCGCCGACCGCAACGTGACGCTGGACAGTTCCGACGGCATCGAGGTGGTGCACCTGCCGATCAAGCACTCCATCGCCTCACCCATCCTGCAGGTGCTGCCGCTCCAGCTGCTGGCCTACCACGTGGGCGTGCTGCGCGGCACGGACGTCGACCAACCCCGCAACCTGGCCAAGTCGGTGACGGTGGAATAAATAGCCGGGTTGGCGCCCGGTGGCCACCGATGCCGGGTGCCGGCGGCTTTAAATCAAAGTCATCTTGCCACGCCCTGATGAGGGCTACCAAGCCGGGTGCAGCGGCTCCTAAGTCGAATTCAACTTCTTTTCGCCACGCGCTGCGCGCTTGCAGGCGAGTGACTTTTGTCGGTTGCAACAAAAGTAACCAAAAGTGCGCTTTAAAGGCGGCAGCTGTTGGCGGTGCTGGTCGGAAGGGTTTGGGGTTAGGTGTAAGAGATGGGGTTTCCTTCGAAGATCTTCTTGTACGAGCGGGGTGTTCGGCTTCGGCTCCCGGGTGACGAGGAGCTTGCGGCTTCGATGGTTATCGGGGCGGGGTCGTGACGATTGTGCTCGCACTGCTGCTTTGGGGAGGCTGAAGTGAGTTCCAGTTTGGGACGATGAGGGAGGTGGGGGCTTGATTTCGGTGGGTGTTCTTACCCGGTGGCGAACGTTGCGGGGCTATCTGCTGGATTCTTATGGTAGGGGCTTCCACCCACGGATGGTGTTGGCGGAAACGACGAAGCCCGTCAAGCCACCGATCCCACTCACCACCCCAAACCGGAATCCGCTTCAGCATCCACCGCCGATCCCAACGCCTCCTGATCGTCACGACCCCGCTCCGATAACCATCGAAGCCGGAATTCAATCATCGCCCGTGAGCCAAAGCGGACCATGACGAACGGACAAAAAGATCTCGAACCAGCGCCGCGATCAGACACCCAACCCCCAGACCGCTCCGACCAGCACCTCGAACACCTGCCGCCTGTAAGAAGCGCTTTTGCCTACTTTTGAGGCGCTTGTTAAAAGTAGGTCGCCTGCAAGCGCGCAGCGCGAGGCGAAATGAAGTGGAAGTTGAAGTTTAGAGCCGCCGCACCCGGCCTGGTGCCCTATGACCGTGGGGCGAAGCTATCGGTCGAAGTCAAAGCCGAAACTGAAAAGGAAAAAACGCACCCGTGGGAGTACGGGTGCGTGTCCTTCCTGGTGCCTGCTGTCAGGGACAGGCGCTGCGACCGGATTGAACCCCTTCAGCCGGTCGCTTTCAGGTTCCCCTTCCCCGGGAATCAGTTGGCTAGTTGAGCCGGTTCTTCAAAAAGGTCGTCGCTTTCGGCCAGTTCGTAGTCGGTATCATCCGTCTCGAGATTGACCAGCCAATCGAGAATCGCTTCTTCAGCGACCATCGCGTCGAAATTTGCCGATTCGATGCTGCTCAGGTCCATGTCGTTCTCCTCGTAATTCGTTGCTTCTGAATCAAACATCCGTAAATTCCTGATTCGGTTTTGATCGTGCGTCACCAAGGGAGATGCAAACCACGTGCCAAAACCTGGAAGAACGCCGGAATTCGCCGATTTAACGGACCCCTGGCCTTAGGAAAGGATTTGGAAACAGGGCCCGAAGTGACGCTATTGGTCAGAATTAGCGCCGTTTTCGTCACATCGCGGCCGATTCGGGGCCGGAACCGGCGACAATGTGCGGCCTCCCGCCCCGGTACCCGTTTAATGCCCGGTTCGCATCGCGTCGCCCTGCTCCTGATCTGCCTGATCTGGGCCGGAAACTTTCTGGCTTCGGCGATCGCGGTCGACCATTTGCCGCCTGTGACGGTCACGGCCATGCGCTTTGCGGTCGTTCTCGCGCTATTGTTTCCATTCATCAAGCGACCGCAAGAAGGACAATGGCTGAACCTGATGATTGCCTGCTGGTGCATGGGTGCGCTGCACTTCGCACTGGTGTTCCTGGCACTGAAACGATCGACCGATGTTTCCTCGGTGGCCATCCTGATGCAGGTTTACGTGCCTCTTTCAACGATCCTGGCGGTAGCGATCCTGGGCGAGCGGATCGGCTGGCGAACGGTCAGCGGCATTGCGCTGGCGTTCTGCGGGGTGCTGGTGGTGGGCCTGGATCCGCTCGTGCTGGCGCAACTCGACGTGCTGGCCATGGTGCTCGCGTCGGCGTTCTTTCTGGGCCTGGGCACCATCTTCATGCGCCGCGTGCAGGGTGTTGGGCTGTTCAGCTTTCAGGCCTGGAACGCGCTGCTTTCGCTGGCGCCGCTGGCTATCCTGGCCTGGCTGATCGAGTCCCCTGCAGAGGCGCTGGCCGCCACCAGTTGGTCGTCCCCGGCGCTTCCGGCCGTTGTGTACTCGGCAGTGGGCGCATCGATCATCGGCCACGGCACGTTCTACTGGCTGATTCAGCGCCACGAGGTCAATACGGTCACGCCTTACCTGCTGCTGGTGCCGATCCTCGCGGTCATCCTGGGCGTGCTGTTTCACGGCGACCAGCCCGGCGCGCGGCTGCTCACCGGCGGGGCGATGGTCATCGGCGGCGTACTCTGGGTGACGATCCGGGCGCGCTATCGGAAGCGGCCGCTACCGCCGGTCGAGCCCTGAGGGCGCGCTTCCAGGTTCCCCCGGCAGACTGCGTAGCCAAAAACCGCCCTTTGACCATGTGTCCCGCTGCGACCAGCAGCAGGTGAACCCGGCAGGTTGAACGGGGCCTGAACCGGGAGTTCAGGATGGGTTCAAGCGGCTTGCCGCAGACTGGCCCCGTCTTCAACGAACCGAGGTGCAAGGCCATGAAACCGATACTGATCGCAGCCGCTGCCGGATTGATGTTTTCCAGCCTGCAGGCACAAGCCGGGCAACCTTCCAGAGTCGACATTCTGGCCGGGCAGGAATACGGCCAGACGAGCCACGGCAAGCGTTTCCAACAGCGCCATCACCAGTCGTCCGGCCACCGGGGCACCGATTACGCCCAGCATCGCTACGACAATGCCCGGCGCTACGCGGCCAACGCCGTCCGCCAGTCGCGCCAAGCGCATCGCCTGGGATTCTACCCCGCTCACCCTCGCTGGTCAGCCGACTTCCAGCGACACTTCGAGTGGGCGCTGAGGGTGGACGCCTGGAAACTCGAGCGCGAAGCGCGCAAGCGTGCGCTCAAGCTGCGCGAGCTGCGCCGGTATGCACACTATGGATACGGGCGTCCGCATTGAAGCTCGATCGGCGCCGGGGATGCCGTTCAGCCGGACTCCACCTGCAGCCAGGCCGCCAGGACTTGCTCGAGCTCTTCCAGCCCGAGCCCGGACGTGGCGGAAAAGACCTGCACCGTCGCCACACCGCCCACCGCTTCTCGTACCCGGCGCACGGCTTCCATTCGCTTTCCATGTCCCAGCTTGTCGGCCTTGGTCAGCACCACGTGCAGCGGAAGCCCGCGGTGCAGCGCAAATTCGGCAAGCTGGATGTCGCCTTCCTTTAGCGGGTGGCGGATATCCATGACCTGGATCAGCCCGGCGAGCGCAGTCCGCGATTCAAGGTAGCCCTGGATCAGCCCCCGCCAGTGCTTGCGAAGATCGGCGCCCACCTTGGCATAGCCATAGCCGGGCAGGTCGACGAGACTGCGCTCGTCATCGAGCCGAAAGAAGACCAGCTGCTGGGTCCGGCCGGGTGTGCGGCTGGTGCGTGCCAGGGCCTTGCGCCGGCAAAGCCGGTTGATGAGGCTGGACTTGCCCGAATTCGAACGCCCTGCAATGGCGACCTCGATGCCCTCGTCCGGCGGGAGCTGCGACCGGTTGTGCACGCTCGAGTTGTATTCTGCCTGTTCTACAATATGCCGGATCGGAGTCATGGACTTCTTTCGCCGCCTGAAACCAGCGATAATATCGGAATCGGCAACATCAATCTCTGAAATCAAAGGACTGGAGCAATCAGCATGCTTCGAATCGCAATGGCCGCAATAGCGCTCGCAATACTGTTTTCCGCCTCGGCCATGGCCGCCGGCGATCCCGAAGCCGGCGAATCCAAGGCCAGCGTCTGCGCTGCCTGCCACGGCATGGACGGCAACAGCCAGGTCGCTCAATGGCCCAAGATCGCCGGTCAGCACGAAGGCTATCTGGCCCGCCAGACGCGCATGGTGCGGGATCAGCAGCGCGAGGTGCAGCAGATGTACCCGATCGTGATGAACCTGAACGACAAGGACATCGCCGACATCTCCGCGTGGTACGCGACGCAGAACATCAAGCCCGGCGTTGCCGACGAGGCCCTGGTCGAACAAGGCCGGGCGCTTTACCACGGCGGCAACCCGGATGCCGGCGTGCCGGCGTGCATGGGCTGCCATGGCCCGACCGGCAACGGCATCCCGGGGGCAGGCTTCCCGATGCTGCGCGGCCAGCACGCAGACTACACGGCCGATCGCCTCCGACGCTATCGCGATGGCGAGACCAACGGCGAGGAAGATCCGTACAGCAAGATCATGGTCGGTGTTGCGGAAAATCTTATCGACGCCGAGATCGAAGCGGTCAGTTCGTACATCGAAGGGCTGCATCGCGCCGAGGACTGATTCTGCCCTATCGGGCGCGGAACCCCCGGGCCGACAGACTGTCTGTATTTCGACGGCCCGAATCAACCTTTTATTCGCTTACAACTAAATCCATCAGGCAAGTAATCAATATGAACAATTTCTGCAAGGTTCTGACGACCCTCTTCGCCGCCGCGGCAGCACTGGTGCTTTTTGCCAGCCCGCTTCAGGCGCAACAATTCGAGGAAGGCGTCCATTACGAACGCATCAGCGGGCCGGACGTGGCCGACAGCGACGGCACGATCGAAGTTGTCGAAGTGTTCAGCTACATGTGTCCGCACTGTCGCACGTTCCAGCCCTACGTCGGCCCCTGGCACGAGAATCTGCCGGAAAACGTCGAGTTCAGCGGCATGCCGGTCTCCTTCAGTCAATCCTGGGAACCCTTTGCGCGGGCCTACTATGCCGCCGAAGTCCTCGGCATTCACGACGAATCGCACAACGCGCTTTTCGCCGCCCTGCACGACGAGCGCCAGCCCATTCGCACCATGGATGACCTGGCCGAATTCCACGCGCAGTTCGGTGTGAGTGCCGATGAATTCAAATCCACCGCCAGCTCTTTCCCGGTGGAATCGCGCATGCGCATGGGCAACGCTTCGATCGGCAAGTGGCAGGTGCGCTCCACGCCGACGCTGGTGATCAACGGCAAGTATCGCGTTGGTCCGCGCCGCGGCGGCACGTTCGAGGAACTGCTGCAAGTCGCCGACATGCTGATTGCGCGCGAACTCGAGGCCGCAGAACCGGCCGACTCTTGATCGCCCCGCGCCCAGCGCGACGAAAGCCGTGAGTTCCAGCGAGGAAAGGATGTTGAAGCTGCTCAGCTTCAACATCCAGGCTGGAACCACAACCGCCAAGTACCGACAGTACGTCACCCGCAGCTGGCGTCAGGTGCTGCCCAACAACCAGCGCGCCGCCAACCTCGATTCGATTTCGGAACTGGTTGCCGGCTATGACATCGTCGGTCTGCAGGAAGTCGACTGCGGCAGCCTGAGATCCGGCTTCGTCAACCAGGCCAAATATCTTGCCACGCATGCCGGATTCCCGTGGTGGACCCATCAGCCCAACCGGAAGGTAGGCGTCATCGCACACGCCGGCAACGGGCTGCTCAGCCGTCAGGACCCCGCCCGGGTGGATGAACACCGGCTGCCCGGCGCCATCCCCGGGCGCGGCGCGCTGGTGGCCAAATTCGGTGAGGACAAACATGCGCTCTGGGTGGTTGTGCTTCACCTGGCGCTGGGTCGACGGGCGCGTTTTCAACAACTCCGCTATGTGGCCCACCTGGTCTCGGCTCACCCGCACGTGGTCGTGATGGGCGACCTGAACACAGGCCCGGACAGCAACGAGCTCGAGGAGTTTCGAGCCCGCTCCGGCCTGACGCTGCCCGACATCCGACCGAAGACCTTCCCGAGTTGGCAGCCGCAACGCTGCATCGATCATATCCTGGTGTCAAAGTCCCTGGACGTGCTGGAATACAAGGCCCTGGAATCCACGCTGTCGGATCATCTGCCGCTATCCATCAGCATCCGATTGCCGGCCGAAGTTTCCAGTCGATTCTGATCTGCACCGGCACCCGGTCAAGCCTGCGCAATGCACCGGCGCCTATTGCCACGCCATCCGAAGCGCTACGAGCAACAGGAAGATGCCGAACACCCTGGCAAGTAATTCCGAGCCGATGCGATGCGCCAGCTTCGCACCGAGCGGCGCTGCCAGGCTGCCGGCGAGACCTATCGATACCGCGCCGGGCAGATAGATGTATCCCAGGCTGGAAGGCCAGAGCTGCTGTCCCCAACCCTCGACCACGAAGCCTGCGCTTCCGGCCAGCGCGATCGGCCAGCCGCAGGCCGCGGCAATGCCGACCGCTCGAAGCGTCGAGTAGCCGTTCCAGGTCAGGTAGGGGACGTTGAAGCTTCCACCGCCAATACCAATCATGGCCGAAACGCCGCCGATCAGGGGACCGGCCGCCAGCCAGGCGCGCACCCGCGGGGCCACCTGCCGCGTGCTGACGCTACCGCCCATAAGCATGCGCAACGCAATCACTGCGGTGATCACTGCGAACACGCGCGCCAGCACCGGACCGGAAAGCCCGGTCGCGAACCGCGCGCCGAGCAATGCACCCAGCGCTACGGCGGGCCCGAGACGAAGCACCGCGTTCCAGTCGACCGTGCCCCGGCGTGCGTGGGACCAGGCGCTGGCCGCCGAAGTCAACAACATCGACCCCAGCGCAGTGGCCACCGCCATGGGCATCGCCAGGTCGATGCCCGCGCCCTGTGCGATCAGCAAAGCGGTCATGGCCGGTACAATCACGAGACCGCCGCCAATCCCCAACAGGCCCGCCAGAATGCCCGCAACGGCACCGACAGTAATCAACGCAACGTATTCGACCACTCGCGGTCCCTTGAACATGAGTCTTACGGCAGAGTACTACCAAGACATGCATAACTCAGTATGAACAAGCTACGATTCCTGTTGCCCTGCCTGGCCATGCTCGCCTCCCACGCGGCGTGGTCGCAGCCGGTCGACGCGAATTCGGAGGAGCGCGCAATTTTCGCCGAGGCCTGGAAACAGGCCGGGCAAGGCAACAGCGAGGCTTTGCGGCAAGCCATCGCGCAAATCCCGGACTACGTACTCACACCGTATCTGAGGTTCGAACTGCAACGCCAGCACCTCAACAGCCAGCGCGGCCCCGAGATGGAGCGCTTCCTGGCTACCTATCGCAACTGGTCGTTCGCCAGCGGGCTCGAAAGGCAATGGTTGCGTTCGCTTGCCAAGGCTGATGATCATGCCGCCCTGCTCCGCTACGGCACCGATTCGGGGGATGCCGAGATCCGTTGCCGCATCGCGCGAGCGCGCTTGGAGCAGGGCAAGACCGACGGCATCGAATCGAACGCGCGAGCACTCTGGCTCAGCCCGGTTTCCCAGCCGCGCTCGTGCGATCCGCTTTTCCGGTGGTGGAAGCGGCAGGGCAATCCGGACGTGGACACTGCCTGGCAGCGGTTCGGCATGGCTGTGGAGGCGGGCGAATACGGCCTGGGGCGCTATCTCAGGCGCTATCTCCATCCCGATGACCGAATGCTGGCCGACGGCTGGCTGCGGATCGCTATCCGGACGTCCAGTGAACTGTCCGGGACCGTCGACTGGCCCGACCAGGAGCGCGCCCGGCGGCTGATCGCATGGGGCCTGCATCGCCTGGCCTCCAGCGACTGGGAGCGTGCGGACATGTTGCACGGGCGACTGGCCGCGCACTTTTCCTTCGCCGTCGACGAGATCGGGCCGGCCCTCAGACGCATTGCATTGTTTCAGGCCGTCGATCTGGATCCTGGCGCGATAGAGGCTATCGACGCTCTGCCCGCCCGGTTTATCGACCAGCAAATGCTGGAGTGGCGACTACGTGCGGCACTGGCCAACGATGACTGGTCCGAAGCGCTCTCCAGCATCGCACGCATGCCCGCCGAGCAGCAGATCAGGGAGCGCTGGCGCTACTGGCGCGCCCGGGCACTGGCCGAACTCGGCCGCCCCGAGGCCGGGCTGGTCTACGCAACACTGTCGTCGGAATCGGACTACTATGGATTTCTTGCTGCGTCGCGCAGCGGTCAGCCGCTCACACTGTGCAGCCGGGACCTCGATGCCGACGGCGAAGCGCAACGCCGGCTGCTGCGCGATGCGGAGTTCAACCGGGCGATCGAACTATACCGGGCCGGTCTGGCCTGGCATGCGCGCTGGACGTTCGAGCGAGTCAGCCGCAGGCTGAGCGCTGGCGAGCAGCGTCAGGCGGCACTGCTGGCCGCCGCGTTGGGCTGGCACGATCGCGCAATCGTATCGCTGGGCCGTTCCGGCGCGATGGACGCCTATCCCTGGCGATTCCCGGTCGTGGAGCGTGAACGGGTCAATGCCCAGGCCACGCGACATGGCGTGGCGCCCGCACTGATCATGGGCCTGATGCGCGCCGAATCGGCCATGCAGGCCGACGCCCGTTCACCGGCTGGCGCGCGGGGTCTGCTCCAGTTGATGGATCCCACTGCCCGGAGCGTTGCGCGTCGTCACGGAATTCCCTACAGCAGCGCATCGGACCTCTATGAACCGGCTCGCAACATTGCGCTGGGTGTGGCGCACCTGGGCGAGCTTCAGCGACGCTTCAACGGCGACTGGACCCTGGTGGCCGCCGCCTATAACGCCGGCATCAGCCGAGCGGAACAATGGCAGCGTGAACGACCGGATCTGGATCGCGACATCTGGATCGAGACCTTGCCCTATTACGAGACCCGCGACTACATCCCGCGCGTACTGGCCTTCGCGACCATCTATGAATGGCAGCTCGGCGGATCACCCTCGGTGCTGGCGAACAATCTGCTGGAGCAGCCACCGGCCAGGACCGCGTTTGCGTGTCCGACGACGTAGTACCGGTTTCCGGTTTCCGGTTTCCGGTAGTCGGTAGTCGGTAGTCGGTAGTCGAGAAAAATAGTTCGTTGCCGACTTCCGACTTGTGGTGTCGGGCTGTCCGATATCCGAGTGCTGACCTGCGCCTTTCCGGAAACCCGAAACCGGAAACCGGAAACCGTATATCCTTTCCAGCCTGAAAAACCGGGCCGAACAGGCATGAAAAAATACAACGACAATCCACTGGCCTATGTAGGCAAATCGCCGATTCACGGCAAAGGCCTGTTTGCGCGCAAAGCCATTGCGAACGACACCTACGTCGGAACATACGAGGGCCCGGCGACGCAGCAAGACGGCATGCACGTGCTGTGGCTGTACGACGAAGATACGGATGAATGGGAAGGCATCGACGGGAACAACGAGATGCGCTTCTTGAATCATGCCGGCGATCCGAACGCCGACTGGTGGGGCAACGACCTGTACACCATCCGCGATGTCGACGAGGACGAGGAAATCACGTTTCACTACGGTGAGGACTGGGAGTGAGCTGCTCCGGCATGCCTGCCGGTCGACTCGAACGGCATTCCCCTGAATCAGCTCGGCTGACCCCTTGATTCTTTCGTGAATGGTAAATGGTGAATCGTAAATGGAAGAAGCAAAACCCTTCCGTGCGCAGCGCTTTCCCAAGCCACGGTACCATTCACGATTCACGATTCACGAAGGCTCGAACAAATGCATACCACTGTGTTCTCCAGTAACATTCCGATAGAAAACACCGCTTCAAACACATGAAGATCACCTCCTGGAACGTCAACTCGCTCAAGGTCCGGCTGGATCAGGTGCTGGATTGGATGAGCGCCAACCAGCCCGACGTGATCGGACTGCAGGAAACCAAGCTGAAGGACGAAAACTTTCCGGTCGAAGCCATCCAGGATGCCGGATACCATGCGGCATTCTCCGGCCAGGCCACCTACAACGGCGTCGCGTTGCTGAGCCGCGAGCCCGCCGAAGACGTCAGTGTGGAGATTCCCGGCTTCGAAGATCCCCATCGACGGGTCATCGCCGGCACGTTCGGCGGCATCCGGGTGATCAACCTGTACGTGGTCAACGGAAAAGCCGTCGGCGACGAAAAGTACGAGTGGAAGCTGCAGTGGCTGGATGCAGTCAGCCGCTGGATTGCCCAAGAAACCAAGGCGTATGAGAAGCTCGTGGTCGTCGGCGATTTCAACATCGCGCCGGAAGATCGCGATGTGCACGATCCCGAGGCCTGGCACGAAAGAATTTTATGCTCCACCCCAGAACGCGCCGCCTTGCAGAACATGATGGCACTGGGTCTGACCGACACTTATCGATTATTCGAGCAACCCGAGCGCGTCTATTCCTGGTACGACTATCGGCAGATGGCCTTCCGCCGCAAGATGGGCCTGCGCATCGACCTGGTTCTGGCCTCGAAGGCCATGGCCGAAAAATGCACCGCCAGCGACATCGACCTGGAACCGCGACGCAACGAGCGGCCGTCGGACCATGCGCCCGTGAGCGCTGAATTCGCGTTGTAACTGCGTCGGCTCTGGCCGGACCGGCGCCGCTACTGCACGGTTGGCGCTTCTAAAAAAGTCAAAGGCCGTTTCGCCGCCGTTGCCACCGCGGAACCGGGACCTTCGGCCGTTGCCCCAATTTCAACATCCGACAGGAAACCAGGCCACGCCAGCCGACCCAATCGAATTGGCACGTGGTCAGTCCCAAAAAAAATCATCGAAGACGAACCCTGACACCAAACCACCCCCGCCCATCCGGCTTGTAGCCAAACATCTGCCGCCTGTAAAAGCGCTTTTGCCTACTTTTCAGGCGATTGTGAAAAGTCGGTCGCCTGCAAGCGCGTAGCGCGAGGCGAAACCTCCTTTGATCTTTCGGAGTAAGAGTTCAAGCGCCGCCGGCGCTGGAATTTATCGAGAGGATTCGTCTGAAAACGTAGCGAGCGCGTGGCTGACGGTGGCCGCCGGAACGCAGAATCCGCAGTGTACGTCGTTGGTACATGAGGAATTCGAGTACCGCCGGACGTCCCGGATCGGAGTCCGGGGCAGGCTCCGGCGCGCGCGCAGTCGTTTTCGAACCGCCCGATTGCCCGGCCGCTCGTCGCGAGGGGCGTTCAGGTGCTGTGGCTGCGGGGTTTTACGACCGAGCGAACCGCAGGCGTGGCAGCGTCACGTCGAGGACTTCGCGACCGAGTAAAGCGCCG
>Ga0209947_1000106_pt1 | contig 43500 bp, 47 predicted proteins | sample SalPonR2_B_D2_MG_FD_185706 | JGI IMG/M metagenome (GOLD analysis project Ga0209947, IMG submission 185706) | Salt pond soil microbial communities from South San Francisco under conditions of wetland restoration - Salt Pond MetaG R2_B_D2_MG... ...
CGTCGTCGCGATGGATGAAGCCGCCTTCGGGCTGCCAGTCGCCGTCCAGGTCGACGGCCACGTGCTCCATAGCGGCACTGTTGGCCCAGACGGCGTGGCCGTCGATGCGCTCCAGCAGCACCGGCCGGTCGGGAAACGCCGCGTCGAGATCGGCCGCCGACGGAAATGCCGCACCCGGCCAGCGCGTCTGGTCCCAGCCGCGACCGCGCAGCCAGGCGCCCGCCGGCAGCGCGGCGGCGTGTTGCTGCAATCGCTGGATAACGTCTTCGACGCTGGCCGCGCCCGCCAGGTCCGCGTTCAGCATCGAAAAGCCGAGTCCCATCACATGGCCGTGGGCGTCGATCAGGCCCGGAATCACGGTCCGGCCGGCCAGGTCCTCGGCCTCCACATCGGGCCATTTCGACGCCAGGTCTTCGGACTCGCCAATGGCGATGATTCGACCGCTTTCATCCCAGGCCATGGCCTGAGCCGCCGGCCGATCGGGATTCATGGTGTGAATGTTGCCGTTGACGACCATGCCGGCCGGATCAGCTGCGAGGGGCGAGGCGGCCAGCGCGAGCAGCGCGCCGAATACGGTTGCCAGAGCGGTTATCGAGGGTCGCATCGATCAAGATCCTTTGTGCTGTTGAGCTGCATCGGCGCCAGGCGAGCACACTGTGCGGCTGTCATTGTTCCTTCAACGTCCTGTCATCCAATTGCAAGCCCGGTGGCCGACGATTGATTCGAAACGATCACGGGACAAGCCGATGCAAAAAGCCGACAGGATCCGAATCACGCGCAATGTTCGCACAATCTGGATTTCCAATGTTCATCCGGGCTTTCCGGGCTGCAGCACCGAATACCTGCTCGAGTTCATCCGCCACATGCGCTGCGATACCCGGCACGACGGGTGGCTGCGAGCGCTGCACACGGCGTTTTCAGCATGAAGATCCTGATGGTCACGGATGCCTGGCATCCGCAGGTCAACGGCGTGGTGCGATCGCTGTCTCGGACCCGCGAGCAGCTAGAACTCGAAGGCCACGACGTCACCGTGCTTTCGCCTGACGCGCGCGCGACCGTGCCCTGCCCAAGCTATCCCGAGATTCGCCTGACGCTGCGCCCGCGGCGCGCCGCCCGGGAATATCTTGCCGGCGAGCGCTTCGATGCAATCCACATCGCCACGGAAGGCCCCCTGGGAATCGCCGCGCGCCGCTGGTGCAGCCTGAACGGAATGCGCTTCACAAGCTCGTATCACACCCGGTTCCCCGAATACCTGAGGCTGCGGGCGCCGATACCGCTCTCGGCCAGCTACCGCTTCATGCGCTGGTTTCACTCGGCCGCCGAGCGCACGCTGGTGCGCACCGAGACCCAGAAACGGCTGTTGACCCAACGCGGCTTGCGCAACCTGCATGTCTGGCCCGGCGCCGTCGATACCGATACGTTCAGGCCGCACGACAAGCATGCGCTGGACCTGCCGCGCCCGATCAGCCTGTACATGGGCCGGGTGGCGCCGGAGAAGAACCTGGACGCCTTCCTGGGCCTCGACCTGCCCGGGTCGCAGGTGGTGATCGGCGGCGGCCCGGCGCTGGCGCGCTATTTCCGCGCCTACCCGAAAGCGCATTTCCTGGGCTGGCGGCACGGCCAAGAGCTGGCCCGGCTCCTGTCGGCCGCCGACGTGTTCGTGTTCCCCAGCCGCACCGATACGCTGGGCCTGGTGATTCTCGAGGCGATGGCCTGCGGCGTGCCTGTCGCGGCGTTTCCGGTCCCGGGGCCGAACGACCTGATCGTCGACGGCGGCAACGGCGCGCTGGACGAGGATCTGCGCGAAGCCGTGTTCCGCGCGCTCGCGATTCCGGCCGAGCACTGCGTGGATTTCGCTTCAGCGTTTTCCTGGCAGCGCAGCACGGCGCGATTCCTCGAGATGCTCATCCCGGCCGAGCGCTGTTGCAAGGACGGTCTTCAGGCGGTCGCCGGCGATCGAGGGCGCGTGCTTCCAGATGCCCTGCGCGAGGCCGACCACGCATCCGCCGTTCCATAAGCACCACTTCGGCGAGGCGTCATCCGCCAGGCTGAGCAGTCCGCTGCGGTCCAGCGCTTCCAGCGAGCCGACGAACCCGGAACAGCGAGTCGACGGCCACCAGCAGACCCGCCGATGCGTTGGCTGCCGCAATCGCGACGTAAACCGTGGTCGACCCGTCCATGCGCGACGCGATCCACACCAGGGGTACGTAGAACACGGCGGTACGGGTCAGCGAGTAGCCCAGGCCGATCAACGGCTTGCCGAGCGCGTTGTAGGCGCCGGCGGCAATGATCGCGATGCCATAGCCCCACAGACTGATCGGCACGATCCACAGGTAGCGCGCCGCTTCGTCCGCGACGCTGGGTTCGGAGGCGAACAGCCCGGCAATCGGGCGGCCGAGCAACCAGAACAGCGCCGCCAGCAACAGTGCCCATCCGACGCTCAGAACATAGGCCGTCTTCAGCGCGCGCTGGACGCGATCGGCACGATCACCGCCCCAGTTCTGGCCCACCATCGGCCCGATCGATGCCGAAAGCGCCAGCATCGGCAGTATCGCGAAGGCCTCCAGCCGGGTCGCGACGCCGAACGCCGCCACGGTTTCGGCGCCCAGGACGGCAATGACGGCCGTCGCCACCGCTATACCCAGCGGGTTGGAGGCGTTGCCGATCGCCGCCGGCAGCCCGATGCCGAGCACCTGCCCGGCCGATTTGAAGAAACGCCCGAGACCTTTCCTGAGGGAAACAACCAGTCGATCGCGCCATATCACCAGGTACAGCGCGCAACACGACCCGACGATCCGCGCGAGCAGCGTGCCCAGCGCCGCGCCCTCGATGCCAAGCGCCGGCACGGGCCCTGCCCCGAACACCAGGATCGGCGTGGACACGACGTTGAGCAGCGCCGAGGTGATCATGATTGCGCTGGGCGAGAACGCATCGCCGCTGGCGCGGACCATGGCGTTGGACACCATTGTCACGACCAGAAACGGCAGCGACAGGTACCAGATCCGCATGTAGGCAACCGCCATGTCCAGGATGTCGTCTTCGGCCCCCAGCACTCGCAGTATCGGGTCGAGGGTCAGCAGGCCGACTGCCGTCAGCGGCACCATGACGGCGATCGTGAGCATCAGAGAATCGGTCGCCAGGCGCCGGGTACGCCGACGATGGCCGCGCCCGAAGGCGCGCGAAACCACCGAGGCCGCGCCTGCCGACAACCCGATCGACAGGCTGGCCAGCGTCAGCGCGATCGGAAACGAAAACGACAGCGCGGCCAGCGGGGCGGTCCCCAGTCTGCTGACGAAATAGGTATCGACCAGCTGCACCGACATCACCGCGGCAATGCCGAACAGCATCGGTCCGGCCAGCCGCAGGAGATTCAGCCATATCGGGCCCGAGGTCAGATCTCGCCGCTCGCTGGCGCTTGATCGTGCTCGACGGCCGTGTTCGTGGTTTTCGGTCATTCGCTACGCTTGCGTACCCGGAACGAAAGTGGCTCCATTGTCCATCATGGGCGTGCAAACCGGGCGTACGGACCGCGCATGCTGCGAAACCGGCGCGGCCCCGTATAATTCCAACGCATGCCAGTCTCCGCCCCCGGACCCGAAACACGCGTTTACCAGCCGGTCGAACTGAACCGGGAGGTCCGCGTTCACCTCGAGGCCGGCTTCCCGCGCCTGTGGATCGCCGGCGAAATCTCGAACCTGGCCCGTCCGGCCTCGGGGCACTGGTACTTCACGCTCAAGGACGACCGCGCCCAGATCCGCTGCGCGCTTTTTCGCGGGCAGCGCGAGAACGTCACCGGCGATCCGCAAAGCGGGGACCAGGTGCTGGTCAGAGGCCGCCTGAGCCTGTACGAAGCCCGGGGCGACTACCAGCTGATCGCCGACGCCATGCTGCCGGCCGGCAGCGGCGCGCTGCAGCAGGCGTTCGAGGCGCTAAAAAAGAAACTCGAGGGCGAGGGCCTGTTCGATCCGGCCTCGAAACGTCCCCTGCCCCGCTACCCACAATCCATTGCTGTCGTCACCTCGCCCACCGGTGCCGCCGTGCGCGACATCCTGACCACGCTCAAACGCCGCTGGCCGGCCGCGCAGGTCAAGCTCTACAAGACCCAGGTCCAGGGCGAGCGCGCAGCACCCGAAGTGATTCGGGCACTCGACGCGGTCGAGCGCGACGGCACCAGCGACGTAGTCATCCTGGCCCGCGGCGGCGGCTCGCTGGAAGACCTCTGGGCGTTCAACGACGAAACCCTGGCCCGCCGCATTGCCGCGCTGAGCATTCCGCTGGTCAGCGGCGTCGGCCACGAAACCGACTTCACCATCGCCGACTTCGTCGCCGACCTGCGCGCGGCCACCCCCACCGCGGCCGCCGAAGCCGTCACACCGGATGGCCCGGCGCTGCTGCGCCAGGTCGCCGCGCTCGAGCAACGACTTCTACGGAGCCCGGCGCGCCAGCTCCAGCAAAGCTGGCAACGGCTGGACTCGCTGGACCGCAGGCTGGCGGGCCAGCACCCGGCACGCCGGCTGGACGAGGCGACCACTCGGCTGAACGGCCTGCTTCGCCGCGCGACGCGCGCCTGCCAGGCGGCCGTCGGCAATTCGCGGGTTCGCGCCCGAACGCTCGAACGCCGGCTCCTCGCCCGCCATCCCGAGCGCAGCCTGGCCGACCTCAGGCAGCAGCAGGCATCGCAACGCAGCCGGCTTCTGCGCGCCTTCGGCACCGACCTCGCCCGCCAATCGGCCCGGTTGTCGGAAGCCGCCAGAGCGTTGAACAACGTCAGTCCGCTGGCCGTGTTGGCCCGCGGCTACGCGCTGATAGAAGACGAAAACGGCAACGTGCTCTCGCGCCGCGAGGACTTCAGCGCGGGCCGGACCATCCACACCCGGGTGCGCGATATCAGGATCGAGTCGGAGGTCCGCCGGGTACACGACGCCGCGCCGCTGCCGGAACCCTATACCGACGATACCGGCAACAAATGAACCGGCTGAGCCGAATCGGCCGGTGCGAGCAGACCATTCGCAACAGCCGCTTCATCGGCGTATGCGGCCCCGCCGACGACGAAGCGGCCGCCAAAGCATTCATCGAACAACACGGCGCCCCCGGCTGCCGCCACGTCTGCTTTGCGTTCCGCTGCGGCGACATCGTCCGCTTCGACGACGCCGGCGAACCCGGCGGCACCGCCGGCCGCCCCATCCTGGCGGCGCTGGAGCACTGGAAACTGGATCGCTCGGTGGCCGTCGTCAGCCGCTTCTTCGGCGGCGTCAAGCTGGGCACCGGCGGGCTGGCACGAGCTTACGGCGGCACCGCAATGGAGGCAATTGCCGATGCCGGGACCGAACCTATCATCGAAACCTGCAGACTCGAATGCCGGGTGCCGTTCGATTCGGCCGGTGATCTGCATCTGCTGGTCGAGCGCGTGGGGGCGGCGAAGTTCGAGGAGCGCTGGGACGAGAATGGGTTGCGGCTGGTTGTCGAGATTGAGCGGCAGGGGGTTGGTGCGTTTGTTGAAGAGTTGACCGGAATTACGCGGGGGGAAGGCTTGGCCAAAGAACTGGGTTAACCACGAAGGGCTCGAAGAACACGAAGGAAACCCGGCAAAAACATACCGTCATCCCGGACGCGCATCGCGTCCGGGATGACGGTTTTTTTGTGCGAGGTTCTTGGTTCGCTGGTCGTTGCGCGCTTCGTCCCTTCTTCCGTCTCGCCTTTTCCTTCGTGCGCTTCGTGTCCTTCGTGGTCAATGCATTTGTTCGCGGCGGGGACGCCGCTTCAGCAGCAGCGCGCCGATCTACGAATCGTCTTCTTCGACCGGCTCCAGCAGGTCTTCCAGGCGCCGGGTCAGGTCGTCGTAGCGGCGCTCCGGAATCGCGAACATCCATGGCGAGAGCCTGGCGTCGACGGCGACGGCGTTGACCAGGCGCTGATTTTCGGCGTCTTCTTCATCACCGGTCTCGTCGACGGCGTCGGTACCGTTCGCGGCGGCGGGCTCTTCGACGGCGGTTTCGTCGCCGTCGGCGGGGGCCTCGGGCGAAACCGCATTCTCGGCCGAGACCGTGAAATGCACCCAGTGGGCATCGTCTGTCTCGAACAGGTCGGCGACGAAGTTCAGGCCATCGGTGGTCGTGAACAGCACGCGGGTCGCGTCCTCGGGCGCGGGCGGCTGGAAGCGCCTGACGTCTTCCAGGTTGAGGGCACGCAGACCATTCGCGATCGCGTTGCGCTTCCATTCGCCGCCGGCCTCGCGGCCTTCGGGCACGTCGCGCAGCACGAAGGCCGGCGTGTCTTCACCACCCTCGTCGCCGGCCCGGTCCAGCCTGACCACTTCACCGTCGGCGTGGCGGACGACGACCTGGGCGATATCGGCCGACGGAATATCCATGATGCCGGGCTCCAGCCAGGCGACCGGGTCCACCGGCACCTCGAGCACCGTATCGAGCAGCCAGCTCTGGGCGTCGCCGGCGAGTCTGGCGTAGCTGCCCTCGCCCGACGGATCGGCCTGGCCGACGATCACCGATGAAATTTCGCGGCCGGGAAAGTCGATCCGGCGCCCGGTCGCATCGGGCTGCGAGACGTCCTGCACGCCGAGATGGGAATACCAGTCCGGATTGTCGGTCTTCGGCGCTTCGACGCCGGCCTCGGCGAGCGTGCGCAGCAGGTCGAGCACCTGGGCGAAATCGGCCTCGTAACCGTCCTTTTGCGGCACCCGCCAGCGCTCGTCGTCGCGCCGCAGGCTGACGGCGATCTCGCCGCCCGGCGCCACGATGTCGATGGCGGCAAGCTCGTTGACGGCGTCCTCCAGGCCCGGCAGCAGCGTTTCAGGCAGGTCTTGCGGCCCTGAATCACCCGGTCGGTCCAGCACGATCACCATTAGGGCCGCGGCCACAGTGACCGCGACCAGCATCAGGAAACGATTTCTGTTCATGGTTTGTTGGCTCCATGCTGCTGCCGGCGACGCCGCCAGGCCACGAACAACGCCACGATGGTCACCAGCAGCGGCACCAGCATGATGTTGATGATCTTGATCCGGGTGCCCAAAGCCTCGATTTCCTCGTCCAGCTCGCGCCGCACCTGGCGCAGCTGCTGGCGAATCTCCAGTCGTTGCTCCATGAAACGGTCGATCTCGGCTTCCTGCTCGGGCGTCAGGATGCTCAGGTCGGAATCGCCACGCCCCTGCTGCAGCTGGGTCAGACGATTTTCGGTTTCGCGCAGTTCGGCTTCCAGGCGCTGCTCGGTCTCGCGCAGCCGCGCCTCGGCCTGGCGCCGCAGGTCCTCGACCAGCTCGAAAGTACGGGTCGAGGTCGAGCGGCTGCGAATGCTGATCAGGTCGGCGTTGCCCAGCAGGTTTTCCAGTGCATTGACGGCCAGCGCGCCGTTGTCGGCGAACGGATTGAGAATGACGCTGCCGAGAAAGCTCTGGCGCTGCACCCACATGTTGTCGGCCAGCAGGTCGGTGTCGGCAACCACTATCGCGTTGATGACGCCGCTGGATCGACCGCCGTCGCCGACGCGGTCCGGAAACGCGGTCTCGGCCTCGCCGGTCAGGCGGGCGGCCAGGGTGTAGCGTTGATCGTCGAGCCCGATCTCGTCGATCAGCGCCGACGGATCGGCGGCCATTCGCAGACGCTCGGTGGCCAGCAGGCCGGAACGCTCGCTGGACTGCATCAGCCACTCGACCGCCGGGCCGGTGCTTTCGTCCAGGTCTTCCAGCGCCCCGGCGCTGGCCACGTTGACCGTGTTCAGGTTGCCGGTGACGATATCGCGATCGCTCAGGTCCGAATCGCTCAGCCCGAGGATTGCCGGGTGGCGCACCGGCGGCTGGCCCTGCTGGACGGTCACCTGCAGCGCCCGGCCCAGGTCGGCGACGAACTGCTCGGTGTCCATTTCGATGCCCCAGGCCCCGAACAGCGGCGCCACGGTCGAGGAGCGCTCGGCCATGAAGCGCGACGCCGGATCGTTCGGGTTCTCGCCCGGGTCGGCCTCGGCGTACGGGTCGACGAACACCAGCAGGCGTCCGCCGCCGAGCACGAACTGGTCGATGGCGAACATCATGTCGTCCGACAGGTTCTTCGGATGCACCACCACCAGCGCGTCGAGGTCCGGCGGCAGTTCGGTCGCGCCGGGCTCAACGGCGGTCAGGTCGAACAGTTCGCTCCACTGGTCGTAGACGGCCCAGCTGGGCGTGCGCTGCCCGGTCTGCATGTCGAAGCCGCCGGACAGCTGCAGGCCCGTGATCAGCCCGACCCGCGGCAGGTCCGGGGTGGCCAGGGTCGAGACCATGCGCGCCAGGTCGTATTCCAGGAACGCCTCGCGGTTCGGCGACAGGAACGGCAGCACCTCAAGGCCGTCGACGGCATTGGTGCCGACCACGCCGAGGTAGAGCACGTCGCCGGCCTGGTTCAGCGGCACCGCCTCGAGACCATAACGCGCCGCATCGTCCTCGGCCTCGGAGAACGGTTCGGGGTCGATGCGCTCGAGCTCGATCATGCCTTCGGACTGCGCGGCCAGTTCCTGCATCAGCTCCCAGACGCGCTCGGCGTAGCTGCGAATCTGCGGCAGATCCTCGCTGGCCGAATCGCTGAAGTAAAGCCGCAGGCGGATCTTCTGGTCCAGCGATTCGGCGATGTTGACCGTACCCTCCGAAAGGGTATAGAGGTTGTTCTCGGTCAGGTCCAGCCGCCAGCCCTTGAACACGATGCTGCTGAGCATGGTCAGCACGATGAACAGGACGGCCAGCACGGCCAGGGCGCTCGATGAATAGATGTTTTTCATGACTATTGCGCCTTCTTGATTTCAACCAGGATTCTGTTCGCGGTCAGCCAGAAACCGATGACCAGGGCGAAATAAAGCAGGTCGCGGAGATCCAGCACGCCCCGTGAAATCGAATTGAAGTGACCCAGGAAACTCAGGTTGGCCACCGCATCGACCACGGCCTGCGGCAGCCAGCCGCGGAATACGTCCAGCACCATCGGCAGGCCCGAAAGCAGAAAGCCGAAGCACACCACCACCGAGATGATGAAGGCCACGACCTGGTTGCGCGTGAGCGCCGAGATGCAGGCGCTAATTGCAAGAAACCCGCCGGCCATCAGCCAGCTGCCCAGGTAGCCGGCCACGATCACGCCGTTGTCGGGATTGCCCAGCACGTTCACCGTCAGCCAGATCGGAAAGGTCAGCGCCAGCGCCAGGCCGACGAAGATCCAGGCGGCCAGGAATTTCGCCAGCACCGCCTCGGTGGCGGTCACCGGCAGCGTCAGCAGCAGCTCGACCGTGCCGGATTTGCGCTCCTCGGCCCACAGCCGCATGCCTATGGCCGGCACCAGGAACAGGTAAAGCCACGGATGGAACTGGAAGAACGACTGCAGGTCGGCAATCTCGCGCTCGTAGAAATTGCCCAGGTAAAAGGTGAACGCGCCGGCCATGATCAGAAATATCACGATGAAGACATAAGCCACCGGCGTGGCGAAATAGCTCGCCAGCTCGCGCCTGAAAATCACCGGAAGGTTGGTGAAACGTCCGCTCATGCCGCTTCCTCCGTTGTTTCGTCGCGGGTGATGCTTCGGAACACGTCTTCGAGCCGGCCGGCCTCCAGCTGCATCCTGGACACCCGCCAGCCGCGATCGCGGGCCAGCTTCGACACGGCCTGGAACAGGTCGCCCTGACCCGACGGAAAGGCGGTGACCAGCCCGCGCCTGATTTCCACTTCGCCGGCCTCGGGCAGTTCGCTCAGCGCCGAGGCCGCCCCCTGCAGATCGTCGCAGGCCAGGCTGACCGCGCGGGCGTAGCGCGAGCGGGCCAACAGCGAGGCCGGGCTGTCGTCGGCCAGCAGCTTGCCGCGGGCGATGATCATGGCGCGCGAACACAGCGCGTCGACTTCTTCCAGGATGTGGGTGGAGATGATGATGATCTTGTCCGGCGCCATTTCGCGAATCAGCCGCCGCACCTGCTGTTTCTGGTTCGGGTCGAGTCCGTCGGTGGGCTCGTCGAGCACCAGCACCGGCGGATCGGAGATGATGGCCTGGGCCAGCCCGACCCGGCGCTTGAAGCCCTTGGACAGCGTTTCGATGGTCTGCATCCGAACCTCGTCGAGCTGCAGGCGCTCGATGACCTGCTCGACCCGCCTGCCCGCTTCGGCGCCGCGGTAGCCGCGGGCGCCGGCGACGAATTCCAGGAAGCGCAAAACGCTCAACTCACCGTAAAGCGGCGCGCCTTCCGGCAGGTATCCGATCAGACGACGGGCTGCCAGCGAATCGGTCACGATGTCATGCCCGTGGATCGAAGCGCTGCCCGAGGTTGGCGGAAGAAACCCGGTCAGCATCTTCATGGTGGTCGACTTGCCGGCGCCGTTGGGCCCGAGAAACCCCAGCACGGTGCCGGGTTCTACCGTGAAACTCAAGCGGTCCACTGCGGTGAAATCGCCGTAGCACCGGGTCAATTTCCTGGCTTCGATCATCTATTCGTCTCCACGTTTGTTCGTCTCCACGTCCGTTGCGGTACGCACCGGCCGGAGACGCCTCGGCGAATCCGGATTGGGGACAAGGCCACCCAATATCAAGTCGGGTATTGTCATATCCGCGCACCAGATCACTTATGCTGGAAAGGATGCTATCAGAGGATCAAGCCCCGCATATGCAACCCGTCATTCTGGACCACCTGCCTTCGAGGCTGTTGCAGCACCCCGCCACGGCACTGGCCAGACACCTGGACGGGCCCACGCTGATCCATCTGCCCGGCCGCAAGCCCAACCCGCTGTTCGTGTCCGTGCTCCAGCACGGCAACGAAGTCTCGGGCTGGGACGCGGTGCGACGGCTGCTTTCGGGCCGCTACCAGCGCGATCCCTTGCCGCGCAGCATGACCCTGTTCATCGGCAACATCGACGCCGCCGCGGCCGCCCGTCGATATCTGCCCGACCAGCCCGACATGAATCGCTGCTGGCCCGGCTCGCGTCATCCGGAAACGCCGTGGCACGGCATGCTCGCCAGCGTGCGGGACCACGCCCGGGCGCTCAAGCCTTTCGCCAGCATCGATATCCACAACAATACCGGCGAGAACCCCCACTATGCCGCGGTCAACCGGATCGACCCGCGCGCGCTGAACCTGGCAAGCCGTTTTTCAAGAACCGTGGTCTATTTCACCGAGCCGGCCGGGGTGCAATCGGCGGCATTCGCCGAATTCTGTCCGTCGGTAACGCTGGAGTGCGGCCCCCCGGGCAAGCGCAGCGGTACCGACCACGCGATGGCGTATCTCGAGAATGCGCTCAATCTCGACCAGCTTTCCGATCAACTGCCGCACCCGGAAGACATCGACCTGTTCCAGGTGACCACGGTGGTCAGGGTGCCCGACGAGTTGACTTTCCTGTTCGGCGAATCCGGGCCGGACGTCGACATCCAGTTCGAGCCTCGCCTGGATCGGCTGAATTTCACCGAACTGCCGCCCGGCACCCGCCTGGCGCGCGCGACCCGAAACGGCGCCATGTTGCGGGCGTTCGATACCGATGGCCAGGATCGCACCGATGCCTGGTTCCGGGTGGCCGACGGCGAGCTGGTCATGCAACGCTCGGCCATGCCGGCAATGCTCACCACCGAAATCGAGGCGGTGCGCCAGGATTGCCTGTGCTACCTGATGGAACGGATGCGGCTGCTTCATCCCGGCGAACGCGAGCACGCACAGCCGAAGCTCCCGGAAAGCGCGCCCTGAGCCGTTGCCGGTGCCACCCATCTCGTTGCCGACGGCTCGGGAACAAGGCGCACTGCGGCGGACTATCACCAACTATCGCGATACAATCGGACTCAGGATCCGTTACCGGTGCCTTCGCATGAACCTTTATTCCGCCATCGTTGCCGTATTCGCCATCTGGGCGGTCGTACGCATCACTCAACACTGGCTCGGCGCACGCCGTGCCGCGCGTGCCGACGACGAATCCGGGCAGCACAGGCAGGAACTGGAACGGCTGGAATCACGGGTGCGCACACTCGAGCGCCTGGTCACCGACGACCGTGAATCGCTGGCCCGCAAGATCGACGATCTGAAGTGACAACCGCCGAGCACGACGAACAATCGACCGTCCAGCGCCTGGTCAGGCTGTTCCTGAAAGGCCTGGCGACGATCATTCCGATCGCGCTCACCCTGCTGATCGTGCTGTGGCTGGCTGGGCTGGCCGAGAACGGCGTGGGCTATCTGATCAAGCTGGTACTGCCCGACAGCTGGTACATCCGCGGCATGGGGCTTTTCGGCGGCATTGCCCTGGTCATGGCGATCGGGCTGCTCAGCCAGCTCTGGCTGTTTCGCAAGCTCATCGACCTGGGCGAAGGCGTTCTCGACCGCATGCCGGTGGTCAAGTCGGTGTTTCGCGCCACCAAGGACTTTGTCGACTATTTCAGCAGCGACGACGGCAACCGCTTCGGCCAGGCTGTGATGGTGCGCCACCCGGAACTCAAGATCGGCATCATGGGATTCGTCACGCGCGAGGACTTTTCCGAACTGCCGTTCGGCGAGGAAGGCGAAGTCGCCGTTTACCTGCCGTTGAGCTACCAGGTGGCCGGCTACACGATCTTCGTGCCGCGCGAATGGCTGGAACCCATCGACCTGCCGTTCGAGGAATCGATCAGGCTGATCCTGACCGCGGCGATGTCGCGCAGAACCGCGAAGCCGACGCGAGTCAAGTAGATTCTCTTACACCCGAACTGCAAAACAGTTCCCCATTCCATGGAGACCGAGCAAGCCATGCCGCAAGCCGACAACGATCAACTCAAGGACGAACTGCGCCAGATCGAGGACCCCAATACCGGTGCCCCGCTGGGCGATGCCGTCCGCGGCGTCGCGGTATCTGGCGGCAACGTGGCGGTCGACATTCGCCTGGGCTACCCCGCCCGCGGCTGGTACGGTGAACTGGAGCGGATCGTGACGGCCCGCCTGCGCGACTTCGATACGGTCGACAACGTGACGGTTGAAATCGGCCAGCTGACGACGTCTCATGCCGTCCAGGGCGGCCTGAAGCCGATCCAGGGCGTCAAGAACATCATTGCCGTGGCTTCCGGCAAGGGCGGCGTGGGCAAATCCACGGTGGCGGCCAACCTGGCCCTTGCACTGCATGCCGAAGGCGCCGAGGTGGGCGTGCTCGACGCCGACATCTACGGCCCCAGCCAACCGCGCATGCTTGGCCTTTCGGGCCGGCCGGAGACGACCGAGGACAAGCGGATCATGCCGATGCGCGCGCACGGCATCCAGGCCATGAGCATCGGCGTACTGGTGGATACCGACCAGGCGATGATCTGGCGCGGGCCGATGGCGACCCAGGCGCTGAGCCAGATGCTGGGCGAAACGCTGTGGCAGGACCTGGATTACCTGATCATCGACCTGCCGCCGGGCACCGGCGACGTGCAGCTGACGCTGGCCCAGAGAATTCCGGTGGCCGGTGCGGTCATCGTCACCACGCCCCAGGACGTGGCGCTGGACGACGTGCGGCGTGCCGTCGCGATGTTTCGCAAGGTCAAGGTGCCGGTTCTCGGCATCATCGAGAACATGAGTACGCACGTGTGCTCCAACTGCGGTTTCGAAGAAGCCGTTTTCGGCCACGGCGGCGGCCGGCGCATGGCCAGCGAGACCGGTCTGCCGCTGTTGGGCGAGTTGCCGCTGGAATCCTCGCTGGGACGCTCCACCGACCAGGGGGCGCCGGTCGTCGCGGCGGATCCTGACGATCCCGCTTCGGTGCGATTTCGCGAGATTGCCCGAAGAACGGCCGGGCGCCTGGCCCGCCAGGCGCTCAACACCGAGATCCGCATGCCGAAGATCACGATTACCGACTGAGCCTAAAGAGCCCGCGAACCGACCATGACCATAAAATCAGACCGCTGGATCCGCCGCATGGCCGGCGAATACGGGCTCATCGAGCCTTTCGAGCCGGGCCAGATCCGGGAGCGCGAGGGCCGCAAGCTGGTGTCCTACGGCACCTCCAGCTACGGTTACGACGTGCGCTGCGCGGACGAATTCAAGATCTTCACCAACATCAACTCCGCGATCGTCGATCCCAAGCATTTCGACCAGAACAGCTTCGTCGACTTCAAGGGCGAGGCCTGCATCATCCCGCCGAACTCGTTCGCGCTGGCGCGCACGGTCGAGTACTTCCGGATTCCGCGCAACGTGCTCACGATCTGCCTCGGAAAATCCACCTACGCGCGCTGCGGCATCATCGTCAACGTCACGCCGCTGGAGCCGGAATGGGAAGGTCATGTGACGCTGGAGTTCTCCAACACCACGCCGCTGCCGGCGCGCATCTACGCCAACGAGGGCGTGGCCCAGTTCCTGTTCCTGGAATCCGACGAAGAATGCGAAACCAGCTACGCCGATCGCGCCGGCAAATACCAGGGCCAGCGCGGCGTGACGCTGCCGAAAGCGTGATCGGAGAGAAAAGGTTCAAGTTTTCAGTTTTCAGCAATCAAAACCTTTTTGCAGAAGCTTTCCGGCAACCGGTGATCAGGTCTGGCTTGCTGAAAACTGAAAACTTTCAACTGAAAACTACCCTTGTAAAGGTGGCTGCTGGATCAGCGTCACCGACGTGGTGAACTGCTGCCCGTTTCTCGACGCCACCAGCTCGATTTCGCTGCCCGGCGGCTGTTCGGCGACGGCCAGGGTGAATTCGCGCGCGGTGCCGATGGGGGCACCGTCAGCCGACAGCAGGGTGTCGCCCGGCCGCAGACCCGCCTGCCAGGCCGGTCCGCCGCGGTAGATCTGCGCGATCTGAACGCCGACGGGCTGATCCTCGCCTTCCAGCATCACCAACGGCGGGTCGACGACGTTGGCGCCTATCCAGCCGCGCCTGACGCTCCCGTATTCCACGATCTGACGAAGCACCTCCGTGGCCAGGCGCGCCGAAATGGCGAAGCTGATGCCCTGGGCACCGGTCTCCTGGCTCAGAGAGGCCGAATTGATGCCGATGACCTCGCCATCGATGTTGATCAGCGCGCCGCCGCTGTTGCCCGAATTGATCGCGGCGTCTGTCTGAATGAAATCTTCGAAGGCGGTCAGGTTCAGGTCGCCGCGGCCGGTGGCGCTGATGATGCCCGCGGTAACCGTGTGGTTCAGACCGAACGCGTTGCCTATGGCGAGCACGACGTCACCCGGCCGGTGCAGCGTTTCGGTGTCGAAGCTGGCGACCGGCAACTCGTCGAGATCCACTTTCAGCACGGCCAGGTCGGTACCGGGATCGGTGCCGATTACGCGTGCTTCAGCGACGCTCCCGTCGAAAAGCGCCACGAAGATGTTGTCGACCCCGTTGATGACATGGGCGGTCGTCAGGATCAGGCCTTCTGCCGAGACGATGACGCCCGACCCCAGGCCGTTGCGCGGCCTGAGTACCCGGCGGTCGCGATACAGGGTCTGGAACAGGAGGTCCGCCCCTTCCCCGAGCATCGGCTCGCTGACCATGGTTCGCGTGTAGATGCTGACCACCGAAGGCGCCGTCCGGTTGACCGCATCGGCATAGGAGCGAACCGCCGGGGCATCGCCCGCGACGCCCCCAACGGTCAGCAATCCGGGCTGAAACCAGACCAGCACGAACGCGAATGCCAGCCCGAGAACGGTAAACTGAAGCAGAAATTGAAAGATTCGTTTCATGGTCCGGCAAAAATTCGGTCGATACAGTATTTTAGAGCGTTATGAGTCGCTTTTCCTCGCCCTCATCGGCCCGGATGCCGCGGATGTGACCCATCCATGAAACAGAAGCGAATTAAAATTCGGTAAAATTGCGGTTTGCCCGCGCCGCCGGGTCTCGGCGGTCGCTTCCGGCCGTCGGCGATGGCGCCGTGGCTTTTGGCGATCGGAAATCGCCGTTCCGATTCAGGAGTTATCGTTCATGTCCGACAAACAATCGCTTGCGTCCGTCGAACCGAAAGCCGACAAGGGCCGCCGCATGCTGCTGCTCGCCGGTACCGGCGCGGTCGGAGCAGTCGGCGCCGGCTTCGCGGCCTGGCCGTTTCTGGCGTCCTGGAAACCCAGCGCTCGCGCGCGCGTGATCGGCGCGCCGGTCGAAGCCTACATCGGCGATCTCGAACTGGGTCAGTTGATCCGCCTGCAGTGGCGCGGCCAGACCATCGGCATTCTGCGACGCACTGAGCAGATGGTGGAGAACCTCCCCGAGGTCAACGATCAGCTGAGTGATCCGGATTCCGAAAACCCCGAGCAGCAGCCGCCTTACGCAAGCAACATTCACCGCTCGATCAAACCTGAATACCTGGTGCTCAACATGCATTGCACGCACCTGGGTTGCGTACCGGAATTCATTCCGGAAGTCGGCGCGCAGCCATTCGAGCAGAACTGGAAAGGCGGGTTCTTCTGCCCGTGCCACAAATCCAAGTTCGATCTGGCGGGCAGGGTGTACAGCGGCGTACCGGCGCCGACCAACCTGATCGTGCCGCCTTACAGTTTTGTTGACGACGAGCATGTCATGATTGGTATGCACCCCGAAGGAGCCGTTTGATCATGGCCAAACCCGCAAGCAACGTGTCGCGCCAGCTCTCGAATTTTGGCGCCTGGATCGACGAGCGCATTCCGGTCTCCTCGTTCTGGAAAGCGCACATCAGCGAGTACTACGCCCCGAAGAACTTCAATTTCTTCTATTTCTTCGGCTCGCTGGCAATGCTGGTGCTGGTGCTGCAGATCCTCACCGGCATCTTCCTGACCATGCACTACAAGCCGTCGGCTGCCGAAGCCTTCGCGTCCGTCGAATACATCATGCGCGATGTGGAATGGGGCTGGCTGATTCGCTACATGCACTCGACCGGCGCGTCCTTCTTCTTCATCGTCGTCTACCTGCACATGTTCCGCGGGCTCATGTACGGCTCCTACAAATCACCGCGCGAACTGGTCTGGGTGCTGGGCGTTTTCATCTACCTGGTGCTGATGGCAGAGGCGTTCATGGGCTACGTGCTGCCGTGGGGCCAGATGTCGTACTGGGGAGCCCAGGTGATCATCTCGCTGTTCGGCGCAATCCCGGTGGTCGGCGATACCCTGGTGGAGTGGATACGGGGCGATTTCTTCGTATCGGATGCCACATTGAATCGCTTCTTCGCGCTCCACGTGATCGCCGTGCCGCTGGCGCTGCTGCTGCTGGTGGTGCTTCACCTGGCAGCGCTGCACGAAGTGGGCTCCAACAACCCCGACGGCATCGAAGTCAAGAAGAAGAAGGATGAAAAGGGGCGCCCGCTGGACGGCATCCCGTTCCACCCGTATTACACGATCAAGGACATTTTCGGTGTCGGCGTCTTCCTGACCCTGTTCGCCTTCGTGATCTTCTACGCGCCCGAATTCGGCGGCCTGTTCCTGGAGCCCGACAACTTCAATCCGGCCGATCCGCTGGTCACGCCGGAACACATCGTGCCGGTCTGGTACTTCACGCCGTATTACGCGATCCTGCGCGCCGTACCGGACAAGCTCGCCGGGGTCATCCTGATGGGACTGGCAATCGTGGTGCTGTTTCTGTTGCCGTGGCTGGACCGCTCGAAGGTCAAGTCGATCCGCTACAAGGGCCTGGGCAGCAAGATTCTGCTGGCCGTGTTCGCGATAACCTTCATTCGACTCGGCATGCTCGGCATGGGTGAAGGCACCCATGCCCAGACGATCGAGTCGCGCATCTGGACGTTCGCGTATTTCGCGTTCTTCATTCTGATGCCGTTCGTGACCAAATACGAAAAAACCAGGCCGGAACCGGAACGGGTAACCAAATGATTCGAATAGCTTTCTCAATCGCATTTCTGGCGGCATCCAGCCTGGCATGGCCGGCCGGCGGCGGCGAGGACCTGGAACAGGCGGGTTCGAACGTGCACAACCTGGCGTCGGTGCAACGCGGCGCCGCGATGTTCATGAACTACTGCCATTCGTGCCATTCCGCGCAATACATGCGCTACCAGCGTCTCGCACGCGACCTGGAATTGACCGACGAGCAGGTCAGCGAAAATCTCGTTTTCGGGAATCGCGAAATGACCGATTACATGCTGGCCGCCATGCCCGACGATTCCGAGCGGTGGTTCGGCAAGAAGCCACCGGATCTCACCTTGACCTCGCGCTCGCGGGGCGAAGACTGGATCTATTCGTTCCTCAAGGGTTTCTACCTTACCGAGGAAGGTTGGAACAATACGGTGCTGGCCAACGCATCGATGCCCAACGTACTCTGGGAATTGCAGGGGATTCAGCGCCCGGTCATGGAAACCTGGACCGACGAAAGCGGTGAGGAGCACACCAGGATCGCCGAGCTCGAGATCGACCAGCCGGGCCTGCTGACCCCAGCCGAATACGATCAGTCGCTTCGCGATCTGGTGGCGTTCATGACTTACCTTGGCGAGCCTGCCGTGCTCAAGCGCGAAAGCATGGGCGTGTGGGTGCTGCTTTTCCTGGTCGTCTTCACGTTTCTTGCCTGGTTGCTCTACAAGGAGTACTGGCGGGACATCAAGAAGTGATCCCCTGCCGAAACAGCCTGGAGCGCTAGCTCATGATGACCATGTATTCCTCCGAAAACTGCCTGGACTGCCATCGCGTCCGGGTCGTTCTCGCCGAGAAGGGACTGAACGTCGAAATCATCCATATCGAACAGGACCGGTCGGCGATCGGCGACCTGGCGGAACTCAGCCCCTACGGCGAGCCGCCGACCCTGGTCGATCGGGACCTGGTGGTCTACGGGACCTGGGTCGTTACCGAGTACCTCGACGAGCGTTACCCCCATCCGCCACTGATGCCGGTCGACCCGGTGTCGCGCTCGCGGCTGAGGCTTGCGCTTTACCGCATCCACCGCGACTGGATCGAAAACGGGCGAATCATCGAGACCTCCACCGGTCCCAAGCGGGTGGAAACGGCGCGCAAGCAACTTCGCGACAGCATCATCGAGTCCGACCCGCTGTTCGGCCTGTCGCCGTTTCTGCTGCATGACGAGTTGAGTCTTGTCGACTGCGCCCTGCTGCCGTTGCTCTGGCGCCTGCCCGGTTACGGCATCGACTTGCCGGCGAAGTCGACCGTGCAGATTCACCGCTACATGGATCGCATGTTCAGCCGCGATGCCTTCCAGCGAAGCCTGACCGAAGCCGAAAAAGCCTACCGCGAACCGGATGAGTGATTCTCCCGCGAAAATGACGTCCAGCCAGCCTTACCTGCTGAGGGCGCTCAACGAATGGATCGTCGACAACGGCTTCACCCCGCAGATCCTGGTCGACAGCACTCATCCCGATCTGAACATTCCCGATGCCGTTCGCGCCGGGGACAAGGTGGTTCTCAACATCTCACCCGGCGCGGTGCGGGATCTGGAGCTCGACAACGAATACCTGAGCTTCGTCGCCCGCTTTTCCGGCGTCTCGCATGCCGTGCTGGTGCCGATCGAAGCCGTGCAAGCCATTTACGCGCGCGAAAACGGCCAGGGCATGATGTTTCCCGAGGCGGACCAGGAAGATGCCGAACAGTCGGCCGAACCGGGTGACAGCGACAGTCGCACCGATAACAAGAAATCCGGCCCGAAGCGCGGCAAGCCCAACCTCAAGGTCATCAAGTAGCAGTTTTGCGCCTCCCGGCGGTCGGGAATTCCAACGGAGCCGATCTTGAGTTTCAAACAGATCCGTATTGCCCTGCTGCTGATCATCCTGGTCCTGGTCATCCATCACCAGTTCAACGACAAGGCACGCGTCGCAAGCTGGGCGAATCCTCTATTCATCGCGGTCTACCCGGTCAACGCCGACGGCAGCGATCTGTCCAGACGCTATATCGAGCGACTGGCTGAGCGGGATTTCGAGCCGATCGAGCGGTTCATCGAACGGGAGGGCGCTCGATACGGTCTCGAACTCGAGCGGCCGGTCTATATGCAGCTGGGAAATCCGGTCCGGAACTCCCCGCCCGCACCCCCGATCGGCGGAAACTTCTTCCAGCGCGCATCATGGATCGCGAAGATGCGCTGGTGGCGCTGGCGCTTCGACAACCAGGGCATGGACCCGGACGTCATCGTGCTGGCCCGGTATTTCGAGCCGGCCGCCAACACCAGGCTGCCGCATTCTACCGGCGTGGAACAGATCAGGATTGCGATCGCCAACCTGTTTGCCAGCCAATCGATGCGTGGAGAAAACCTGGTGGTGCTTGCCCATGAAATACTTCACACTATCGGCGCCACCGACAAGTACGACCTTGCATCCGGACTTCCCATCTATCCGGATGGCTTCGCGCAGCCCGAATTAAAGCCGCTGTTTCCCCAGCGGATCGCCGAAATCATGGCCGGCCGCATCCCGGTCGCCGAATCGAGCGCACGCCAGGCGCAAAGCCTTCAGCAAGTGGTCATCGGACCCAGAACTGCCGCTGAAATAGGTTGGGACAGCCGCGCTAACCGGCCCTGAAAAAAGTTTGCCCCGCGGCCAGTGGTGTTTCAACCACCGGCCGCGGGGCAAACCGGATTTCAGCTCAATTGAACCCGGCCGGATACGGCGACTCAGGTCTCTCCGGTTGCCGGCGTGCCCGCCGGCTCCGGCGAATCCCCCCGGTCACCCGGCCCCGGCGAACGCGGCGGTTTGTCGCCGTCGTCCCACCCGGCCGGCGGATCCGGCTCGTTGCCGTCCATGATCTGGTCGATCTGCCGGGCATCGATGGTCTCGTACTGCATCAGCGCATCGGCCATCAGGTGCAACTGCTTGTCGTGCTCGGTCAGAATGTCCCTGGCCCGAGTGTAGGCTCCATCGATGATCTTGCGCACTTCCTTGTCGATCAGGCGGTGCGTTTCGTCTGACACATTCTTGTGCTGGGTCACCGAGCGACCGAGGAACACTTCGTCCTCGTTCTCGTCGTAGGTCAGCGGTCCAAGTACATCCGACAAGCCCCACTTGGACACCATGTTTCGGGCAATCGCCGTGGCCCGCTCGATGTCGTTGCTGGCACCGGTGGTCACCTTGGCCTTGCCGTAGATCAGTTCCTCGGCGACCCGGCCGCCGAACAGGCTGGCCAGCTGGGACTCGATCTGAGTCTTGTTCAGGCTGTACTTGTCCTCTTCGGGCAGGAACATGGTCACGCCCAGCGCGCGACCGCGCGGAATGATGGTGACCTTGTACACCGGATCGTGTTCGGGAACGATGCGTCCGACGATGGCATGCCCGGCTTCGTGGTAAGCGGTCAGGCGCTTGTCGTCTTCGCTCATGACCATGGACTTGCGCTCGGCGCCCATCATGATCTTGTCCTTGGCACGGTCGAAGTGATCCTGCGTGACCGCCTGACAGTCCTCGCGTGCAGCGAACAGCGCCGCCTCGTTGACCAGGTTGGCCAGGTCCGCGCCCGAGAATCCGGGCGTGCCGCGTGCGATGACGCGCGCATCGACGCTTTCGTCGACCGGAATCTTCTTCATGTGCACGCCCAGGATCTGTTCGCGCCCCTTCAGATCGGGCAGCGGCACGACAACCTGGCGGTCGAAACGCCCGGGGCGGAGAAGCGCCGGGTCGAGCACGTCGGGCCGGTTGGTCGCGGCAATCATGATGATGCCTTCGTGACCCTCGAAGCCGTCCATTTCCACCAGCAGCTGGTTCAAGGTCTGCTCGCGCTCGTCGTGCCCCCCGCCCAGACCGGCGCCACGGTGGCGACCCACCGCGTCGAGTTCATCGATGAAAATGATGCACGGCGCGTGTTTCTTGGCAGTCTCGAACATGTCGCGAACGCGCGAGGCGCCGACGCCGACGAACATTTCGACGAAATCGGAACCCGAAATCGAGAAGAACGGCACCTGCGCCTCACCGGCGATGGCGCGGGCCAGCAAGGTTTTACCAGTGCCGGGCGGCCCCACCATCAGCACGCCCTTGGGAATGTTGCCGCCCAGGCGCTGGAATTTTCCGGGATTTTTCAGAAATTCGACCAGTTCGACAACCTCGTCCTTGGCCTCTTCGACGCCGGCGACGTCGGCAAACGTGATCTTGACCTGGTCCTCGCCCTGAAGTTTGGCGCGCGACTTGCCGAAGCTCATCGCGCCGCCGCGACCACCCATGCCGCCCTGCATCTGGCGCATGAAGTAGATAAACAGGAAAACCAGCAGCAGCACCGGGAGCAGACTGATCATGATATCGACCAGGATGGAGCGACCTTCCGGCTCGATGGTCTCGTGGACGACATCGTTGTTCTCGAGGTCTGCAATCAGCCCGTCATCATCCGGCGGCGCGAATACCCGGAACTGCTGCCCGTTCGTGGTTTCCCCGGTCAGTCGCTTGCCTCCGGAGGTCACCTGGATCGTGACCGAATCGACCTGGCCGTTGCGCACCGATTCGAGAAATTCGGAGTACTTCATTTCCTGCGCAGGCGGCTCGGTTTCCGCGTAGTGCTGAAAAATACTCATCAGCACCATCGCGACGATAATCCACAACAATAGGTTTTTTGCGAACTGACTCAAGAATCTGCTCCTGTTTCGATCTGACGCTTTCAATCTGACGCCGCAGCAATTACCGCACCACTTTACACGGGTTGTCGTGAATCGGCGACCAGATAAATTTCACGGCTCTGTTTGCGCGAGGCCGCAGGCTTTCGCAACCGGACGCGCTTGAATCGCGCGCGCACGGTGCGAACGAAGTCGTCGAAGCCTTCGCCCTGGAAGAGTTTGACAACAAAAAAACCGCCAGGCTCCAGCCAGTCGCTCGCGAATTCCAGCGCCAACTCGGCAAGATCCATGCTGCGCGCCTGATCCGACGCCGCAATACCGCTGATATTGGGGGCCATATCCGACAGTACAAGGTCGACTTTCTCGCCCACCAGGCTCTCCAGCCGAGCAAGCACATCGGCCTCGCGAAAATCGCCCTGAATGAACTCGACACCCTCCAGCGCATCCATGGGCAGGATATCGAGCGCCACGACCCGTCCCCGCGGACCGACGCGCTCGGCCGCAACCTGGGCCCAACTGCCCGGCGCAGCGCCCAGATCGACGACCTTGAAGCCCGGCTTGAGAAAATGGTCGCGTTGGTCCAGTTCGATCAGCTTGAACGCCGCCCGGGCCCGGTAGCCCCGGCTTCGCGCCTGCTTGACGTATGGATCGGCAGCCTGTCGCGACAGCCAGCGGTTGGAGCTCATGCGAGAACCTGGTTTGCGGGATGCGACCGATTATCGCATCCCGGCCGGCTGCGGACGCGCGGGCGGAATCATGCATCGATGATATCCTTCCCACCTGTACAAAACCTGAATTCGCCATGTCGCTGAACAACAGTCAGATTCGTCAGCTCCGCGGGCTGTGCCACGACCTTTCTCCGGTGGTGATGGTCGCCGACAAGGGGCTTAGCGAAAACGTGCGCGCCGAAATCGAGATCGCGCTGGACAGCCACGAGCTGATCAAGATCAAGCTGCGCGGGGAGCGCGAGCAACGGCGCGAATGGATCGATCGGATCCTTGCCGAGACCTCGTCCGAACTGGTGCAGAAGATCGGTCAGGTTGCGTGCTTTTACCGCCCCAACCCCAAGAATCGAAAGATTCTGGTCTGAGGGGGCAGAGGTTTCTGAATGCAACTCACCGAAAATCGCCCCGAAGAACAGTACTTCATCCATTCGCTGGATCCGGATGCCATCCAGATCGTCGAAGATCGCTACAACCGCAGCCTGATCCTGTCGCCCTTCGAGGGCGTGCGTGATTGGCCGGTCGCAAGCGTCGACGCGCTGCGCACCGATGATCTTGCGCCGATCCTGGAATGGCGACCCGAGGTGGTTCTGCTGGCCACCGGTCGGATCCAGCGATTCCCCGCGCGCGAGATCCAGGTCGAAATGCTGCGCAACAACATCGGTCTGGAGGTGATGACGCTGGACGCAGCCGCGCGCACCTTCAACGTGCTGGCCAGCGAAGATCGACGTGTCGTGGCCGCGCTCATCTGGGAATCCGACGCGCAGCCTGATCAGGGGACCGCGGGGAGATAATTCACCGGATCGGCAGGCTTGCCGTCCTGGCGAATTTCGAAGTGCAGGACCTGCTCGCTGCGCTCGTTGGTGCCCATTCGCGCAATGAGCTGCCCGGGCCGCACCCGGTCACCCTCCCCGACCAAACGCTCGCGATTGTGCGCATAAGCCGAAAGCATCCGATCGGAGTGCTTGATGATGATCAGTTCACCGTAGCCGATCAGTCCGTTGCCGCTGTAGACCACTTCGCCCTCGGCAGCGGCACGTATCGGCTGACCGCCCTGCCCGGATATGAGAATGCCCTTGCGCGACGCGCCGGCATCGAATCGGCGCGTGACGGCACCCTCGGTGGGCCAGCGCCACGCCACGCCGGCCACGCTGCGGGTGGCGGCCGCCGGCACGGCACCGGTTTGAGCATCGGCACGCGACTGGCCGGCCGCCGGCGGCGGCGGCTCGGGCCTGGCCGGAACATCGGCGGCTGGGCTTGCCGGAGTCCCGGCTTCGGGCTGCCGGCTCGGTGCTGCAGCGGGCGACTGGTCAGCCGGGTTGCCGGGATTGCTTTCGGCGGCTGGCTTCTTCGGCGTCTCGACGGCCGCCACGGCAGGGCGCATGTCCGGTTGCGGCTGAAGGCGAATCCAGTCTCCGACATGAATCGTGTACGGGGCGGCGATGTCGTTCCAGCGAGCGACTTGTCTCCAGTCCAGACCGTAGCCGAACGCAATCGAATAAAGCGTGTCGCCGCTGGCGACCCGGTAGGCTTCGGGTGCCGGCGATGGACGCGACTGGGACGAAGCCGATGTCCGCTGTTCAGGCATCAGCGGACCGGGCGCGCCACAACCGATCAGCATCGCAGTCACCAGCAGGACGCCGACCGGCCGACCCAGGCGAAACTTTCCGGCATTGCACGGATCTGGATTCATCGATACAGGTAGATCAATCCCGCCAGAGCGATCAACACGATAATGGTCCAGCCGATCGCGTCGACCCAGTTGCGAAGCCGTTCGGCCATGTTCTCGCCGCCGGCCCAGACGAGGCCCGCCACCAGGAAGAACCGGGCGCCGCGGCCGATGATGCTTCCCAGTATGAATCCCGGCAGCGGCATCAGCAAGGCGCCGCCGGCGATCGTGATGATCTTGAACGGAATCGGCGTGAAGCCGGCCACGATCACGAACCAGATACCGTAGTCGCGAAACGCCGCGACCGCTTCCTGGTATTGATGAATGTAGCCGATACGCTCGATCAGGGGATGAACCAGTTCCAGCCCGAACCAGCCGATCAGATACCCGACCACACCGCCGGCGACCGAAGCAAGCGTGGTCAGCAAGGCCAGTGACCAGGCCCTGCGCCTGTCTGCAAGCACCATCGGACCGAGCATCACGTCCGGCGGAATCGGGAAGAAGGTGGCTTCGGCGAAGCTCAGGCCGGCCAGGTAGCGCGCCGCGTGCCGGTGACGGGACCAGACCAGAACGCGATCGTAAAGCCCCCGAAACACCTCAGACGCCTGCCGGAGCGCGTGTCGGGCCGACGCTGCTGCGCCGAATTGCACCGGAACGGTCAGACAGCGCTGGTTGCATGACCATCAGTCCAGACCCTCGAGCAAGGGGACAAAGCTCACTGCAGCCAGCGATTCGCGCTCGAGTTCATCGCCGTTGCGGGTGAAGCGAACCAGTTCCTGGCCGCCGCCGGCCTCGCTGAATGGCGCAACCAGCACACCGCCGTCGCCAAGTTGTTCGAACAAGACCTCGGGGATGCGCCCACCGGCGGTCACGACGATCGCATCGAACGGCGCCTGACCCGGCCAGCCTTCCAGCCCGTCGGCATGCCGCGAGTAGACGTTGTGAACCTTGAGTGCGTGCAGCCGCTGCCGCGCCAGGCGGGCCAGTTCACCGACCCGCTCGGTGGAGAAAACCTTGTCGAACAATCGCGCCAGAACCGCCGCCTGATAGCCCGAGCCGGTACCGATCTCCAGCGCCTTTTCGCGCTTTTTCGCCGCCATCGCGGCCTGGGTCATCATCGCCACCACCAGCGGCTGCGAGATGGTCTGGCCCCGGCCTATCGGGAGCGCGCTGTTCTCGTAAGCGCGACTGGACAGCGCCTCGTCGACGAACATGTGGCGCGGCGTTTCCGTCATTGCGCTTAGCACCCGTTCGTCGGTAATGCCTTGCTCGCGCAGTTTCTCGATCAATCGGCGCCGGGTACGATCCGAAGTCATGCCGATGCCGCGCGCCAGCTTTCCCGCGTTCATGTCAGGCCGCATCCTCGTCCAGCCGAATGCTCTGCACCCACTGGCCGACCGGATCCAGCGCCTGGTATCGGGTCAGGTCGACGTGGATGGGTGTCACCGAGACATAGCCGCGCCGAATCGCGTTGAAGTCGGTGCCCGGCCCGTTGTCCTCCTCGCCACCCGGCGCCCCGATCCAGTAAAACTGGCGTCCTCTCGGGTCTTCCAGCGGAATCACGTCCTCGGAACGATGCCGGTGCCCCAGTCGCGTGGTCTCGAAACCCTTGATCTCGTTCCATGGCAGGTCCGGCACGTTGACGTTGAGGATGGTGTCGGCCGGCAGCGGCTCTTCGAGCAGGCGATTCATGAGCACGCGGGCGGCTCGCGCCGCCGTGTCGTAGTGCGTGGGGCGCGACTTCTCGTAGTCGTAGGCCAGCGATACCGCCATCGCCGGCGACCCCAGGAATCGGCCTTCCATCGCCGCCGCCACCGTCCCCGAATAAAGGACGTCGTCGCCCATGTTCGACCCGGCATTGACGCCCGAGATCACCATGTCGGGCTCTTCGCCCAGCAGTCCGGTGATGCCGATATGGACACAGTCGGTCGGTGTACCGAAAACCTTGAAAACGTTGTCGTCGCGACGTTCGACCCGAATCGGCCGGTCCAGCGTGAGCGAATTGCTGGCACCGGAACGATCACGGTCCGGTGCGATGATGGTGACCTGGTCGACCTGGGCGCCGATCTGTTCGGCGAGGTGCCGGATGCCGGTCGCGTCAAGGCCGTCGTCGTTACTGATGAGGATATGCATCGTGCCCTTTTCGTCTGACTCACAGACGATCATTTTCAATCGGTAACTATAATGCCTGTTGTGGGAAATTATGCGACCCAATCTGGATCCGATGCCGCAAACGGGCACGCGGGAGCCGCTGTATGAACGACGACAACGACAAGATCGACGACGAACTCGCGCTGTTTCGCGACAGCGTCGGCCCGGTACGCCGTATTCGCTCGACCCGCGCCGAAACCGAGCGCAGGCGCATTCGGGCCACCCCGAAGATGCGGGAAGCCGACGAGCGCAATGTGGTCGACGAACTCGCCGAGGCCAGCCCGTTCGACCATGAGCTGGAAACCGGCGAGGAACTGCTCTGGCTCAGACCCGGCCTTCAGAAGCGGGTGCTGACGCGCCTCAGACGCGGCTACTGGAGCGTGCAGGAGGAGATCGACCTGCATCAGATGAATGCCGATGCGGCGACTCGCTCGATCCGGATATTCCTCGATGAAGCGCTGGCCGGCGGCAAGCGATGCGTCAAGATCATCCACGGCAAGGGTCTGCGCTCCGGGCCGGCCGGACCACGACTCAAGACCGTGACCGCACGCGTCCTCAGCCGCCATCCCCGCGTGCTGGCCTTCGGCTCGGCGCCGCCGGCCGACGGCGGAACCGGCGCGGTTTACGTGCTGTTGCGTAACGCCCGATGACCGATCCGGCCTCCTCGGTCATACCAGCGCTTTTGCTGCTCGGGGCACTCGGCCTCTGGTGGCATGCATCCACCCAGGCGCTGGACCGGGCGCGCGAGGCCGCGCGCAATTTCTGCCGGCATCAGCATTGGCAGCTGCTGGACCAGACCGTCAGCATTCAATCCACCTACGCCCGCCGCGGCGGCTACGGCCTGGAGCTGGTGCGCCGCTACCGCTTCGACTTCTGCCCCGACGGTGCCAGCCGGATGCCCGGCGGCGTGCTGATGCGCGGCAGCCGGCCGCTCAGGATCTGGGCCGACGGCCCGGACGGCAAGGTTGTCGAGGAACTGGGTTGAATCCCGACCGAGAAGCAAAGGCCAAAACAGCTCTCGCGAAGGCGCAAAGACGCGAAGAAAGGCAAGATGATGCAAAACCGATTAACGATGTCTACATGCACAGACTTGCTCTCGCTCTCGGCCAGAGAATCGGCTTTCCACGTTTCGCCGTTCTTTGCGGCTTTGCGCCTTCGCGAGAGCTGGTTTTGCCTTCAATTTCACCGATGCATCGGGTTCAGCCGGTTACGCGGTCGCGCAAGTAGATCGGCTCGAGTTCGTGGGCGGCCACAGGCGGCGTTCGCAACGCAAGGTCGGCCACTGCGAGCGCGGTCGGCCACGCCTCGGGCGGCTCGCTGGTCAGGCCGTGCCCGAGTGTCGCTCGGAGTTCGGGACCATAGGCGGAAAATGCATTGCCGGCAGCGATGAAGGGTGCGTCGTCCAGCGCCCGCAATTCACCCGGTGGGCAAAGGATTTCCTCGCCGATCATCTCCATCCTGCCCGCTTCGAACGAAAACCAGCCGGCGTAGACCTCGCCCATGCGGGCATCCAGCGCGGCCAGAAACCGTCCCGAGTATCCGGCAGGGCGGGCCGCATGGGCCAGCGCGGCCAGGCTGGAGACCGGCCAGGCCGGCAGGTCGTGGGCCAGCCCTATTCCTTGCGCCACGCCCAGCCCGAGCCGGATGCTGGTGAACCCGCCGGGACCGCGATCCACGGCGATACCGTCGAGGTCGGAATACGTCATTGCGGCCTCCGCAAGCAGTTCGGAAATCCACGGCAGCAGCACGGCGGCGTGAACGCGGGCGCCGGTTTCCTGCCGCTGAAGCCGCCGGTCACCGTCGACGAGCGCGACCGAACAGGCCTCGGTCGCGGTTTCGATCGCGAGCATACTCATGCCACGTCCCGGATGAAAGCCGCGGCCTCATCCACGCCGGCGCAACGCGGCATCGGCGGCAGGCTGTTGACGAAGATACGACCGTAGCCCTTGGAGATCAGGCGCGGATCGCCGAGCACCAGCACACCTCGGTCGCCGGCGTGCCGGATCAGCCGGCCGGCACCCTGCTTGAGCGCCAGCACCGCAGCCGGTATCTGCAGATCAGAGAACGGGTTGCCGCCGCGCTCGCGGGTGGCGCGAATCGTTGCCGACAGCACCGGGTCGTCGGGCGACGAGAACGGCAGCTTGTCGATCACGACCACCGACAGCGCCTCGCCGCGCACGTCCACGCCCTCCCAGAAGCTGGCCGCCCCCAGCAGCAGGCTGCCCGGCCGGGCGCGAAATTCCTCGAGCAGCACGTCGCGCGGCGCGTCCTCCTGAATCAAGAGGCGGAAGTCGGTATTGGCGCGCAGCCAGCCGGCGGCCCGGTTCAAGGCCCGGTGCGACGTAAACAGCAGGAAGGCCTGGCCGCGACTGGCCTGGAGCAGCGGGCGCACCGCCGCCAGCAGTTTCTCGGTATGCAACGGATCGTTCGGCTCCGGCAGTCCGGCCGGCAGCCACATGCGCGTCTGCTTGACGTAGTCGAACGGGCTGGGAATCAGTTCGGTCGCCGGCGACTTCAGGCCAAGCCGCTTCGTGAAATGATCGAAGTTGCCGTTTACCGCAAGCGTGGCCGAAGTCATGATCCAGGTCGACGGCAACTCCGCACGCAGCTTCGAGAACGGCTCGGCGATATCCAGCGGGGTCAGCGTCAGCGACAGCCGTCCGCGCCGGCAGGTGAACCAGCGCACGCCCTGCTCGCTTTCACCGGCCAGCAGTGTGGCCAGCGTCTCGGCCAACGCTACGGCACGATCGTGGCAGGCGGCCATCTCGCGCGTCTGCGACTGCAGCGCGTCGGTCGCCTCGGCCAGCCCGTCCAGCGCGTCGGACAGTGCCTGGAGCTCGGAGGTAACCGGCGCCAGCCGACGCCAGTCGCCGCGCTCGGGCAGGTTGTGGGCCCGGCTGCCGAGCTGGGCCAGACGGTCCTTGAGCTTGTCCACCGGTTCGCGCAGCAGTTGCAGGCTGCCGCTGGCATCGGCCGTCGCGGCCAGCGTGTCGCGGGCCAGCTCGGCCACCTGCCATGCGCTGACGCTGCGCGAGAAAAAGCGGGTCGCCACGTCCGGAATCTGGTGGGCCTCGTCGACAATGATTGCGTCGGCACCGGGCAGCACCTCGCCGAAGCCGGTCTGCTTGAGCGCCAGGTCGGCGAACAGAAGGTGATGATTGACCACCACCACATCTGCATCCTGGGCGCGCCGGCGCGCCTTGAGCACCGGGCAGTCATTGATACGCGGGCAGTCCGAGCCCAGGCAGTTGTCAACGGTCGAGGTCACCAGCGGCCACACCCGGGCGCGCTCGGGAATCTCGGCGAGTTCGCGGATTTCACCGGTCGTCGTGTGACGCGCCCAGCGCCTGACCGCCTCCAGATGCCGCCCGGTTTCGTCGTCCAGCGGTCCCGGACCGTCCTCGGCCTTGTCCATGCGCTGCGGACACAGATAGTTGGCGCGCCCCTTGAGCAACGCCACCGATTTCTCGACGCCGACGGCCTTGAGCGCCAGCGGCAGGTCGCGCTGGAAGAGTTGATCCTGCAGGTTGAGCGTGCCGGTGGAAATGATGACCTTGTCGGTGCCGGTCAGCGCCGGCAGCAGGTAGGCCAGCGTCTTGCCGGTACCGGTCGCGGCTTCGGCGACCAGGTCGGTGCCGCTTTGCAGGCATGCGGCGATCCTGTCGGCAAGCTTGAGCTGTCCGGGCCGTGGCTGGAAATCGTCCAGCAGATCGGCCAGCCGACTGTCGGATTCGAATTGGCTCGCCAGGGTTTCCAAGGAGTGTTCCGTCAACCCGGGTTCAGAATCGCTCGGGCGGCGCAACGCGGCAGTCGGCCAGCCGGTCGCGCGCCTTGCGCGCCTCTTCCCAGGCTGCGGCGCGCTCGTGGACCACGATCAGCGTGCGCAGGCTGCGCTGGCAGATCTCACCGACCTGCGGCCCGAGTTCGAACGATCTTTGCGCGTAGTTGGCGGCCTGGTCCAGCCGGCCCCGCGCCAACTGCAACTCGGCCATCTGCTGCAGAATCGCCGGATCGCGCCCGTCGATCCGCAGCGCCCGCTCGAGCAGCATCTCGGCGCGCTCCAGTTCGCCGGCCTTCTCGACCTGCGCAGCCTCCCGGCCCAGTGCGGTCACGGCCGGGTTGCGAACGCCGAACACCTGCAGTTCTTCCCCGGAACCCGCCGACGGCGCGCGCACTCGTTCTTCGACGACGCGGTCCTCGCCCGGCGCCGGCATCGGCGGGCGCGGCGCGGCGCAGGCGGCAAGCATCAGCACCACAGCCACAGGCACGGCTTTCGACAGGGTTCGGTTGATTTCACGCATCCGGCAATGGTACTGGTAAAGGGGGCTTGCGGTGGCACCGCATGCCGCTGGCCTTGACGGCGATTTTTCGATTTCGGCTTGCAACATCATTTCGCCACGCGTTCCGATTTCCGGTTCCGGCGGGTTGCTGTCAGGAGGTGGAAGTTGAACCTGAAAGCCGTCGCAACCCGTCCTCGATCGAAACCTTCGGCCGATACCCGAGGTCGCGCGCCGCCGCGCCAAGGTCGAACCAGTGCGCGGTCGAAAGCTGCTCGACCATGAACCTGGAAATCGGCGGATCGGACTTCAACCGCAGGCCCCGCCAGATCGGCTCGACCACGGCGGCAGCGGCGCGCGCCACTGCGAGCGGCACGCCTCTTATGCGCGGCGTCTCGCCGACGGCCTCGAGCAGCCGGCGCATGATTTCGGCCACCGGCAGCGGCTCGCCGTTGCTGATGAAATAGGGGTTTCCGGCCGAGCGTGCCGGGCCGGCGAGATCGTCCAGCGCAAGCAGGTGCGCATCGGCCGCGTTGTCGATGTAGACCGTGTCGATCAGCTTCCCGGGCGCAGGCAGCCGCAGCCGTCCGGCGCGGTTGCGTTGAATGAGCCTTGGCAGAAGATGGTTGTCGCCCGGACCCCAGATCAGGTGCGGGCGCAGTGCGACGGTCTTGAGATCCGGCCCGTTGGCCGCGAGCACCAGCCGTTCGGCCTCGGCCTTGGTTGCCGGATACGGCGCCGGAAAATGCGACGGGTACGGCAGCGACTCGTCGCCGCCTTCGATGTCACCCCCGGCGTGCGCCACGCTTGGCGACGAGGTATATACCAGCAAGCCGACGCCCTCGGCCCGACAGGCGGCCAGCACGTTCCGGGTGCCGCTGACGTTGGCACGCTCGAAATCCGGCCAGTAGAGTCCGGCGCCGGCTTTTGCGCCGACGTGCATGACGGCGTCGCAGCCGCGGCACGCCGACCGGACGGCCTCGGCATCGGCCAGGTCGCCGCGATGGCACTCGACGCCAAGCGCATCCAGCGCCGGATAGCCGGAGCGATTGAACACCCGTAAGCCGTGACCGCGCGCCAGCAGCCCGCGAACCACGGCCTGCCCGAGAAAGCCACCGCCCCCGGTGACCAGGATCTTCATCGAATCACAGCTTCTCGATACCCGACTCGGAAGCGATCAGGACCTCGTCGGCGCCGCGGTGGGCGAACAGTCCGCAGGTGACCACGCCCGGAATGGCGTTGATCCGGGTCTCCATGTCGGCCGCGTCGACCAGATCCATGTTGCGCACGTCCAGGATCACGTTGCCGTTGTCGGTCGTGAACCCGTCTCGAAGCTCCGGCTGTCCGCCGAGCTTGCTCAGCTGTCGGGCAACGAACGAGCGCGCCATCGGGATCACTTCGACCGGCAGCGGAAACTCGCCGAGCACCTTGACCAGCTTGGAATCGTCGGCGATGCAGACGAACCTTCGGCTGGCGCCGGCGATCACTTTTTCGCGCGTGAGCGCGCCGCCACCGCCCTTGATCAGGCGCTTGTGCCCATCGATTTCGTCGGCCCCGTCGATGTAGAGGTCGAGGTCGCCGGTGTGGTTGAGCTCCCGGACCGAAACACCGATCTTCTTCAGCCGCTCGGTGGTCTGCTCGGAAGACGACACCGCGCCTTCGATCCGGCGGCCCGCCGAGGCCAGTTCATCGATGAATGCGTTGACCGTCGAGCCGGTGCCCACCCCCAGCACCATGCCGTCCTCGACGTACTTCAGTGCCGCCTTGGCGACTTCGATCTTCAGTCTCGATGCACTCATTTCGGACTCCCTTGCTTTTCGAGTTCAAGTACCCGGTTCCATTGCTGCTCGGTGACCGGCATGATCGACAGCCGGTTGCCTTTCTTCAGCAGCTGGAAATCGCCGAACGAATCGGCTTCCTGCTTCATTTCCGTCAGCGTGACGTTGCGCTTCAGATCGCGCACGTGCTGGATATCGACCAGCAACCAGCGAGGATTCTCGGGATCGGATTTGGCGTCGAAGTAATTTGAACCGGCATCGAACTGGGTCGGGTCGGGATACGCGTTGCTGACGATCCTGGCGATCCCGACGATGCCCGGCTGCTTGCAGTTCGAATGGTAGAAGAAAACCTTGTCGCCCTTCTGCATGTCGTCGCGCATGAAATTACGCGCCTGGTAGTTGCGAATCCCGTCCCACGGCTCGGTCTTGTTCGCGCACGCCTTCAAATGCTCGATACCGAATACATCGGGCTCGGATTTCATCAGCCAGTAATTCATCGGGACTCCATACGAATTCAACGTTGCACAATGTTATCGGGCCGAATCGATCAGGTTGCAACTTCATCCGGATTTCCATGGCCGCCGCCGCCCGGCGTCTCGATCGTCAATACCTGGCCGGCATCGACATCGATCGAAATCTTGGACGGCAGCTCCCGGCCGTCGAGAAGGTTGCGACCTCTGCTGCCGGAGTCGCCGCCAGCCAGTCCCCAGGGCGCGTTGCGGCGGCGCTCGGTAATCAGCGTCGCCTGCGTCGGCTCCAGAAATTCGAATTCCCGGACCAGGCCGTCGCCGCCGGCGCACTGGCCCTGCCCGCCGCTGCCGCGCCGGTATTGATACCGAAGAATACGCAGCGGAAAGTGCATCTCCAGAACTTCGGCCGGGGTGTTCAAAGTGTTGGTCATGTGGCTGTGCACCGCATGCCGGCCCGGGATCTCGGCCGTGGCCCCGCAGCCCCCGGCCATGGTCTCGTAATAGCTCCATCGCTTGCCGCCAAGACCGAGATTGTTCATCGTGCCCTGGCTGGCGGCAGGAATCCGGTCCGGCAGGGCTTCGGCCAGCGCCCGGAACACGACGTCCACGATGCGCTGGCTGGTTTCGACGTTGCCGGCCGCCGTCGCCGCCGGTGACCTGGCATTCACCAGGCAGCCTGCCGGTGCCGTCAGATGCATGCAGTCCAGCGCGCCGGCGCAGGTCGGGGTTTCAGCGGGCAGCAGGCAGCGCAGCGCATAGTAGACGGCAGCGGCGGTCACGCTCATCGGACAGTTCAGGTTGCCGGCCACCTGGTCGTCGGTGCCGTCGAAATCGACCTCGATCCGCCCGCCGCGCACCCGCAGCGCAACCCGGATCGAAGGTCCCGGGCCACCGGCGCCGTCGCAGTCCATGCAATCGGTCGCCTGCCAGCGGCCTTCCGGCAGATCCGAAATACTGGCCGATGCCAGGCGCGCGGCATAGTCGTTGAGCGCCTCTGCGAACTCATCGAGCCGGTCACGTCCCAATTCCGCCACCAACGCGCCGAACGCTTTCTCGCCAAACGCCGAAGCCGCGACCTGGGCCTGGAAATCGCCGGCCGAAAGCTCGGGATTGCGCATCCGACGACAAATGCCGTCCAACACATCGCGATCCAGCCTGCCGTCGCGATAAAGCCACTGCGGGCTGATCAGAACCCCCTCTTCTTCCAGCGAGCGGCTCAGCGGCATGGAACCGGGGGTGTCGCTGCCGATATCGGCATGATGCGCCCGGTTGGCGACAAAACCGACGCACGCACCGGAATCGAATACCGGGGCAATCAAGGTCACGTCGGGCAGGTGCGTGCCGCCGGCGTACGGATCATTGAGGATCAGTCGGGAACCGGGATGCCAGTCGTAGCTGTCGGCCAGGTCGCGCATGGCCCAGGCCATGGAACCCAGGTGCACGGGAATATGCGTGGCCTGGCTCAGCAGCCGCCCGTCGGCGCTGAACAGGGCACAGGAGAAATCGAGCCGGTCGCGAATATTGGGCGAGAAAGCGCTTCGCCGGAGGACCGCGCCCATGGTTTCGCAGATCGCCGCCGCGCGGCTTTCGAATATGCGCAATTCGATCAGGTCGGGCCCGGAATCGGTCATCCGTGCGGCATGCGAATCGGACTGGGGCATCGCGGCAGGCGCTTTCCTCTTGAATACACCGGCTACGGTACCATGTCTACGGGTAACCCTTATTCCAACGCAGCCAAGGAGAATGTCAATGTCGTTCACGCTTCCCGACCTTCCATATCCGAAGAACGCCCTGGAGCCGCATATCTCCGAGGAAACGCTCGAGTATCACTACGGCAAGCACCACAAGACCTACGTCGACAAGCTCAACGGCATGATCGAGGGCACCGACGACGAGAACAAGCCGCTGGAGGACATCATCCGGAAAGCCAGCGGCGGGCTGTTCAACAACGCAGCGCAGGTGTGGAATCACACCTTCTACTGGAACTGCATGGGCCCGCAGGGCGGTGGCGAACCCAGCGGCGCCCTGGCCGATGCGATCGACCGAGATTTCGGTTCTTTCGACAACTTCAAGGAAAAATTCAACGAGGCTGCGGTCGGTAATTTCGCATCCGGCTGGACCTGGCTGGTGCAGCACAGCGATGGGACGCTGGCGCTTCTCAATACCGACGACGCCGAGACCGCATTGACCAGCGATGCCACGCCGCTGCTGACTTGCGACGTCTGGGAACACGCCTATTACATCGACTACCGCAATGCACGTCCGAAATACCTGGAGGCATTCTGGAACGTGGTGAACTGGGACTTCGTCGCCGACCAGATGAACAAATAGCCGGACAGCCCATTGCGCGACCGTCTGACGGTGGCCGTCGGCGCACGGCGTTCCCCGGCGTACCATTCAGGGCAGGCCGGGAATTCGAGCGAAGCCGGAGGCCGTCAGACGGTTGTGCTTGATGTTTCTCGGTGATTGCTGCGCGCTTGAATGTCGCAGAAATCGCTCGAATAATCGATCCATGGCCCGCGCATCGCGCGGGCTTTTCGTATCATAGCCCCATGACCGATTCCTACCTGATGAACACTTACGCCCGGATGCCGGTGGCTTTCGAGCGCGGCGAAGGTGCGTGGCTGTTCGACGAGCACGGCAGGCGCTACCTGGATGCGATCAGCGGTATTGCGGTGTGCAGTCTGGGTCACGCCGACCCGGTGCTGGCCGACGCGATCTGCGACCAGGCGCGCACTCTCATCCATACCGCCAACCTCGGCCATATCCGGCTGCAGGAGCGTCTGGCCGAGGCGCTTTGCGGGTTGTCGGAAATGGACCGCGCCTTCATCACCAATACCGGGGCCGAAGCGGTCGAATGCGCATTCAAGATCGCGCGCAAGCACGGCCACTCGCGAAATATCGAGCAGCCCAGGATCATGGTCGTCGAGGGGGCTTTCCACGGCCGCACGCTGGCCGCCATCAGCGCTTCGGCGCCGGGCAAGCTGCAGCTCGGTTTCACGCCCCTGGTCGAAGGCTTCCACCGCGTGCCGTTCGGCGATGCCGAAGCCGCCGCGCGCGCCCTGGAAGCCGATTCAAGCATCGTCGCGGTCATGCTCGAACCCATTCAGGGCGAAGGCGGCGTCCGCATTCCGCCGGCCGGTTACCTGACAGCCTTGCGCAAGGCCTGCGACCGACACGGCGCGCTGCTGATGCTCGACGAAATCCAGGCCGGCATGGGTCGTACCGGCCGCTGGTTCGCGCACCAGCACGAAGCCGAAAGCCGGCCCGACGTCATCACGGTGGCCAAGGCGCTGGGCAACGGTGTTCCGGTAGCCGCCTGCGTGGCCCGCGGCGCCGCCGCCGAGGTGCTGACGCCCGGCAGCCACGGCACCACTTTCGGCGGCAGTCCGCTGGCCTGCCGGGTCGCGCTTGCCGTCATCGAGCGAATGCACGACCTCGACATCTGCGATCGCGCCGAGCGACAGGGACAGCGGTTGCGCGACCGGCTGCGCGAACGACTCGAAGGCAATGCACGCGTGGTCGAAATCCGTGGCCGCGGATTGATGATCGGGGTGGAACTGATCGACGACGCGACCGACGTCCGCCAATATGCGCTCGATGTCGGCGTACTCGTCAACATCACGCACGAACGCGTCGTGCGGCTGCTGCCGCCGCTGATCATCGACGACGAACAGGCGCGAAAGATCGCCGACACGGTGGCTGAGGCGATCGAAGCCGGAACTTGATCGGCTGTCCGGGCGGAAGCCCTCAAGCCTGATCCAGCGTTGAATCCAGTTCGCGCAAAAGGCCTGGTTCGACCAGGGCTTCGAGGCGGGGCAACAGCGCTTTCAGCGCGCCCGTACCCGACGCGCACAACGTGGCGTGTCCCACCTTGCGTCCCTCGCGCGCCGCTTTTCCATAGTCGTGCCAGTGCAGTCCCGGCAGCGCCAGCCACGGCGCCGGTGCCGGCATGCTGCCGATGAAGTTGACCAGCGCCGAGGCGCCCCTGGCCTCGGTCGCGCCCAGCGGCAGTCCACATACCGCCCTCAGGTGGTTTTCGAACTGCGAGCACACGGCGCCCTCGATGGTCCAGTGCGCCGAATTGTGCACTCTCGGCGCGAATTCGTTGGCGAGCAGGCGATCGCCGTCCACGAACAGCTCCAGCGTCAGGCAGCCGACGTAGGCCAGGTCTTCGGCCAGTCTGCGCACCAGCGTCGCGGCGGCTTCCTGCATGCTCGGCGTCACCGGGACCGACGCCGCCAGGCGCAGGATGCCCTCGCGGTGCCAGGTGCGGCTGACCGGCCAGCAACGCAGTTCGCCGTCGCTGGCCCGCACCGCGGTAATCGAACACTCGTGGTCGAACGCTACCCACTGCTCGGCGATCAGCGGGTACTCACCCAGCTTGCGCCAGGCCAGTTCGAGGTCCTCGGCATCGCGCAGTACCATCTGCCCCTTGCCGTCGTAGCCCATGCGACGCGTCTTGACGACCGCCGGCAACCCGAGCGTTTCCACCGCGGCCTGAAGATCTGTTCGCGAATTCACCTCGACGTAACCGGGCGTCGCCATACCCAGCCTGGTAAAGCGTTCCTTTTCGATCAACCGGTCCTGCGCCGCCGCGAGTGCCGCGGCCGACGGCCGGACCGCCACACGGTCTTCGATCGCGGCCAGCGCATCGGCCGGCACGTTCTCGAAATCACAGGTGACCCGGTCGCATGCCGCCAGGCACTCGAGCGCGCCGTGATCGGCATAATCGGTGTGCATGAAGCGCCCCATGCCTGCCGCGCAGGCATCGGCCTTGGGATCGACGATGAGGAACTCCAGACCCAGCGGCGTTCCGGCCTCGACCAGCATGCGCGCGAGTTGACCGCCGCCGAGAATGCCGACGTTCATGCCTGGCGCGGATTTTCGCGTGGATCCGGCTCGGCCAGCACCTGCTCGGTCTGGCGCGCGCGCCAGGCCCGATAGCGCTCGGCCAGGTCAGGATCGGAAATGCCCAGGATGGAGGCGGCCAGCAGGCCCGCGTTGGCGGCGCCGGAATCGCCGATCGCGAGCGTGGCCACCGGCACCCCGCGCGGCATCTGGACAATCGACAGCAGCGAATCGAGGCCGTTGAGCGCCCGGCTCTTGACCGGAACGCCCAGCACGGGAAGTTCAGTGGCCGCCGCAAGCATACCCGGCAAATGCGCGGCCCCGCCGGCGCCGGCGACAATCAGGGCCAGTCCGCGGCTCCTGGCGGAACGGGCGTAGTCGAGCATCTTCTCCGGCGTGCGATGCGCGGAGACGACTTCCGTCTCGTAGGGAATCTCGAGTTCGTCGAGCACTTCGGCGGCCTTGCACATCGTCGGCCAGTCGCTTCTGGACCCCATGACGATGCCGACCCGTGGATTGCCCGGCATGAGCACAAACCTTGTCGGTTACCAAGCGATCAATGGTAGCAGAACCGGCCGCGGGCACGTTAGAATTGCGCCCATGACGATACCCGAATCCCTGCTCGACATCCTGTGCTGCCCGGTCAGCCACGAACCGCTGCGACCGCTCGAAAAGGGGCGCGTCAAAAAGCTCAACGACGTGATCGGTCGCGGCGAACTGCTGTTCGTCGACGGCAGCACGGTCGACAAGCCCATTTCGGAGGCGCTGGTCACCCGCGATGCAAAAGTCGTCTACGTCGTCGACGACGGCATTCCGGTGCTGCTTCCCGATCGCGGCATCGGCACCACGCAGCTCGAGTCTTTCTGACCGGCTGGCGCGTTCCGCCACCCTTCAAAGCGCTTCCACGTTTTCCCGAAGCCAGTTCGCGCGTTTCGTGATCGCCGCCTTTTCGGCGGGCTCGAGCCGTTCGACGTTGCGATACATCATGCGCATGCGCGGGTTGTCGTCCAGCAGCTTTTGGTTGCGCATCAGGAAATCCCAGTAGAGCGCATTGAACGGGCAGGCGTCGTCACCGGTTCGCTCGCTGACCGCGTAGCGGCAATTCGCACAATGATCGCCCATGCGCTGGATGTACTTGCCGCTGGCCGCGTAGGGCTTTGACGCGAGCAGACCGCCGTCGCCGAACATCACCATGCCGAGCGTATTCGGCAGTTCCACCCATTCGAAGGCGTCGGCGTATACCGCCAGGTACCACTCACAGACCTCCGGTGGACGAACCCCCAGCAGCAGCGCAAAATTGCCCGTCACCATCAGCCTTTGAATATGGTGAGCGTAGGCGTTGCGCCGCGTGTTTTCGATCGCGCGCTCGAGACAGCGCATCTTGGTACGACCGCTCCAGTACCACTCGGGCAGCGGCTGATCGCCGTCCAGAAAATTCTGTTCGGCGTAGTCGGGCATCTTCAGCCAGTAGATGCCGCGAACGAACTCGCGCCAGCCGATGATCTGGCGGATATAGCCTTCGGCGGCGTTCAACGGCACCTCGCCGGCTTGCCAGGCCGCCTGCACCGCCCGACAGACCTCGAGCGGGTCGAGCAGGCCGATATTGAGGTAGGCCGACAGGCGGCTGTGAAACAGGTAGTCCTCGTCGTCGGGCAGCGCATCCTGATAGTCGCCGAACCACGGCAACCCGGTCTTGACGAAGTGCGCCAATGCGCGCCGGGCCTGGCCGGGCGTCACACCAAAGTCGAATCCATCGAGTTCGCCGAAGCCGTCGATGCACGACGACACAAGGTCGATGACCTCGCGCGTGATGTCGTCGGGCGCAAAGCTCATCGGCCTGGCGCTTTCCGGTCGGCCCTTCCATTTCTTCCGATTGTCGGCGTCGAAATTCCACTGCCCGCCTTCCGGCTGACCTTCCGCGTCCATCAGCAGGCCGGTCTTCCTGCGCATCAGGCGATAGAAGAATTCCATCCGAAAATTCTTGCGCGCGCCGGCCCATTCGGCGAACTCGCCGGGCGTGGAGACAAAGCGCTCGTCCTCCACCATCCGCACCGGTACGCCCAGTGTTTTTTCGAGCCTGTTGAACGCATCGAAGACACGCCATTCACCGGGCCGGGTCACGACGATTTCGTCGATCGCATGACGCTTGCAGTGCGCGGCGACGGCGTCGGAAAACGACCGCATCGAAGCCGCAGGATCGAAGCGGTGGTAGTGGACGCAATAGCCGTCATCCTCCAGGGCCTGGGCAAAATGGCGCATCGCGGAAAAAATCAGCACGATCTTCTTGAGGTGATGCCGAACGTATTCCACCTCGTCCCAAAGCTCCGCCATCAACACATGATCCCGGCCGCGATCGATCGCTTTCAGCGAGGCAAGATTCTGGCTCAATTGATCGCCAGTGATAATCGTAAGCGTTGTCATTTGCATCACAGAAACTGGGCTAGATTCCGCACAAGTTAACGTGTCGGGTTCGATCAAAAATGAACCCGGTTTTTGATTCCGGTCAACTCTGCGATACGACCGGGTGTTTAGCATGAGCAATAGCAATGTCGGCCTATCAAGGAGCCACGAAAAATGAAAACCGTCATCACCCGTAATCTTCTCGCCGCCGCCGTCGTTTCGGTCGCGGCAGCCATGCCCGCAGTCGCCCAGGAAGCAGGTGACTGGCAGCTTCGTTTCGGCGTCGGCTACGTCTCGCCCGATACCTCTAAGGACGACCTGGTGTTCCAGGGTACCGTGCTCGACACGTTTGAAGTCGACGTCGACGATCAACTCGGCGTGGTGTTCGATCTCACCTATTTCCTGTCGCCGAACTGGGGACTGGAATTGCTTGCCTCCACCCCGTTCCAACACGACATCGACGGCGGCGGCGCCCTTGCCCCGCTAGGCACCATCGGCGACACCAAGCACCTGCCGCCGACCTTGAGCCTGCAATATCATTTCGCGCCGGGCCAGAAGTTCCGTCCCTATGTCGGCGCTGGCCTGAACTACACCCTGTTCTTCGACGATTCCACCAACCAGGGATTGCACGACGGCGTCATTGCAACCGCCAACGGCGCGCTGGGCGCCAACTTCTCCGGCGGCGACACGCACCTGAGCATCGACGACTCGTTCGGCGCCGCCTTCCAGGCCGGGCTGGACATCGACCTGACCGAAAAATGGTTCTGGAACTTGAACGTTCGCTACATCATGATCAACGTGGATGCCGATCTGAAGACCACCACATTTGACCCGAACGGCAACGAACAGCTGTTCTTCAGCAACATCGACGTCGACATCGACCCGTTTGTCTACAGTACCCAGATAGGCTTCAGGTTCTAACCGCCTGACGGTACCCTGCAAAAATCTCCAACAGCTTCGGCCGGGGTTCGCCCCGGCCTTTTTTATTGACGCGCCTTGTTCAGCACCCGTTCGACGCCGTCTCGCGACGAACGGATGGTGAACAAGGCGGGTTTAGCCACCCTGTCCGGCGTTATCATTGCAGCGATGGGACCTTCGACCAACTATTACATTCATCGCGAGCGATTCCCGCTGTATCGTGGATCGAGTCTCCCGGGCGTCCAGCTCGCCTGGGAGAGTTGGGGCACGCTGAACGAGGACAAATCGAACGCCGTACTTCTGTTCACGGGCCTGTCGCCCGGCGCCCATGCCGCGTCGTCCGTGCGCGATCCGGAACCGGGCTGGTGGGAAGCCATGATCGGGCCGGGCAAGCCGATCGATACCGACCGACACTTTGTGCTGTGCGTCAATTCGCTGGGTTCGTGCAAGGGCTCGACCGGCCCGGCCAGCATCAACCCGGCCACCGGCCAGCCATGGCGACTGAAATTCCCCGAACTGACGATCGACGACGTGGCACGGGCTACCCAGCTTGTTGTGGAACATCTGGAGATAGAGCACCTGCACGCGGTCGTGGGTCCGTCCATGGGCGGGCTGACGGCATTGGCCTGGATCAAGCATTTCCCGAATTCCACCGATCGGCTGGCGCTGATCTCGACGGCCTGCTCGGCAACACCATTTGCCATCGCGATCCGTTCGCTGCAGCGCGAGGCCATCGTCACCGACAGGAATTTCCGCGACGGCACCTACACCGAAGACGACTGGCCGGAAGTCGGCATGCGGATCGCGCGCAAGCTGGGCATGATCTCCTACCGCTCGGCATCCGAGTGGCAGGAACGTTTCGGCCGAAAGCACCAGGACTATTTTCCGGCCACGCTTTTCGGCATGCGATTCGAGGTCGAATCCTACCTCGAGACCCACGCGCGGAAATTCGTCGGCCAGTTCGACCCGTGCTGCTACCTGTACCTGTCGCGTGCAATGGACGTGTTCGACGCCTGCGACTCGGATGCGGGGCTGCGCGCCCTGTTCCGCCGCAGTTTCTCCGGCAATGCGCTGGTCATCGGCGTCGAATCCGACATCCTGTTCCCGCTCTGGCAGCAGCAGGAACTGGCCGCGTCGCTCGAAGCCGTCGAGGCCGACGTGACCTACGAGGCCCTGCCCTCCAGCCAGGGGCACGATGCATTTCTGGTAGACTCCGAACGATTCGGCCCGCCAATCGCGAAATGGCTGAAATGAACCCGCGGAGGCTGCAATGACCCTGGAATTCGACGGCAAGCAGGAGCTGATCCGGCGCCTCGACGCCGTGGTCGACGGCGACTGCGCCAAGAAGACCACCCAGTGTGTCCGGGACGTGCTGTGCGCGATGATGGACGAACACAAGCTCGACCTGCCCGAATGCGTCTATGACTGCCCCGGCGACCACTACGCCAGGCGCCTGATCCACAAGGATGAAGCCCGCGGCTACACCATCATGGCCATGACCTGGGGTCCCGGACAGGGCACGCCGGTACACGATCACTCCGGGATGTGGTGCGTCGAGGCGGTCTGGAACGGGCAGATCGAAGTCACCCAGTACGAACTGACCGAGGTCCAGGGCGACCGCTACAAGCTCGAACCCCGGACCACGATGCGGGCCGGCATCGGCAGCGCAGGCAGCCTGATCCCGCCGCACGAGCACCACACCATCCGCAATCCGCGGACGAACGAATCGGCGGTCACGATCCATATCTATTCCGGCGAAATGAACAGCTGCGCGCTGTTTCGCCCGATTTCAGACGACTGGCACATCCGCGAACGCTGCGAACTGCAGCTCGACGCCGCCTGAATCACCACCACGAGCTTTACAGCAGCCCTGGGACAGGCGAAAATGCACGGATTGCTGAACCCACTCCTGC
>Ga0209947_1000107_pt1 | contig 43431 bp, 51 predicted proteins | sample SalPonR2_B_D2_MG_FD_185706 | JGI IMG/M metagenome (GOLD analysis project Ga0209947, IMG submission 185706) | Salt pond soil microbial communities from South San Francisco under conditions of wetland restoration - Salt Pond MetaG R2_B_D2_MG... ...
GCGTTTGCGCCGGCTTGACCAGTCCGCGATCTATTTCAAGATCGCCGGCACCTACACGCCGTTCGTGGTGCTTTTCCCCGGTTCTCCGGGTTTTCTGGCCGGCATCTGGGCTGTGGCCATCGCGGGGGCCTCCCTCATCGTGTTCAGCACGCAGCGGCGCACGCTTGTGGCAATCACGCTCTATCTCGGGCTGGGCTGGGCCGGCTACATGTTCGGCCAGCCCCTGATCGACGGGCTCAGCGGCGCGGGGATGGCGCTTCTGGTGACCGGCGGGCTTCTTTATACCGGCGGTATAGCCTTCCTGCTGTGGCACCGCCTGCCGTTTCACAACACGATCTGGCATCTCTTCGTTCTGGCCGCGACCTGCGTCTGCTACGCGGCCATCGCGGTCGAAGTCATGGGCGCCGTACCCGCCCCCTGAGGCCCGCGACGCGGCGTCCCCGGACCATTCCGCGTCGATTTTGACCTGTCGCAGAAGCCTGCGACCGTCTAACACTCCCCCTGACGCGGAGCCGCGCTATGCTTCGCCCATGAGATTGCGAGAGGAGTGAGACAGCCCATGAAGGTGCTCGTGCCCGTGAAGCGCGTGATCGACTACAACGTGAAAGTCCGCGTGAAGGCGGATGGTTCCGGTGTCGACCTCGCCAACGTGAAGATGTCGATGAACCCGTTCGACGAGATCGCCGTCGAAGAGGCGATCCGCCTGAAGGAGGCCGGCAAGGCCGAGGAGGTCATCGCGGTTTCCATCGGCGTGAAACAGGCGCAGGAAACGCTGCGCACGGCGCTGGCGATGGGTGCCGACCGCGCGATCCTCGTGGTCGCAGCCGACGACGTGCATCAGGATATCGAGCCGCTGGCCGTGGCGAAGATCCTCGCGGGTGTCGTCAAGGAAGAGGCCCCGGGCCTCGTCCTTGCCGGCAAGCAGGCGATCGACAACGACATGAACGCGACGGGTCAGATGCTGTCCGCGCTTCTGGGCTGGTCCCAGGCGACCTTCGCCTCCGAGCTTGCGGTCGAGGGCGATCACGCTCTGGTCACCCGCGAGGTCGATGGCGGCCTGCAGACGATCAAGGTGGCCATGCCCGCCATCGTCACGGTCGACCTGCGCCTGAACGAGCCGCGCTATGCGTCCCTGCCAAACATCATGAAAGCCAAGAAGAAGCCGCTCGACGAAAAGACCGCCGCCGATTACGGCGTCGATGTCACGCCGCGTCTGTCGGTCGTGTCCACCGCCGAGCCCGAGGCGCGCAAAGCAGGCGTCAAGGTGGGCTCGGTCGACGAGCTGATCGCGAAACTCAAGGACGAAGCGGGGGTCATCTGATGTCTGTATTGCTTCTTGCCGAAGTGACGAATGGCGAACTGGCGATGGATGCCACGTCCAAGGCCGTCACCGCCGCCGCCAAGCTGGGCGATGTCACCGTGCTCTGCGCCGGCGCGTCGGCCAAGGCCGCCGCTGACGAGGCCGCGACGATCGATGGCGTAACCCGGGTGCTGTGCGCCGAAGGGGAAAGCCTCGGCCACCGGCTTGCCGAGGCAACGGCCGATCTGATCGTGGGCCTTGCCGGCGATTACAGCCATATCTGCGCGCCGGCCACGACGGACGCCAAGAACATCATGCCCCGCGTCGCGGCGATGCTTGATGTCATGGTGATCTCGGATGCCTCTGGCGTGGTCGACCCCGATACGTTCGAGCGTCCGATCTACGCGGGCAACGCCGTGCAGACGGTGAAATCCTCGGACGCCAAGAAGGTCGTGACCTTCCGCACCTCTACCTTCGACGCGGCCGGGACGGGCAATTCCGCACCTGTCGAGATGGTGGATGCGCCGGCGGCCTCGGACCTGTCGTCGTGGGTCGAGGACAAGGTCGCGGCCTCCGACCGGCCCGAACTGACCTCGGCCGGCATCGTCGTCTCGGGTGGCCGCGCGCTCGGTTCGTCCGAGCAATTCGCGCTGATCGAGGGGCTTGCCGACAAGCTCGGCGCCGCCGTCGGCGCTTCCCGCGCGGCGGTCGACTCGGGCTATGCACCGAACGACTGGCAGGTGGGTCAGACCGGCAAGGTCGTGGCGCCGGACCTCTATATCGCGGTCGGCATCTCGGGTGCGATCCAGCATCTGGCGGGGATGAAGGACAGCAAGGTCATCGTCGCGATCAACAAGGACGAAGAGGCACCGATTTTCCAGGTCGCCGATTACGGCCTTGTCGCGGACCTGTTCGATGCCGTGCCGGAGCTGACGTCAAAGCTCTGACACATCGGACAACGCGAAATGCGGCCCGCCCGGCACCGCCGTGGCGGGCCTTTTCGTCACCGGGTCTCGAGGACACGGGCCAGGGCCACGGCAGCCTTCTGATGCGCCTCGGGGCTCGGCAGGATGCGTGCGGCGGCCATGGGCCCCTTCACGGGCTTTCCCTGCGCATTGGGCACCGCCACCACGCTGAGGGATGCCGCCTGCGGCACCACCTCCTCAAGCATGTCGCTCGTGATGAAAAGCGGCTCCTCGCCCAGACCGCCCCGGGACTCCCCCGACTGCGGTGCGCGACAGGACAGCCACAACAGATGCACCGGCGCCGGGACATCCGACAGGAATCGTTGCATCCGGGCCAGCCACGCCAATCGCAACTCGTGGCGCACGATGGCGAAGCGGTCGGGCGACAGGGTCCTGAGGTGATCGAGCATGTGTCGCGTGAAGTGAAACTCCGTGAAATCCACGTCGCGATAGATGGTGCGCAGCATGGCGGAGGCGCGGACGAACCTGTCGTTCCGGCGCGGATGCACGGTATAAAGACGGTTGCTCAGGTTCTGGGCGCCCTGAACCTGCAGCACGATGGCGGTCGCGGCGCGACAGGCCTCGGCAATCGCCGGGTCGTTCAGCACCACGTCCAACCCGCCACCCGCGACGCCCATGTTGATCACCGGCACCGTCAGGCGGTCGGCCAGACGGCCCGGGTAGGGTTCGGCCACGAAGCGCCCGAAGGTTTCCGTGCCGCCCAGGCACAGGACATGCGCGCGCGTCGGATCGCCGCCGGGGGCGCGAAACCGTAGCGCGGAACCCGGGTACGACACCGTTGGATGATCGGGCGCCACGGCGCCGCGCGTCTCGAAACTCATGCGACCGCTCGATACCTCGTTTGTCGGGCGGGACCATCGCGACCAGCCGCTAAGGAAAAGCTAAACCTCTGATTTTCTGAAACTTGAAGGGTTGCCCGGCCGCGCACGGCGCGCCGCTTTGGCGCGGTCAGACCGCTTGTGCGCTGTCGCGCAGCAGGCCTATTGTGCGCAAGCCAGCGGAAGTGAAAGGACGGTTATGGAGATCAAGTCGATCGGCATCGTCGGTGCAGGCCAGATGGGCAACGGCATCGCGCATGTTTGCGCGCTGGCGGGCTATGACGTCATCATGACCGATATCAGCCAGGAGGCACTGGACAGTGCCGTCTCGCTGATCGATCGGAATCTTGCCCGGCAGGTGGGGCGCGGCAAGATCATGGAAGACGCGAAATCCGAGGCGATGGGGCGCATTCGCACCACGCTGAAGCTTGCCGATGTCGGGCCGAGCGACCTGATCATCGAGGCCGCGACGGAGCGTGAGACGGTCAAGACCGCGATCTTCGAGGACCTGCTGCCGCATCTGAAACCCGAGACGATCCTGACCTCGAACACCTCGTCCATTTCCATTACACGGCTGGCCAGCCGAACCGACCGGCCCGAGCGCTTCATGGGATTCCACTTCATGAACCCGGTGCCGGTGATGCAGCTGGTGGAACTGATCCGGGGCATCGCCACGGACGAACCCACCTTCAAGGCCTGCAAGGCCGTCGTCGACCGGCTGGGCAAGACGGCGGCCACGGCCGAGGATTTCCCGGCCTTCATCGTCAACCGCATCCTGATGCCGATGATCAACGAGGCCGTCTACACCCTTTACGAAGGCGTCGGATCGGTCGAATCGATCGACCAGTCGATGAAGCTGGGCGCCAATCACCCGATGGGGCCGCTGGAACTTGCCGATTTCATCGGGCTCGACACCTGCCTTGCCATCATGAACGTGCTGCATGACGGGCTGGCGGACACCAAGTACCGCCCCTGCCCGCTGCTGACGAAATACGTCGAGGCGGGATGGCTCGGCCGCAAGACCGACCGGGGCTTCTACGATTATCGTGGAGAGGTGCCGGTGCCGACCCGCTGAAGCGGGCTATGCGTCCGGGTCGTGCTTGAGCGACAGCGTGCGCTCGCGCAGCCATGCCATGAACTCGCGCGGCTTGCCGATCCGGCCTTCCCATTCATCGGGCTTGATGGGATGTCCGATGATCGGCGCCTGCGGCTTGTCGAAACTGTGCACGACCTCGTGGATCAGGAGACCCTGACGCAGCACCGGAGAGATCCGGTTGGCGATCTGATACCAGCGTGAATTCGCGCCCGTGAAGCAGAAGGGCACGATGGTGGCGCCGGATTTGCGGATCATCTTGGCGGTGAACACGTTCCACTCACCCTCGATCGCGGGGCCGAACATCGTCTCGGACGCCGCCACCGAACCCGATGGGAACAGCGCGATCAGCCCCTTCTTCTCCAGATGCTCCATCGCCTCGGCGCGCATCTCGAGCATCTTGGCCTGCGCGTCCGGTTCGTGCGGGAACGGCACCGGGATCATGAACCCTGCCGCGCTTTCGTCGAGGCCGGTCAGCAGCGCGCGCGTCAGGATGCGGTAATCCGGCCGGCGCCGCCGGATCATGTCGGCAAGGATCATCCCGTCCACAAGACCGTGCGGATGATTGGCCACCAGCACCACCGGCCCCTCGGCGGGGATGCGGTCCAGCTGATGCTCGGGGGTCTGCAGGTCGATGCCCATGACCTTCATGGTCGCCGCCCAGAAATCCTGCCCCGAGACATCGCCCAACTGTTCGAACTGCCGGACACGGCGCAGGATCGTGATCTTGCCGGTCAACCATTCGATGGACTTGATGGTGCCGCGAACCCACGGGTTCGGGAAGGAATTGGCATAGGTCAGTGATCGCCGGTCGTAGACGCGGTTCGCACCGGACTGGAGCAGGGCCGGCCGAGGGGCCGTGATATTGCGCTCAGTGGTATCGGTCACACGCCTTCGTTCCATCCCGTCCGTCTTCTGCGACCCCGGGCGGCTCAGGACTCTTCGCCGAAGCGGTCGGCGATGAGGGCCTCGAGCGCGTCGGCCAGGTGCTGCGCCTGCGGACCTGTCGTTTCGACCTCAATAGTGGTTCCCATGGATGCTGCCAACATCAAAAGCCCCATGATCGAATCCCCGGCGGCGCTCAGCCCGTCGCGCCGGGCCGTGGCCTCGGCGTCATGCGCCTCCACCACCTCGACGAAGCGCGCAGCGGCCCGGGCGTGCAGGCCCTTGACGTTCACGATCTCGAACGTGCGCGTGACGGTGGCGTCCTCGCTCATTCCGGTCCTCCGTCGAACGAGTTGATGTAACGCCGCCCGGCCTCTTCGGCGCGGGCCACGGCCTCCTCAACGGAGAGGTGGCGGCTTTTCACGAGTTTCACCATCATCGGCAGGTTCACCCCGGTCAGGATACGCCGGTTCGACGGGCGGCAGGCGCGGAGGCTCAGGTTCGAGGGCGATCCGCCATACATGTCGGTCACGACGACGACCCCTTCGCCCGTGTCGACGCCATCGGCGGCTTCGCAGATCTCGGCTGTGCGGAGGGAACGGTCGTCCTCCGGGCCGACCGAGATCGCGACAAGACCGGCCTGGCGACCGACAACGTGCTCCGTGGCGCGCTTGAGCTCGGCGGCAAGCCCCCCGTGGGCGACAATCACGATGCCGATCACCTCAGTCTGGCCTTTCGATCCCCGTTGAACCCGCGTCGCGCTTGTCAGGCATCGATGGCCCCGCGCCGCTGATCCACTTCCCTGTGTCTTTTAGACACCTGCCATCCGGCCTCCGCAAGGTGAGAGGCGACCTTTTCCGTCATCGCGACGGACCGGTGCTTTCCGCCCGTGCAGCCGAAGGCGATGGTCAGGTGGCTGCGGTCGCTGTCGCGGAAGGCTGGCAACAACAGGTCGAGCATGCCTGAAACCCGCGCCTCGAACTCCGCGAATCGCGAGTCGGCCTCGATGTACTCGCGGACAGTGGGGTCGCGGCCATCCAGCTGGCGAAGCTCCGGCTCCCAGTGTGGGTTTCTCAGGAACCTGCAGTCGAAGACCAGATCGGCCCCCGTCGGCAGCCCACGCCGGTAGGAAAACGAGGTGATCGTGACCGACAGTTTGGCGCCGTCGCGCGGCGCGAACAGCCGTTCCATTTCCTTGCGCAATTCGTGCGGCGACAACGTCGTGGTGTCGATCAGCACCGAGGCGCGCCGCCGTAGCGGACCCAGAAGGTCGAGCTCCCGCGCGATGCCGTTGGCCGGGTCGTCATCGGGCGCCAGCGGGTGACGGCGGCGGGTTTCAGAATACCGCCGTTGCAGCGTAAGCGGCTCGCAGTCGAGGTACAGCAGGTCCGCCTCCAGTCCCTGCCTCGTCGACAGACGCTCGTATTCCTCGAGCAGCCGCTTGGCCGAGAAGTCCCTGTTGCGCGCATCCGTGCCCAGCGCCATCGGCCGCTCGGGCGGCGGCCCTTCCAGAAGGCGGGGCAGCAGGCTTAGGGGAAGGTTGTCGATGGCCTCGAAGCCAAGGTCCTCCAGCGCGTTGATCGCCGTGGTCCGCCCCGCGCCCGAGGGTCCGGTCACGAAAACGACGCGCGGGCCGCGCCGCGTGGTGTTGTCTCCGGACTCTGGCGTCATGGTCTCATCGCGCTCCGGCGCAGGAAACGTTATATTGGGGTCAACCGTGTCCCGCTCAGGACGCCGGATCGCCGGCCGGCACGTCGCGGCCGTGGCGCAACATCCATACCACGGACAGCGCCAAGGATGGATGTCCCGCGCCGAGTATCAACGGTCTCTCGGTGGTTCCCGTCGTGACGTTCCGTCGCGGCGGCAAGCGGTCGGGCTCGGCCCGGTCCAGATCGACGACCACCGACAGGGGCGCCCGCCCACAGACGGGGCCCGCCCGCAACAACCCGATGCCCCGGCTCTCGATCAGGTCGGTGGCGGTGTCGGGCCGCTGGAGAAACGGAACCGTGCCGGGGGCCGTTTCGAGGTCGATCAGGACGCCGTCATCGGCGATCAGCTCGGCCCCGAGCGCCATGAGTTCGAGCGCGAGCGTGGATTTCCCGGATCCGGGGGTGCCGCAGATCATCACGCCCCTGCCATCGAACGCGACGGCGCTGGCGCTTATATAGAGAGGGCCGGGACCCGGTGCATCCGCCCATGTCGCAAGCGGGACGGGAAGCGGTGCCGCCATCTCCGTCTCAGATCGGCAGGCCGACGACGAACCGCGCGCCCAGCGGCTCCGACACGATGTCGAGATCGGTGGGGCGGATGTTTTCGGCCCAGATCACGCCGCCATGGGCCTCCACGATCTGCTTGGAGATCGCGAGTCCGAGGCCGGAATGGTTGCCGAACTGCTTGACCGGGCGTTCCGAGTAGAAGCGGTTGAACACCTTGGTCAGCGCCTCCTCGGGGATGCCAGGGCCGGTATCCTCGACCACGATAAGCACCCGGTTCGCGCGACGGCGGGTCCACAGGCGCACCGCGTCGCCTTCCTCGCAAAAGGAGATCGCGTTGGACAGCAGGTTGACGAACACCTGTGCCAGCCGCCCCTCCAGCCCCGAGATGCGGATCGGCTCGGGCGGCAGGTCGGTGATGAAATCGACGCCTTTCTTGGCCGCTTCCTCGCCATGGTATTGCGACAGGTTCTCCAGTGTGCGGACGAGGTCGAATTCCTCCTCCTCCTCCTTCACCAGTTCGCTGTCGAGACGCGAGGCGTTGGAGATGTCCGAGACCAGACGGTCGAGCCGCTGAACGTCGTGTTCGATGACCTCCAGAAGCCTGTTGCGCTGATCGTCGGTGCGCGCGACGCGCATGGTGCCAACGGCGGAGCGCAGGGACGCGAGCGGGTTCTTGATCTCGTGACTGACGTCGGCGGCGAATTGTTCGTTGGCGTCGATCCGGTCGTAAAGCGCCGAGACCATGCCGCGGAGCGCGCCGGACAGGCGCCCGATCTCGTCGGGGCGGCCGGTCAGGTCGGGGATGCGCACGCGCGTGGGGCTCATCTTGCGGGCGTTCTTGTCGCGGCCCAGTTCGGCGGCGGCCGCAAGGTCGGACAGCGGATTGGCGATCGTCGAGGCCAGAACGAAACTCAGGCCGATGGACACGAACAGCGCAACGACGAACATCTGCAGCAATTCCTCGCGCTCGCCCCGCACGAGCTGGTCGATCTCACCCGCCGCGGTGGTGACCACCAGCACGCCAAGCGGGCCGTTCGGCCCTTCGATCGGGGTGGCCGCGGCGAACGAGGCGCCGGCGACCCCGGTGCTGCGCCGCAGGACGGTCGCGCCCTCGCTGGCGGCGGGCACGAGGGACCGCGCGAGAACTTCGGGTGTACCCCGTTCCGGGATGGACTGGTCGGACCCTACCAGCCGCGACAGGCCGGACCAGACGGAATTCAGGAAATCCGTGATCAGCAGCCGTTCATCGTTTTCCGGCGCGAGACCGCGTACCGGCCGCGCCGGCCCGCGCGTGCCATCAAGCGTCGAAGCCACGAGCGTGTCGGGCGCGGCGTAGACGAAGACGTCCATCCCCTCGGCCAGTCCGATGCGACCGAGAACATCCACCGGGTCTACGCCGTCGCCCGTCAGCAGGTTGGCCGGGGCGTTGCGCGGCAGGCTCGCCTCGAAGATGTCGGCGATCAGTTGTGCCTCGACGGCAAGGGCGCGCTCCCGCTGATGCACGAGGCTGTCGCGGAACGGGTTGAGATACATCACACCCGCCACCAGCACGACGATGGCCAGCAGGTTGAACATGATGATCTTGCGCGCCAGCGGCGACCGGTTGAGCGTGAACAGGCTCCGACGTTGCCGCGCGGCGCGCAGCTCCGACTCGACGCTACCGGCGGGACGGTCCCAGTCCTCGCCGAGAACGATGTCGGCCCGGTCGCGTGCGCGCCGGTTGGTCATGGACAAGTCTGCCGGCACGCGCGCGGACCCCTATTCCTCGTTGTAGCGGTAGCCGATGCCGTAGAGCGTCTCGATCGCCGAGAAATCGTCGTCCACTGAGCGCATCTTCTTGCGCAGGCGCTTGATATGGCTGTCGATCGTGCGGTCATCCACATAGACCTGTTCGTCATAGGCGACGTCCATCAGCTGATCGCGGCTTTTCACGAAGCCCGGACGCTGCGCGAGGGCCTGAAGCAGCAGGAACTCGGTCACGGTAAGCGATACATCACGACCCTTCCATGTCACGGCGTGGCGCAGCGGGTCCATGCTCAGGTTGCCGCGCTGCATCACCGCGCTTTCCTCGGGCGTTCCGGCGGCATCCGAGGCGATCGCCTCCTGCCGGCGCAGGATCGAGCGGATACGCTCCACCAGCAGGCGCTGCGAGAACGGCTTTTTCACGTAGTCGTCCGCGCCCATGCGAAGGCCCATGAGTTCGTCGATCTCGTCATCCTTGGAGGTGAGGAAGATCACCGGTAGCTTGGATTTCTGGCGCAGACGCTGCAGCAGGTCCATACCGTCCATGCGCGGCATCTTGATGTCGAACACACCGAGGTCCGGAAGGCGCCGATTGAACGCGTCCAGCGCGGACTGGCCATCGTTGTAGGTTTCAACGTCGAAGCCCTCGGCCTCGAGCGTCATAGACACGGACGTCAGAATATTCCTGTCGTCATCGACAAGTGCAATCCTTGGCATCGCTGTTTCCTTGTACTGCCCGAATTATTTATTTTTTCAGGCATTGTTGTGAGTTCGCGTTCAAGAATCAATCTCAAACTGTCGAATCGCGCGGCAGGCCAGTGTAAAACCTGGCTTCTGTTGCCTTAAGATCGTTCTAAGCCTCGTACGGCAATGACCGCGAAATGACCCCGCGACCGCCATCGTCCCGCCATGTTCCGAACACCTTGCCGCCTCATTTGCCGGCGTGAAGCCCCAGGAACGCTCCATGTTCACGAATTCGCGAAAGAAAATTTCGCCATGGTTGCGCTAACTGCACATAACCGTCCTGTTCACACCCGAAAGCGTCATGTTATACGCCCTCCATTATGGGATGGCACGCCTGTGCCGGCGATATTTACCCTTTTGACCGTGGTGGCCGATTTCGGGCCTAGGAGCACTCAGCATGACGGATGGACGCGTTAACCCGGAACAGACCCTCGAAAAGCTCGGGGTCTCCGGCCTTGGAACCGTTCACTACAACCTGATGGAACCCGCCTTGATCGAGGCCGCGATCCGCCGTGGAGAGGGGCGTCTCGGACAGGGCGGCACCTTGCTGGTTTCGACCGGCAAGTTCACCGGCCGCTCGCCCAAGGACAAGTTCGTGGTCCGTACGCCGTCGGTCGAGAGCGAGATCTGGTGGGACAACAACGCGTCCATGGACCCCGAGGCCTTCGACCGCCTGCACGCCGACATGCTGGCCCACATGAAGGGTGGCGAATACTTCGTGCAGGACCTCTATGGCGGCGCCGACCCGGCGCATCGCCTCGACGTGCGCGTGGTCAGCGAACTGGCGTGGCACAATCTATTCATCCGCCACCTGCTGCGCCGTCCCGACCGGGACGAGCTTGACGGTTTCGTGCCGGAATACACGGTCATCAACTGCCCCAGTTTCGCCGCCGACCCGGAACGCCATGGCTGCCGGAGCGATACGGTGATCGCGCTCAACCTCGAAAAGAAGCTGATCCTGATCGCCAATTCCGAATACGCGGGCGAGAACAAGAAGTCGGTCTTCACGCTTCTGAACTACATCCTGCCGGGCAAGGGCGTGATGCCCATGCATTGCTCGGCCAATCATGCCGATGGCGACCCTGCGGACGCCGCCGTATTCTTCGGCCTGTCGGGCACGGGCAAGACGACGCTGTCCGCCGACCCTGCCCGCACGCTCGTCGGCGACGACGAACACGGCTGGTCCGAAGGCGGGGCCTTCAACTTCGAAGGCGGATGCTACGCCAAGACCATCAATCTCCGCGAGGAAGCAGAGCCTCAGATCTACGCCACGACGAAGAAATTCGGCACCGTGATCGAGAACATGGTCTACGATCCCGAGACGCTGGAGCTCGACTTCGACGACGACAGCCTGACGGCGAACACGCGCTGCGCATACCCGCTGGAGCAGATCCCCAACGCGTCGATGACGGGGCTTGCGGGGCATCCCAAGAACATCGTGATGCTGACCTGCGACGCCTTCGGCGTGCTGCCGCCCATCGCTCGGCTCACGCCCGCGCAGGCCATGTATCACTTCCTGTCGGGCTTTACCTCGAAGGTCGCGGGCACCGAGCGCGGGGTGACCGAACCCGAGCCGACATTCTCGACATGCTTCGGCGCGCCGTTCATGCCGCGCCGGCCCGAGGTCTATGGCCAGCTTCTGCAGGACAAGATCCGCGAGCATGGCGCGACCTGCTGGCTGGTGAACACCGGCTGGACCGGCGGCGCCTACGGCACCGGGTCGCGCATGCCGATCAAGGCGACGCGCGCACTTCTGACGGCCGCGCTCGACGGGTCGCTCAATGCCGGGCAGTTCCGCAAGGACCCGCATTTCGGCTTCGATGTGCCGGTCAGCTGCCATGACGTCGACGACACGCTGCTCGACCCGCGCCAGACCTGGATCGACACCGAGGCCTACGACCTTCAGGCGCGCAAGCTGGTGAACATGTTCGCCGACAATTTCGCGCAATACGTCCCCTACATCGCGGACGACGTGAAGGCGGCCGCCATCGGCTGACCGGGTCGATACCCGAACGCGTTTCGACAAGGCTCTCCCACCGGGTTGGGGGAGCCTTTTCTTTTGACAAGGTCGGCGTTGCGGTGGCCCTGCGCGATGCTAAGCTCCCGATCATGCGTCAGATCGCGACCGTCCTTTTCGCCTGCCTTTGCCTTGTGCCCTGGTGCTCCTCGGTCGCTCGGGCCCAGGACGGGACAGGCGCGTCCGTCCGCGTCGATCCGGAGCTGATCGCGGAGCTTGTCTTCGGCGTTTACTGCGCCGAGGAACCGGTCCGGACCGAGGAGGCACCCGAAACCGCCTCGGGCGTCATCAACATCGTGCCCGACCTGCCGCGGATCCGCTTTGCAACGACGGTGGTGCCCGCCGCGCTCGACATAGGGTTCGGCGTGCTCAGCCGGGCGCCCGAGGGCATGGTGCACGATCCGGTCACGGTCACGGTGACGCATCCGCCCTTTCCCGACAGCGGGATCGAGGTCGAACGCTGGACCACGCGGCTGGGATGGGAGGAATTCAGCCTCACCGGCTTTTCCTTCGACGTGCCCGGGGAACTGGTGACGGGAAGCTGGACCTTCGCGGCCCATGCCGGCGAGCGGGAACTGTTCCACGTCACGTTCGAGGTCGTGCCGCCGGACATGGCCGCGCCCGTGCTGGCCGAATGCCAGATGGGGTTCACGTCCTGACCGGCACCGCGTCAGCCCATGAGGCCGCGCCGCACGAGGTTCGCCCCCGCGACGACCAGCACGATCAGGGTCACCTTGCGGAACATCTCCGGGTTCAGCCGGTCCGACATGCGAAAGCCCAGCACCATGCCGAGATAGGCGGGGATGAGCAGCGCCGCCGAGAACGGCAGCGTCGTCAGGGTCAGGACACCAGACTGCAAATGCCCGGCCAGAAGACTGACCGAACCGACGCCGTAGACCACGCCCTGCACCAGCAATTGCTTGGCCTTGGGCGTTTCCAGCGCGATGAGATACAGCACCGTCGGCGGCCCCCACGTCCCGGTCAGACCGCCCAGCGCGCCCGCGACGAGGCCCACGCTCCATTCCGCCAGACGCCTCCGGCTTTCGGGAATGTGAAACCGCACGCCAAACAGCTGGATCAGCGACAGGATCACCACCGGCACGCCCAGGATCAGGTAGAAGACATGCGTCGGCACCACCATGATGAACTGCGCCACGATGAGGATGGTGATGCAGACGATCAGGATGTAGCGCCAGTATTCCCGGACCACCCCACCGGCCTCGGACGGGCCGAAGCGAAAGGCCTGAAGCGCGTTGGACATCACGATCGGCAGGATGATCCCAGCCACCGCGATCAGCGGATCGATGAACAGTGACAGCCCCGAGATCATGATGAGCGGCATGGCGAAGCCGGTGGCGCCCTTCACGAAGCCCGCGAAAAGCGTCACGCCGATGGCGCCCCAGAAGGCCCAGAGCGGCATCAAGGCCAGAGTGTCCTGAAACATGCGTGTCCCTTTCGGCGCTGTGATACCGTGATCCTGTGGACGCTGCAGCGCAAAAACGTACGGGACATTTTCGTTCGCTGTGCGTGATTCCGCCGCATTTTTGTTGCGCTGCACCTGCAAACGCCCTAAGTCCCGGCCAAGACGGTTAGACACCAATCGATGACATCGAAAACGCGAAGGAGACCGCCCATGCCCCGTGACGGACAGACGATCCCCGACGAAAGCGTGATCCTGCCCGACCTGCTGGCCCTCACCGGCGCGGCGGTCGCCCCGGCGGAGACGCTGCTGGCCATCGCGACGGAACGTCTGCGCGCAGAGCTCAGCGTCGATGGCCGCGTGTCCGGCGCGCTTCTGGAAGCAAACCAGACGGCGGCGCACGGGCTTGCGTGGCTGGCGACCTACGTCGAATCGCTGCGCCAGATGCACGCCTGGGCGGAGCGTCTGAACGGCGAGGGCAAGTTCGGCGAGGTCGAGCAGCTCATCCTGCAGATCGGCGTCGGCGAATACCTCTGGCAGATCTACGGCGGCATCCCGATGAGCCAGACCGAGATCCTGCGCCCGCAGGATATCGGCCTGACGCAGGAGGACCAGCGCGGGCTGATGACCGACGCGGTCATGACGCTGACCGGCTCCGGCAACACGCAAGCCGCCCGCACGCGCCTTGTCGAACTGATGCAGGAACGCTCGGCCGAACTGACCGTGGGCGCCACCGGCCTCGACGAAGAGCTCGAGATGATCCGCGAGCAATTCCGCCGCTACTCCGTCGACCGCGTCATTCCCGACGCCCATGAATGGCACCTCAAGGACGAACTGATCCCGATGGAGATCATCTCGGAACTGGCCGAGATGGGCGTCTTCGGCCTGACCATCCCCGAGGAATACGGCGGCTTCGGCCTGTCCAAGGCGTCGATGTGCGTCGTCTCCGAGGAACTGTCGCGCGGCTATATCGGCGTGGGCTCGCTTGGCACCCGCTCCGAGATCGCGGCGGAGCTGATCCTCGCCGGCGGCACGGACGAGCAGAAGGAAAAGTGGCTTCCCGGTCTCGCCAGCGGTGAGATCCTGCCCACGGCCGTCTTCACCGAACCCAACACCGGCTCCGACCTCGGGAGCCTCCGCACGAAGGCGGTGAAGGACGAGAACGGCGACTGGATCGTGAACGGCAACAAGACGTGGATCACCCATGCCGCACGCACCCATGTGATGACCGTTCTGGCGCGCACGGTGCCCGACACGACCGATTACAGGGGCCTTTCGATGTTCCTGGCGGAGAAAACGCCGGGCACGGACGAGGCGCCGTGGCAGGATCCCGGCATCTCCGGCGGCGAGATCGAGGTGCTCGGCTATCGCGGCATGAAGGAATACACGGTCAATTTCGACGACTTCAAGGTGAAGGGCGAGAACCTTCTGGGCGGTCAGGAAGGCCAGGGCTTCAAGCAGTTGATGCAGACCTTCGAATCCGCCCGCATCCAGACCGCCGCCCGCGCCATCGGCGTGGCGCAATCCGCGCTCGATGCCGGCATGCAATACGCGCAAGACCGCAAGCAGTTCGGCAAGGCGCTGATCGAGTTTCCGCGCGTCTCCGGCAAGCTCGCCATGATGGCCGTCGAGATCATGATCGCGCGGCAGCTGACCTATTTCTCGGCATGGGAAAAGGACAACGACCGGCGCTGCGACCTGGAGGCGGGGATGGCCAAGCTTCTGGGCGCGCGCGTGGCATGGGCCTCGGCCGACAATGCGCTGCAGATCCACGGCGGCAATGGTTTCGCGCTGGAATACGGGATTTCCCGCATCCTGTGCGACGCGCGCATCCTCAACATCTTCGAGGGCGCGGCCGAGATTCAGGCGCAGGTCATCGCGCGGCGCCTGCTGGGATAGCGCGCGCCGCGAACGGGCATCACGTCGATTGCGGGCATGGCGGGCTTGACCTCCGTGCCCGGTGGCACATGTTAGCGGTACTAACATGAACCGGAGACCCACGTCCCATGAGCAAACTCGTCGTCCTGACCGGTGTCACCGGTTTCATCGCCAAGCGCATAGCCTTCGACCTGCTCGAGGCGGGCCATTCCGTGCGCGGGTCCCTCCGCTCGGCCGGGCGCGCCGATGAGGTGCGGGATGCGCTGCGGCCACGGCTGAGCGATCCGACCGCGCTTGACCGCCTGAGCTTCGTCGAGCTTGACCTCGGCCGCGACGACGGCTGGCCGCAGGCGATGGACGGGGCCGATGCGCTGTTCCACACCGCGTCTCCATTTCCGTTGTCCCAGCCGAAGGACGAGAACGACATCATCAGGCCCGCCGTCGATGGCACCCTGCGCGCGATGCGGGCCGCCCAGACGGCCGGGGTCACGCGGGTCGTCCTGACCTCATCCGTCGTCGCGATCGAGGCGAAGGACAAGGCTGGCGCCTATACCGAAGACGACTGGTCGGACCCGGGCCACCCGAAATCAAACGCCTACTACAAGTCCAAGACGATGGCAGAGCGCGCGGCATGGGATTTCGTCGCCGCCCATCCCGAGATGCAGCTGACCACGATCAACCCCGCCCTTGTGCTGGGCGAACCGATGGACGCCAGATACGGAACCTCGCTGGAACTGGTCGAACGCATCCTCGGCGGGAAGGACCCGATGATGCCCGATGTCGGATTCGGCGTGGTGGACGTGGCGGATATCTCGGCGATGCATATCGCGGCGCTGGACCGCCCCGAGAGCGTCGGGCAGAGGTTCATCGGCTCAAACGGCACGATGACCATGCCGCGGATTGCCCAGCACCTCGCCGCCCGCCACCCCGACCGAAAGATCGCGACCCGGATCGCGCCCAAGCCGGTGCTGCGTCTCCTGTCGCTGTTCGACCCGTCGATCCGTGGCATTCTGGCCAGCGTCGGCAGGACGCCGCAATTCGACAACACCCGTGCGCGCGACGGCTTAGGCATCCAGTTCACCGCGCCGCTCGCCGCGTTGGAAAAGGCTGCGGACGCGGTGCTCGCGAAAGGTTAGAAAAGGCACCATGCGTGCCTTTCTCGCCCTGCCCATCCCCGAAGCCACCCTCGCGGCACTGGTCGCCGCGCAGGGTCTCATCCCCGTCGGCCGTTCCGTGCCCGAGGACAACCTGCACCTGACCATCGCCTTTCTGGGCGAGGTGAGCGACGCGGTACTGGCCGAACTCGACGACCTCCTGGCGGCGACACCGCTGCCCATCGCGCAGGTCGATTTCGACGGTCTGGGCACCTTCGGGGACATGGAACGCGGCCTCGTCTTCGCGCAGGTTCTGCCCGACGCGCGCCTCTCCGCGCTGCAGGCCAAGGTGGCGCAGGTGGTGCGCATGGCGGGGGCCGACCTGCCGCGCCGCCGCTTCCGCCCGCATGTCACGCTCAGCCGCGCGAACCGGCAACCCACTGGACCGGCGCGCGACCGGCTCGCCGCCGCCTTAGGCAAGCCTCTGGATATCCCCGGCTTTCTGGCGACGGAACTCGTCCTTTTCCGCTCGACCCTGTCATCCGCGGGTGCGCGGCACGATCCGATGGCGCATTACCCGCTGTCGCCACTGGCCGCCTGAGCCCGGCGCGCGATCAGGTCGACAAGCCGCTGCCGTGCCGCGGGCAGGGGCCGGTCGCCCAGCGACGGCGCGAGGTGTTCGCTCAGGAAATGCCCGGTCGTCCGCAGTCCCGCCGAAAGCTCCGCCGGCGATTGCGACGGCATCCCGGTGAGGCAGGACGGCAAGGGCAGCAGGCGGTCGGCCCAATCCCCCGCTGCCTGCCTGGAGACGGCCCGCCCCGTGCGCGGCGAAACATAGGTCAGCTCATTCGTTTTTTCCGTCACGGCGCAGGCGTCAAGCGACAGGCCGAACCCCATTTCCGCAAGCAGCGCCAACTCCCAGCCGAGATAGGCATCCCCCCAACGGTCGGCCCCCAGCCCGTCCAGAAGCGCGAGGCTTCGGGCGTAAAGCGCGGGGTACGGCGCACGTTCCGGCAGGCAGAAGGACAGGAGCGCACAGACCGCCCCCAGCCCCGCCAGCGCGAGGCGGTCGTCCATGACATCGGCCGCGCGGCTGGCCCGCGACTCGACCCGGAAACTGCCGATATGCTCCGAGAGCCGCGCGCGCCACGTCACGTCGAGCTGCGCGCCGGGCTGAAGGATCGGCGCCATCCTGCGGGACGCACCGCCGGGCACAACGCCCACGTGCCGACCCTGCCCCTCGGTGAAAACCTCGAGGATCGCCGCTGTCTCGCCATGGCGGCGAACGGCCAAAAGGATACCATCTTCGCGCCATTCCATGGCCGGACTATCGGCGCGCCGCCCCGCCTTGTCCATGCGGTGGGGCCGTGGCAGGCTCCGCGCCATGTTCGCCGTCCTGTCTCGCGCAGCCCGACTGCAGGCCTTGGTCATCGCGGGTCTCGCCGCGGCCTCGCTCGTTGCGCAATGGCTCTACCTGATGGAGCTGCGCGGCACCGGGCCGCTGGAGACCGTGGTCGAGATGACGCGGTTTTTCACCATCCTGACCACGGTGCTGGTGGTGATCGCATTTCTCACCGTCGCGTTGAGCAAGCTTCGCGGGCTGAGCGCGGTGACGCTGGCCGCCCTGACCCTGTCCGTGGTTCTGACTGGGGCGGTCTACCACACGCTTCTGACGGAGTTCTGGAACCCCACGGGCATCGGCATCGCGGCCGATTGGGGCCTGCACACCGTCGTGCCGCTTGCCGTGCTGCTCTGGTGGCTGGTGCAGGCGCCGAAAACGTCGCTGGTCTGGGCCGATCTGCCGGCCTTCGCGCTGTGGCCGGCGGTCTACATGGCCTATGCTCTGGGGCTGGCCACGTTGGACGGCGTCTATCCCTACCCGTTCATGGATCCCGGCGAGACCGGCGTCTGGCAGGTCGCGGCGATGCTCGGCATTCTCGGGGTTCTCGTCCTGCTGGGCGGGGTCGTCATGATCGGCATCGGCCGCTTCGCCGACCGTTAGTCGAGGCCTGGCTCGTCCAGCAGGTGACGCCCGCCGCGATCCTCGACCTCGATCACCCAGAGATCGGGGTCGAACGACCTCTGGCGTGAAATGGCCGCGTCCACGTCGGGCTCCGCCCCCTCGGCCAGCATCATCCATGTGCGCACGCCGGTCATCGGGTCAAAACTGCGTTGATGGGCCGTCGCCCGCCCGTCGAGCGTGGATTGCTTGACCAGCACCGCGCCCGCCGTCGCGTCACCGCGCGCCACGACGAAGGCAGGGATATCGGCAAGGCGCAGACGCGTCAGATAGGCCTGCACCCAGAATTCGGCCGTCAGCCGCGTCACGGGCCTAGTTCCCGTCGCGGAAATCGAGGCCCATCTCCGAATAGCGCTCGGCCTCTTCCAGCCAGTTCGGGCGCACCTTGACCTGCAGGAACAAGTGCACCGGGCGGTCGAGGAAGGCGGTGATTTCCTCCCGCGCGGCCTTGGAGACGGACTTGATCGTCTCACCCTTGTGCCCGAGCAGGATACCCTTGTGTCCGTCGCGGGCGACGTAGATCAACTGGTCGATGCGGACGGAGCCGTCCTTGCGCTCCTCCCAGTTCTCGGTCTCGACCGTCAGCTGGTAGGGAAGTTCCTGGTGCAGGCGCAGGGTCAGTTTCTCGCGCGTCATCTCGGCGGCGATCATGCGCAGCGGCAGGTCCGCGATCTGGTCCTCTGGATAGAGCCACGGCCCCTCGGGCACCGCACCCGCGAGCCATGCGCGCAGATCGTCGACGCCATAACCCTTCTCGGCGGAGATCATGAAGGTCTTTTCGAAGGGGAAGGCCGCGTTCATCTCTTCGGTCAGCTTCAGGAGAACCTGCGCCTCGACCCGGTCGATCTTGTTGATGGCAAGCGCCACGCGGCGGCCCGCCGTCCGTTCGCCCAGCGCGTCGAGGATCGCCCGCACGCCCTCGGTCAGACCGCGATGCGCCTCGATCAACAGGACCACGACATCGGCATCCGACGCCCCGCCCCAGGCCGCCGCGACCATGGCGCGGTCAAGCCGCCGGCGCGGCCGGAACAGGCCGGGCGTGTCCACGAAGACAAGCTGCGCGTCACCTTCCATCGCCACGCCCCGGATGCGCGTGCGCGTCGTCTGCACCTTGTGCGTGACGATCGAGACCTTCGCGCCCACCATGCGGTTGAGCAGCGTCGACTTGCCCGCGTTGGGCTCTCCGATCAGGGCGACGAAACCGGCGCGGGTGGTCATGGGCAAAGACTCTCGACTGGGGTTGGCTCGTCGCCATATCCGATCCCGGTGGGCTTGGCCACACGGGACGGTTGCACGACGCGGTGGGAAAGCGCTAAGGGGGCGCGTCCATAATTCAAGGATCGGAGCCATGACTGCGAAGGTGTTCATCGACGGCGAGGTTGGAACGACGGGTCTGCAGATCCGCGCGCGCCTCGAGAACCGTCCGGACATCTCGCTGATCTCCTTGCCCGAGGAGAACCGGAAATCGCGGCTGTCGCGGATCGGGGCCTTCGGGGAGGCCGATATCGCCATCCTCTGCCTGCCCGACGCGGCCGTCCACGAGATCGCGCCGGACCTGCGGGAGATGCCCGTGCGCGTCGTCGACGCCTCGACGGCGCACAGGACCGATCCCGACTGGGTCTTCGGGTTCGCCGAAATGGCGCCGGGCCAGCGCGACGCGATCGCCGAGGCCAAATTCGTCTCGAACCCCGGCTGCTATTCGACTGGCGCCATCGCGCTGGTCCGGCCGCTGCTGGAGGCGGGCCTGATCGCGGCGGAGGACCCGATAACGATCAATGCGGTCTCGGGCTACACCGGCGGCGGCAAATCCATGATCGCGGAGTTCGAGGACGGATCGATCGCCGGCGGCTTCGTCTACAAGACCGACCAGACGCACAAGCACCTGCCCGAGATCGTGGCGCGCACCGGCCTGACCCGGAAACCGATCTTCGTGCCGCAGGTCGGGCACTACGCCCAGGGCATGATCGTTCAGGTTCCGCTGCACCTTGCGCCCGGCGGGCCGGCGGCGGCCTTCGCGGCGCTCAAGTCCCATTACGGTGAAGGCGGCTTTGTCGAGGTCGTGGAACGTGACACGCTCGGCCCCCGCATCGATCCGCAGGCGCTCAATGGCACCAACCGGATGCAGCTGACCGTCGATGGCGACCCCGAAACGGGCGCGACCGTGCTGATCGCGATCCTCGACAATCTCGGCAAGGGCGCGTCCGGGGCGGCGGTTCAGAACCTCAACATCATGCTGGGGCTCGCCGAGGCGAAGGGACTTTAGGGCCGGCGGATGAAGGGCGAATGGCTGGGCGCGTCGGGGCGGAGGCGTCCGGTCTCGTCGAAATCCGTGTCGGCGTTGAAGCGCATGAGCGGGCGGCGGTCGATCTCGCGGATGAGCCGCGCCTGATCTTCGAGTGCCGCCGACAGCCGCGCCTCGAGCGCCGCCTTCTCCGCCCCCTCGAAATAGCCGTGCACGCCATGGAGAAGCACGGGCTCGTGCACCTCCATCCCGCAGTAGCGCAGCGTGTAGGCAAGCGGCCAGAGCAGCAGGCGAACGTCGCCCTCCTTGCCATCGGGCCCGCATTCGACGGCACTCGCGCCGGTCGTGACGCAGAAAAGCGCGCGCTTGCCCCGAAGCCGCCCGGTGTCGAAGCGGTGGTCGACATCATGCAGGCCCCCATGGATCAGGCAGCGGTCGAGCCAGCCCTTCAGGATCGCGGGCGGGCCGAACCACCAGATCGGGAAGTGAAACACGATCAGGTCGGCGGCCGCGATCTTGTCGGCCTCGACCTGTGCATCCGTGGGAACGGTGCCGCTCGCGACAGCGGCCTCATGGGCCTTGAGGGGGTCGAAGGGGGCGGGCGGCGTCAGGTAGTGTCGCGGCCCCTCGACCGGGTCGAACCCCATGGCGTTGAGGTCGGACCAGAGGACCCGGGCGCCCGCCGCCGCGGCGGCATCCGCGCTGGCGCGGGCCCAGCCTGCGGTGAAGGACGCAGGCTCGGGATGCGCCAGAACGATCAGAACCGTGCGTCCGTCGAGGACCATTCGCATCCCTTCCCGCCGCCCCGCGGCACCTAGCCGCCCAGACGCTCCAGCAACTGCTGCGCCGCGGATTGTTCGGCCTGCCGCTTCACGCGCGCCTCGGCGCGGGCGGTCTCGCCGGTGTCGAGCCGCGCCTCGACGGTGAAGGTCGGTGCGTGATCCGGACCCGTGCGCGCGACCTCGACGTAGCTCGGTGGCGCGAGGCCGCGGGCCTGCGCCCATTCCTGGAGCGCGGTCTTGGCGTCGCGGGCATCGGTGTCCACCGACGACAGACGCGCGCCCCAGAGCCGCAGGATCATCTCGCGCGCCGTGTCGAAACCCGCGTCGAGATAGACGGCCGCGATCACCGCCTCCATCGCGTCGCCCAGAAGTGCCTGCTTGCGGCGTCCGCCGGTCGCCGTCTCGGATTTGCCGAGGCGCAGGACAGCGCCCAGATCGATCTCGCGCGCGACATCGGCGCAGGCTTCCTTGCGCACCAGCGCGTTGAAGCGCGGCGCAAGCTGCCCCTCCCGCGCGTCCGTGTCCTGCGCCAGCAGCGCCTCGGCCATCACGAGGCCGAGGACACGGTCGCCGAGGAACTCCAGCCGCTGATTGTCGGGCCGCGTGGGCGAGGACAGCGAGGCATGGGTCAGCGCGCGGCGCAACAGGTCCGGTTCGTGGAACACGTGCCCCAGCCGCTCGGAAAACGCGGCAAGTTCCCGCGACACCGCCATGGGCTCAGTCGATGCGCTCGAAGAACCGGTCGGAGCGCCAGGTCCAGAAGTAGACCATCCGCTGCCCGGCCGAGGAAAAGATCACGCGATCGGCCCGGCCCAGAAGGTTCTCGAATGGGACGAAGCCGACGCCGCCGATCGACTGGGGAAAACGCGAGTCGACGGAATTGTCGCGGTTGTCGCCCATGACGAAAACATGCTCGTCGGGGATCGTGAATTCGGGAGTGTTGTCGCCGCGGCTGCCATCCTCGATGTTGAGGATGGAATGGGTCACACCACCCGGCAACGTTTCGGTGAAACGTTCTTTCTCGCAGGTGCCGCCCTGCCCCACCGGCGCGTTCGAGCAACGCGGCAGATTCCCCGCCGGACCCTGCCTCTCGTAGGTTTCCTCGAACGGCGGCTCGGCCGTCAGCTGCGCGGCATCCCCGTTGATATAAAGCACGCCCTCGCGCATCTGCACCGTGTCACCCGGAAGCGCGACGACACGCTTGATGAAATCCTGTCCGTTCACCGGATGGCGAAACACCACCACGTCCCCACGCTCGGGCGCGTCGCCCAAGATGCGCCCCGAGAACGGACACATGGAGAACGGGCAGGAATGCCGCGAATAGCCGTAGGCCATCTTGTTGACGAAAAGGAAGTCGCCGATCAGCAGCGTGTCCTTCATTGATCCGGACGGAATCCAGAACGGCTGAAAGAACAACGTGCGGAAGATCCCCGCGATCAGGAGCGCGTAGATCACGGTCTTCACCGTTTCCCAAACGCCGTCCTTCTTGGCCGTCGCTGCCATGGCGCACTGCCTTTCCTGCTCGTGTCTCGACCTGCCTTGCGGCCCCGGGGTTCATGGGGCCCGGCGGACCTTTAGTCAAGCAAACCTCAGGAGAGGGTGCGGCGCGAAACCGGCCCGACAAGGGGCCGGGTGTCTTCCTCTTCCTCCGGAACGGCCTCGATCACGACGAAGGCCTGCGCCCAGGGGTGATCGTCGGTCAGGCTGACATGGATGGTGGCCCTGAAGCCGGGCGGCGTCATCTGATCCAGCCGTTCACGCGCCCAGCCCGTGACCTCCATCACCGGCTGACCGGACGGCAGGTTCGTCACCGCCATGTCCTTCCATGCGATGCCCATCCGCAGACCGGTGCCCAATGCCTTGGAACAGGCCTCTTTCGCGGCCCAGCGCTTTGCGTAGGTGCCCGCAGGCTTCTTCATGCGTTCGGCGCGGTTCTGCTCGGTCACGGTGAAGACGCGGTTGCGGAACCTGTCGCCGAAGCGGTCGAGCGCCCGCTCGATCCGCTCGATATTCGCCAGATCGGTGCCGATGCCGAGAATCATGGACGGCGCTGCCCCGGCACAGGGGGAACCGCGCGCCCATGGGGCGTTCCGCTTGCTTTTCGTTGCATACCTGCTTCCGGGTCCGGGTCGGAGATGATCGCGAAACCCTTGCCCATCGCCGTGGGGATGGCAATGGGACGGCGGGACGCGGCCAATACCAGTGCCTTAGCCGCGCGCGGCATCCATTGCGCGGCGCATTTCGGCGATGACGTCGGCCAGTCCCATGAACAGCGCCTCGCCCATCAGGAAATGGCCGATATTGAGCTCCGCGACCTCGGGCAGGGCCGCGATCGGCGCAACGGTGTCGTAGGTCAGACCATGGCCCATATGCACCTCGAGCCCCAGATCGGCCGCGCGTCTGGCCCCGTCGATCAGCCGCGCGAGTTCGGCATCGCGGGCTTCCGCTTTGCCTTCGGCGTGAAGGTCGCAATAGGCGCCAGTGTGCAGTTCCACCACCGGAGCACCGATGCGCGCGGCCGCCGCGATCTGGTCGGGGTCGGCGGCGATGAAGAGCGACACGCGCATTCCGGCGTCGGACAAGGGGCCGATGAACTGCGCAAGACGGTTCTGGTCGCCCGCGACCTCCAGCCCGCCCTCCGTGGTGCGTTCCTCCCGCCGCTCGGGCACGATGCAGGCGGCGTGCGGCCCATGGGCCAGCGCGATCCCCTGCATCTCGTCCGTCGCCGCCATCTCGAAGTTCAGCGGGATGGTGATCGCCTCCATGATCGCGGCGACATCGGCGTCGCGGATGTGGCGGCGGTCCTCGCGCAGATGCGCCGTGATCCCGTCGGCGCCGGCGGTCTCGGCCACGCGCGCCGCGCGCACCGGGTCGGGCAGCGCACCGCCACGGGCGTTGCGCAATGTGGCGACGTGATCGATGTTCACGCCAAGTCTCAGCCTGTCCGTCATTGCCCTCTCCATCGTGGTGTCACCGCCGCCAACGCGTCAGTCGAACGCGCCTGCCTGCCGGCGCAGCTTGTCCATTTTCGTGCGCAACTTCGCCGCACGGCGTTTTTGATAGGCGCGGATCACCGGAACGCTGAGGTAGTAGCAGATCAGTCCGCAGATCACACCGGGGATCAGGCCGCCCACGAGCCACGGGAAGAACACGTCCCTGTAGAAGATCCCGAGCTCGTGCCATTCGGCCCGCTCGGGCGTGAATATGGCGATGAAGTTGTGCCACAGATCGCCCGCCGCGCGACTGAACTTGATGAAGATGGATTCGTCGACCTCTTCCCTCGGCCGCATTCCCAGCAGGAAGTAGCCTGTCTGAAGCGAGACCACCGCGATCGGCACATAGGTCAGGGGGTTGCCGATGAACGTCGCCAGGATCGAGGCGAGAATCGAGCCGCGCATGATCTTCGCCAGCAGCGCCGCGACCACGAAATGCAGGCCGAAGAGCGGCGTGAAGACGGTCACGGTCCCCGCGAAGATGCCGCGCGCGATCTGTTCCGGCGTTCCGGGCAGGCGGCGCAGCCGATGCTGCACGTACTGGAACGCACGCGCCCAGCCACCGCGCGGCCACAGCGCCTGCGCGATGATCCTTAGCCAACTTCTCTGGTCTCTTCGCTTGAAGACCACCGCCAGCCGTTCCTTCCACCGTTCATGCGGCTTCGTGGCCCCCACGACGCCTGCAGCCCTGCCGACGCCCCGGGATCAGGGACGGCGATCCAAGTCACGGAACCGCTGCACGCTGGCGACATCGCTGTCGGCCTCGACCGCCATCATCACCGCATGCAGGTGTTCCGCGTCCCGCACATCCAGATCGATCAGGAGACGGTAAAAGTCCGGTTTCCGATCCATGAAGTGCAGATCGGAGATATTGGCGTTCTGTTCACCGATCAATGTGCATATTCGACCCAGAACGCCCTTTTCGTTCGACATGGTCACATCGATCGTGACGTTGTGCACCGGGGAATGGCGGCCATCGGTCCAGTGCAGGTCGATCCAGCGGTCGGGCTGATCGTCGAAGGCGGCCAGTGCCTCGCAGTCGATGGAGTGCACGATCGGGCCTTTTCCGGGATAGGCGATGCCCACGATCCGCTCACCCGGAACGGCCTGACAACACTGGGCGCGCCGGGTCGATGCGCCGGGCGGCAGCCCGATCACGGCGCGGCGCGCCTCGACCTCGCCCTGGGTCTCGTCATGGCCGACCTCGGGGTAAAGCGCGGCCACGACCGCGCGCGCGGACAGTTCGGCCGAGCCGATGCGCGCCAGCACCTCGTCGCCCTCGGCGAGGTTCAGCATCTTGGCCGCCGTCGCGATGGCCTTGTCGGTCGCCTTCTTGCCGATCTGTTCGAAGGCCACGCGCGCCAGTTCGCGCCCCAGCTTGATGTAGCGTTCGCGGTCGACCTCGCGCAGGTTCCGTCGGATCGCGGCCTTGGCACGACCGGTCACGGCGATGTCGAGCCATGTGGCCTGCGGCGTCTGCCCCTCGGCGGTCAGGATCTCGACAGACTGGCCGTTCTTGAGCCGCGTCCACAGCGGCACACGCAACCCGTCGAGCCGCGCACCGACGCAGGAATGGCCGATCCGTGTGTGGATGGCGTAGGCGAAATCGATGGGCGTGGCGCCCTTGGGCAGCTTCACCACGTCGCCCTTGGGCGTGAAGCAGAAGACCTGGTCGGAATACATCTCGAGCTTCACGTGTTCGAGAAACTCGTCGTGATCCTCGGCGTTCTCGAACCGTTCCGTCAGGCTTGCGAGCCAGCGCGCCGGGTCGACGGCAAACGGGTTCTGCGTGCGCACCCCGTCGCGATAGGCCCAGTGCGCCGCGACGCCGGCCTCGGCCACCTCGTGCATCTGGCGGGTGCGGATCTGCACCTCCACCCGCTTGCCGTCGCGGCCCGACACCGTGGTGTGGATCGAACGATAGCCGTTCGATTTGGGTTGGCTGATGTAATCCTTGAACCGCCCCGGCACCGCGCGCCAACGCTGGTGGATGGCGCCCAGAACACGGTAGCAGTCGTCCTCGGTCTCGGTGATGACTCGGAAGCCGTAGATGTCCGACAGCCGCGAAAACGCCAGCTGTTTTTCCTGCATCTTGCGCCAGATCGAGAACGGTTTCTTGGCGCGCCCGAAGACATCCGCCGACACGCCGTGTTTCTCGAGGACGGTCTCGATATCGTCGGTGATCTTTGGAATGACGTCGCCGGTTTCCTTCTGCAGCGTGATGAAACGGCGGATGATCGAGGCGCGTGCATCGGGGTTCAGGACACGGAACGACAGGTCCTCCAGCTCGTCGCGCATCCATTGCATGCCCATGCGACCGGCGAGCGGCGCGTAGATGTCCATCGTCTCATGCGCCTTCTTCGCCTGCTTCTCGGGCGGCATGTGCCGGATGGTGCGCATGTTGTGCAGCCGGTCGGCGAGCTTTACCAGGATCACCCGCAGGTCCTTGGACATGGCCATGAACAGCTTGCGGAAGTTTTCCGCCTGCTTGGTCTCGCGGCTGGAGAGTTCCAGGTTGGTGAGCTTGGTCACCCCGTCGACCAGTTCGGCAACGTCGGGACCGAATTCCGCGGCGATCTCGGAATAGGTGCCCTTCGTGTCCTCGATCGTGTCGTGCAGTAGCGCGGTCATGATCGTGGCATCGTCCAGCCGCTGTTCGGTAAGGATCGCGGCGACGGAGACGGGATGCGTGAAATAGGGCTCGCCCGAATGCCGTGCCTGGCCCTCATGCATGCGGCGGGCATAGTCGTAGGCACCGCGGATCAGCGCCTCGTTCGTCTTCGGATTGTAGTTGCGGACCAGGCTGACCAGGTCGTCGGCGTCTATCATCGTGTGGCCGTCACCTCGCGGCCGGCCGCACCGACCGGCCGGTCACTTCTGCGTCTGCGCTTCCATCATGGCGCGCAGGAGTTGCTCATCGCTCATGTCGTCCTCGACAGGGCGGTCACGCTCGACACCCTGCAGAAGCGCCATCGCGTCCTCTTCGGGTTCATCGACCTCGATCTGGGTCTGATGGCTTTCGATCAGACGCTCGCGCAGATCCTCGGCGTTCTGCGTCTCTTCCGCGATTTCGCGAAGCGCCACGACCGGGTTCTTGTCGTTGTCGCGATCGACCGTCAGGGGCGCGCCCTTGGCGATCTCGCGCGCGCGGTGCCCTGCCAGCATGACAAGTTCAAAACGGTTCGGAACCTTGTCGACGCAGTCTTCGACAGTCACGCGTGCCATGATGATCCTCCGGATCGGATGCAAATTCGTCAGAGGCGCCTGATCTAAGGGCGCCGGCGCGAAAACACAAGGCGATTCTACCGATCAGCGGGTCGCGTCCATCCCCTCGTCCCCCGACGCCAGCGGCGCGACGCCCTCATGGTCTGAGGCAGGCAGCGCGTCGAGCATCTCGCGCACGGTCAGGCCCAGCACCGGATGGCGCCAGTCGGGCGCGACCTCGCAGAGCGGCGCCAGAACGAAGACCCGCTCGTCCATGCGCGGATGCGGCACGATCAGGTCTTCGGGCATGCGCGTCGCCGCCTCTTCGGGCGACAGATCGTGCCATGCCCGGAAGCCGCCCGCATCGGGCAGAACGATATCACCGAGCCCGATCAGGTCGAGATCCATCTTGCGCGCTTCCCAGCGGCTCGTGCGTTGCCGACCGAAGGCCTCCTCCACCTCGTGCAGAAGGGTCAGAAGATCCCGGGCCGTGCCCGACCAGTCGAGGGAAAGGGCGGCGTTCACGAAGGGCGGCCCCGCGCCTTCGGGATAGGCCGGTGTGCGCCAAAGACGGCTCCGGCGGAGGGTGGAGCCGCAGCGCTTTTCCAGCATGTCCATCGCGGCCGTAACGTTCTCTTCCGGGGTCATGGACCCGACCGGCAGGTTTGCCCCGACGGCAACAAGCGCCTGTTTCTGTCCGGGCCCGCATTTGTTTACTTGCACCTGTCCCATAATCCTTTACTTTTCGCTCATTGCGTCTTCGGCTGCCTGGGTTCACTCCCTAGGAGGATTTTGCCGGCTTCGCCACATTGGTCATGGGAATTTACTATGTTCTACCGGGACGAGCGGCTGGCGCTGTTCATTGACGGCTCGAATCTGTACGCGGCCGCAAGGGCTCTGTCGTTTGACATCGATTACAAGCTGTTACGCCAGGAGTTCATGCAGCGCGGCAAATTGTTGCGCGCGTTCTACTACACGGCGCTCCTGGAGAATGACGATTATTCACCGATCCGCCCGCTGGTCGACTGGCTGCACTACAACGGCTTCACCATGGTGACCAAACCGGCGAAGGAATTCACCGACGCCAACGGTCGCCGCAAGGTCAAGGGCAACATGGATATCGAGCTGACGGTCGATGCCATGGAAACCGCCGCCCACGTCGATCACATCGTCCTTTTCTCGGGCGACGGCGATTTTCGGCCGCTGGTCGAAGCGCTTCAGCGCAAGGGTGTGCGCGTGTCGGTCGTCTCGACGATCCGGTCCCAGCCGCCGATGATCGCCGACGATCTGCGCCGCCAGGCCGACAATTTCATCGAGCTGGACGAGCTGAAGGACGTGATCGGCCGACCTCCGCGTGAACCGCGCTACGAACGGGCGGACGAAGCGGAAGAAACGGTCGACGACTGAGGGCCTCGGTCCGTCCACGGGTTGCACGATACACACGACACGGGCGGGCACCGCCTCTGGACGCATGGCGGAGAAAGCCCTACCTCTGGGTGCAATGCCACCGTGACACTCCGACCCCGAGCGATCCGATGACCAAGCCGCCCCTGACCGTCTACCTTGCCGCGCCGCGCGGTTTCTGCGCCGGCGTCGATCGGGCGATCAAGATCGTCGAAATGGCACTCGATAAATGGGGCGCGCCGGTCTACGTCCGCCATGAGATCGTGCACAACAAGTTCGTGGTGGACGATCTCATGGCCAAGGGCGCGGTCTTCGTCGAGGAACTCGACGAATGCCCTGCTGACCGGCCCGTCATCTTCTCGGCCCATGGCGTGCCCAAGGCCGTCCCGGCCGAGGCCGCGCGGCGCGAGATGCTGTTCGTGGACGCGACCTGCCCGCTGGTCTCCAAGGTCCATATCGAGGCCGCGCGCCATCACGAGAACGGGCTGCAGATGATCATGATCGGCCATGCGGGCCATCCCGAGACCATCGGCACCATGGGCCAGTTGCCCGAGGGCGAGGTCCTGCTGGTCGAGACGGTCGAGGATGTGGGCACCGTCGAAGTGCGCGATCCCCAGCGGCTTGCCTTCGTCACGCAGACCACGCTGAGCGTAGATGACACCGCCGATATCGTGGCCGCCCTTCAGGCGCGGTTCCCGAAGATCGTCGGGCCGCACAAGGAAGACATCTGCTACGCCACCACCAACCGGCAGGAAGCGGTCAAGGCGATGGCGCCCAAGGCCGACGCGATGCTGGTGGTGGGCGCGCCGAATTCCTCCAACTCCAGGCGGCTGGTCGAGGTCGGCGCGCGCGCGGGTTGCCGGTATGCGCAACTGGTGCAGCGGGCCGCCGACATCGACTGGCGCGCGTTGGAGGGGATCGCGACACTTGGCATCACCGCCGGTGCGAGCGCGCCCGAGGTTCTGGTGGACGAGGTCGTCGACGCGTTTCGCAGCCATTACGACGTGACGGTCGAGCTGGTGGAAACCGCAAAAGAAGACGTGGAATTCAAGGTGCCACGCATCCTGCGCGTGCCGGCGGAGTAACGGCGCGCGGCACCAGCGTATTTCTCAAATCCGAGCGTCCGGCGGGGTAAGCCCGCACAGGCCCTTGCCGCCCCGCCGCGACCGGGGCAGATAGGGGCCCATGACGCGCATTCCCGTCTCCGCCCTCGCGCTTGGCCTTGCCGGCCTCCTCCCGTTCCTGTGGGGCGCCGCCGGCATCCTCGCGCCGGGTCTGACGGCATGGGCCTTGGGCTACCTGCCCGGGCGCTTCCATGGCGCGGCCGTCATGCAGATCTACGGCCTTGTCATCCTGTCGTTCATGGCGGGCGTCATCTGGGGCTTCGCGACCCGCGCGACCGGCAGGCTTGCAACCTATTTCTACGCACTTTCGGTCCTGCCTCCGATCTGGGCCTTTTTCACCGCCACCGGGGCGACGGGACCGGCGCTGATGGCGCTGCTGGTGGGGTTCGTGGCGCTGCTGCCGATCGACTGGACGGCGGCGCGCGCTGGCCTTGCGCCACCCTGGTGGATGTCCCTCCGCCTGCTGCTGACCACCGTGGTCGCGGCCTGCCTGGTCGTCGGATTGGGCGCGGAGGGATGAGCGCCGACCGCGAAACGCTGGAGGTCTATGCCGCCGAGGCCGGGCGCTACGCGGCGATGGCGCCCACGGAAAGGGAGACGACCGCGCTGGCGGGGTTTCTCGGGCGGCTCGCGCCCGGCGCCCGCATCCTCGACATCGGCTGCGGGCCGGGCACGCATGCCCTTGCGATGCAGGAGAGGGGCTTCGCCGTGACCGCATGGGACGCCAGTCCCGATTTCGTCGAGATGGCGCGCGCCAAGGGCCTCGACGCGCATCTGCGGACCTTCACCAGCCTGACCGAAACCAAGGCCTTCGACGCCATCTGGTGCAGCTTCAGCCTGCTGCACACGCCCAAGGCCGAGCATTCCGCGTATATTGCGTCCATGGCCCGTGCGCTCGTCCCGGGCGGCTGGCTTTTCCTCGGCCTCAAGCTGGGCGAAGGCGAAGGCCGGGACGCGCTTGGCCGGTTCTACAGCTACGTCACCCGGGCCGAGCTTGAAGCCCTGCTGACTGAAGCCGGAATGACGCCCGTCGACGCAACCCAGGGCGCGGGCAAGGGTCTGGCCGGCACCGTCGATCCCTTCATCCTGATGACGAGCCGCCGCGATGCCTGAGCTTTTCGCCTATACCGACGGCGCCTGTTCCGGGAACCCCGGCCCCGGCGGCTGGGGCGCGCTTCTGCAGGCGAAGGACGGCGAAACCGTACTCAAGGAGCGCGCGCTTAACGGCGGCGAGGCCAATACCACCAACAACCGGATGGAACTTCTGGCCGCGATCGCGGCGCTGGAGGCGCTGGACCGTCCTTCGCGCATCACGTTGGTCACGGACAGCGCCTACGTGAAGAATGGCGTGACCGGCTGGATTCACGGCTGGAAGCGCAATGGCTGGAAGACCTCGACGAAGAAGCCGGTGAAGAACGAGGACCTCTGGCGCCGTCTCGACGAGGCCGCCGCGCGCCACGACGTGACATGGGAATGGGTCAAGGGGCATGCCGGCCACCCCGAGAACGAGCGGGCCGATGAACTGGCGCGGGCCGGGATGAAGCCGTTCAAGTGACACTGCACGGTGCGCCCACCTGGCGCCCGCCCCGGTTCTAGTCGAACGTGCCCGTGACACGCCCCAGCAGCATGAAGGCCCGCGCCGTCCGGGTTTCGGCAAGCCGCGCGATATCCTCGTCCGAGGCGTGGCGCTCGAACTCCATGAAGGTCCGGTCGAAATGGCGCAGGAAATGGTGCGCCGCGTCGCGAAACACGGGATCCTTCTTCATCCGGCCCGCCGCAAGCACGAGGGAGGACCGGTCGTTGACACCCCCCAGCCCCGCGACGGTCCGCCCGCGTTCGCCCTGCGCGAAGCGGCGCCATATCTCGGGGCGCGAGCGGTCCGGCCTCAGGTCATCCATGTAGATGCCGTCCTGGCTCATCAGGGTCAGCACGTCCTGGCTGGCGCGGATCAGGCGCTCCGTGCCCGGATCCTCGAGCGCGCGGCGCAGCGTGCGGAAGCCTTCCTTGTCATGCTCGTTTTCGGGAAAATTCAGCGCCTTGATGAAATCGGCGACCGAGATCGGCTCGCGCGGGTCAGGTTGGGCGAAGGCAAGCGAGGGTTGCGGGGCGTCCGCGTCGGCCGCCTCCACCATGGCGGCGCGCGTTTCCGGCGGCGCCAGCGCGCGCAGGGAGGTGAAGGTCGCGGGCTGCCCCGCCTCGGCCACGCTCTGCGCCGCGAGCAACTCCTCGAAGCGGCGCAGAAGCTCGGGCTTGATGTCGAGCGCGGCGCTCTGCTTTTGCTCCACGTAGGCGATGCGCATGGCGTCGATGGAGGCCTGCAGGCGGCCGGCCTCTTGCCGCAGGCTCCGCGCCGTGCGGGCCGCCACGGCCGCCACCCAGATCAGGGCGACGGGCAGAAGAATGGCAAGAACGGCAAGGACGGAGCGCGCAAGGCCTCCGGCGCCACCCGATCCGCCATCCTCCGCCCCGCCAAAGCCGAAGAACAGGACGGCCAGCAGCCATATCAGCGTCAGCGCGCCGGCGACGATCTCGATGAGGGTGATACGGGGCTCCGCCTCCGCGCGCGCATAAAGGCCAAGCTCGAGCGGTGAGGGCTTACGGTCGTCGGGCATCTGGCGACAGGACCTTCCGTCGGAACAAGCGGGCGCGCCGGAACGGAGCGGACAGGATCATTCGTACCTGATATTCAGGATCTCGTAGTCCTTGCTGCCACCGGGCGTGCGCACCTCGACGCTATCGCCCTCCTCCTTGCCGATCAAGGCGCGGGCCAGCGGCGACTTGATGTTCAGAAGCCCCTTCTCGATATCGGCCTCGGCCTCGCCCACGATCATGAAGGTCTTCTCGGCGTCGTCCTCATCGACCAGCACGACCGTCGCGCCGAACTTGATGGGGCCGGACAGTGTCTTGGGGTCGATGACCTGAGCGCGCGCGATCATGCCCTCCAGCTCCTTGATGCGGCCCTCGATGAAAGACTGCTTTTCCTTGGCGGAATGATACTCGGCGTTTTCCGAAAGGTCGCCGTGCTCGCGCGCCTCCGAGATGGCGCGGATGATCGCCGGCCGTTCCACGGACTTGAGTTGCTTCAACTCGTCGTTCAGGGCCTTTTGCCCCGAGGGGGTCATCGGAATCTTTTCCATGTCAGCCTGTCGCAGATACACATCGACACCGCGCACCCCGCGGCCATGAGCAGCGAACGGTAAGCACGAAGGACGGCGGGTTCAACCGGGTATCTCGGCCCGGAAACAAATCGAAATGCCGGCCGGGTTCAGCGCCGCGGTTCGGCTGTGACCAGATCGGCCGGGGCGAGCATGGCGCGCGTGGGTTGCTCGGGCTCACCATCCACGCCGCAGGCCGCCAGCAGGGCCAGAAGGCCAAGCGCCGGCACGACGCGCCGGAGGGGCGAAACATGTCCTTTATCGGTCATCCCAGACGCTCCTCCCATCTTGCCACCTGCGCGCGCACCTGGTCGGGTGCGGTCCCGCCGTAGGACATGCGCGAGGCCACCGAGTTGTGTACGCCCAGCACGTCGTAGACGGCCCCGGTGATGCGCGGCTCCACGCCGGTCATGTCCTCGAGCGTGAGGTCCGGCAGATCGCAGCCGCGCGCCTCGGCCATGGCCACCAGCGTGCCGGTCACATGATGCGCGTCGCGGAACGGCATGTCCAGTTCGCGCACCAGCCAGTCGGCAAGATCGGTCGCCGTGGAAAAGCCCGAGGCCGCCGCCGCCTCCAGCACGGGCACGTTGGCCTGCATGTCGCGCACCATCCCGTCCATGGCGGCCAGCGCCAGCATCACGCTGTCGGCGGCATCGAAGACCTGTTCCTTGTCCTCCTGCATGTCCTTGGAATAGGCCAAGGGCAGGCCCTTCATCACGGTCAGCAGCGCCACGTTCGCCCCGAGGATGCGCCCGATCTTGGCGCGGATCAGTTCGGCGGCGTCGGGGTTCTTCTTCTGCGGCATGATCGAGGAGCCGGTCGAGAACCGGTCGGACAAGGTCACGAACCGGAACTGCGCCGAGGTCCAGATCACCAGTTCCTCGGCGAGACGGCTGAGATGCATGGCCGTGATGGTGGCGGCCGAAAGGAACTCCAGCGCAAAATCGCGGTCGGACACGGCGTCGAGCGAATTGGCGCAGGGCCGGTCAAAGCCCAGCGCCTGCGCCGTCATCTCCCGATCGATGGGAAAGGACGTGCCAGCCAGCGCCGCCGCCCCGAGCGGGCATTCGTTCATCCGCGCCCGCGCATCGCGGAAACGCCCTGCGTCGCGGCCGAACATCTCGACATAGGCCATCATGTGATGCCCCCATGTGACCGGCTGCGCCGTCTGAAGGTGGGTGAAGCCCGGCATGATCCAGTCCGCGCCCGCCTTCGCCTGCGCCAGAAGCGCGCGCTGCAGCGACTCGAGCCCCGCGATCGCCGCGTCGGTCTGCTCGCGCACCCAAAGCCGGAAATCGGTCGCGACCTGGTCGTTTCGGCTGCGCGCGGTGTGGAGCCGCCCGGCGGGTTCGCCCACGATCTCCTTCAGGCGCGCCTCCACGTTCATGTGGATGTCCTCCAGCGCCGTGGAAAACGCGAATTCGCCACCCTCGATCTCTGACAAGACCGTGAGAAGGCCTTCCCGTATGGCCTCGGCATCGCTATCCCTCAGGATGCCTGTCGCCGCCAGCATGGCGGCATGGGCACGGGAGCCTTCGATGTCCTGGCGTGCCAGTCGCTTGTCGAACCCGATCGAGGCGTTGATCGCCTCCATGATCGCGTCCGGCCCGGCGGCGAAGCGCCCGCCCCACATCGTGTTGGAGCCCGTCTTGGTCATGTCGTCTCGCCTTTCGGAGGGAATTCAGATGGTCCGCATGTTTCTGGCGTCCGTCATCTACCTCGCGCTTTGCGTCGGTGCAAACGCGCAGGATATGTCGGCGCTGCTGACCGGCGAGATGCGGGGGCTCGCGCTGCATGACGCGCCGCAGCCCGCCTCGGACCTGCCGTTTCTGCGGGTCGATGGCACCGAGGGGTCACTGGCGGACTACGAGGGGCGCCACATCGTCCTGAACTTCTGGGCGACGTGGTGCGCGCCGTGCCGCGAGGAAATGCCGTCGCTTCAGAACCTCCATGACCAGCTTGGCGGCGAGGATTTCGCCGTCGTGACGCTGGCCACGGGGTTCAACCAGCCGCAGGCGATCCGCAGGTTCTTCGAGGAAACCGGCGTGACGGACCTGCCGCAGTATCGCGACATCAACCAGCAGATCGCCCGCGAGATGGGCGTGTTCGGCCTGCCGATCACCGTCATCCTGAACCCCGAAGGCGAGGAGATCGCGCGCCTTCGCGGCGACGCGCATTGGGACAGCCCCGAGGCCGTCGCGGTAATCGAGGCGATGCTGGCCGACAGCTAGGGGCGCGTTTTCCCCACGAAATCCGCCCCCTCCTGCCCCAGCGCGGCGACTTCGGCGTGGCGCGGGCAGCCGGTGAGGTGATCGTTCACAAGGCCCGTCGCCTGCATCCACGCATAGACGATGGTCGGCCCGCAAAACCGGAAGCCCGCCTTTTTCAGGTCCTTCGACAGCCGCGTGCTAAGCTCGGTCGCGGCCGGCACATCGCCCTGCGCGGCCCATGCGTTCTGCATCGGGACGCCGTCGACATAGCTCCAGACGAAATCGGCGAAGCCATCCTGCCGGTCGATCGCGAGATAGGCTTTCGCGTTGCCGATGGTGGCTTCGATCTTGCCACGGTGGCGCACGATCCCCGGATCCGCCAGCAGCCGCGTCACGTCGGCCTCGCCCCAACCGGCGATCACCTCGGGGTCGAACCCTTCGAACGCGGCCCGGAACGCCTCGCGCTTGCGCAGGATCGTGATCCAGGCGAGGCCGGCCTGAAACCCGTCGAGCACCAGCTTTTCCCAAAGCGCGCGGCCATCCCGCTCGGGCACGCCCCATTCGGTGTCGTGATAGGCGACGTAAATCGGGTCGGTCCCGCACCATTCGCACCGGCCTTCGCCTGCCATCGAGACCCTCTGCAATTGAACGAAAACCCGGGTTTCAAACCTTCTTAACGGCTGCCCGGACAGAAAGTCCACGGCGGGCATCGACGTGCTCCGCAGCTCGCCGGGCGGCACCGCGCGGCGCCACGAGGATGGAGGACTCCATGGACGGCGACACGCCCCCCCTACAACCAATACGGCGCAACCGGACCGGCCGCCTGTCGCAACTGGACCCGGGCCTCGGCTCCCCGCTGGAGGCGGCGCTGGCGCAACGGGACGGCGGCACGCTTGCCATGGTGGAACGCGCGCTGGACCGGGGCGATACGAAACTGGCCTTTCAGCCCGCGATGCGCGCCGACGGAACCGGCGCGCTTTTCTACGAGGGGTTGATCCGGGTGCTCGACGACACCGGCCGCATCATCCCGGCCCGCGACTTCATGGGCAGCGTGGAAGAGCGTGACCTCGGCCGGCGCATCGACTGCGCGTCGCTGGTGACGGGGCTGCGCACGCTCAAGGCGAACCCCGGCCTGCGTCTTGCCATCAACATGTCGGCCCGGTCGATCGGTTACCCGAAATGGATGGGCATCTTGCGCCGCTTCAGCCGCAATCACCCCGACGCGGTCGGGCGCCTGATCCTCGAGATCACGGAAAGCTCGGCCATGCAGATGCCCGAGATCGTCACCGTCTTCATGGAGGAGCTGCGCGCCAAGGGTGTCACCTTCGCGCTGGACGATTTCGGCGCCGGGTCCACCGCTTTCCGGCACCTCAAGCATTTCTGCTTCGACATAATGAAGATCGACGGCCAGTTCGCCCGCGGCGTGGACCACGACCCCGACAACCAGGTGGTGACCGAGGCGCTGATCTCGCTGGGTCGCCATTTCGACATGCTGGTGGTGGCCGAATCCGTCGAGACCGAGGCCGAGGCGAAGTGGCTGGCCCAGGCCGGAGTTGACTGCATGCAGGGGTATTTCTTCGCGGTTCCGTCGCTCAAACCGCCTTGGGAAGCTGAGGCCACGCCCGGACCCAACACGCCCCGGGCCTGAGACACCCTGTCTGTTGTGCCGCACCCACCTCGCGCTTAGAAATCTGCGCGAACGGTCGGCTGCGGTTTCGCGCCCCGCGGGTGCGCGACCCCTCTGTCCGGCCATGTGTCCGCATACCGGCGATGGCGCCGGGCCGGACTCGCACATGAAAGACAAGGGAAAGGGACCCCATGACCAACGTCGTCATCGCCAGCGCGGCACGCACGCCTGTCGGCAGCTTCCTCGGCTCCTTCGCCAACACGCCAGCGCATGAGCTTGGGCGCATCGTCATCGAGGCGGTGGTCGAGCGCGCCGGCATCGACAAGTCCGAGGTGTCCGAGACCATCCTGGGCCAGGTGCTGACCGCGGCACAGGGCCAGAACCCCGCGCGGCAGGCGCATATCAATGCGGGCCTGCCCAAGGAAAGCGCGGCCTGGGGCATAAATCAGGTCTGCGGCTCGGGCCTCAGGGCCGTGGCACTCGGCGCGCAGCACATCATGCTGGGCGATGCCGAAATGGTCGTGGCCGGCGGGCAAGAGAACATGTCCATGAGCCCCCATGCCGCGGCGCTGCGGCAGGGCCAGAAGATGGGCGACCTGAAATACATCGACACGATGATCCGCGACGGCCTCTGGGACGCGTTCAACGGCTACCACATGGGACAGACCGCCGAAAACGTGGCCGAGCAATGGCAGATCTCCCGCGACATGCAGGACGAATTCGCCGTCGCCTCCCAGAACAAGGCCGAGGCCGCGCAGAAGGCCGGCAAGTTCGTCAACGAAATCTCGCCGGTGACGATCAAGACCCGCAAGGGCGACATCGTCGTGGACAGCGACGAATACATCCGCCACGGCGCCACGATGGACGCGCTGCAGAAACTGCGCCCCGCCTTCACCAAGGAAGGCTCGGTCACGGCGGCGAACGCCTCGGGCCTCAACGACGGTGCCGCCGCCACGCTCCTGATGAGCGCGGAGGCCGCCGAGAAGCGCGGCATCGAGCCGCTGGCGCGGATCGCCTCCTACGCGACCGCCGGTCTCGATCCGTCGATCATGGGCGTGGGCCCCATCTACGCCTCGCGCAAGGCGCTGGAAAAGGCCGGCTGGAAGGTCGAGGACCTCGACCTCGTTGAGGCCAACGAGGCCTTCGCGGCACAGGCCTGCGCGGTGAACAAGGACATGGGCTGGGACCCGGAGATCGTGAACGTGAACGGCGGCGCCATCGCCATCGGCCACCCGATCGGCGCCTCGGGCGCGCGGGTTCTCAACACGCTTCTCTTCGAGATGCAGCGCCGTGACGCGAAAAAGGGCCTCGCCACGCTTTGCATCGGCGGCGGCATGGGCGTGGCGCTCTGCGTCGAACGCCCCTGAGACACCGGATCGGGGCGCCTTCGGGCGCCCTTTTTTGTTGCCACGCGGCAAGATGACATGCGCAACTTTGTTGCGCCTCCGACAGTCTCCGCGTAACACCGTTACCAACACAAGACGCCAGACTGGAGGAGACCATGGCAAAAGTAGCGCTCGTCACCGGCGGGAGCCGCGGCATCGGAGAGGCCATTTCGAAGGCCCTGAAGGCGGAGGGCTACGAGGTCGCCGCCACCTATGCCGGCAATGACGAAAAGGCCGCGAAGTTCACCGAGGAAACCGGCATCAAGACCTACAAGTGGAACGTCGCGGATTACGACGCCTCCAAGGCCGGGATCGAACAGGTCGAGGCCGATCTGGGGCCGATCGACGTGGTGGTGGCGAATGCCGGCATCACGCGCGACGCGATGTTCCACCGCATGACGCCGGAGCAGTGGAAGGAAGTGATCGACACCAACCTCACGGGTGTCTTCAACACGATCCACCCGGTCTGGCCCGGCATGCGCGAGCGCAAGTTCGGCCGGATCATCGTGATCTCGTCGATCAACGGCCAGAAGGGTCAGGCCGGTCAGGTGAACTACGCCGCGACCAAGGCGGGCGATCTGGGGATCGTCAAGTCGCTGGCGCAGGAAGGCGCGCGCGCGGGCATCACCGCCAACGCCATCTGTCCCGGCTATATCGGCACCGAAATGGTCCGCGCCATCCCCGAGGACGTGCTGAATTCCAAGATCATCCCGCTGATCCCGGCGGGCCGTCTGGGTGAGCCCGAGGAAATCGCGCGCTGCGTGGTGTTCCTTGCCGCAGACGAGTCGGGCTTCATCAACGGATCGACGATCTCCGCCAACGGCGCGCAGTTCTTCGTCTGATCGCGACCCGTCGGAAACGCGAAAGGCCGGGGCGATGACCCCGGCCTTTTTCGTATCTGCCGCTTATGGTTCAGCGGCGGAACATGTCGGCCAGCGATTTCCAGAAGTAGCTGGCGCATTCGGCGCGGCCTGCCGCGATCCGGGCGCGAAGTTCGGGCGTGCGTGCGAAGCTTTCCATCCTGTGCATCCTTTTGTCTGCCTGTTCCCTCTTGCGCTCTATATGGGTCAGTCCACCTGACCTAACCATGCACAATCGGGAAAACCCGCAATTCGCCCAGCGCAAGCCTCGGCGGCGCCCCGACACAGGTCGAGGCTGAACCAGAACGGGAATAGCGTGCCGAATGCCCGCAGCAGGTTGGCAGAAAAAGGGAAAGGAATGATCTGCCGCCTGCCTCGAAAGCATACGGCTCAGGACTACCGCCGAATGGCGGTCTCAGGATGGAGCGTCGGGGACGCCGCGCTTGTCGGGGCGCCCCCCGGGAAGCCTCAGACTTCGAGGCGCGTGATCTCCTCCTTCAGGCGTAGCTTTTCCTTCTTGAGGGCGCGAAGGTCGAGATCGTCGATGCTTGGGCTGCGTTGCGCTTGTTCCACGCGTTCCGAGAGATTCGCGTGCTTCTTCTTCAGTTCCTGAAGATGGGCGCCAAGAGACATCGATGGTCCTCCTCTCGATTGTGGTCAACGTCGTCAGGCAACCACGGATTGTGAGTCGTGTCACGCCATTCGATGGATTGGATATTTCAATTGCGATCTATCGCCCATCGGGCCAGGGCAGCGCGGCGCCGTCGCGCAGGACCGCCTGAACCCCGGGCGCGTAGCTGTCGCCGTCTTCCAGATGCGCCGCACCCTCATGCAGGACAACCGGCGCCAAGAGCCGGAATGGCGCCCGTCCGCCCTTGCGCGCCCGCAGGATGACGCGGCCCGCGGCCCGCCCCTCCCGCGACTGCAACGGGCGGACCGAGACCGACCCGAACCCGTCCAGCACCGCCAGAACGTCCGGCAGTCTCTCGGCCTTCTGGATCAGCGTCAGCCAGCCGCGCGGCTTCAGGCGCGCGCGCGCGACCTCGGCCCAGACCCGCAGGGCCGTGTCCTCCCTCAGAGATGCCTCCCGCCCGGCATCGCGCGCCGCCGTGCCCGCGCCCGCGCGAAAGTAGGGCGGGTTGGCGATCACCTGATCGAAGGCCATCTGCCGCAGCTCCGCGGGCAGACGCGTGATATCGGCCTCCACGATCCGGAGCGGGGCCGCGGCCTCATCGGCATTGCGGCGGGCGAGCGCGGCGTAATCCGCCTGCCGCTCGACCCCTGTCAGGGTCAGCCCCCCGACCCGCACGGCAAGGCAGAGGGACGCCACGCCCACCCCGCATCCAAGCTCCAGCACATGGTCCCCGGACCGCGCCGGACAGGCGGCGGCAAGAAGCACGGGGTCAATGCCGGCGCGATACCCGGTTTCGGGCTGCCAGACATGCACGCGCCCGCCGAGGAACGCATCGCGTGTCAGGCCGCTGTCGGTCACTCGAGAACGGGCAGGTCGTTGTCGCGCAGAACGGCGCGGGCGCGAAACGCGTCGGACCTGCGCACCAGCAGACGGCGCGGCAGGATTCCGATCGATCCCTCCAGCGCGCTCATATGGACGTCCATCTCGAACACCTCTATATCCTCGCCGGACAGGAGCGCCGAAGCAAAGGCGATGACGGTGGGATCGTTGCTGCGCAGGACCTCAAGCATGGTCGGCATGTAGCCCTCGGGTCGCCGCTTGTCGAGACAACCGAAGGGATGCCAGCGCCATGAGCCTCGACGACGCCAGCACCAAACCCCATGAACGGATGCAGGCCGCGCTGGCCGTGGACCTCGAGGCGACGGGCGCGCTGATCCGCGAGCGCATGGCGTCCAAGCACGCGCCGCGCATTCCCGAGGTCACCGCGCATCTGGTCGAGGCCGGCGGCAAGCGCATCCGTCCGATGCTGACCCTCGCCGCGGCACGGCTCTGCGGTTACGAGGGCGAGGATCACCGCAAGCTCGCCGCGACGGTCGAATTCATCCATACCGCGACGCTGCTGCATGACGACGTGGTCGACGAAAGCAGCAAGCGGCGCGGCCGGCCCACGGCGAATCTTCTGTGGGACAACAAGTCCAGCGTTCTGGTGGGCGATTACCTGTTCGCCCGCGCCTTCCAGCTGATGGTCGAGACGCAGAACCTGCGCGTGCTCGACATCCTGTCACACGCCGCCGCCACCATCGCCGAGGGCGAGGTGCTGCAGCTGACGGCGGCCATGAACCTCGCCACGACAGAGGAGATCTACCTGCAGGTCATCCGGGGCAAGACCGCGGCGCTGTTCGAGGCGGCCTGCGAGGTGGGCGGCATCATCGCCGGGCAGCCGGACCCTGTGGTCAGCGCCCTTGCGCGCTATGGCGACGGGCTGGGCGTGGCGTTCCAGATGGCCGACGATCTGCTGGACTGGGGCGGCGCCTCGGGCGAGATCGGCAAGAACACCGGCGACGATTTCCGCGAGCGCAAACTGACGCTGCCAGTGATCCGCGCCGTGGCCAAGGCCGACGCGACCGAACGTGCCTTCTGGGTGCGCACCATCGAAAAGGGCGACCAACATGACGGCGACCTGGATCACGCGATGGAAATCCTGCGCCGCCACGGCACGCTCGAGGAGACCCGCGAGGAGGCATATCGCCATGCCGGCGCGGCGCGCGCGGCACTGGCTGAGGTGCCCGATCATGCGCTGACCGGTATGATGGCGGATCTTGCGGATTACGTGGTCGCGCGGCTGACCTGATCGCCCGTCAGGGCGCTTGCGTCAGGACCTCGGCCGCTTCGACCCACCAATCGCCTTGGGCGTCTTGCAGGTGCCGGGCAGCCGCCCGCGCGGCCTCTGCCTCGGTGAACATTCCGAAGCATGTTCCGCCGGACCCGCTCATGCGGGAAAACCGGCACCCATGGGTCGCGGCGAGCGCGGTCAGCACCTCGCCGACCTCGGGAACCAGCGCCATGGCGGCGGGCTCAAGGTCGTTCCGCGTGTCGGCGAGCCAGCGCAGCAGGCCTTCCGCATCGGACCAGCCAGGCTGGGGCAGCGGCGGGTTGTCGGTGGTGGCAAGCGCCCGGAACACCGGGCCGGTCCGAACCTCGACACCGGGATTGACCAGCACCAGCCAGAGCGGCGGGATCGGCGGCACGGGGTCCAGAACATCGCCGATGCCGCGCATCCGTGCCGGTGCGCTGGCGGCGCAGACCGGGATATCCGCGCCGATGGTCAGAAGCGTGTCCACGTTGGGCAGCGCGACGTTCCACAACTCGGACAGCCCGCGCAGCGCCGCCCCCGCGTCGGCGGAACCTCCGCCGATCCCGCCCGCATGGGGCAGATGCTTGTCCAGACGAATCGTCGCGCCGTGATCCGTGCCGAAGGCCTCCGCCGCGCGCCACACGAGATTGCGACGGTCGGTGGGAACGCCGGCAGCCCGCGGTCCCGACACGGACAAGGCCAGCTCCCGCGATGCGCGGATATCGATCCAATCGCCCACATCCGCGAAGACCACCAGCGAATCGAGCAGGTGATAGCCATCGCCCAGGCGCCCGGTGACATGCAGCGCGAGGTTCACTTTCGCGGGCGCGAAATACCTCACTGGATGTCTCCGACCCCGCCTTCCTGTTCGAGCACGGCGTCGAGGCCGATGTCGAGCTTGAGCCGGATCCGCTCCGCGTCTTCTTCCTCCGGGTCGAGGCTGAGCGCGCGATGCCACTGGAACCGCGCCTCGCGTTTGCGCCCGACCATCCAGTAGACGTCGCCGAGGTGGTCGTTGATGATCGGATCCGTCGGCAGAAGCTCGGCCGCGCGCTCCATCGGTTCGACGGCCTCCTCGAAGCGGCCGAGCCGGTAGTAGACCCAGGCCAAAGAGTCGACGATGTAACCGGAGTCGGGGCGCGCCGCGACGGCGCGTTCGATCATGTCGAGCGCTTCGTCGAAGTTCCTGCGCTGTTCCACCAGCGAATAGCCGAGGTAGTTCAGCACCTGAGGCTGGTCGGGGTTGAGCTCCAGCGCGCGGCGGAAATCGGCCTCGGCAGGGGGCCAGTTGTCGGTCTCGTGATAGCAGATGGCTCGCGTGTAATGCAGGAACCAGTAGCGCGACTGGCTGGTGTCCACGAGATCGATCGCGGCGGTGTAGCTGTCGATGGCCTCCTCGCAGCGCTCGGCCCTGCGGAACGTATCGCCAAGTGCGGCGTGGATCGGCGCAAGGTCGGGCTCCG
>Ga0209947_1000108_pt1 | contig 43293 bp, 40 predicted proteins | sample SalPonR2_B_D2_MG_FD_185706 | JGI IMG/M metagenome (GOLD analysis project Ga0209947, IMG submission 185706) | Salt pond soil microbial communities from South San Francisco under conditions of wetland restoration - Salt Pond MetaG R2_B_D2_MG... ...
GACCCCGTCCGCATCGACCGGGTCACCCGCGACGGGCCGGAGGAGATCGCCTTCGCGCCCGGTCTCTTCGATTTCGACACGCGCTATTTCGACGAGGTGCCCGATATCGCCCCCGGCGCGGGCTTCTCGGGGTTGCGGCTGCGTTATCCGCTGAATTCGCCCGACGGCATGGACGAGGTGCTGGTCCTGCAGGGCGCAAGTTATTTTCGCGCCATCGGGCAGGCCATGGTCTATGGCCTGTCCGCGCGCGCTGTCGCATTGGGCACCGGCGGCCCCACGCCCGAGGAATTCCCGCGTTTTACCCAACTGCGCGTGCATCCCGCGCAATCCGGCGCGGTGCGGATCGAGGCGGTGATCGACAGCCCCTCGCTGGCCGGGCATCTCGACATGACCCTGCGCCCGGGCCGCGATACCGTGACGGAGCTTGCCGTCACCCTCCTGCCGCGGCGCGCGATCGCGGATATCGGCGTGGCGCCTTTGACGTCAATGTATCTCAAGGGGCCGCTGCGGGCCTCGGTCAGCGATGATTTCCGGCCGAGGGTGCATGACAGCGATCTGCTCCTGATCGAGAACGGCGCGGGCGAGCGTCTGTGGCGGCCGATCTCGAACCCCGCGCGGGTCGAGACCTCGGCCTTTGTCGATGACGGCCCGGTCAGTTTCGGCCTCTTCCAGACGCCGCGCGATTTCGCGGATTTCGAGGACACCGAGGCGCGCTATCACGACCGTCCCTCCGCCATCGTGCGCCCGGAGGGCGACTGGGGGCGCGGCGCGGTGGTGCTGGTCGAGATCCCCGCCGGGGACGAGTTCATGGACAACATCGTCGCCTTCTGGCGGCCCGAGGCGCCATTGCAGCCGGGCAGCGAACACCGCTTCGCCTATTCCATCACCTGGACGCAGGGCACCCCGGACGCGGAAGCCCGCCGCACCATCGTCCAGAGCCGCAGCGGACGCGAGCACGACCGCCCCGGCACGCGGCGCTATGTCGTCGATCTCAGCGGTCCGCCGATTGGCCTCGCACCGGAGATCACCGGACCTTCCACGGTGCGGATCGACGGAGCCAGCATCTTCGCGCTTCCAGACGGCAGCGGCACGCGACTGACCTTCCTGCTCACCCCGGGCGAGGTCGACGCTGCGGACATCCGGGTGGTTCTCCGCAACGGCGACAGCACCGACGCGCCGGTCTGGCTCCATCGCTGGACGCGGGCGCGCGACGGCGGCGTCTGATCTAGCGGGTTGCCGAAACCTCGATCTCGGCCCTGAGCGGCCGATGGTCCGAGGCCATGCGGATGCCCTCCCCGTCCAGCACCTGCGCCTGCAGCACGCGCGCCCCGCCGGCCGCAAGGAACCGGTCCAGCGGCAGCAGCGGACGCCGCACCGGAAACGTGGCCGTGGCCGGTCCCGTGAACCTCTCGCCCAGCACGTCTCCCAGCACGCGCCGCGAGAACGCCGTACCGCCCCACGGGCGCCATTCGTTCAGGTCGCCGCACAGCACCGTCGGGCGCGCGTTCCTGCGGAAAAGGTGCTGCCCGAGCGTCCGCATCTGGGCGATGCGCAACATCTGCGAGAGCGAAAGATGCGTGCCCACGACCCGCAAGGGGCACCCGTCCTTGCGGATATCGAGGATGACCGCGCCGCGATGACAATGTCCGGGCAGATCGAGTAGCGCCATTTCCTCGACCTCGATCTCCGCGCCCGCAAGGAAGATCACGCCGAGAAAGCCGTGGCTTTCGTCGCCCCACCGCCCCGTCCGGTCCCCGTGGACATGGCGCAGGCCCGTGCGCGCCTCGATATCGGCCAGATCGAGGATGCCGCGATGGGGCGGCCGTTCTTCGTCCGCCTCCTGCAGCACCAGCAGGTTGGCCGGTTCGGCGACCACTTCGCGCAACAACACGTCCGCCGTGCGGGCGGGGTCGATCACGCCGTCCTCGCCGCGTCCGCGGTGGATGTTCCAGCTTGTGATCGACAGACGTGTCAGGGCTCTTCCAATCCTCATGCTCGGCGCGCGCAACCGTCAACCTGCGTCCCCACCCGGTCGCGTCAAGCGGCAAGCTGGCCTTCGACTCCGGCGAGAGGCGGCCTCGGCACCGGGCCGATGCCAAGGGCCCGGGGGCGCGATAATCGTTGCGTCGCAATCGAACGGGCGACATCATTGCTCGGATGCTCGTCAAACGGAACTTGTTCCGAAATGCAAGGTTATCTGCGCACCGCGATCCTGATGGCGGCCATGACCGCCCTCGTGGGCGTGTTCGGCCTGCTTCTCGGCGGCGAGACGGGTCTGATGATCGCGCTGCTCATCGCCGCCGGGATGAACGTGTTCGCCTACTGGAACTCCGACCGCATGGTTCTGCGCATGCATGGCGCGCAAGAGGTGGACGCACGCACGTCGCCTGATCTCCATCGCATGGTCTCCGACCTCGCCGGGCGTGCCGGGCTGCCGATGCCGCGCGTCTATCTCATGGACACCGATCAGCCCAACGCCTTCGCCACCGGCCGGAACCCGCAGAACGCCGCCGTCGCCGTCACGAGCGGCCTTTTGCGCCGTCTGAACGCCGAGGAGGTGGCCGCCGTCATCGCACATGAGCTGGCCCATATCAGCAACCGCGACACGCTGATCATGACGATCACCGCAACGCTGGCCGGAGCGATTTCGATCCTGACGAACTTCGCTTTCTTTTTCGGCGGGCGTGACCGGCAGGTCGGCATCATCGGGCTGATCGCGCTTGTCATTCTGGCGCCGCTTGCGGCGGGGCTCGTGCAGATGGCGATCAGCCGGGGCCGCGAATACGAGGCGGACCGGATCGGCGCGGAGATCTGTGGCCGGCCCGACTGGCTGGCCTCGGCGCTTGAGCGCATCCAGGGTTTTGCCTCGCGGATCGACAACCAGTCGGCCGAGCGCAATCCCGCGAGCGCGCATATGTTCATCATCAATCCCCTGCACGCCCATGCCCATGACCGGCTGTTCTCGACCCATCCCTCGACCGCCAACAGGGTCGCGGCCTTGAGGGCGATGACGCGGCAAGGATCGGGCTTCGCATGATCCGGGCCCACAGCCTTGCGGACAGGCCCCGGTATATTGACAAGGAATCCCTTTATCCGACTCATTCAGTCGGTTACCGTCGGCCTTGAACAATCGTCGGGGCCGATACATCGGTCCACAACCCGGGATCACGTGCGATGAGATTAGCGATACGGGAAACGAGGTGGCAAGCCGGTCCGCCACCGTGCCGCTGCGAGCTCATCCAGAGCGCCTTTGAGACGGGATGCTGCGCGGAGTTCCAGGGCGAGGCCCTGCTCGACCGGCTGGCGGTCTCCGTTCGTGACCCGAGCGCGGCGAGCCGGAGCCTGCAAACCGAGACGGCAGAAGCACCATCCTGAACACCACGCCCCCCCTTCGGCATACCCTGCACGGCGATGACGAGATGCTAGAGCACGGCAACGCCGCCGGGGCGCGTCAATCCTGCTGGAAGTAGGGCCGGTCCGGGTTGTAGTAGGTGGAGAGATAGTCGAGCACCTGCTCGCGCTCTTCTTCCATCAGTTCGGCCATTCCCATTTCCTCGACCATCCACACGAGGATCTCGTCCCAGCCTTCGCGCGTCTGGCCCTGTTGAGCGATGATCATTTCGGAATGGCAGGTCGTGCAGAGATCATAGGTGATCTGGGCGCCGGGCGCGGGATGGAACGTCCCGATTTCATAAATCACCTCGCTCCGCCCCTGATCGTCGGTGACCGTCGTCTGCGCGCCTGCCGTGCCGATGACGAAGGCTGCGGCAAGAACGCCTGCAAGGCCGAGACCGCTGTAAGTCGTGTTCATTCTTCCGTCTTTCCTGAGCGTGAAAAGGGCGCGGACCATGCCGGTTCCGCGCCCCAAGTGTTCCGGTTATCGGCTCAGCCGGCCATCACGCCAACGCGGTGGTAGGTGTTGTTGAGATAGCCCCGCGGGTTCCACGAGATCGCATGGGGCTGAGAGACGCCTTCGCTATCGGTCGCCCGCGCCCAGATCTCGTAATTCCGGCCTGCGGAAAGTCCACGTTCGTGCGCCAGTTCTGCCACGCGCCACGATTGACCGGGTCGTCCAGTTCGGCCTCGGCCCATGTCGCGCCGAAGTCGATGGAGACCTCCAGCTTTTCGACCGTCCGGTCGCCGACCCAGGCATGGCCGCGCACTTCGGTCGTCAGAGCCGTCTCTTCCCCGTTGGCCGGGAAGGTGACGATGGATTTGACCGGCATAGCCTCCATGATGACCATGTCCTCGTTCGGCACATCGGTGCCCGGCGCCACCGGATAGGCCGGCACGCGGTAGGACTGTCCGCCCATCTTCTCGCCGTCATGGACCTGATCGCGGACCCAGATCCGCGTCAGCCATTTCTGCGAGCACGAGCCCGGCCAGCCCGGAACGACCAGACGCATAGGCGCGCCGTTCATCGGGTGGATCGGACCGCCGTTCATCTCGAAGGCGATCAGAACGTCGTCGTCGAGCGCCTTTTCGATCGGCAGACCGCGCGAAAGCGGAAACTTCTCGGGGTCGCCCGACAGATGAACATCCGCACCCTCATGGCCGGTGTAGACAGCGGCGGCCTGAACGCCGGCCGCTTCCAGCACGTCCTTGAGGCGCACGCCCGTCCATTCCGAACATGCCACCGCGCCCACCGTCCACTGGTTGCCGCGTGCCGGTGGATCGAAGGCCGAGCGCCCGTTGCCACCGCATTCGATGTGCAGCGCCCGAGTGACGACCTCGAAATTCTCGCGCAGGTCGGCGATGGTCATGGTCATCGGGTTGTCGACGAACCCGTCGACCGTCAGCGTCCGGGATGCCGCATCCATCTCGAACGGCAACTGGCCGTTGTTGCGGATGAAATGCCGCTCGGTGGGCGTGATCGGGTCATCCAGCAGATGGGCGGGCGTCTCGGCGTTCACCGGACGGTCGCCCAACAGGGTCAGCCCGTCCTTGCCCGCGAGCGGATCATCCTGCGCGAAGGCCGCGGGGACGAGGCCGGCGGGCATGTTCTTTTCGAAAGGTATCGTGAAGCCGGCCACGGCACCCATGGCGGCAAGGCTGGCCCCGCGCATGAAGCGGCGTCGGTCGGCGCGTTCCACGCGGTCCGGGTCGTCGCCCGGTCCGATGCGCTCAGCATTTTCGAAATGTTCCGGCTTGGTCTTCTGACACTCCTCCCAAAGGTCATGATTTCCAAAAAACGACACCCCCGCAGATGCATCATGCAATCACCATCGCCGGCTCCAACCGCTCCATTTGGCAAAGACTATCAATCCCTTTCGAAAAGCCATCGACGTCCCCGGCGTCCGGCCCGGCACATCGACCCGGAGACTTGAATGCCAGGGGATCGTTGCCGGCCCCGGACCGGCCTATGCGGCCGATGGCACGCGCCCGGCGGGGCTCAGCTTCAGCCGCCCCGGCTTCCAGTCCCGAACGGTGTTGGACAGCACCACCTCGCGCAGGCCTGCCATGCGCGCGCGCCGTTCCTCGCCGGGCATGCGAAGCGCCGAAAGGATCGCACTGTCCATGGACCTATTTGAAAACGGGTTGGTCAGAACCGCGCTGCCGAGCTCCACCGCGGCGCCGGCGAATTCGGACAAGACGAGAACGCCGTCGCCATCCACGCGGGAGGCAATGAATTCCTTGCAGACAAGGTTCATGCCATCGGCCAGCGGCGTGATCCAGGCGACATCGGCGGCGCGGTAGTAGGACACGAGTTCCACGAAAGGGATCGCGCGCGAGATCAGGGTGATCGGCTGCCAGTCGAGCGTGCCGAAGCGGCCGTTGATGCGGCCGGCCGTCTGTTCGATCTCGTTCTGGATATTCTCGTAGGCGGTCATGTTGCGGTTGGCGGCAACCGAGACATGCATCAGTCGCACCTTGCCGAGAAGCTCCGGGTTGGCCTCGAGCAGCCGCTCGAAGCTGGCAAGTTGCTCGATCCCGCCCTTGGTGTAGTCGGTGCGGCCGACCGACAGGATCAGCTGCGTGTCGCCCAGTTCCTCGCGGATGGCGGCGGTTCGTTCAGCCGCCTCGTCGGAATGCGCGTTTTCCTCGATGTAGTCCACATCGACGCCCACGGGGGTCACGCTGACCGACAAGGTCCTGCCGGCATGGGTCAATTCCACCGGCATCAGCCGCTCGACCAATGCAGTGCCTTCGGAGATCCATTTCTCCGGCACGGTTTCCCGCTTGACCGACGCCACGTCGAAGAGGCTGCGCGCGACGGACACGAAGTTGTTCGCATAACGCGGCGTGTGGAACCCGACATCGTCGCAGGCCAGAAGGCTTTCGATGATCTCCTTGCGCCAGGGCAGCACGTTGAAGGCGTCCGCCGACGGGAACGGCGTGTGGTGGAAGAACGCGATGCGCACGTCTGGCCTAAGCTTGCGCAGGTAGCCCGGCACCAGCCAGAGGTTGTAGTCATGCACCCAGACCAGCGCGCCCTCGGCGGCCTCGGCGGCGGCGGCCTCGGCGAAGGCCCAGTTCACCTCGCGGAAATTGGGCCAGTCCACGGGGTCGTAATTGTAGCGTTCCTTGAAGGAATGCAGGATCGGCCAGAACGCCTCTTTCGAGGTGACGTGATAGAATTCCCTGACCTGATGCGCAGACAACGGAAGGCGCGAGACCGAATACTTGCCGTAGGCGTCGTCGATCTCGATGACTTGCTCGAATTCGGGGTTGGAGGGATCCTCGGCCAGTTTCCACGCGACCCATGCGCCGTGATCCACCGCGCCGAAAAAGCTTTTCAGCGTCGGAACGATGCCGTTGGGGCTGGCGTTTTCCTTCAGGACGATGCGGCCGTCCTCCTCCACCTCTTCATAGGGCTGGCGGTGGTAGACGATGACGAGATCTGACGACATGGACTATCTCCTTTTTCGGGGTCTCAGGCGGCGGGACGGCGCAGGGCGTCGAAGGCGAGAATGGCCTCGGCGATGCCGGCCGCTCCCTCGCCAGAGGCGAAATGCACGTGGTCCTGGCCCTCCAGCGCCGAAACCAGATCCGGCTCGGAATTGCCGACCGCCACGGCCGGAAGCCCCAGCGACAGCATCGACAGGTCATTGAGCGTGTCGCCCGCCACAAGGCAACGCTCGTTGGCCACGCCCAGATGCGTCAGAAGCCGCAGGAGCGACGGCCCCTTGCTGACGCCCTTGGGCAGGACGTCGAAAAACCGGTTGTCGGAAACCAGCGCATCGAGACCCATCGCGGCGACGGTATCGAGTGCTGCGGCATCGAACAGCTCCGCGTCCATGTCGTAGCTGACGCGATAGCGGAACCCGGTCGACTGCAGGCGCAGCCCCGTGGCGTGGTGCAGCGCCGCCTGAACGCGCGATCCGGCGTCGCCCCATGCGGCGGCGATCTCGGCCTCGAGGTCCTCGATGGGGCTGAGCAGGTGGTCGTGGTCGACCGAGGCAATGGTGGTGCCGACATCGCCCACCACGTAATCGGGGCGCGGCACGCCCCCCTTGCGCGTCAGGTTGCGGATGAAGCCCGGATCGCGACCCGTCACGAAGATCAGCCCGACATCGGCGCGGTTGCCCTCGATCCACTCATAGAGGCGCGCGCGCGACGCCTCGGATCCGCCGAGGAACGTGCCGTCCAGATCGGTGGCGAGAACGAGCGCCTTTTTCGAGAGATCTCCTGTGGTGTCGGATGCTACGATCTGGGTCATGTGAACCTTTCTGCAAGTTGCTGGATGGCCATGTCCGTGGCCGGGTGATCAAAGGAGAGGTCGAGCGCGCGCGGCTCGCCCTCGATGGGACGCGACCAGAGCGCGGCGAAGGTATCGCCAAGCTCGGCGCCATTGTGCAGGATCGCGCGCACAGCCTCGCTGATGGGCATGGAAACGCCCACGCGGCGCGCAAGGTCGGTGACGGACCGCGCGTTCATCTCGCCCTCCACGACGACGGGCTGGCCGTCGAAACAGGCCTCGCGCGGGGTGCCCTGCCCGAGTTGCAGGCCCAGCGACATGTTGCGCGAGGTGGGGCTGGAGCAGGTGAGCGTCAGATCGCCCATTCCCGAAAGGCCCGTCACCGTCTCGCGGCGCCCGCCCAGCGCCTCGGCCAGCGCCTTCATCTCGTCGACGCCGCGGGTGATCAGCGCCGCGCGGGTGTTTTCGGCAAAGCCCGCGCCCGTCATCATTCCGCAGGCGATGGCGATGACGTTCTTGACCGCGCCGCCGACCTCCACCCCGACCAGATCGTCGGACACGTACGCGCGGAAGCTTTCGGTCGAAAGCGACATCGCCACGCGGACCGCCGGGCTTTCGTCAGGCGTGAGCCGGTCACGATGCGAAAACGGGAAGGCGACGGTCGCGGCGGTCGGATGGCCCAGCGCGGTCTCGGCCGCAAAGGTCGGGCCCGAAATGCAGCCCACGGGATTGCCGCCCAGTTCCTCCTCGGCGACCTGCGTCATCAGAAGCCCGGTCTCCGCTTCGATGCCCTTGGCGCAGACCGCGACGGGTACGTCCTTCGGCAGGTACTCGGCCATCTGCCGGGCCACCGAGCGCACCGAGCGCGAGGGCACGACAATGGCGGCGGCCTCTGCCCCGTCGAGCGCCGCGCGCATCTCGTGGACGGCATGCAAGGTATCGGGCAGCGCGACCCCGGGCAGGTAGCGGGAATTCTCAGCCCTCGCGTTGATGGCATCGCAGACCTGCATGTCGCGGCCCCAGATGCGCGTGGTCACGCCGGCCTTGGCGAATGTCGCGGCCACCGCCGTGCCCCAGGCTCCCGCGCCCAGAACGGCCACGCGGTGGAAGCGCTTCGGATGGTTTGGGCGCGGAATCGCCGCGACGACATGATGCTGCATCTCGTTTGCCACCTGGTCGGAAAGTGAAGGGACGGGGCCCGGAGGCAGCCCGCATCGGTACGCCGTCGTTTGCGGCGGGAATGTCGTTTAAAGACCATTCATGTCGTAAAACGTGCATTTCTGAGCGGAAAGGTCAATGCTGCATCCGCGAAAATTGTCGGATTTTGGGAGAAACCCGGGATTGAAGGCTGTTTTTCGCCCACGAGATAATCGATAGGCGAGCATCCCTGCCCCAAAATATAGCTATCCATTGAGCAAATGCGACACATACAGGTCGTTTTTTGACAATTCGTTCAGAGTGCTTAGATATTGCCGCAGCACAGCATGGCCAAAATCGAGGGAGCACTCACCGATGACATCGCATGTTCGCACCGCAATTTTCCCCGTCGCAGGGCTTGGAACGCGGTTCCTGCCGGCCACCAAGGCCACGCCGAAGGAATTGCTGCCGGTTCTCGACACGCCCCTGATCCAATACGCGATCGACGAGGCACGGGACGCGGGCGTGGAGCGCATGATCTTCGTCAGCCACCCCTCCAAGCAGGCCATCGAGCGTCACGTCATGGACGATGCGCGGCTGCGTGCAACGCTGACCGCACGCGGCAAGGAGGACCTCGCCGAGGAACTGGCCGAAAGCGCGCTTTGCCCCGTTCAGGATGATGTGGTGTTCGTCATGCAGGACGAACCGCTGGGGTTGGGCCATGCCGTGCTCTGCGCGCGCGGCCACGCCTTGCCCGGCCCCGTGGCCGTCCTGCTGCCCGATGACCTGATCCTCGGTCCTCCCGGCGCGCTTTCCGAAATGATCGCGGCCTACGATCCGGACAGCGCCGGTCACATGGTCGCCACGATGGAAGTCGCGGCGGAGGACACCCGGAAATACGGCATCCTGTCGGTAACGGGCCGCAACGGACAGCGCCTGACCTCCGACGGGATGGTCGAGAAGCCGGCCCCCGAGGACGCGCCCTCACGCGACGCGGTGGTCGGGCGTTACGTGCTCGACCACTCGATTTTCGAGGCCCTCGCCACGCAAACGCCAGGTGCCGGCGGTGAGATTCAGCTGACCGACGCGATTGCGCGCGGCGTGTCGCGCGTCGGCCTCGTGGGCTTTCGCTATTCGGGCAAGCGTTTCGACTGCGGCTCGAAGGTTGGCATGCTCGCCGCAACGCTGGAACTGGCCGAGCGCGACCCGGACTGCGCCGCACTGCTGCGCGAAATGGGCCTCGCGACCGATACTCCCCGAGCGGCCTAGCCCAAGACGGGCCGACCCGCTCAATGCACGAACAGGAGCGAGATCACGCCCACCAGGACGAGGCTCAGCGCCCAGACCAGATCGAGGTTGAACCAGCTTTTCGACAGGAAACGCAGGCCCAGCCAGCGATAGACGCCGAAGGCGATGACCCCGCCCGACAGCGTCATGGCCAGCGTATGCGACACCGCGACCGCCACGGCGATCCCGGCATTGCCCGCCATCAGCTCCGAGGCCGCCGCGTGGCCGGTATCGGTTTCGATGGTCCGGCAGATGCCGAGGTAGATCGGCACCAGCATCAGCCCGGCGCCATGTGCCATCGCCGCGAGGAATGACCACAGCGCCAGCCGCGAGGGCGGAACCCGCGCAAGGAACCGCGGGTGCCGGCGGTTGATCAGCAGGTAGACCCCCAGCGCGATGACGAGGCAGGCCGCGCCGATCTGGATTTCGCGCTGCCATTCGGCAAGGAAAAGCAGCGCCGTGAACGGAAACAGGATCGCCGCCATCGCCACGAGATGCCCACCCGCAAGCGCGAGGAGCGCCTTGAACAGGCTCCCCCGGTCGCGATCCATCAGGGCCGCCGACACCGCCAGCGGCCAGCCCATGCCGGGATTGACCCCGTGATAGATGCCTGAGGCGACAACGGCCCACCACAGGGCCGTTGCCGTATCGACGCCCTCCACCCGTCAGACGGAGGGGTAGCAGAAACTGTCCGTGGAACAGTCACCGCCTTCGAGGCGGATCTGGTGGCTCCGGTAGCCCTTGGGGAACTCGATATAGAAGTCCGGGTCGAGCTCCAGACCGCCATTCGCGCCCACATTGGCCATGACCATCTGGCCGCCCTCGTCTTCGGGATAGAACTGATCGTCCCATGTCGAATAGAGCGAGTTGGTCCAGTAGACGCGCTTGCCGTCGCGGCTGATCTCGACCATCTGCGGGCCGTAGGCAAAGGGCTTGCCGTTGGGGTGCGGCGTGCCGCGTGCGATACCGCCGATCTCGACCTTGCCGGCGAGCTTGGGGTTCATCGGATCGGAGACATCGTATTGATGCATCTCGCCCAGGCCCCAGCAGGCGACATAGAGATACTTGTCGTCGAGGCTGAGGTCGATATCGGTGACCAGCGGCGGCACCGCCTCGAACCCCTGCAAGAGCGGTGGCAGGTTCTCGGCCTTCTCGGGGCGCGGATCGATGGTGAGGGTCTTTTTCGCCTCGAAGGTGCCGTCATCCTTCTGCCACCAGGTGAAGATCGCGCCCTGCAGGTTGGTGGTATCCACCACGACCCCGCAAAAGCCGTAATCCTTGGACGGGTCATGCGCAGGCCGGATTTCCAGCGCCATCTGGTGATTTTCGCCCAGGTCGATGGTCTGCACGTTCTTGCGCTCGCGCAGGTTCCAGAAATGGATCGAATGGCCGTACTTGTTCGACAGAAGGTCCTCGGCGACGATGCCGTTCTCGAATTGCGGCGGCAGGCCCCATTCGGAGCTGACCATGTAGTCGCGCGGCAGGTTCCACCAGAAATCGTAATGCTTGTCCTGCGCGCCGCGGTCCATCTCGTAGCGGCCGAGGATGTCGAAGGTCTCGCAATCCATGATGAAGATGCCGGGCGGCCCGTCGGTTCCGTCCGCGCCGCCGCCGCCCAGCGTCGAGACATAGATGCCCTCGGGGCCGCAATGGATGGTGTGTGGGCGCGAATAGCCCGTCTTGGCGAAGACCTCCTCGGGCTCGATGATCTTGTGGATCTTGGCCTTCAGGGGTTCCTTCACGTCGATCACGTAGATGCGCGAGGACCGGATGCCCGGGATGATCAGGTAGCGCCGTTCGAGAAAGGCGTGCCCGGTCAGCGGCGACAGGGCCGAGGAACAGGCGTTCCATCCGAAGTGATGAAACTCGTCGCCCTTGTTGGGCATGATGAGTTGATGAACGATCTGGCCATACGTGTCGGACGCAGGGTTCACGTCGACGACGGCAAGGCCGTCGGGCAGCGACCCGTCCGGACTGAGCATCAGCGTGAAGGCGAGCGTTTCCGCCGGGGCCTCCATGGCGAGCTTCGGGGTTGCGTGGAACGTCGGGTCGGGTCTCAGGTTCATGGTCGGCTCCTCCCAGGCCAGGGCGATCATGTGGTGGTTCGGTCGTTTGTTTTTCGCCCTCGAGAGAGCGTGGCACGAAAATCCGAGTCGGGGATACAATCATCTTGCAGACCGCCGATCCGCCAGTGGCGGCGAGCAGTGCCGCCAAGGCCAACCGATCGCGGACGACCGGGCCCGGTTGGCCAGCCGAGGCGCTTGGCACGCCGGGTTCCGGCCCATCGGTCGGGGACATGAAAGATCTGGCGGATGCGTCCTGGCCACCGTGGGCCGAGACGCCGAGGCGACAGATCGACCATCTGCCAGCGGGACGAGGTCGCCAGCACCCGGCGGGAACCTAGACGGCGAGGCGGTTTGCCGGCTGCTCCCAGCGCGCGGTCTCGCCCGAGCCTTGGGAAATCACGAACCGACCGACAACAGAGCGGAGCTCGACAGACTTGGCGCGCAGGGCCTTGCTCGTTTCCGTCGCCTCGTCGGCCATGGCCGCGTTCTGGCGCGCGGTCGCATCGATCTCGTGCATGGTCTGGCCGATCTGGGACAGGGTCGCCGCCTGAACGCGCGAGGCCTCGTCTATTTCGGCGATGTTGCCTTTGACCGCCTTGACCATGGACGTGATATCGCGCAGCGCAAGGCCGGTTTTTTCCACGTCTTCCACCCCGGATCTGACATTCGCCTCGCTGGCCGCGACCAGTTCCTTCACCTGCCGCGCCGCGTCCGAAACCTGGTCGGCAAGCGCGCGTACCTCCTGGGCCACGACCGCGAAGCCGCGGCCGGCGTCTCCGGCGCGGGCTGCCTCGACGCCCGCGTTGAGCGACAGGAGGCTGGTCTGAAAGGCGATGTCGTCGATCATGCTGCTGATCCCGGTGATTTCCCGGGACGTGCTGCGGATCAGGTCCATCGATCCGGTGGTGCTGTCCACGACTTCGCTGCCCGCCTCCGCCTTGCGGGCGGCGTCCGATGCGGTCTCGGTCGAGGCCGCCGAGTTCTTCGCGGCCTCCTCGAGCAGGGCCGACAGGTGCTTCAACCGCTCCGCCGTTTCGGCGACCATGGAGGTCTGATGCTCGGTGCGGGCGGAAAGCTCATCGACGGCCGTGCCCAGCGTATCGGAGCGCCGCGCGATCTCGAGCGCGGTCTCCACGACATCGGCGACCACGGCGCGCAGGTTGGCGCAGGTCTTGTTGAAATTGGCGACAAGACCCCGGTAGGCCTCCCCGTAGTCGCTGGTGATCTCGTGGGTCAGGTCGCCCGAGGACAACCGCTGAAGCGCCTCCATCAGTTCGCCGATGATGCCCTCCCTGGCGCACTGTTCGGCCTCGCGTTCCCGTTCGGCGACCTCGCGCGCATCCCTCAGCATGTAGGTCAGCGCCTCCATCGCGTCCCAGATCACGCGGATCTCGTCGAGACCGCGATGACTCTGGCGAAATTCCCGGTCCAGATTGCCCGCGGCCATGTCCTGCAATGTCGCAGTCGCGGCCTCCAGCGGGCCGACCAGCTTTCTTTGCAGCGCGATCAGGGACGCCAGCGTCAGGGCGGCGATCGCGACCATGATCGCGGCGCTGAAGGCGCGGGCGCGCCGGGACTCGCGCAACTGCTCGGCCCAGTAGCCCTGGATGTGGTCGCCGGCGACGGGCGCTATCCCCGCGACGGCATCGAGCGCGGCATTGGACAGCGCGAAGAACTCCTCGAACCCATAGGGGATGTCCGCCCTCGCACCGCTGCGCATGGCGTTCATCGCCGCGTCCATCCGCTCCAGCGCAGGCAGATACGTGGACGTGAAGGGCCGCTCGACATTCTCGATCGCCGCCGTCAGCCCCGCCGGAAGCTCCACCGCGTCTGCGGCGACACGCAGCTGGTGCCAGGCAGCCTCGGCGCGGGCGGTGTCGATGCGCGCCTCGCCCACATAGGCGATGGGGACGGGCCGTTCGGTCAGCGTGGCGATTGCGTAGAAGGTCCGCGCACGCCCGCCGTATTCGCGGACCTCCCACGCAAGCGACTGTATCCGGCTGAGCATCATCTCGCGGGTCGAGGATTCACCCCGCGGCAGGACCAGGAGTGCGGAGGCGGCAAAAAGATCCTCGATCAGGGATTTCAACTCATAGGGGAGTGCGCTGGACCTGACGGGGTTGCGGGCGTCGCCGGTCCGGGCGAGCAAATCGTCCGCCTCCCGGCGCAGGGCCGCGATGCCCGCCCGGGCGCTGCGCACCTGATCGGCGAAGAGCGTGCGGCTTTCAAAGGACGGCTTGTCCTCGAGGCTGTCCATGGCCCGAAGAAGCAATCCGTCAGACTGCGCGCGCTGCTGTTCGATCAATTCGAGGAAAGCCGGGGGGATCGCGGTGTCGAGCGACAGCGCGACCTGGGTCACGCTACGCTCGAAGGACAGCGCGACGATGCCCTCGTACCAGTCGGAGCGCGCATTCGCCAACGCCGCCAGCTGCACGTCCTGCACCACCTTGTGATGCGCCCGCCACAGCCGTTCGGCCGCGAGGTATAGCGAGAACACCCCCAGGATCAGGAGGACAAACATGACAGCGCGCGCAATCCGCATCCCTGGCTCCAACAACTGCTCGGGATGCTGCTAAAGCGAAAACCCTAACGAACCGATACCAGAGGGCCGTGGCTCAGGCCGCCAGCCAACCGCTCAAGGCCTCGGTCACCGCGCCGGGTCGTTCGAGGGTCGGCATGTGCCCGGCCTCCTCCACGATCACCAGCCGAGAGCCGGCGATCAGATCGTGCATCCGTTCGTGCCGCTCCACCGGGCAGAGCGCGTCCTGCCGACCGCAGAGGATCAGCGTTGGCACTTTCACCCCGCGCAGGGATTCCTGCTGGTCGGGCCGGTCGCGCAGCGCGATCGACTGGCGCTCGAAAACCTCCGACCCGAGCGACAGCGCCATCGCCATGCACAGATCGAGGATCTCGTCATGGCGCGGGCCTTCGGTCAGGTAGTTGGGCTTCAGCTCTTCACGCATGACCCGCTCCAGCCCGCCGGAGCGCACCGCCTCGATCTGGGGACCGCGCCGCGCCTGGACCTCCGGCAGCTCGGCACGCGGGTTGGTGTCAAGAAGCGCAAGCCGCGTGACACGCTCCGGGGCCTGCCGGATCACCTCCATCGCGACGATCCCGCCCATCGAGAGCCCCGCGAGCGCGAAACGCCGAGGCGCGGCCTCAAGCACCTGTCGGGCAAGCGTGCCCATGTCCGCCGCGCCCGTGATGTCGCCATGGACCACGTCCCGCTCGGCGGCGATGGCCTTGGCCTGGGGTCCGAAAAGCCGCCCATCGCACATCATCCCCGGCAAAAGGAGAAGCGGCTCCGTCATGCCACGCGGGCCGCGCCTTCGCTGAGCGCCGCGAGCTTGGCATAGGCGATCTCGGGATCGACCGCGCCGAAGCCCGCGAAGGTGCCGAAGCCGCAGTCGCTGCCCGCGATCACGCGCTCGGCGCCGACAATGTCGACGAAGCGCTCGATCCGCTGGGCCACAAGGTCCGGGTGTTCGACGAAATTGGTCGTGGTGTCGACGACGCCGGGGACCAGCACCTTGTCCTCGGGGATGTCGGCCTTGCGGTCACGGAACACGGCCCATTCGTGGCCATGGCGGGGGTTTGAGGTCTCGAACAGGACATAGCGCGCCTTGGCGGACATCAGCGTGTCGAACATCCTGGACATGGGGATGTCGCAGACATGCGGCCCCTCGTAATTGCCCCAGCAGATGTGGATGCGCACGCGGTCCTCGGGGATATCGGACAGCGCGTGGTTCAGCGCCTCGACATGCGAATTTGCCACCTTCACGAACTCCTGGTCCGAGAGATCGGTGAACAGCATGTGGCGGCTGAGCGCGAGGTCGGGGCAGTCGAGCTGCAGGTCCAGCCCGGCGGCAACGATGGTGTCGTATTCCTCCTTCATGGCGTCGGCGAGTGCGGCGAGATAGGCCTCTCGCGTGGGGTAGTGGTCGTTCTGCAGGAACAGGCTGATCACCCCCGGGCTGGCGGCATTCATGAAGCCGCGCTCGATGCCATTCGCCTCCATCGCGGCTTTCAGATTTGCGATATCCTTCCCCAGCTCGCCCTGGCCTTTGGATTTCACCTCTCCAACGCACATGGGCCGCGCGTATTTCGGCGTCCCCCCCTCGTTCGCCAGTCTTTCCAGGAAACCGGGAAAGCGCTTCAGGTCCGCGGGCGCGTTGCGGGGGCTGTCACCGTCGAAGCCCGTATAGCGGTCCTTCACATAGGTGGCGTAGGAGATTTTCGACGTTTCTCCATCGGAAACAATATCCACACTAGCGGCCTTCTGTTTCGCAACCGTCTGCAGCACGGCCTCGGTCATCGCGGCGTCGAAATCGGCCTCGTCGTACGGTTCGCCGCGCTCCCGGGCGAAAATGAAATCGACGACCTTCTGCGTGCGCGGCAGGCTGCCGACATGGGTGGTGAGAATGCTCATGTTCGTCCCTCTTCCATGGTGGCGGGCACCTCCGCCGCTGGCAACCTGCGGCGGAGAAAGCCCATCCAGTTGTCCTGACAGATGCCCTGGATCAGCGTATCGCCAAAGCCGGCCTCGCGCATCGCCTCGACCAGCGTCTGCAGCTCGGCGGCGGAGCCCAGCCCCTCGGGCATCGGCGCGCCATCGAAATCCGAACCGAGGCCCACGTGGCCCTCTCCGGCCATCTCGACCATGTGGGCGAGGTGGCGCACGGCGAAATCGATCCCGCCCTCGGGCGCACGCTTGCCATCGGGGCGCAGGAACATGGTGCCGAAGTTCAGGCCGACCATGCCGCCGGTCTCACCCACCGCCTTGAGCTGAGCATCGGTCAGGTTGCGCGCCGTGAGCGATATGGCACAGGCGTTGGAATGGGTCGCGACGAGCGGCAGGCCTTCCTTGGCGACATCCCAGAACCCCTGCATCGTGATGTGGCTGCAATCCACGACCATGCCGCGCGCGTGGGCCTCCCGCACCAGCGCGCGGCCCGCGTCGGTCAGGCCCGGCCCGGTGTCCCCGTCCGAGCCGGTCCGGAACGGCACGCCACGGGCGAACACGTTGGGCCGCGACCAGACCGGGCCGAGGGAGCGCAGCCCGGCATCGTACAGCTTTCCCAGTCCCTCCAGATCGGCATCGATGCATTCCGCGCCTTCCAGATGGAGCACGACGGTCAACGGCCCTGCCGGATCGGGCGTCAGGTCCTCGCGTGTCCGGGCCAGCCGGATCAGCCCCGCCGCCTCCAGCGCCGAGGCGATGTCGACCTGGCGCGACACGGGCACCGCCGCGGCGTGGCGCGGCAGCGGGTCGGGCACGGGAATGTCATAGGGCGGCGCGTCGAAAACGGTGAAATCGAGCGGCTGGTTCGGTGTCGGCGAGAACAACGCGAAAAACCCGCCGACCATCCCGCCCGTGCGCGCCTTGGGCAGGTCCACATGACCAGGCCCCCCGTCACGGAACAGCGCGACGGGGTCGTCCTTGGCCATCGATAGCCGCAGGAGCGCGTCGTTATGGCCGTCGAACACCGGGATCATGCGGCGGGCCGCCAGGTCTGTCCCGCAGGATCGTCTGTGCCGACCACGTGGTAGAGCGCGGCCTCCCCGGTCATCGACGGCACAACGCCATGGCTCAACCCCTCGGGCACGCTCATCGTGTCGCCCGGGGCGAGCACGCTCTCGCCGCCCGCCCATGTCACGCGCCAGTGGCCCTTGACCGGCATCAGGACGCTGGGCCGGTCATGGGAATACGGCAGGTCCTTCGCGCTGGCGCGGGTGACGAAATCGACCTCGAAGCCGGGCTTGTCGCGGAGCACCCCGGTCGCGCCGATTACCTGAACGGGCCGCTTGTCGGCTTGCGCGACAAGGTCCCAGTAGCGCGCAACATGGTTCGGCAGCACCTCCCCCGCAGCAGGTTCGGGGAAGGCCCGGAGTTCTTCCTCGGTCAAGACCGGCATCGGCCCCACGCCATCGGGCAGCGCCGCGCCCTTCTTGGTGTCGTAGAGCTTGCCCTCCTCCGACAGGACAAGCCCGTGCGCCTGCGCCTCCTCGATCACCTGCGGGGCCCAGATCACGCCGCCGCCCGCGTCGTCACCGCCGAGGATCGCCATGATCATCCCGTAATCGCTGCCGATATTCTCGAAGCCCCGGAAGATGCCGGTGGGGATGTTGAAGATGTCCCCCTCCTCCAGCACCACGGACCCCGCATTGCCCCAGCGGCCCCAGAAGAAGCGCCAACGCCCGGACAGCACGAAGAACACTTCGGCCGTGCGATGCGAATGGAGCGAGTTGCGGCAGAACGGGGGTTGCCCGGCCGCGCCGATATTGAAGCCGTGGGGCAGCGTGATGTGCACGTGCTGATCGGCGGCCTCGCTGACGCCGCCGCCGATGATGGTGAAGTTCTCCTTCCGGTCCGAGCCCGGCGTGTGGGCGTCGATGAAGGCCGTGCGGCAGGGTTTGAGATCGCCGTAACGGACGATGCGCGCTTCCATCTCTTGCGGTGTCATGGGTCTTCCTTGCATGTCATCTTCGGTTTTGACCGGGGGCGGCCTTCCGCGCCGGGGGGGGACGCTGGTCCGCCTCAGCCGTCGGCCCCCTGCAGCAGGATCTGTCTCCAGATCGCGGTTTCGTCGTAGAGCGTGTATTCGCGGCGCAGGCCCCATGGCCCGAACTCGGCATGGGTGATCCCCAGCACGTAGACCATCGCGCCGGTGGGCGCGCCGAAGGCCCCCCAACCGGTATGCCGGCCCCAGAGGCTCCAGCGCACGGCGGCGCGGGGCGGCATCATCGGGTCGTCGCGGCCGATGATGTGGTCAAGCCGGAACTCCGCCTTCGGGAAGGCCGCGCGCAGGCCCATCCAGAACCGGTCGGCGGCAGCGTGGCCATGAGCGGTGATGCCACCGGGATAGCCGAGATGGCAGGCGCGGTCGTATTCCGCCGGGATCGTCGACATATCCGCGCCCATGATCCGTTCGAGGATCTCCGACAGGCGCTCACCCCAGGGGCTGTCATTGCCGGTGCCGGTATAGGGGCCGGGGCGGTCGGTCTCTGGCGTCATCGGCCTGACACAGGCCTGCGGCCCGCCCTCCCGCGCGATCAGGTCGGCGGCGAAGTCCCTCGGCTCCCAGCCCAGTTGCCGGGCAATGGCGCCCTGATCGCGGATCAGCCATTCGTCGTCGATCACGTTGTCCCTGGCGTGACAGTCGGCGTGGATGCGGTAGGTCAGCTTTTTGCCCGTGGCCTTGCCATAGACGCCGTCGCCCGAATGGGTGGCCATCGACAGGATCCGGTGCGAACTCAGCATTCCCGTCTCGGGCGTGCCGGACCAGATCACGTCCTCGCCCAGAAGCACCCGGTCGGGAAACTCGTGCAGCGTGGCCATCGTGGCGCCGATCACGTCCTCGTTGCCGGTCACCACCGATCCGGGCGAGCGCACGACGATGTCCTTGGAGTAGTAATCGTGCAGCGTGTGAATGCCGCGCTCTTCCCAGATCTCGCGCGTGATCCCGATGATGTAATCGGGGAAGTCGCGGAATTTCGGATCGAAACCCTTCATGTCCTGTCCCATCCTTGAGGTATCCGGGCCGAACCGCGCAGGATCAGCTGGCCCTCGACCTCGACATTGCGCGGCGGGGTGCCCTTGTCCTCCACCAGTTTCAGGAGGACGTCCACCGTTTCGGCCACCATGCGGTCGGCGGGTTGACGCACGGTGGTAAGGTCATAGGCGGGCCACGCGGCGGCTGGCACGTCGTCATAGCCCACGACCGACACGTCCCCGGGCAGGCTGAGGCCGAATTCGCTGCGCAGCGTGTCCATGACGGGGATCGCCATGTGATCGTTGGCGACGAACACCGCGTCGGGCCTTTCGGCGCGGGGAACGGAGAACATGCGCCGCGCCGCCTCGGCAGCCTGCTCCATCCGGAAATTCCCGACCTCGCGGGCATGGAGCGACCGGCCCGCTTCGGTCAGGGCGCGGGAAAAGCCAAGCTCGCGGTCCCGCTGGGTCGAAGCGCCTTCCCAACCGGCGATATAGCCGATCCGTTCATGCCCGGCGGCAAGGAACAGCCCGGCCACCCGGCGGCCGCCTTGCGCATTGTCGGAGGTTACCGAGGAAAACCCCTCACCATCCTGCGACCGGTTGAACAGGACCATCGGCACACCCGCCGCGCGGCAGCGGTCCGACAGGTCCGAGGACAACGCGACCGAGGCCGCGATGATGCCGTCCACCTGATAATCAAGGATCTCCTCGACCACGGTGTCGATATTGCCGGCCGTCTGCGCGGCCATGAAAACGAGCACGTGATAGCCGCGCTGCTGCAGGGCGTTCGACAGACGCTCCAGCACATCCGGATAGAACTGGTTGTCGAGATAGGCGACCACGAGGCCGATTATCCGGCTGCGGCCCGACACCATGGCGCGCGCAAGGATGTTGGGCCGGTAGCCCAGCTCGGCCGCCGCGCGCCTGACCTTCTCGACCGTCTTGGCCGAGGCCGATGCGCCCGGCGTGAAAACGCGACTGACCGCCGACTGGCTGACGCCCGCGCGTTCGGCGACCTCGGCGGACGTGACCTTGCTGACCGTCACGGCGCGGCCTCCCGACGTGGGAGCATGGCGTGAACGCCGGTATTCATCGGTCCCCCACCGCAAAGGGAACCTCACCCGGCACACGCGCCTTGTTGAACTCCCGCAGGCGGGCGAAGACATCGACGCCAAGCTGCCGGTAGGCGTCGAGCAGATCGACCAGCACCCAATTCTCGCGGATGAGCCCATCCTCGATCCGCCAGAAATCGAGCGAGCACATGGAGATCCGCTTGCCCGCCGGTGCGATGCCCATCCAGCCGTCATGACTGACCGTCTGGATCATGTTCGGCCAGCCGGTGACGGCGGCGTAATCGCCATCGCCGAAGAAGTGATAGATGACATCGCCCGCGTGTTGGCCACGGTCGGGCATGCCGGCGAGGAACGGGATCTGATGCCAGTTGCGAAAGCCCGCGATGCCGCGCCCGGTGCCGATGCCGGCGGGGCCGTACCAGTTCATCCTCGGATGCCAGAAGCGGTGCATCTCCATGACCTCCGGCCCGCCGGCGCCGGGATGCCGCGTCATGTGGTCCAGCATCTCGACGATGTGCCGCCGGCTCGCTTCCGCCTTCTCCTCGTCCCATGGGCCCGGCATGACACCGTCATTTGTCGCGGGACCGGGGATGCAGAACTCCAGCCCCAGAGACGGCGCCATGGGCCAGGCGCGGGCCTGCATCATCACCTCGGGGATGTCCCAGAGCGTCTGGACCTCGGTGACGCGGCCCTCCTCGAAGCGGTAGAATTCGTGGAACCGCATATGCGCAAGATGGCCCGTGGGTGGGATGTCGAGCCAGGGCCGCACGAACGTGCCCATGTAGTGCCCGCCGCAGCCGACCCAGTCGCCGCCATGGTCGTCCCTGCCGCCCATGACGATCCAGTCGCGGCGTTCGAGGTCCGGCATCGCCCGGAACAGCGGCGCATAACACGTCTCGTAAAGCGCCTCGGGCCCTGTGAGCGTGCCGAAGGGATGGGGCATGTGAATGAGCGCATCGGCGTCGATCAGCGCGCCCAGCGCCGCCCTTACCGCCTTTTCGTCGAAATCGGCCATCGCCGCGCGAAGCGGCGCGAGGGCGTCCTTGTTCCGGGTGTGTGTATCGCTCACACGCCAGCCCTCTTTTGATCCGGCTGCGGGGCCTGTCGCGCGCCGCTGTCGTAGTGTTCCCAGCCCTGCCCGTCGAACACGTCGATACCCAGTTGCGCCAGAACGTGGGGGAAATCGACCATCACCCAGTTGTCCGTGATCTTGCCATCCACGACCTTCCAGAAATCCATGTAGCGGATTTCCACACGCTTGCCGGTCGGCGCGAGCCCCATGAACGTGCCGGAATGGGTCGCCTCCTGCCGCCCGAAGGCCGCGGCCCATTCGCCCATGTAAAGCCGCGCCTCGTCGATGCAGACCTTGTCGGAGAACGCCGCCTGAAACGGGCGCTGCCAGTTGTCCTGAAACTCCTGCAGCCCATGCTTCGTGCCGCAGCCGCAATTGCCCATCCAGCGAAAGCCTGTCGCGAAGAACTCCCCGATATCCTCGATCCGGTGGTCGTTGAGCCCATCCACCATGCCCTCGATCACCGCACGCGTCTCGGCGGTCCGGGACATATCCGTGTCACGGCTCAGCACCGCCTGTTCGGGACGCGCCCCGCTCATGCCATTCCCTCCCCTTGTTTCGGCATCGTTCAGCCCTTCACCGCCCCCGCCGTCAGACCGCTGACGATCTGGCGCTGGAACAGCAGGACCAGCACGAAAAGCGGTGCCGTGGCCGACACTACGGCGGCGACGGCGAACATGACGTTGCCCTCGGTCTGGGTCGTGCCGAGAAAGGCGGCGATCGCGGGCACCATCGTGCGGTTCGACTCGCTCAGCAACATCGTGGTCACGGCGAAGTCGTTGTAGGCCAGAAGGAAGCTGAACAGCCCCGTGGTGATCACGCCCGGCCACATGACGGGCACGATGACGAGGCGGAAGGCCTGAAACTGCGTGCAACCGTCAACCTTTGCGCTTTCGTCCAGATCCTTGGGGATGCTCTGGAAGAACGAGTGCAGCATCCACAGCGTGAAAGGCTGGTTGATCGCGACCAGCACGATGATCGCGGTCGGCAGAATGCCCCAGACATTCCACTCGAAAAACGGCAGCAGGTATCCCGACACCAGCGTGATGGGGGGGATGGCGCGGAAGATCAGCGCGATGATCAAAAGCCAGAACGTGTAGCGAAACCCCGAGCGCGACAGGGCATAGCCGCCCAGCGTGCCAATGGTCAGAGAGGTGCAGACGACGAAAAGGCAGACGATGGCCGTGTTCAGAGACGCACGCCAGAATTCTTCCTGCACCCAGGCGCCGTGATAGCCGGCGCCGGTGAATGGCGCGCCATGGGTTCTTTCGGTGTTGGTGCCGGTCAGCGCATCCGTCCAGTCCGCAATGGAGAAGAAATCGAGTTCAACCTTGAACGAGCCCCAGAATGTCCACAGGAACGGAAAGGCCGCGATGATCAGCCAGAAGACCACGAAACCGGTGGTCAGAAGCCGCAAGCCCACGGGGGCACGCATTGCTTTGGAGGCCATCAGATCTTCCCCTTGAAATCACGCCATGTCCGCACGAGCACGGGCGACAGCAATATGGCGACGCAGATCACCGTCATGACCGAGGTCGCCGCGGCCGAGGACAACTGCTGCGTCTCGCCGCCGAGGTCGCTAAGAATGAAATAGCTGAGCGACTGGGCATGGGCCTGCGCCTGGAAGCCGACGATGGGCTCCAGCACGCGGAAATTGTCCATCAGCTGGATCAGCGCCACGAAGGTCACCAGCGGCATCAGATGCGGCACGACGATATAGCGGACCTGCTGCCAGCGGGACGCGCCGTCGATCTTCGCGGCCTCGATCTGATCCTCCGGCATGGTCTGCAGACCCGCGTAGAAGACGACGAAGGCGAAGGGCGCGGAACTCCAGATGCCGTAAACGATCAGCGAAATCCACATCAGCGGCGTGGAGGCCTTCACCGACAGATCCGGATCGTTCAGGACCCAGGACAGGAAATTTCCCAGAATGCCGCGGTTGTCCACCATCCAGAACAGGATCAGGGAACCGACAAGCGGCGTCACGATCATGGGAAGGAGCGAAAAGAAGATCACCAGCCCCTTCAGCCATTTGGCCAGCGCGTTCACCGCGAGCGCGATGGCCAGACCCAGCAGGATCAGCAGCGGCGTGACGGTAAAGGTATAGGTCAGCGTGAAGGCCATCGCCCGATAGAACGGCAGGTCGCCAAGCTCGGAGACGAAATCGCCGATGCTGTCGGCGGCTCGCCAAACCTCCGCGACCTCGGCCACCGCGAGGTGATTCCGGTCGAGGTAGATGTCGATACCCACGAACCGTCCCAATGGCTCTTCGTCGCGGAGGACGCGGGTCGCCGCCCGATCGATCGTGGTCTCCTCGGTGCAGCTGAACGGCGTGCAGTTTTCCACCGTCACGAGAACCGGCTCATGCGGGGCAAACACCGATTGCGTGACGATCGACACGAGCGGTGCCGCGATGAACAAGAGCATCGCAAGCCCCGTGGGCAGGAAGAACCAGAAGAACGTGCGATGTTTCATTTTCGATGCCCCATGCGATCAGGGTCGGGAACGAACGAGGGCGCGTGCGGGGCGGTGCGGGGCGCGGAATTCACCGCGCCCCGCACCGGTGTCGGATGCGCCGGTCCGGCCTACTGCACGAAGCCCTGCTCGCGGGCGGCCGCGCGATAGGCCGCCTCGACATCGGCGAGCGCCTCTTCGGCGGTCTCGTCGCCCTGCATGAAATCGGCCAGTTCGTTGCCGAGCGCCGTGTGCATCAGGCCCATGTAAGGCAGCATCGGATAGGGCACCGTGTTCATCTCGGCAGCGGCAAAAACTCCGACGGCGGCTTCCGTCGGCTCATAGCCGGGGACCAGCCAAACGGCTTGGGTCCGGATTTCGTCGTCTGCCATCAGCTCCGGCCGGGTGCCGTTCATCATCGCGATGAAGGTGGCCTCGGCCTCTTCGTCGGAGATGTTGCTGGCCACGGTCCAGCCGTCCCACCACAGCGTAGAGGCCGGGATGTCGCCGTCGCCGACGGTCATCGGGCCCGCGATCGCGAAGCCGTCGACGACCTCCTGCGGCACGCCTTCCGCGGTGGTCAGCGTCGCGGCCCGGCTGCCCCACATGTTCATCAGGGCGACATTTCCGGCGCGGAATTCTGCGTTCGTGGCGTTGGAATCGTGGGTCAGGAAGTCGGGGTTCATGTATTCCGACAGCGCCTTCATCATTTCCAGCGCCTGCACTCCGGCCTCTGAATTCACGGCGGGCTCGGCGGTGCCGGGCTCGAAGAATTCACCGCCATAGCCGATGAACATGTTGTTGAATTCCTGCGCGAGGTTCCATCCCGCGGCATAGGCCCCGCCGACCGGGTATTCCATGACGCCCGCTTCGCGGATCGCCTCGGCGGCGGCCAGCATGTCCTCGTAGGTGGTCGGCGGCTCCAGCCCGACCTGTTCCAGAACATCGGCGCGATAGACCAGATGCTGCGCGTTTGCCATGAAGGCCACTGCCATGATGTCGCCGCCGACGGTGATCAACTGGTTCGGCGCGAGCGCCTCGCCATGGGCCTCGACCAGATCGTTGAGCGGGCGGATCACGTCGTTGTTGATCAGCGCCACGATGGACGAGTTCGCGATGATCGCCGAGGTGTATTCCGCCGGGTTGCCGGACATGCCGGCGACGTTGATCTGCTGATGCTCGGAGGTCAGGTTGGTCGACACTTCTGCGCCGCTGCAGGCCTGGGCGTTGGCGCCGACGGTCTGGATCGCCGGAAACTCGTTGCCCACGATCGACACGCGCGCGTCGATGGTACAGGCATGAGCATCCGAGACGATCGCGGTGCTGGACAGAAGCGCGAACGCCCCCGCGGTGGTGATTGACTTGAGATACATGGGTTCCTCCCGTTGGTGTTGAGTGGATGCGGCTGATGTAATGCATCCGTACTTGAACCGCGGTCCGCGCCGGCCCGCGAAACGATCGGGGTCAGTGCCCGATCCGCGCCCCCGTTTTCCTGTCGAACAGGTGGCAATGATCGACGGGGACCTCGATCGACACCATGTCGTCGATTTCCGCGCGATAGCTCTTTTCGGTCTTGGCGCTGACCAGCACGCCGCCGATGCGTAGGCTGACCATCGTCGCCTCGCCCAGAAGCTCCAGAGTGTAGATCGGCGCGTTGATCTGGCCACCGCTCTGCACGACGCGCGCGTCCTCGGCGCGAAAGCCCAGCGTCACCTGCCCGTCAGCCGCGGCGAGACCGGCGATCTTGACGCCCGGAGCGGTGAAGGTGCCACCCGAAACCGCCCCCTCGATCAGGTTCATCGCCGGGTTCCCGATGAAGCCCGCCACGAAGGTGTTGGCCGGCGTGTCGTAGATGTCGGTCGGGCTGCCGACCTGCTGCACGACGCCGCCCTTCATCACCACCACGCGGTCGGCCAGCGTCATCGCCTCGATCTGGTCATGGGTCACGTAGATCGTGGTGACGGCAAGCTCGTGGCTGAGGTTCTTGATCTGCGCCCGGGTCGAGACACGCAGCTTGGCATCGAGGTTCGACAGGGGCTCGTCCATCAGGAACACGTTGGGCTCACGCACGATGGCCCGCGCAAGCGCCACGCGCTGGCGCTGACCGCCCGACAGTTCCGCCGGCCTTCGGTGCAGGAAATCGTCGAGCTCCACCATCGCCGAGGCGCGGCGCACCCTCTCGTCATGTGTCGCGAGGTCGATGCCGCGCACCTTCAGCGGAAAGCGGATGTTCTCGTAGACATTCATGTTCGGGTAGAGCGCGTAGGACTGGAACACCATCGCCACATCCCGGTCCTTGGGGTCGAGATGGGTGACGTCGCGCCCGTCGATCAGGATCTCGCCGTCGGTCGGATCCTCCAGCCCCGCAATCATGCGCATCGTGGTGGTCTTGCCGCAGCCCGAAGGCCCGAGCAGTACGAGGAACTCACGGTCCGGAATCGTCAGGTCGAAATCGTCGACACCGACGAACGACCCCCAGCGCTTGCACACGTTGCGCAGAACGATTTCCGCCATGGCGACCCCCTGTCAGACATGCAGGCGCATTTTTGCATACGCTTGCAAAAACCCTAGACAGGAAAGCCGCAAGCTGGCAACTCTTTTCTTCGCGCACCTCGAGCGCAGACCGGAGGCCTATCCCAGATGACTGATTTTCAGGCGGAAAAAGCGCTCGTCGCCGCGCACCATGCCGCGTTGGCTGCGGCGACGCCGGGCGATACGGCCGCCGCGCTGGCCCGGCACACGCATCCGGACTGGCACTGGCGCGGCATGTGCCCCTTCGACGAACGGACCGGCGCCGAGGCCGTGGCGGAGGCGTTCTGGACCCCGCTTCTGACCTCTTTCACCAGCCTGCAGCGGCGCGAGGATATCTTCTTCGCGGGCCTCAACGAGATCGATGGCTTCACCGGAACATGGGTGGTGTCGATGGGCCACCTGATGGGCCTGTTCGACGCGCCATGGCTTGGCATCCGGCCTACCCACAAGCTCGCCATGCTGCGCTACGCGGAGTTCCACCGCGTGGCCGAGGGGCGGATCGTCGAGACGGCACAGTTCGTCGACATCCCGCACCTGATGACACAGGCCGGGCAAAACCCCTTCGGCCCGGCCACGGCGCAGCACCTCGTGCAGCCCGGGCCGCGCACCCATGACGGCCTTCTGCGCGACCCGCAGCCGCCCGGGGAAGGCGCCGCCACGCTGGCCCTGATCAAGGCGATGATCGCCGATCTCGGCACATGGGACCTCGGCCTGCCGCTCGAGGAGGAGTTGCGCCGCACATGGGCCGAGGACATGCTGTGGTGGGGCCCCGAGGGGATCGGTGCGACCTACACCATCCCGCGCTACGCCGCGCAACATTCCGGGCCCTTCCGCGCCGGCTTCACCGACCGCGCGCGCACCGGCCATCTCGCGCGGCTGGCCGAGGGGTCGTATGGCGGCTTCTTCGGCTGGCCCAACTTCACCGCTCGGCCGACGGGCGGCTTCATGGGCCTACCCGCCAGCGACAGGCCGGCGGAGTTCCGGGTCGTCGACATCTACCGGCGGGAAGGCGACAGGCTGGCCGAGAACTGGGTCTTCATCGACATGCTGCATTTCTTCCGCAGCCAGGGTGTGGACCTTCTCGCGCGGCTGAACCGGATCAACGGCGCCTGAGCGTGCCGAGACTGCCCGAGGCCACGGCGAGGATGATGATCGTGCCCACCAGCACCTCGCGGATGTAGCTGTCCACGTTCATCTGTGTGAGCCCGTTGTCGAGCAGACCGAGCAGCAGAACACCCAGAGCCGTGCCCAGAACGCGCGGTTCCCCCTCCTCGCTCATGGTCATGCCGAGGAACACGCAGGCGATGGCGTCCAGCATGAGCCCGTCGCCCTGCGTCGGGTTCGCCGAGGCCACACGCGAGGCATACATGAGCCCCGCGATCGCGGCGCCCATGCCGGTGAAGGTGAAGGCGAGCCACCGCAGGCGTTTCACCCGCGTGCCCGCCAGCCGCGCGGCCTCGATATTGCCGCCAATGGCATAGAGGCGGCGACCATAGGGCGTCTGTTCCAGCACCAGCCAGATGACCGCCAGAACCGCCAGCGCCACGAGCGTCAGCGCCGGGATGCGCCATTCGCCGAGCTCCAGCCCCGACCGAGCGAAACCCGAGAAACCGGCCGGGATGTCACGCCCGAACACAGTGCGCCCGTCCGAGACGACGAAGGCGAGGCCGCCGAAGACGGTCATGGTCCCGAGCGTGGCGACAAAAGGCAGGATGCCAAGTATGCTGACGAGAAACCCGTTCAGAAGCCCACCCACCACGCCCACGCCCAGCGCCGCGGCGATGGCCCAGCCGACCGGCCAGCCCGCCACGAACAGCGTCGCGGCCACCACGCCCGCAAGCGAGGCCATGGCGCCCACCGACAGGTCGAAATCCCCCATCGACATGACCACCGTCATGGTAAAGGCCACGACCGCCAGCATGGAAATCTGCTGCGACACGTTCAGAAGGTTCCGCGCGCTCAGGAACGTGTCGGGCAGGTTCACGGCGAAGAAGATCACCATCAGCGCGAAGCCCGCGAGGGTGCCATAGCGGCGCAGGTGCACGGCGACGTTCATGCCACGGCCTCCGCCGGTCGGTCACCGTAGATCATCGCCAGAAGCCGCGCCGAAGTCAGGCCCGCCGCCTCGACGATCCCGGCCTGCCGTCCGCCGCTGAGGATCAGGATCCGGTCGCACATTCCGATCAGCTCCGGCAGATCGGATGAGGTCATCACCACGCCCGTCCCCGTCGCACTCAGCCGCCGGATGGACCGATAGATGTCGCCGCGCGCGCCCACGTCCACGCCGCGCGTGGGTTCGTCCAGAAGCGCAAGGCGCGGCGTGCCTGCCACCGCACGGGCGAAGACCACCTTCTGCTGGTTGCCGCCCGACAGCGTCGCCACGCTCTGGCCCAACCGGTCGTATTTCAGACGCACCTCGCGTCCCCGCGCCTCGGCCTCCACGCGTTCGGCGCGGCCCCGCGACCAGAGGCCCATACGGCTGAGCCTTTGCAGATGCGGCAGCACCACGTTGGGCGCGATGCTCCGGCCCAGCATCAGCCCCTCGGCCCGCCGCTCTCGCGGGACATAGGCGACGCCCCGGCCCCAAGCTTCGGCGGCGGAGCGCGGTCCGGGCTCGCCGCCGAGCGTGACGCGGCCGTTCCGGAGCGTCAGGTCGCCCAAAAGCGCGCGCAGGACTTCCGACTGCCCCGCTCCCTCAAGACCCGCGATGCCGAGGATCTCGCCCCGCCGGAGCCGGAAAGCCACGTCGCATACCGGCCCGACCGAGAGCTCCGCGACGTCCAGCACGATGTCCCGCCCGGGCGCGGTTCCCTCCGTCCGAGAGGGATAGGCGTCGGCCAGCGGCTGGCCCGTCATCGCTTCGATGATGCCCTCCTTCGAGGTCTCCGCCATCGGACAGCTCAGCGCCACCGCCCCGTCGCGCAGGACCGTGACGCGGTTGGCAATCGCCACCACCTCGGCCATGCGGTGCGAGACATAGAGGATCGCCGCCCCCCGCGCCTTCAGCTCGGCGATCACGGCGAACAGCCGGTCGGCTTCGGCATGGGTCAGCGCGGCAGTGGGCTCGTCCATCACGAAAACCGAAGGCGGGGTGTCGTCGGCGGCCAGAATCCCCGCCAGAACGGTCAGCATCCGGTCGCCAGTCGACAGGCCCCCGGCCCGCGCGCCCGGATCGATATGGGTCGCCCCGAACCGCGCCAGAGCGTCGGCCGCGCGCGCCCGAAGCGCCGCCCAGTCCACCGCCAGGCCGAAGCGGCGCGGGGTGTGGCGGGACAGAAGGATGTTCTCGGCCACCGACAGCGACGGCACGATGTTGAGTTCCTGGTGCACGAAACGCAGACCCAGCGCGGCCGCATCGGCCGGTCCGGCAAGACGCCGTTCGGCGCCATCGACGGCAAGCGTCATGCGATCGGCATCAACGATACCCGCCAGAACCTTGATAAGCGTGGATTTGCCCGCGCCGTTCTCACCCATCAGCGCATGCACTTCGCCCGGATGCAGTGTCAGGTCCACACCGCGCAACACGCGCGCGGGACCATAGCTCTTGTCGAGACCGGAAATCGTGAGCGTCCGCATGAAACCCCTTGGAACATCAGAAGAAAGGGGCAGCCCGCCCGGGCCGCCCCATGGATCGCGCTCAAGCCCCGCTCACTCGTCCACGTTGGCCGCAGTGATGAGAACCGTCGGCACATAGGTAACGGGTGCCGTGATCGTCTCGCCCGAGACGAGCCGCGCCACGGCATCGGCCGCCGCCGCCCCGATCCCCTCGAAATCCTGCGCCATGGAGGCTTCGAAACTTCCGCCCGACGCGATCGCGTCCCGCGCCTGCGGATTGGCGTCCATCCCGACGATCACGATGCCTTCGTCGCCGCGGCCCGCATCCTCGATAGCCTGCAGCGCGCCCAGCGCGGGCTGGTCCCAGGCGGCCCAGACCGCCGCGATGGAGCCCGGTTCGGGATTGGCGGCCAGAAGCGCCTCCATCTGCGCGCGTGAATCGGCGATACCGCCGTCCTGCACGTCAGGGGTCACGCGGGCCAGCACGTCGATATCCGGCGTGTTGGCGAAGATCGCGTCGGCGATCACGCCCCGGATCTGCACCGGCGGGAAGGGGTCGAAGACGAACATGACCACATTTCCCTGCCCGTTCAGACGGTTGACCACATAGGCTGCGGTCTCGGCGGCCATGGCGTAGCCGTTCGACGTGACGTTGGTGGCCAGATAGGGCGACATGCCAGCATCCATACCGACGACGGGAATGCCGGCATCGGCGGCCATGGCGAGGCCGGCTTCAACCTGCGCGGGGTCGACGTTGATCACGATGGCGTCCACGCCTTGCGTCACCGCGTCCTCGATCCGGCTGATGACGGCGGCGATGTCGCCCGCCGTGTCGATGACATTGACATCCCAGCCGCTGCCCTCGGCCGCGGCCTCGAACCCGTCGATGTAGAACTGCGTTCCCGGCTGCGCGAGATACGGCGTGATGACCGCCACGCGGTCCTGCGCCACCGCCGCAGTGGCAAGCAGCGCCGCTCCGACGCCGATCAGTATGTCCTTGAGTCCCATGTCTCTTCCCCGTTGCTGGACCGTGTTGGCCGAAACATGCCCCGCCCCTCCGGAAGGGGCAAGCGCCTAACCCATCGCCGCGAGCGCATGATTGGTCGCGCGCGCCGCCTCATAGGCGGGACGATAAAGAGCATAGAGCGCCTCGGCCCGGTCCTGCGCCTCGGGCTCGGGTGTATAGGTCTGGTCGAAACGCACCGCCTCGGCCAGTGCGGTATCGAGGCTGGGCTGCAAGCCCGCCGCCACGGCCGCCAGCGCCGCCGCGCCCAGCGCGCCGGGGTCGCGCACCGCCAGACGGCGCAACTCGCGGCCCAGCACGTCGACCCTGATCCGGTTCCAGGTTTCCGAGACGAACCCGCCCCCGCCGCAATTGAGCACTTCCGCGCGCATGCCGGAGGAGGCATCGAGCGCGGCGAAGGCCAGCCGCACGGACATGGCCACGCCCTCCAGCACCGCGCGCGCGATCTCGGCCCTGCCCATGGAGTTGTCGAGACCAAGAAAGGTGCCCCGCGCCGAGGCATCCCAGAGCGGCGCGCGTTCGCCGGAGAGATGCGGCAGGAAAAGCGCGTTCGCGCCCCTGGCCGGCAGCGCCGCCACCTCCGCCATCAGGACCTCGGGCCGCGTGTCGAACAGGCCGCAGAGCCACGCCAGCGACGCGCCCCCCGATTGCGTGGGCGCGGCGTGCAGCGTCAGGCCCATATGGGGCGGAAAGACCAGCGCGCCCTCGGCCGGGTTGACGGTTGCCGAGATGACACCGGGTATCTCGCTGGTGCCGGAAAGATACATCGCGTCGCCCTCGGCCCGGACGCCCACGCCGAACATCGACGCCCATGCGTCCATGAGCCCGGTGGCCACCGGCACCGCGCGGTCGGCGCCCGGCAACTTGGCGTGGCCCGCGACGGTGACGGGGTCGCGCAACTCCGGCAGGCGCCCCGCCGCGCCGTCGACCCGGGCGAAAAGGTCCGCGATGAAGGCACCGTTCTGCCCCACCGCGCCGATCTGGCTGACGGGGTCGGAAACATGGACCCCCGAAAGCTGGCCGATCACCCAGTCCTTGGGCAACAGAACCTGCGCCGTCGCCGCCCAGAGATCGGGGCGCGCCTCCGCCATCCATTCCATGCGCGCGGCCATGTGGCTGGCATCGACACCCATGGCCGCGCCCCACCATGACGCGCGTTCGGCCTCGGTGATGCCGGCATCGAGGGACGACGCGGCAATGCGGGCACGGGTGTCGGCCCATGTGATCGCCGGATGGACCGGCGTGCCATCGGCTGCACAGAAGACATGGGTGTTGACCTGGCTGGTCACGCCGATCGTCTCGATTGCGGCGGCGAGGCCGGCCTTGGCGATCTCGTCGAAAGCCTCGGACAGGCAGCGCATCCAGTCGGCGGGGTCCTGTTCGGAAAACGCGCCGTTTCGGGCGGTCGGATAGGCTCGCGCATAACGGTGCCGTTCCCGCCCATCCGTGTCGTAGACGACCACCTTGACCGCGGTCGTTCCGACATCGATTCCCATCAGAAGCGGTGCGTCGCCCATGCCCGGCCCTCCCTGTCCCGTCCCTGTCGTGGCGAGTAGCCTAGACGCGCGGCCCGGCGCGCGCCAGTGGCGCGGAGACGGTCGGGCGGGGCCGATGGATGGTTTTGAGCGGATTTCCGAAAATGTATTTTTGTCAGTGTGTTACATGTGTCCTGCAAGAGTATCCACAGACGTCGCCAATCGGTGGATAACGTTGTGGTCTCTGCAGTTGGCAGCTCACATGGCGGCCAAACGCCAATCCTCTCACAACGAACGCAAAAGCCCTTTTGTCCACATGTGGAAACGCTGTGAGCAATTCACCGTTTTCAACGCATCCAATCCGGTTCGAACGTCACATCACCACAACCGGCCAGAACGGCAACCCGTTCGATCTCGTCAACCAGCCTCTGGCGCCGTCCGCTGCCCATCCGCACACCCGGCTCGGGCCAGAAGGCGCGCACTTTCAGGCACGTCCGGCCCTGCCCCGCCGCCATGTCGATCCGCCCCGCAAGACGTGTGCCCTCGAGCACCGGAAAGACGTAGTAGCCGTAGCGCCGCTGCGCGTCGGGCACGAAAATCTCGATCCGGTAGCGAAAGCCGAAAAGCCGCTCCGCGCGCTTGCGGTCGCGCAGCGCCGGGTCGAAGGGGCTGAGCACGCGCAGGCGCGCCCCGGGCTCTGGTAGCGCGGCGGCCGCCTCGACCGCATCCGGCCATGCGACGGAGCGCCGGATGCTCCCGTCGGCGCAGCCCACATCCACCTCGACCACCCGCCCCGCGCGAAGCGCGTCCGCCACCCAGGCCCGCGCCTCGGCCGGGGTCACGAGGTCCCAGAAGGCCGCAAGCTCGCCGCTGGTAGCGAAGCCCAGCCGGTCGAGCGCGGTCGAACAGGCCCAGTCGATGGTCTCCGCGAGGTCGGGCTGCTTCGCGTTGAGAACTTCCGGGGGCACGACCCGCCCGGCCAGGTCGTAGAGCTTGCGGAACCCGTCGCGCCGGGTGACCGCCAGATCGCCCGAGCGCCACAGGTATTCGAGCGCGGTCTTGGAGGGGTGCCAATCCCACCAGCCTGTCGATTTCTCCGCCCGTTCGCCCCGAAAATCCGCGCTGGAGACCGGGCCATGATCGGCCACATGGGCGAGCACGCGGTCAAGCTCGCCGTGAAACCGGTCCCCGTGCCAGTTCTTCCAGCGACCATGAAGCCGCGCGCGGTCCCGCGCGAACCGCAGCCGCCAATGGGGGTAGAACGCCATCGGCACGATCGCGGCATCGTGGGTCCAGTGCTCGAAGGTGACGCGCGCCCGGTCGTTCAACCATCGCAACGAGGCGGGCCTGTAGGACGGACGCCGCGACCAGAGGATCAAGTCATGCGCGCGTGCGAGCGTGTTGACGCTGTCGACCTGCACGAAGCCCAGCCGGTCGATGAGGGCCGCCAACGCGGCGCCCTTCGCGGGGCCCGCCGGTGGCTCGAGCAATGCGTGGCGGTCGAGAAAGAGCTTCCGCGCAAACGCATTCGGCAAGGTCGGACGGCTCATCAGGGCGACCGGACTTCTTCGAAAAATCGCGTCGCGCTACGGATGCCGCCACTCCCAGGGACGCGTGTATTCGCCCAGCACCTCGCGCACGGCTTCCTCATCGACGTCGCCCGTGCGATCGAGCCCCGCGACGAGGCCGAGCTTCTTGTCCTCGCGCACCTCGGCCACGCGCACGGGCAGCCCCGCCTCCTCCAGCACGGCATCGTAGACCCGCGTGATGGCGTGTTTTCTCAACTCGGGCTTGAAGATCTTGCCCACGGCAGTCTTGGGCAGTTCCGGCAGGATTTCCAGGTGCTTCGGGATCGCGGCGCGTTCGTGGACATGCTCCTTGCACCAGTCCATGAGTTCTTTGACTTCTGCATGAGCGCCGTCCACCAACTCCACGTAAACGCAGGGCAATTCGCCGGCGAAGGCATCGGGCTGCCCGATCGCGCCGGCGAAGGCCACGGCGGGGTGGCCGGCCAGCGCCTCCTCGATCTCGGCGGGGTCGATGTTGTGGCCGCCCCGGATGATCAGGTCCTTCGCACGGCCGGTGATCCAGATATAGCCATCCGCGTCGATGCGGCCCAGATCACCGGTCCTGAGATACTGGCCGAAATGGTAAAGCTCCTGGTTCTTGGCGCCCTCGGTATAGGTCGCGCCCTCCAGAACGCCGGGGTTGTCGACACAAATCTCGCCAACCTCGTCCACATCGCAGTCGATGGGCCCGGACGGCGTCTGCTTGAGGATGCGCACGTCGCAATGGGGAAACGGGATGCCGACCGAGCCGATCTTCTTCTCGCCATCGACCGGGTTGCAGGACACGAGGCAGGTCGCCTCGGTCAGGCCATAGCCTTCCACCAGCGTGATGCCGGCGGCCTTCTCGAAACGGTGAAACAGTTCCACCGGCAGCGGCGCGGAGCCCGAAAAGGCGGTCTTTACGGTCGAGACATCGGCATTCACCGGTCGCTGCATCATCGCCGCAATCGCGGTCGGCACCGTGATGATGAAGGTGACCTTCCATCGTTCGACCAGTTTCCAAAAATTGTCGAAGACGCCCTCGCCCCTGTAGCCCTGTGGGGTGGGCAGGATGATGTGCCCGCCCGAGGCGACCATGGCCATAAGGATGACGTGACAGGCAAAGACATGGAAGAGCGGCAAGGGACAGATCACGTTGTCCTCTTCGGTGAAGAGCAGCGTGTGCCCGACCCAGCCATTGTAGATCATCCCCGCATAGCTGTGCTGCGCGACCTTGGGCATGCCGGTGGTCCCGCCGGTATGGAAATAGGCGGCGACGCGGTCTCGCTTGGAATCCTCGAAGGTCAGACGGTCGCGTGGGTGCTTCGCCACCTCCGTGTCCCAGTCGGCAACACGGGCGCGGTGGCCAGTGGGGTTTTTCGGTCGGATAAAGGGAACGATGAACTTCTTGATCCCCGTCAGGTAGCGCAAGAGGTCCACCTCGAGCACGACCTGCACATTGGGCGCATTGCGCACGGCTTCGGCCATCTTCTGGGCAACGTCGGTCTTTGGAAATTCCTTGAGCGTGACGACGACCTTGGCCTTCGTCTCGCGCAGGATGGCGGCGATCTGCTCGGGCTCAAGTAGCGGGTTGATCGGGTTCACGATCCCGGCCGTCGCCCCACCCAAAATCGTCACCGCCGTCTCGGTACAGTTCGGCAGCACGAAGGCGACGGTGTCGGTCTCCTGCACGCCGAGTGCGCGGAACATGTTGGCCGCCTGCGTGACACGGGCGTGCAACTCGGACCAGCTGAGCGTTTCGGCCTTGTCCTTCGGCCCGGAAAACATCTGGAACGTCAGGGCGTTGCGGGCCCCGTGCTTGCGGGCCGTCTGCGTCAGTTGCTCAAAAAGTGTCGTCGCCGGCAGGCTCGCGGGCCAAGGCATGTCCGCCTCGATCTCGGCAATGTCGCCGGCATTGGCGAATCTCACCATGCCGTCCTCCCTTGGTGATGACCGGCGCCCGGTATTCCGGGTCGCGCGGTCGTCACAGCATGGGCAGAAGCGGCGCGCCGCGCAAGCCTTGCGGCCTATTCGGCGGCGAGGCCTTCGGTGAACTGCAGCCGCGCGAGACGGGCATAAAGACCGCCCTCGGCCACGAGGCTGTCATGGCTGCCTTCGGCGACGATGCGCCCGCCCTCGAAGACGAGGATCCGGTCGGCCTGTTTCACGGTGGCGAGCCTGTGGGCGACGATCAGCGTCGTGCGTTCCTCGGAAAGCCGCGCGACGGCATCCTGCACGAGCCGCTCGGATTCCGCATCGAGCGCGCTGGTGGCTTCGTCGAGCAGCAGGATCGGCGCATCCCGCAGGATGGCGCGGGCGATGGCGATACGCTGCTTCTGTCCGCCCGACAGCATCAGGCCCCGCTCGCCGACGAAAGTGTCGTAGCCCCGCGGCAGCTCTTCAAGGAAGCGATGGGCCGCGGCGGCGCGGGCGGCGGCCTCGACCTCCGCATCGGTGGCGTCGGGGCGGCCGAAGCGGATGTTCTCGCGTGCCGAGGCGCCGAAGATCACCGGGTCCTGCGGCACCAGCGCCATGGCCGCGCGGAAGGTTTCGCGGCGCATCTCGGTCAGCGGCACCCCGTCCAGCGTGATCCGCCCCGAGCCGGGGTCGTAAAAGCGCATGAGAAGCTGGAAGACGGTGGTCTTGCCCGCCCCCGATGGCCCGACCAGCGCGACAGTCTCGCCCGGACGTATTGTGAAGCTGATGCCGTCGAGCGCATGGCTTTCGGGCCGCGTGGGGTAGTGGAAGACCACGTTCTCGAAGGTGATGACGCCGCGCCCGCCCTGCGGCAGGGGCCGGCCCTTTGCGGGGTCCTCGACCGTGTCCTCGGTGTTCATGAGCTCCACCAGCCGCTCCGTCGCGCCCGAGGCGCGCTGAAGCTCGCCCCAGATCTCGCTGAGCGCGCCCACGGACCCGCCGACCATGATCGCGTAGATCAGGAACTGGATCAGCTCACCCACCGTCATCGCCTCGGCCCGGACGTCGCGCGCGCCGATCCACAGCACGACGACAATGCCCGCGAAGACGAGCGAAATGACGATGATCGTCATCACCGCCCGCGTGGCGATCCGTTTCTTGGCGCTGTCGAAGCTCTTCTCGGTGACCGCGTCGAACTGGGCCGCCGAGGGGCGCTCATGGGTGAAGGCCTGCACCGTCTGCACCGAGGACAGCGCCTCCGAGGCGTTGCCCGAGCTTTCCGCGATCCAGTCCTGGCTTTCGCGGCTGAGCTTGCGCAACCGCCGGCCAAGCACGACGATCGGGATGATGACGACGGGCACGATCAGCAGGACTGCGCTCGATAGCTTGGGCGAGGTGATCGTCATCAGAACGAGCCCGCCCAGCAGGATCAGCATGTTCCTCAGCGCGATCGACACGCTGGAGGAAATGACGCTGAGCAGAAGCGTCGTGTCGGTGGTGATCCGGCTCAGCACCTCGCCGGTCATGATGCGTTCGAAGAAGGCGGGGCTCATCCCGATCATTCGGTCGAAGACGGCCTTGCGGATGTCGGCCACCACCCGTTCGCCCAGCCGGGTGACAAGGTAGAACCGCAGCGCAGCGCCGGCGGCGAAGATGATGGCGACGACCAGAAGCGCGAAGAAATACTGGTCCAGAAGCTCGACGCTCGAGGTCTCGAACCCGTCGACGACGCGCCGGACGGCCAGCGGAATGGTCAGCGACACCACCGCCGTCAGCACAAGCGCGCCGAAGGCCGCCGCCAGCATCAGCTTGTAGGGCGCAAGGAACGGGCCGAGCGCGCGCAGGCTCCCGATGCGGCGCGATTTCGCGCGCTCCTCGGACGCCGCGCTGCCCGGCGCCGGTTTCAGGGGGGCCGTCGATTGTTCGGATGCTGCCATGATGTTTCGCGTATCGTCTCCTGCAACCATAGCGTTAGCGCCGGGCGCCCCGGGGCACAAGACGGACGGGATGTCACGGCACAGGCGGAAAGGATTGGAGCGGGCGACGGGAATCGAACCCGTATCTCTTGCTTGGAAGGCAAGGGTCTTACCATTACACAACGCCCGCTTGAGGCAGACTTCACGTATGTCATGGATTTTCGCGGGTCAAGGGCCGCAGGCTGCCCGGGTGGCGCCCATAGCCCTTTGGAGGAGCGGCAGAACCGGGCGGTAGGGAGCGGTGCGGAACTGCGCGTCGGGGCCGGACGTTGGTCGGCTGAACCTCACCGAGAAAGGAGCAGCACCGTGTCACGTTCAGACCCGACAAACGAAAACCGGCCAAGAACCGCCGGCTCATCCGCGTGGGGGGGCGGTCTTGGACTTGCAGCCGGCCTCGCCGTGCTGGCGATCGCGGGCCTCGTGGTCCTCGCGACCTTGACCGATGATCCCATTGTGGATTTCGACACCGAAAGTTCGGTCGAGGACGCGCGCCCGACAGGCGCCGGCAGCCTGCCCGAAGGCGATGCGGGCCTCTACAACGATGCCCTGACCAATGGGGCCGACGACAGCGATTTCATCGCGCCCAGCGCGCCTACCGAAGCGACGCCCGCCCCCTTGCTGGAGCCCCCGGACTTGTCCGAGACCCGCGTCGCCCCAGGCGAAGGACAGCAACAAGAGGCTCCCGCCGACAACTAGGAGGGACCACCGCGGACGCACCGGTCCGAACCGCTAAGGGCGCCCGAGCGGCGCCCTTTTGGGTGTTGGGTCCACGACTTTGGCGGGGTCTGGTCGAGCGCGTCGCGCAGGCCCCGCAATGGGTGATGCCGGACAACGCAACGCTCCCGTGGGTCGAAAGCCAGGACGTGCAAACCCGGACGTGCAAAACGGCGACCCCGAAGTCATCGCGGCCGCCGCTTCGCCTTGTCCAGTCTTGCCGCGCTACCTTGGCGTGCGCCCCCGAAGGGCACGGGCCAGAAGGGCGATGACGAAAAGTCCGATGAAGATGAAAAACAGGATCTGCGCGATTCCGGCAGATGCGCTCGCGATGCCGCCGAAGCCGAACAGCGCGGCGACAAGCGCGATTATGAGAAAGGCGATTGCCCATCCAAGCATGGTTCCTACTCCTCTGCGGTTACATTGGAGAAACGACCCCTGCCCGGGATTGTTCCAAACGCGGGAAGGCGATGACGCGATCAATCGGTGCGGCGTTCGGTCAGGCCGGCGTCTCGGAGCACGCGCAGCACATCCTCGGTCCGAAAGGGTTCGGACAGCAGGTACACGTTCGGAGGCAGATCCGCGGGCGCACTCATGCCGGAGAAAAGCACGATCGTCCGCTCAGCCACCCACCCCGCCTTTTCGAAGAGCGTCGACACTTCCGCGCCCGCGCCACCAGCCTCGGTGATCCAGAGGTCGGGCCGCTGCCGGGCGCTTGCTCTTTTCGTGCCACCCAGGATGACCTCGCTCGCGCCGGCCAGTACCACGATCTCGCGCAGGTCTTCCGCCACAAGCGGCATCGGATGGTCGATCTGGACGCGGCATCCCCGCCGCAGTTTCACCCTGCCCACGGTATTTCCCCGAACTTTCCGGTATCGGCACGAGGTTAGCAGTTCCGCCGCACATGTGACAGACCATGGCCGGCAAAAGCGGTTGCGTCGGCTGCGTGCCGCCTCAGCGGCTTGTCGGCCGGCGAAGGCGCGCCCGTTGCTGTCGAAGAACAAAAAAGGGGCTCACCCTGCGGCGAACCCCTTCGTGGGCTGTCTCGGGATCAAGCCGTCAGATCCGGCTCCGGTCGGCGCGCGGGCCGAAGATCAGCCAGGCAATGAAGCCCAGGATCGGCAACAGTATCACGACGAGGCACCACAGCACCTTCTTGCCGGTGGTGGCCGTGGAGCCGATGATCGAGATAATCGCCCAGAGATCGAGGATCAGGATGACGAGGCCGCCAAGGCCAGTGATCTCCACCATGGTTCTCTCCTTATGCCTTCGCGATTTCGGCGCCGGGTTTTGCGGTTTCGGCCCCGGTTTCCAGACCGATCATTGGGTTTCCTCCGCGACCGTATTGTCCTCGTTGTCGACGATGATTGACGGGCCGCCGGTGACGGCATCGCCATCGGTGGTTTCGGTCGGAACGCCGTCGGGCGCGGCCTGCTCGTCGAGCGGCATGCCCGGCCACACGAAGGCCGCGAGCGCCAGGAGCGCGACGAAGATCAAGCCCCCGACGATCCCGATGAGGGGGCCGCGATGGCGTTTCTGTTGGGTTTCGATATCGGTGCGTGGTGCTGACATGGTGTCCCTCCTAGATGGCAACACAACGCACGCACGCGGCTCATGTTCCGCCGGGCGGGTCCTCTTCAACCTCGGCCTTCACCTGCCCCCAGGCGAGGAAGGCGAAAACCGCCGTGCCGCCCGCGACATTGCCCGCCAGCACCGGCAGGAAGAAATCCAATGCCGCCGCCCTGGGCGCGAGATCGCCTGACAGAAGCAGCACCCACATCTCGACGCTGCCCGCGATGATATGAGTGAAGTCGCCCGCCGCGATCAGCCAGGTGATCAGGACGATGATCATCACCTCGTTGCCCTGCTGCGCAGGGATCATCCAGACGATGGCGGCGACAAGAATGCCCGCCGGGATCGCCTTGAGGAACGCCACGCCCGGCGCGAAGCCCGTAGCGTGTTCCGACAGTTCGAGGATCGCGGCCAGCAGCGGCTCGGCCATGGTGCCCGAATGGACGATGAAGGCCGCAGCGACAGCCGCCCCGACCACGTTGGCGGCCAGCACCAGACCCCAGAGCCGCAGCACGAGCCAGAGACAGGTAAGGTCCCACCTCATGACCAGCGGCAGGATCGTCGTGATGGTGTTCTCGGTGAAGAGCTGCATCCGGCCGAGGATGATCAGCAGAAAGCCGAAACTGTAGCCGAGGTTCTCGACGAGATAGGCCCATTGCGCAGCGGGCAGGTAGGCCCTCAGGATCGCCTCGCCCAGAACGGAAAACGAGATCAGGATCCCTGCGGTCATCCCCGACCAAAGAAGTGACGCGGTGGGGCGATGCAGCTCCTCCTCGCCGTCGCGGCGGATGACCTCGTAGATCATCCTGGCCGTCAGGCGACCCGCCTCCTGTATGGCTTCTTCTTCTTCATTTTCTTCCTGCATGACATCCCCCGCGCCCGCGCAATGGGGGTGCGAGCCCTTTTCGCCGGATGATAAGAACCTAGCCGGTTGCCAGAAGGCTTTCCGTGGAGGCGAAGAACATCGCCTGACTGACGGCGGTGCGCACCTGTTCCTCGGTATAGGGCTTGGCGATCAGGAAGGCGGGTTCGGGCCGCTCGCCCGTGAGCAGGCGTTCGGGAAAGGCGGTGATGAAGATCACCGGCACGTCGCCCAGCTCGGCGAGAAGATCGTTCACCGCGTCGATGCCCGAGGATTTGTCCGCCAGCTGGATATCGGCGAGGATCAGGTCCGGCGAGTGGCGCAGGCCGATCTCGCTTGCGCCTGCGCGGGTGCGCGCGACGCCGACGACCTTGTGGCCCATGCCTTCGACGATGGCCTCGAGATCGAGCGCGATGATCGCCTCGTCCTCGATGATCAGCACGTCCCCGGTGACCATCCGGCCCATCTCGTCGCGGGCGCGTTCGATGAGCGCGATGGCCTCCTCGCGATCGACCCCCAGGATCTCGCCGATGGCCTCGAACGCGAAGCTCTCGATCGTGCCGAGCAAGAGCGCCTCGCGCGAATTGGGGCTGAGCCCCTGCAGACGCCACTGCGCACGCTGCTCCAGCGGGTCGTCGGCCACGTCGGTATCTTCGACGATGGCGCCCGAGGAGGTCCATATCCGGTGAAAAACGCCGAAAAGGCCGGTCTTGACCGTGGAAAAGTCGTTAATTGTTTCTTTGTCAGCAACAATGGCCTCCAGTGTGGCCATTGCGTAGCGGTCTCCGGTCTCCTGCGCACCCGTAAGCGCGCGCGCGTAACGCCGCAGATAGGGCAGGTTTTCCGCGACTGCCCGGTCCAGACCGCCCCCGGGTTGGCCCCCCGATTGATCTCCTGTCTCGTTGTCTGCCATCATTTTTCGTAACCTCATGATTTTTTATGGAACCATTCGCGCTAAGGTTGGTTCCACATCCGCAGTCAAAAAGTGGCCACCATCGGAACATGCCAGCAAAACGGACCAAATCCAAATTGGATCAGCAAATCGACGAAAACCTCAAGCGCGTCTACGACGACATGCTCAAGGAGGACGTGCCCGACAGGTTCATGGATCTGATCCAGCAGCTGCGGCAATCCGACGGTTCCCGAAGCCCCGACGGGTCCGACGGGAATGATAGCGATGACACGTGATCCAAGAGACGAAATCGTCGATCATCTGCCTTCGCTTCGTGCCTTCGCAATGTCGCTGACACGAAACAGCGCGACGGCCGACGACATCGTGCAGGACACGATCGTCAAGGCATGGTCGAACATCGAAAAGTTCGAGCCCGGCACCAACATGCGCGCCTGGCTCTTCACGATCCTGCGCAACACCTACTATTCGCTCCATCGCAAGCGGTCTCGCGAGGTGTCCGATATCGATGGCGAATACGCCGCACAGATGTCCGAAAAGCCCGAACATGACGGGCGGCTCTCTATGAACGACTTCCAGAAGGCCTTCGCGCAGCTGCCCGACGACCAGCGCGAGGTGCTGATTCTGGTGGGCGCATCGGGCTTTTCCTACGAAGAGGCCGCAGAGATGTGCGGCTGCGCCGTCGGTACGATCAAGAGCCGCGCCAACAGGGGCCGCAAGCGGCTGGCGGAACTGATGCAGCTCGAGGACGGCGAGAGCATGGAAATGACCGACGCCGCGACGCTCGGCGTGGTGAACGCGCCGCCCTCCGGATGAAGCCCGACGCGGTGGGGCCGCGGCACTGGGCGCGGTCGCTGAAGACCCGGCTGATCGCGTTTCTGACCATCGCGCTTCTGCCGCTGGGTGTGATCGCCGTACTGCAGACCGTTCAGGTGACGCGCGAGGCGACCCGGCTGGCCGAACGTGACGTGCTGGCGCGGACAGAC
>Ga0209947_1000111_pt1 | contig 42697 bp, 31 predicted proteins | sample SalPonR2_B_D2_MG_FD_185706 | JGI IMG/M metagenome (GOLD analysis project Ga0209947, IMG submission 185706) | Salt pond soil microbial communities from South San Francisco under conditions of wetland restoration - Salt Pond MetaG R2_B_D2_MG... ...
TCCGCATTGTCATTTCGAGCGGTAGCGAGAAATCTTTAACAATCAAGATTCCTCGTCACTTTCGTTTCTCGCAATGACAGCAGCGGAAGCTTCTAAGATAATATTAAATATTGTCGAGTTCCTTGGAAGTACCTCCCCCGGGCCAAGGCCCGGGACCGAGCTTAGAAGTAACTTCTTTTATGAGTTTAATGGGTGAAGTGTATAACATTATGATTTTTAACCTAATACCTAAAACCCATAACCCAATACCTAACGAAGTTACTTAGAAGTCCAATATCTGTGTTGCGCTTCCGTCCCTCGGAATTTCACGTACAGCTAAGTACGCTGCATTCCTCGGGATTTTGCGCGCCCCCGGATCTTAACCGGGGCTTGAACTTTTTACTTTGCCATCCTAAAATCGACTTTTTACGAGATTGTCAAATTTTAAAAAGGTAAATTTTTATATTCTTTTTAAGGAGTTGAAGCGTTTTTTACTTGAAAATCGCTCAATTTAGGTTGTAGAAAGCTGTTTAGACATAACAATATAGCATTTGTCAATAGCATTTGTTTAGAGAATTGGGATTTAATCATCCGCCTTAAACCTTTAATCTGCCTAACCCAATACCAATACCCAAAACCCCTACATTCCATATTGACTTTTTTTCTTTTTGATGCTCTCGTAATGCCAATTCCTTTTAAATCAGTCGGTTCCGGATATTTACCCGTCAATTCGGCCGACGACCCGAAGATAATAAAAGGAGGTGTTTGAGAGGTTGATCCAATTCGGATCCTAATTCTATCGAGGTGGATAATGACCCGGAGGTTGATTGATGGAAAAACGACCCGTTTTTTATCAAGATGTAGAGAAATGTGTGGATGCCGTTATTCAGAAAGTGGGCAAAAAAATCGTATTGGGTTTGCCGCTGGGCCTCGGCAAACCCAACGAGTTTGCTAATGCCATTTATCGCAGGGCCAAGAACGACCCTTCGATTGAACTTATTATTTGTACCGCCCTCTCCCTGGAGCGGCCGAAGGGTAACAGCGATCTGGAGAAACGGTTTCTCGAGCCGTTTGTTGAGAGAAAGTTTGGCGGCGTGGTGGATCTTGATTACATGAGCGATCTTCGCGCCGGAGGGCTTCCTGAAAATGTCGAGCTGAGGGAGTTTTACGCCAAGGCCGGCGCCTACCTGAATGTGACCCATACGCAGCAGAATTATATCAGCTCCAATTATACCCATGCATGGCGGGATATTCTGGATAACGACGTGAATGTGATCGCCCAAATGGTTTGTAAAAAAGAGCTTGACGGCAGAACCCGCTATAGCATGAGCTGTAATCCGGAAGTCGCGCTTGATTTGGGACCGGCCATGCGGGAGCTTGAAAAAAAGGGCAAAAAGATTTGTATCATTGCCCAGATTAACCAGAATCTGCCGTTTATGTATGGGGATGCAGTGGTCGAACCCGAAATTTACGACATGGTGATCGATAGCTCAGCCTATTATTCCCGACTGTTCGGGGCTCCAAAAATGTCCATCCCTACGCCGGATTATATGATCGGTCTTCAGGCCAGCACCCTTATTAAAGACGGCGGCACCCTTCAGATCGGGATTGGCTCTTTGGGGGACGCCCTATGCTATGGCCTTCAGCTGCGCCATGAAAACAACGCCGAGTACAAACGGTTTATCAATGATACCCATATATATGAAAAATTCGGCCATGTGATTGACCGCGTCGGGGGGTTGGAGGCTTTTGACGAAGGCATCCTTGGGTCCACCGAGATGCTTGTTGACGGCTATCTTCATTTGCTGAAGAGCCATGTGGTCAAACGCAAGACCTATAACAGCGTGCCTATTCAGCGGTTGATCAATGAGGGCAAAATCGATGAAAAAGTAACCCCCAAGACCCTTGAGTATCTGATCGAAGCGGGGGCCGTTCGTCCCCGGCTGTCTTCTGCGGATTTTAATTTTTTGTCCGAATTCGGAATTTTTAAATCCGGCATGAAGTTTAAAGACGGCGTGATCCATGCCGACGGTCAGGAGATCCCCGCGGATTTGTCCGATTCCCAAAACATGGAGCGGGTGATTCAACACTGTCTGGGCGACACGCTTAAGAACGATATACTGATTCACGGCGGATTTTTTCTGGGACCGGAGGGCTTCTATCAGGCGCTCAATGATATGAGCGAAGAAGAGCGCCGGAAAATTTTTATGACCAGCGTTCTAAATGTCAACCAATTACACGGCAACAACCCGTATTACAGTGAAGAGCTAAAAGTGCTCCAGCGAAGGCATGGCCGTTTTGTCAATGCCTGCCTGATGGTAACGCTCTCCGGTGCAGTGGTTTCCGACGGCCTGGAAAACGGTCAGGTGATCAGCGGCGTCGGCGGGCAGTACAATTTTGTCTCCCAGGCTCATGCCTTACCGGATGCGCGTTCAATTCTGATGTGCAAGGCCACCCGGGCCAGCGGCAAGAATATCGCCTCAAATATCGTTTTTAACTATGGCAATACAACAATCCCCCGACATTTGCGCGATATCGTGATTACTGAATATGGGATTGCGGATTTAAGGGGAAAAACCGACAAGGAGGTTATCAGGCAGTTGGTAAATATCACGGATTCAAGGTTTCAGGCCGAACTGCTTCAGAAGGCCAAGGATGCCAAAAAAATCCCCGCCAGCTATCAGATACCCGATCAGTTCCGGAACAACTATCCGCAGCGGCTGGAAGATGAAATGGCCCCCTATAAAAAAGCCGGTTTGTTTCCGCCCTTCCCTTTTGGGACGGATTTTACGGATGAGGAGCTGGTTATCGGAAAAGTCCTCAAATGGTTAAAATCACAGATGACAGAGGGCTTTACCAAGGTCTCGAGTCTGAGCAAGGCGATGACCATCCGAACCGTGCCGCAGGCGGCTATGCCCTATTTGGAACGTCTGGGGCTGGATGCCCCAAATTCCGCCAAAGAAAAAATGATGCAGAAAATGGTAATATATGCCCTTCACGCGCAAAACGTCATTTAAAACCGGCTAAGGCAAATGAACTTGTTGATCATTGCCTGGAAATAGGGTTATAGATATTCTATAACCTAAATTGAGCGATTTTCAAGTTTACCGCTGACGCAGTAGATGCGGTGAAATTGGAAATCCCGGAGGGTTTCAAATTTTTTGATCAAAAAATGATTCAATGCCCTGAAAATAAAATAAAAATTAAACCTTAAAAAAATGAAACGCTCAATTTAGGTATAAAGGAGATATTATGGAAACCAGTCTTAATTTTGAAGATTTCGGGCGGAAACATCTGCGCCGTATTCATCGGAATCTCCCCACACCGGCGCTCTATGAAAATATCGTAAAAAACCGGGAGGGGCAACTGGCGCATCTCGGTCCGGTGGTCGTTCGCACGGGCCATTATAATGAGATGCCGCCGGAGGACAAGTTTATCGTCAAGGATGCATTAAGCGAGGAAAAGGTTTTCTGGAGCGAAGAAAAAAACGAGCTTTCGGAAAATCACTTCGACTCCCTGTTTCACCGGTTGTTGGCCTATATGCATGACAAGGAAGCCTATGTGCAGGACTGTCTGATCGGGAGTGTGCCCGAATATCAGATTCCGATCCGGATTGTTACGGAGACGGCCTGGCACAGCCTGTTCGCCCGGAACATGTACTATCAGATCCATGACCCGGCACAACTCGAAGCGTTCGCGCCGGATTTTACAATTATCCATATTCCCGGGTTTAACGCCATCCCGGAGCAGGACGGAACCCATTCATCGTCGTTTGTTATTTATAATTTAAGCCGGAAGCTGGTTTTAATCGGGGGGTCCAGTTATGCCGGGGAGATCAAGCAGGCGGTGTTTACGATTGCCAGTTACCTGATGCCGGCGCCGGTCTTTTGTATGCGATGTTCGGCCAATGTCGGACCGGATGGGGATGTGGCGATCTTTCTCGGCAGGGAGGAGACCGGAAAGACGACTTTGGCTGTGGATGAGAGCCGCCGGTTGCTTGGCGATCACCTCCACGGATGGAGCGATAAGGGCATTTTCAACCTCGAGTGGGGGGGGTACGCGAAAATGTACCATCTGTCCGTCGAAGAACAACCGTTTATCTATGATTGTTCGCGAAAGTTCGGCACCCTGCTGGAAAATATCACCATTGATCCGGATGCCCGGCGGATCGATTTTAAAGAGGGAAGCCTGACGAAGAACACCAGAGGGGTCTTTCCGATTTCCCATATTCCGAATGCCATTCGCAGCGGAATCTTCGATCCCCCAAAAAATTTATTCCTGTTGACCTGTGATGCTTTTGGCGTTTTGCCGCCGATTGCCCGGTTGACGCCGGAACAGGCTGTTTATGCATTTTTATCCGCCTATACATCGAAGTTTACCCAGACGGATAGCGGTGAGTTCCAGCCGCAGGTGATGTTTAACGTCTGCTTTGGGGATACGGCGCTTGCCCTTCCTGCCTATGCCTATGGCATGCGGCTTTTGGAAAATATTAGATCATACGATATTGCCTGTTGGCTCATGAATACCGGATGGATCGGGGAGCCCTCCTATAAAGGCGAACGCATCAAAATCCGCTATTCCAGGGCGCTGGCTAATGCGGCAATATCCGGTGTTTTTGATGATGTGGAATTCGAAACGGATCCGGTTTTTCAATATGAGGTCCCAAAGGCCTGCCCGGGCGTGGATGTGCCCGCCAATATACTGATTCCTCGTGAAGCAGCGGCAGACCCTGGGGATTATGACCTTCGCGCCAATCGATTGGTCGCTGAGTTCATAAAGGATTTTTCCCAATACGAAGACAAGATGCCGGAAGATATGCGGACCATGCTTTCCCAGATCATATCCATGGATGACACCCTGGATCTGGAGGAGTTCGGATTTTCGATATGACGGCTCAGGGACTTTTTGGCGCCATGGCGCTTTTTTCAAAGTTCAGCGTGGAAAAATAGTCCGCCATTGTCTCCGCGCGCCGGATCCGTTCGACGGTGCCGTCCTTTCTCAGCAAAAGCTCCTGAGGCCGCAGCTTGGCGTTATAGTTAAACCCCATGGCATGCCCGTGTGCCCCGGTATCCTGAATAACCAGGGTATCTCCGGCCTCGATTTTCGGAAGCCTGCGTTGAACAGCGAATTTGTCAATATTCTCACACAGGGATCCGACGACATCAACGGTTTCTGCCGTTGTTTCGGTCAAATCTTTGCCCAGCACATCGATATGATGATAGGTGTTATACATACCCGGACGCATAAGGGCTGACATGCATGCATCCACCCCGATATATTTCCGATAGATATCCTTATGATTGATTGCTTTTGTCACCAGAACGCCGTGGGGACCGGTCATGTAACGGCCGCTTTCCATGTAGAGTCTGGGGGCATCCCCGTTTCTCGCTTTGAACGCCTCAAACACCTTTGTAATTTCGCGGCCCATCGCCTCGATGTCCAACGGTCGGTCCTCCGGTCGGTAGGGAATCCCCAACCCTCCGCCGATATTGATGAATTCGAATTGAATGCCCAATTCTCCGGATAACCATTCGACCATATCCAAAAGCATTTTTGCGGTCTCAACCATGTATTCGTGGCATCGCTCATTAGAGACCAGCATGGTATGCAGTCCAAAGCGTTCGGTCCCGAGATCCCGCATTTTTTTATAGGCATGGCGAATCTGATCATGGCTGACGCCGTATTTGGCTTCAACCGGATTGCCGATAATGGTATTTCCGGAGCGGCGGGGCCCCGGATTATATCGAAAGCTGATGAGCCCAGGAACAACCGGCAGCTTTTCAATAAGGCTGATATCATCCAGATTCAGTATGCAGCCACCGTCATCCAGAGCCGCTTCAAAATCTTCGATTGTCGTATTATTCGAAGTAAACATGATCTCCTCGCCCCGGGCGCCGATCCTCCGGGTTAACACCAGCTCCGGCACCGAACTGCAGTCGAAGCCGAATGCCATATCTCTCATGATGGACAAGATAGAGGGGTTTGGCAGCGCTTTTACGGCAAAAAATTCTTTGAATCCGTCGATCGCTGTAAACACTTTTTTCAATTTTTCGCCGGTCTCCCGGATACCGGTTTCATCGTAGATATGAAAAGGCGTCCGGAAATGGTCGCAAATTTCCGGCAGAACAGGAAAAAGACGGTTTTTAAAGTTCTCTGTCATTGGCATATGAATATCCTTGATGGCTTCGTAAAAAGTCCAATATCTGTGTTGCGCTGCATCCCTCGGAATTTCACGTACAGCTAAGTACGCTGCATTCCTCGGGATTTTGCGCGCCTTGATCTTGAACTTTTTACTTTGCCATCCTAAAATCGATTTTTTACGAGATTGTCAATATCCTTGATATATAGAAATAAAACGGCTGAGCCCTATTTCATAATCATAATTTGAGCATTTTTCAAGGAAGAGATGGAGATGGGTTTGTTCTTGACAAAAAAAGGTGGGGTGTCAGAATTTAAATAATTTTTGAACAGGATCGGGAAAATTCGGGAATAAACAGAAGCGTTCCGTTTTCCGTTTGAAAAAACACAAGGCTAAGCTATCCGCCCATGGATATAAGTAAATCCAGACAGACCATTCTCTTGGTTGACGATGAAATCAGCATTCTTGAAGTGGCAAGGGAGCATTTTCAGGATCTGGGCTATGATGTGCGGATCGCCCGGGATGGACGTGAAGCGGTTAATATTATAGAAACAAACAGCATGCCTATTGATTGTTGTTTTACCGATATTAATATGCCGGAAATGGACGGACTGGAGTTGGCCGAATATATAAGAACCCATGACAATACCGTCCCTGTGGTGATAATGACCGGCTATCCCTCCCTTGACAATACGCTGAGGACATTGAAAAACGGGGTCGTCGATTTTCTGATCAAACCGGTTGACCTCAACCAGATGTCGCTTTGCCTTAAACGCGTGTTGCGCGAGCGGGAACTGTTTATCAAGAATATTCTGCTTAACAAGGAGCTCGAGAGCAAGCAGCGGATTGAAGAGCTAAACCGCGAGCTGGTGATGAAAGTGGATGAGCTCCGGATTCTAAACAAAATAATGACGGAGCTCGTGTCCCTGCGAAGCGGATCGGAGGTTTTTCAGCATTTGGTTCACATGGCCACAGACATCGTGCCGGCTGAGAACTCCGTGTTCTATGTGGTCAGCCAAGATTTCGATAGGCCTTTTGAGCTTTCTGTGACGGGTTCTAAAACGCAAAAGGCCATTAATTCCGAATTGCATCCAGTGATAGAGGATATGGCTTCAAATGGCAAGCCCTTGTTGATTTCTGAAAACGGCGATTATAGTGAGCTGCCCTTCCCCATTTATTCTTTTTTGGGAGTTCCTCTGAATATAAGAAATAAAGTCTTCGGCGTGCTTGCAGCCTATCGCGTAACGAAAGACAGGAGCTTGACAGAGAAGGATTTGTACTATCTAACGTTCATGACCCAGCAGGCCGGATATCTTGTTGAAAATCTGGCCTTATACGAGAATATTTATGAAAATCTGTTTGCTACCCTGTCGGCTTTCGTAAAAACTGTGGAAGCCCGGGATATATATACCAAGCAGCACTCCAACCGGGTAACCGATATGGCGGTTATCATTGCTAGGGCTTGGGGGTGTTCCAAAGAAGAGCTCGATGTGTTGGATTTTGCCGGACGGCTGCATGATATCGGCAAGATCGGTATCCGGGATGATATTTTACTAAAGCCCGGCCCCCTTACAACGGCCGAGTATGAAAAGATCAAGGCGCATCCGGTCATCGGGGAAAGCATTATCGGGCAAATGGGCCTATGGGACCGGGAAAAAAAAATCATTCGGCATCATCATGAGAGGTATGACGGCTCCGGATATCCGGATGGCCTGACGGGTCCGGATATTCCGATTCTGGCCAGAATACTGGCTGTTGCGGATGCCTACGATGCGATGGTTTCAGAGCGCGCGTATCGAAAGGAAATGCCGCCCGAAGAAGTGATCCGAACAATAAAATCGGTCAAGGGCTCTCAATTGGATCCTGAGGTTGTCGATCTTTTTGTTTCTCTTTGTGAGGGCGACCGGTTTGCCAAAATTTACCAGGCCGCCGGCTAACGATACGCTTTGTTCCTTTCGGCTGGGCTGAACGACAGGCGGACATGTATACCTAAATTTAGGGTATATTTTTGTGAACTCCTGGATACAATCATATACACCCAAAGCGGCGGATAAATGTCCGGCGAAGAATCCTATCGCCTCGGAATCAATCGCTTTTTTACGAAAGCCCCAAATCCACGGAGTCGAAAATGTGACTATGGCAGGAAAATTGCAAAGATACAGGCCAGCGACTAGCTAAACACTTGGATTCTAAGGAATGAACAAGGGTTCTATAAAGAAATGCTTCAGAATAAAAAGTTTTATTGATAATTTTCTTGACATAACAACAATTTAACGGCAAAAATGGGTTTAACTATTCAATGCCGACTTGCAAATCGTAGAAAGCTGTGGTAACCGGTCAGTATCTTTAACTGAATGCCTATAACCCTGACAACTGGTGCGAGTGAGTGTTTTGAAAAAATACCCCCATGCCTTGACATTGCAGTTATCCGCTTTAAAACATCAGTTTTCCCATATATCGGATATTTTTCTTATATCCCGTGGCACGCAAGTTTTTCCTTCTTTTCCATACGCCAACACAAAACCCTTAAGGATATTACATAGAGACATATCATGATATTTGCGCCTAAGAATCAGCTTATCGGGTTGGATATCGGGTCAAGAGCCATTAAGGCCGCTGAAGTCGTCGAAACCAAAAATGGTTGGGAGTTGAAAAAATTCGGTAGCATCGATATCGAACCGGGGGCAATCGAGGAGGGTGTGATCAAAAACCCCGACGTATTATCAAACGCCATCAACCAGTTGTTCGACCTGTATAGTTTTAGAAAAAAAACGGTCGCCATTTCCATTGGCGGCTATTCGGTAATCGTCAAGAACATCAATATTCAGAAAATGCCTGAGGAGCAGCTGGCCGATTCGTTGAATTTTGAAGCCGAGCAGTATATTCCCTTTGATATAAATGATGTTAATATCGATTTTCAGCTGCTGGGGGAAAATGAGCAGAATCCGAATCAGATGAATGTGTTGCTGGTGGCCGCCAAGAAGGACATGGTCAGCGATTATATTAATTTGATCGACAACGCCCAGCTCAATCTATGCATTATAGATATTGACGCATTTGCCCTGCAGAACATCTATGAGGCCAACTACGGGGAGCAGGGGGAGAATGTCGCGTTGATCGATATCGGCGCCAGTAAGACCTCAATCAATATATTAAAGGGCAATACATCCGTTTTTTTAAGAGACGTTTCTTTCGGGTGTGCCCAGATAACAGAAAAGATCGCATCCATCGCCAATTGCTCGCTGGCAGAGGCTGAAACCATTCGGCAGCAGGAGGAGCCGGATAAAATTTCCCCGGAGAATCTCGCGCAGGTGGTCTCGTCAGTTGTAAACGATTGGTGCGATGAAATTGTCCGGGCGCTCGATTTTTTTAAGTCAACCAATCCCGATGAAGAGATGAGGCAGATTGTTCTGAGCGGGGGAGGCGCAAATATCAAGGAGTTCAGAGAGCTCCTGGCCATGCAGACGTCGGCCGAAGTCAGCGTAATTAATCCGTTTAAAAACTTTTCAATCAGTAGTAATCAGAATGACACCTATTTAAAACAGATCGCGCCTCAGGCTGCCATAGCGATGGGGCTCGCATTAAGAAGAGTGGATGACAAATGATAAGGATTAACTTACTTCCCTATCGGGCTGCCCGGACGAAGGAGAATATACGACGTCAGATTTCTGTTTTTAGTCTCTCAATCGTTCTGATCATTATCCTTTTTTGGGTATTTAATGGGTATTTAAACGGGCGGATTGAAAAACTTTCCGTCAAGCTTGACGATCTGCAGAAGGAGGTCAAGCGATATGAAGAAAAGGCCAAGCGGGTTGAGGAGATCAAGGAGAAACTGGCCTCGCTCAATAAGAAGATTGAAATCGTCAACCAGCTGAAAGCTTTTCGTAAGGCTCCACCGAAACTGCTTGCTGAAATGACCGAAAAGGTCGTTCCCGATCGGATGCAGTTGACAAAGTTCAGTGCGGATAAAAACAGTGTCTCTCTCGAAGGAATGGCACTCGACAATGAAACGATCGCCGTTTTCATGACCCGCCTGGAACGATCAAGCCTGTTTAACGGTGTAAACCTCAAATCGGCCAAGCAGGAGACGAAGTTCAATATTGATATGAAAAACTTTAATATCGTATGTAAAAAAGCCGTAACCCAGGAGCCGGATAAAAAGAAGGCGGATAAGTAATGAAAAAGGCCAATTTGTCAAATTCAATTGAACCGTGGATTCAAAAAATCGGTCAACTTTCAAAGCTTCAGCGGATTCTCATTGCTGCCGCTATTTTGGTGGTGATCGTCGGCGTTTTTATCTATTTTTGCTGTCTGCCGAAGTATCAAAAAATTGACCGCCTAAAAGAGGATATCGCAAAAACCGAAAAGAAATTGGCGGATACGAAGAAGAAGGCCGCGGCGCTCGAAAAATACAAGGCCCAGATGGAGGCCGCAAGGGCCAAGTTTACGATCGTATCAAGAGCCCTTCCGCTAAAAGACGAGGTGCCGTCGCTTTTAACCAGTATTTCCCAGGCAGGCAAGGACGCCGGGCTTACCTTCATGCTTTTTGAGCCCAAGGCAGAAAAAAAACAGGACTTCTATGCCGAAATCCCGATAAAAATGGAGCTTTCCGGCAGCTACCATGATCTTGGTGAGTTTTTTGATAAGCTCGCCGGTATGTCCCGGATAGTCAATGTCAAACAATTTGAAATGACATCAGCGGATGCCGTGTCAAGGAAACTAAAAATAAACTGTACCGCAGAAACCTATAAGTTTATCGAGTCCTCTGAAAAAGGCGAGGAAAAGAAAGGCAAGAAAAACAAAAAATAGCCTAAAAGAAAAAGATATATCATGCAAAGACTTACTCTAAAAATTGGTTGTTTCCTGTGTTGTCTGTTTGTCGTGGGAACCTTTGGCAGGGCTCAGGCCGCAAAGTCATCGGTCCGGCATATAAGCAATCGGATAAAAATTGAAAGGCCGGAAAAGCCGTCACCGCAAACGGCTGAAGCCCCCCGGGAAAAAACGGCGAAGCAGGGCCAAAAGCAAGCGGCAGCGGAAAAACCGGAGAAAGGCCCGGCAGAAAAACAGGCGGTTGAAGAAGAAGCCGAAAAAACCGCGAAAAAGCCGAAGGCCAAAGGGGAAAGATCCAAAGCGGCGGAAATGCAAGAAGAAGCCGTCAGCCTCATGGGCGACAAGGAAACGCTTTATGCACGGAAGGGGAAGCCGGATCCGTTTGCCCCCTTTGTCCAGGGGGCCGAACCGGAATCTGCGGCCGAGGGGGAAAAGGAACCGCTGGGTGCGGATCGAAACCGTCCCAAGACGCCGCTTGAGCGCTTCAGTCTGGGACAGCTTCGCCTGACTGCGGTAATGAAAATGCCGGATCGGCGGATTGCGATGGTTGAAGAATCCGCCGGCAAGGGATATGTAGTAAAAAAAGGAACCTATATAGGGGATCAGGGTGGTCAGATAACCCGGATCCTAGAGGAAGCCATTGTCATTGAGGAAAAGTATCGGGATGCCTTTGGCAATGTCAAAGTCCGGGAAAAAAAATTAAAACTTCAGAAATAGCCTGGAGAACTTAAACATGGGTAATCGAAGCTACATCATCAATATCGGAAAAGCCCTTTTAATTGGGCTTTTAGTCTCAGTCATTGCCGGCTGTGCTGCAAAATCAGTCAGTGAAAAACAAATCGACGAGGCACCCCCTGAATCCCTCAGCATTTCAGGAATCCATACGAGTCAAACCGATGATGGGATGCGCGTTTCGATTAAAGCCAACTCGCAGTTGAACTATACGGCGGTCAAGCAGCGCGATCCGCTGGGGGTCATACTCTATCTTCCATTGGCCAAACTGGGGGATATAGGGAAGGTCAAGGTTGCCGAGAACGATATCATCGATTCGGTTACCCCCTCGATGTCAGCGAATAAAAAGACCGCCCGGATTGAAATCGGTCTGCAGGCGGATTGCCCGTATAGCGTCGAAAAAGCCGGTTCCCAGCTAAATGTGATGTTTGGAAAAAAGCAGCCAGTAGCGGAGCCGCCGCGTGAAGCCGAATCGGCAGAGGCTACGCCGTTCGTGAGCGCTTCAAAATCTACGGATGTCAAAGAGGCGGCTGAAGCGCCCTGCAAAACAGAAGGCGTGGGGGGCCATGAAGAAGCCCGGGTGACCGAAGAATCAAAAGGCCCGCAGCCGGATCGATCCGGCGCCGATAGGGGTGAGCCGGCAACTGTAAAACGCGTTGATTTTTCGGCCCAAGAATCCGGAAAATCCGCTATTATCATTGAAACCTCGAAGCCGGTTGATTATCGGATCCAAAAGGTCAATCGGCGGGTTTTGAAAGTTCATCTGTTTGACAGCCGCCTGCCGGACTATCATCATCGCCGGCCTCTCATTACCACCCGGTTTGACAGTGCGGTCGACCGGATCATCCCGGCTCAGGCTTCCGAGAAAGAGAACCGGACCGATATCGTGGTTGAACTCCGGGAAGAGGTGCCATATCGGCCCATTCAATCAAACGATCTTTTAACTATCCATTTCGAACCCTCATCCATTGAGCCCAGGCCGTTTGAGGCCGCCAACCTGCCGCCGTGGCAAAAGGTGCTGGAGGATTCCGCCACGCCAGGTAAGGTCTCGATGGCAGAGAAACCGACTGAAAAGGCCGCCGAGGCAGAGGATCCTTATGCGGCGTTGCTCGAAGAGGATAAAGAGTATACGGGCCAGAAGATTGCCCTGGACTTTTTTGAAACAAACATCAAAAACGTGTTCCGCATCCTCCAGAAGGTGAGCGGGAAAAATTTCGCCATTGACCCCAATGTTACGGGTACGGTGACGCTTTCATTTCAGGAGCCGGTGCCCTGGGATCAGGTGATGGATCTGGTTTTGCAAATGAACGGACTCGGAAAGGTCGAAAAAGGCAACATCGTCCGGATCGCCACAAAAGAAACCTTAAGACAGGAAGAGGAAGCCAGGCGGGAGCGAATTCAGGCCATCAAGGAGCGGCAGGAACAAAAAAAGCAGCTGGAGCCAATGGTTACCGAGTATATCGAAATCAGCTATGCCAACGCCCAGAATGAAATTCTGCCCCATGTGAAGGATGTGCTTTCTGAAGAACGCGGCAATATTTCAGTGGACCAGCGAAATAATCAGCTGATCATTACGGATACCAAGGAAAAAATTCGCAAGGCCAAGGAAATCATCGCCAGAATTGATAAGGTGACGCCTCAGGTGATTATTGAATGCCGGATTGTCGAGGCCAATGATAGCTTTAGCCGAAAGGTCGGTGTCAGTTGGAGCGCAGGAGGCGAAGATATCTATAAATCCGAATTGGGGGGCAACTATTCCTACGAAACGGTCATAAACACGCCGTTTGTCGGCACTGCCGAGGGAGAAGAGGCCATACAGAGCCCCAGCACCTTCAACTTCTCCTTTGAACGGCTGCCCAGTATGGGCACCCCTTTTGTGCTGGACGCCACCCTGCGGGCAATGGAAACCGATCAGCTGGTAAAGATTATCTCCACGCCCAAGGTGGTCACCCTTGACAACAAAGAGGCCACTATTACCCAGGGCATTGAATGGCCCTATCAAAATGTCGAAGACGAGGATGTGGAAACCGAGTTTAAGGAAATCGAGTTGACCCTTAAAGTAACGCCCCATATCACGCCGGATGATCGGGTATCCTTGGAGATCAATCTGAAAAAGGACGATATCTATGAGATTACCCCCGCCGGTGAACCGGCCCTGTCAACCAATGAGGCGCTGACCGAGCTGCTGATTGACGACGGTCAAACCATTGTTATCGGCGGCATCGTCAAGCGGACCGAAAATAACGCGGAATCCGGGCTTCCCCTATTAAAGGATGTGCCGGGCATTGGCTGGCTTTTCCGGGCCAACCAGGATGAGGTCGAAAAACGGGAGCTTCTGATATTCATGACCCCCAATATCGTCCAACTCGAACAGCGGGGACTCGTTCAGGCGGAAAATGAATGATCGTTCTTTTTATTTAAGCCTTCGAATGTTTTGAATCATAATTTTTGAAAGGATATTATCTTATGAAAGCCCAATATGCCAAGATAACCATTCAGGTGATCCTTATTAGCCTGCTGGCATTTTTACTTATCGGCTGCAGTGGCGATAGCTCGCATCATGGCGACGGCGATGATACGGCCTCCATATCCATGTCCGCCAGCTCGACCGAAGTTCCGGCTGACGGGTCCGGTTCCACGGCAATAACCGCCACGCTCACGAATTCATCGGGTGAGGCCGTTGAAAAAGGGACGGATGTATCCTTTTCTACCGACATAGGAAAATTTGAGAACGGCCAAAAGACTCACAGTGTCAGCACAACGGGCGACTCGGGCAGCGTCACCGTATCATTGATGTCCGATGAGAGAACCGGGGACACGATTGTAAAGGCGACATCAAACGGGGTTACCCAAAGTGTCAAGGTTACCTTTGTCGAGGGCGGTATCGCAGAGGCGGCCTATCTTTCCGTGGGGACCTCGACGAACACGGTAAAAACGGACAACTCCGACAGCGCTGAAATTACCGCCGTCGTGCTGGATAAAAGCAGGGCGCCGATTGAGGGAATATCGGTCGACTTTACCACGATTTCAGAAGACGGCAAAAGCGGTGCCGGCCAGTTAAGCGATTCAAGCATGGTGACCGAAACCCATACCGATGAAAAGGGACAGGAGGTGGTTGAGGCGGTTGTCCAATTCTCTGCAGGGGTTGGGGACAAAAGAAACCAGGTCGTGACTGTGGTAGCTGCTGTCGAGGGCCTGGCGCCAAAGCAGGTCCCGATTCAGGTGCAGGGCACCCGGGTTGAGCTGGAAACCGAGGGCTCCACAGACCTTGAAGCCGGGGTCGGTTCCTCGACACTCAAGATTATTGTCAAAGACGCCTCGGAAAACGAGGTGTTCGACGCCCCTGTAGAGGTGAGCCTGGCGCCGGAATCCACCGGCGTTGTCGCCATTGATCCGGGCACCGGCCGAACAGACAAGAACGGAGAGATCCGGGTGACGGTCTCCGGTCTGGGCGTTGGAGAGGCCATAGTTAAAGCCGAATCTTTGGGGGCCTCGGCTACCCAGACCTACATGGTTGACGATCCGAACAAGGTCTTCCAGATCATCGATCCGGCAGAGGACGTAGTGGCCGCATCAACCAATGAGGGCCGCAGAATCACCGTCCGTTCCCCCGGGATTGAAAAGGTAACCTTTGCGTCGACCATCGGCGGCTGGGATGCGAACGGGGAAAAAGTCATTGAAAAATCAGTTGCAGATAATAAGGCGTCGGCGGTTTTCCATTCGGCTGATGCCGGCACGGCCACTATACAGGTATACGCCTCTGAGGATACCTCTTTAACGGACTCCATGAAGATCGCCGTATCGGCTACCGCCAGCGAGGCAAGAAAAGTCGATCTACAGGCCGACCAGAACGTCGTGATGCCGAGTACCGAACAGGCCGAGAACTCCGTGACACTCCGGGCCAAGGTGAAAAATGCCGGCAACCAGGTGGTGGGCAATGCCCCCGTCCTGTTTAGGATACAGAACCCCATCGGCGGCGGGGAGTATGTATCGCCGGCCATCGCCTATACCGACAATTCGGGGATCGCTAAATCCACCTTTACATCAGGCTCTCTGGTCGCAGGGGCTGATGGGGTAACGATAACCGCGGAGCTTATTAATAGAGACGTGTCAGATGATGTCTATATCGTGATCGGCGGCGAATCCGCATCGGTGACCATGGGCCGCAGCACAGAGGTGGAATCGATCAACAATGATACCTCCTATAAACTGCCCATGTCGGTGCTGGTGACCGACGCCAACGGGTCGCCGGTTGAAGACGCGAAAGTGACCCTTAACCTCTTTCCCTCGCATTATCGGGTTGGCGATTGGGAAAGCCGGGAGGTTTGGGAAAACGATAAGCTGGAGACCATTTGTGTACCGATAGTTGATGGGACCCGCCCAAATGAGGATACCAACAAAAACCTGATCCTCGATGAGGGCGAAGACATCAATCAGGATGGCCAGTTGACCCCCCCGATGCCATCGGCCGGCGAAGCCCCGGATGTCGTCACTACGGATGAAAATGGGGTGGCCAACTTCAACCTGATCTATTTAAAAGCCTACGCCGCATGGGTTAAGGATGAAATCACCGCCAGCACGCTGGTTTCCGGCACCGAAACGTCCACGACTTATCATTTCGTTCTGCCTTGGTCGGAAAGCGACGCGGATGAATGCAATCTTCCGGATTCTCCGTTCTTTTTTGAAGAAACCGAGTCGGAAATCGATTCCATAGAGGTGGGCAACTCCGGGACGGACCAAATCGTCGGGGACGGAAATAGCAGGGCCACCATACGGGCCACCGTAAAGGCCAACGACGGCTCCGGGATAGGCGGAAAGACGGTTGAGTTCAGCACCACGCTGGGGAGTTTTACCTCCGGCACTACGAAAACGACGGATGAGAATGGGGTGGCCACCATCATCCTCCGATCGGAAAAAGCCCTGGGCACTGCCGTTGTGACTGCGAACGCCAGCGGATTCACGGATAAAGTCGAAGTGGAATTCGTCGGCGGTCCACCGGCATCGATTACCGTTGCGGCCATTCCGACAACGGTTCCGCCGAATGAGCCAAGTACGATCGTGGCGACGCTCAGGGATGAACACGGCAACCCGGTCGAAGGGGAAACGGTGAACTTTAAACTGACGAACAACAACAGCGCCGCCGATCAGCTGAGTCCCAGTGCGGAGACCAATGTCAACGGCCAGGCCACGGTTTCTTATACGGCCGGTGAAGATGAGGGAACGGACCAGGTCCAGGCAATAGCGGACAGCAATCAAAGTATCAAGAACAGCACATATATTTCCGTAGACACGGGGGTTTCTGTAATTGGATCAATTACGTTAAACGCGGATCCCACGCAAATTCCCGCGGATGGGACCAGTTCGTCGGCCATCAAGGCAACCCTGACGGATAGCTCCGGTGAACCAATGCCCGAGGGGACCTCCGTACTTTTTGAGACGACGCTCGGCCAGTTCTCCACTTCCGGCTGGCAAAGCACATCGCGCTCCGTCGTTGGAGAAAATGGTGAAGTAAGCGTCAGCCTAATTTCCGGAACGCAGGGCGGGACCGCTACTGTCACCGCAACGTCAGGAGGCGTTTCCCAATCGACGACGGTCACCTTTGAGGGTACAGGCGACGGCGACGGCGACGGCGACGACGGCGGCGACGGCGGTACAGGTATTGTCGGATCTATAGATTTGATTTCCGGTGCAGATCAAATTGAGGCTGACGGAAACAGTCAAGTAGCCATTCGTGCGACGGTGACGGATACCGAAACCAATCCGCTTTCAGGTGTCGATGTTGTGTTTAATACTACACTAGGCTCGTGGGATGGCGATTCCACGGTTCCAACGGATGCCAATGGTGTTGCAGAAGTAATGTTACAGAGCGGTACTACGGCCGGGACGGCAACGGTAACGGCAAATGCCAGCGGGTTCAGGTCCTCGGTGAATGTGGAGTTTGTATCCGGCGCCCCAGCGGGGCTTGTACTCAATGCAAGTCCGGAGATTATTTATCCAGGTGAATCATCGGAGCTTACCGTCTCATTGACAGATGACGACGGAAAACCAGTGGCCAATGAGACCATCGCTTTTATGATTACTTCCAACCAGAGCGGGGGAAGCCTGTCCACAACCAGCGCAACAACCGATATCAATGGGCAAGTTTCAATTATTTACACCGCCGGCGTCAATAACGGAGATGATATAATTGCCGCCCGGTCTACCACACAGACAGGTGTTACCGATGATGTTGAAATTGTGGTCGGTGGGCAGGTGTCATTGACGGCGAATCCGGAGACCATCGAGGCCAATGGGACAGATACGTCTACATTTACGGCAACCGTGCTGAATAATGCTGGCGATCCAATTCCGGATGTGCCGGTGGTGTTTAAGGATATTACCGGCGAAGATTTAGCGGAAACGGGGACTGAAGGATTTACGGGATCCGGGATCAGTGATACAGCAGTTTTCTCTCATGGCGGCGGCACCATGACGTTTACCATGTCGCATGACGGGAGTTCAAATTTTATCGTTGAACTTTACGACAGCAATGGAAACTATGAGGGTCTTATTAAAAACGCCATTGGCACCGTGGATAACGAAACTAGCACGGTGCAGAGTGTGCCTGAAGGCGATTATTATTTGAGCGTTATGGCTGATGGCGAATGGGCCATTGACGTCGAGACTTCCACAGGCGAGGGAATTGATAGCCTTGATGATTTTGATAAGTTGCCTACATTAGCTGTTAAAAACACAAACGCCAGCGGGCAGGCGACCTACGATTATACCAGCTCTAAAATCGCAAAAGCGGTTAACATTGGGATTAAAGCCGGGGAAGTCTTGGCGGAGGCTACGCTTGAGCAGGTCGCCGGCGCACCGGCAAATGTTGACGTGTACGCCGCGCCCAGCACTGTAAACCCGGGAAGCAATGCCGCAATAACCGCTAAAGTAACAGATACGAACGATAATGCGGTCAGCGGGGAGACGGTCACTTTCAGCATTACGGACAACCAGAGCGGTGCCAGCTTAGGAGCAACCAGTGCAGTGACCGATTTAAGCGGTGAAGCCGTGGTATCCTATACGGCCGGCAGTACAAATGGGGTACAAGATGAGGTGACGGCTACGGCTGATGGCATACCAGGCACAGCGACAATTGATATTGACGCCAGTGCCGTGATGGTCGGTGGCATAACGGTTGAAACCGGCAGCGATACTCTGCCGGCGAATGGGGCCAGCGGGGCCTCTATTCGGGCTACGGTGACGGATGTTGATGGAGAAGCTTTACCGGGTATTGGTGTAGAATTTATAACCACGCTTGGGAGCATTACATCTCCGATAACGACTGATGCCAATGGGGTTGCTCAGACAACATTAACAGCGTCAGACAAGACGGGGACCGCTACCGTAACTGCCATTGCAAGCGGGTTCAGGGAATCTGTAGTTGTTGAATTTTTGCCAAGCCATCCTCAGAGCATCATTTTGGAGGCAATGCCGTCAACCGTCAATACGGGTGACACATCGATTGTGACGGCTACACTTGTGGATAATGGCTCAACACCGCCCAACCCGGTTGCCGGTGAGACAATAAGATTTAGTTTTGATGAGAATCAAAGTGGCGCCAACCTATCGGCACCGAGCGCCGTAACCAATATTAATGGTGAGGCAACGGTTACGTATACGGCCGGTAGTGCAACCGGAACCGACAAGATTTATGCGGTAAGCGCTACGAATGGTGAGATTGACAGCTATAAAGATATTACGGTGAGTTCATCGGCTAGTACTGTAGCTATTCAATCTTTATCTTTAACACCCAACGATACTGAAATTGTGGCAAATGGGAGCAGCACTACTGCAATTCGCGCTAAGGTTATGGGTGTCGATGGCAACCCAGTTTCGGGAGAGACAGTCGCTTTCGATACTTCCTATGGCAGCCTATCAGCTATAAATGTAAGCACTTCGGAGACAGGTGTGGCTGAGGTGATCCTTACATCAGCCCCTAATACGGGTCTATCTGTTATCACGGCAAGCATCGCTTCAGAGGGCGTTTCCGACCAAGTGAAAGTTAATTTTGTGCCCGGGCCGCCAATTCCCGGCAATTCTTCCATTACGGTGCAACCCGCATCAATTCCTGCAGATGGGACATCAGAAGCTGAAGCTACGGTAACGCTCGCCGATGCAAATGGTAATCCAGTGTTGGATGGCACTTCTGTGTCGCTTTATTCATCAATGGGGACTATTACTTCGGCAAATCCGGTACCGACTGCATCCGGGAGGGCAACTTTTACCATACAGGCGCCGACGACTACGGGGACAGCTGATTTATACCTATGGGATTATCCGCTTATCTCCGGTTCGCTTGGTTTTGGTACCATCACATCCGGTGATCCATCCAGTATCCTGATTGAATCCGTTAGTAGTTCGGAAATTTCGGTAACAGGAGTAGGAAAGACTGATAATACCTCGGTAACAGTGCGAGTAGTAGATGAAACTGGATCTACAATTTCAAATGCGTCGGAAGATTATGCCTTACTGGTTGAGCTCTTGGCCAAGCCAGATGGTGGTGAATCTCTGAGTGGGGAAGACCCGGACGGAGATTTAACCAGTGATTCTGAGGAGATTATAATTGGCTTGCCAGGGGGGGAGACTGCCTTTAATTTAAAATCCGGCATCTTGCCCGGTGTGGTGGAAATTCGGCTTGAAGTTTTGGACCAGACCGTGTCGCCCCCAGCCTCACTTTCTCCACCAGTTGTAACCGTCAGTCCGCAAATTTCCATTGCTTCTGGGCCACCGCATTCCATGGCGCTCTCCGCCCCATCGCTGGATGCGGTAGTCAATTTAAACGAAGGGGGAGAGGCCGGAATACCACAAACTCCGGGTTTCTATAGCCGTAAGGCCGGTTTAATTGTAACTGATAAATACGGCAACGCCGTGCCTGACGGCACCACGATTAATTTAGGGGTTATTGATTCGGTTATATCTTCAGGCGATACCGGAAGTATAACTAACGGAGATGCCCAGCTTACCGATATAAATGCTAATTTCGGGGATGACTCTATCACTCGCGGTGGTCTTGTTCGCGAGATTGAGCCAAATGATCGGTTGGTTCTTTTTGACGTCGTAGCAGCAGATAAAAGCCGATTTGTAACTACGCCTATTGGTGTAACGACATTGCCAGTTACCAAAAGTTACACAAACACGGCAAACAACATTGAATATGCGGTGGGGGCCAGCGAACTTGGGGCGACTATTTATGGCACAGATGGATCCACTGCGACCAAGGGAACCGTGCAAACCGAAAACGGTCTTGGCCAGCTACGCCTGGTTTACCCGGCTAATAAAAATCGGATACTTGTGGGTTACTGTTACTATGGAGACCCGACCATTGATACCCGGCATCAGCCTGCAGGGTCTGCAAGGGTGATTACTGTGTTTACCAGCAGCGATGAGAAAGTATCAATGGTTGATGAAGGCACATTGTGCTTTTCACCCATCGCCGACTTTACTCTGGAAGCGGTGCCGGAAGAGCTTTTCGAAGATGGTGATATTAAGCTGTCGCTGGTGGATGGCGGGGATGAGGTGCCTCTGCCTTTTGTTGAGGTAACATCGACATATACCATCGACACTGGTTCTGGGCCTATAGATATATCTTATAAAGATCCAGATAATAGAACAGATGAAGACGGCTTTATAACTTCAACTATTGAATGGACTACCGCCTCATCCGGCGACTCTGCCACCATTACCTATTATGCCGGAGATGCTAAGGCAGAAGTGACTTATGAGGTGCCATAACCTGAGTTTATCGGTTTTTTTGAGGATAAACCGAGGTGGACTGTTTTTTAGGACACTAAAATATTAATATAAATATTTAAAAACGGGGCGTCTGGAAAATGTAAATGACAGACGCCCCGTTTTTATCTGTACCTGACGGCCTTTGACATTATTCCCTTTAGACGTTATAAATAAAATTTAGACCAACAAGAAAACAGGGTAGAAATATGACTGTGTTCCTTATTCCATTTCTGGTCTTTGCTGTCTGGCTGGCGCTTCAGCTTTGGATACTGCCGCGTTTCGGGGTGTCCACCTGAGTGCGGGAGGCCTGTCAGGTGCCGGGCAATAGTGCGGAAAATCAAGAAGAAGACAATCCTTCAGGGAGTTAAAGACCTGTCAATATTATGACGAAACCGACCAAATTTGAAGAAATCGATGCCGCCCGGCAGACGCTGGGCCTGCCCGAGGCGGCGACCATGGCGGAGATCAAGCGGCGGTACCGGACGCTGATGAAGAAGTGGCACCCGGATACCGGCCATGCGGATCCGTCTGAGTGCGAGGAGATGAGCCGGCGGATCGAGGCGGCGTATCAGGTAATCATGGATTATTGCAGCAACTACCGGTATCGGTTCACCCGGGAGGAGGTGGAGCAGTATGCATCCGCCGAGGAATGGTGGCTGAGACGCTTCGGGGCCGACCCGGTCTGGAGCAAACCATCGAACCCATCGAATAAAGGATAAAAAAAAAGACCGCAAACAAAGGGGAACTAACCATGGCGCGTGGACTCAACAAGGCGATTCTGATCGGCCGGCTCGGAAAAGATCCGGAAATCCGCTACACACAGGACGGCCGGGCGGTGGCCAATTTTACTATTGCGACCAACGAGGAGTGGAAGGACAAAAATACCGGTGAGAAAAAGGAGCGCACCGAGTGGCACCGGATTGTGGCGTTCGGGAAATTGGGCGAGATCTGCGGGGAGTACCTGGCCAAGGGCCGGCTGGTTTACCTGGAGGGCCGCCTCCAGACCCGTTCCTATGAGCAGGAGGGGGTGACCAAGTACACAACGGAAATTGTGGCGAATGACATGCAGATGCTGGAATCCAAAAACGCGGCCCAGTTTTCCAATAGCCCGTCGCCGTCCGATAGTGCCGGCGGTGGTGGCCCTTCAGCGCCGCAGGCGCAGGCCTCCACGGGAAACGAGTTTGATGATGATATTCCGTTCTAAAGATTTCTCGCCGCTCGCGCGCCTCGAAATGACAGTCGGGCAGGCCGCTTGCGCGTCTCGAAATGACAGTCGGTGAGGCCGCTTGCGCGCCATAAAATGACCCGCCCGAAGGCCGGGGTCAGGATTGATCCTGGTCTTTTTTACTCTCGATCTTTTCCGGTTCATTCTCGTCTTCGGAGGTGGCCTTTTTAAAATTTTTGATCCCTTTGCCGATGCCGGAGCCGATCTCGGGCAATTTCCCGGCGCCGAAGACGATAAGAATAATTACAAGAATAATAATAAGTTCCGGCATGCCAATGCCAAACATGTATCCATCCTCCGTTAAAGCCCCCATCTGTTTTGCGGGTGCCGATTCATTCCATTATTTGACCCCATATTATGCCATCCGGCGGATTCTGTCAATTCATTCCCATTAATGATGGCTTCGGAAAAATACAAAGATCTTGTCAAACCTGGAAAAAATGTATAAAATTAATATTTTTAGTCTAGGTACCAAAACCCATACCGAGTAAGCAGGAGATGGTTTTTATGAAAACCGATTTTTCACCGAATGGCCGGCCGGCCCTGATCGGCAGTCTGCCGATGGACGATCATCCGGCGGCCATTAATTTAATGGACGCGCATACTCCGGAGATCCCGTTATGGATTCAGCTGCCCACCTTTGCCGCCGAAGGGATGATGGTCCAGTTTCTGCCGGGTATGCCCGGAGTTGCTAGACGCGGGGACAAGACCTATATTAACACGGCGGATGATGGATTTGATCAGGCCATGCTGGCCTTTTTTGAGGACTATATGGCGGTATCGGAAGGAACGCTGGATATCGCCGACTCGAGGTTTGCCCTGACCGATGAGACGGCTCCCGGGTTTTCCGAGTTTCTGCGATATCTGGATAACCGGACGGAGCCGCCGACAGCGGTCAAAGGTCAGGTAACCGGGCCGTTTACGTTTGCCACGGGCGTTGTGGATGATGCCGGCCGGGCGATCTTCTATGATCCCCAGCTTAGGGATGCGGCGGTCAAATTGATCGCAATGAAGGCCCGCTGGCAGGTCAATCAGCTGAAAAAATACGGGGTGCCGGTGATCGTTTTTCTTGATGAGCCCGGCCTTGCCGGTTTCGGCTCATCTGCATTTATCAGCGTATCGCGCGAAGAGGTGGATAACGCTCTGGCCGAGGTTATCGATGCCATCCATGCCGAAGGCGGCATTGCCGGCATTCATGTCTGCGCCAACTCGGAATGGTCCATTGTGCTCGATTCCGCTGCAGATATCACAAGCTTTGATGCATATTCCTTTTTTGATAAATTCATCCTTTATTCTGACAATGTGAAGCGGTTTGTCTCTGATGGCGGCATCCTGGCCTGGGGCGTGGTCCCCACCGGGGACGGAAAAACCATCGGAAGCGAAACCGTTTCTTCCCTCTACGACTTGTGGGAAGATGAGGTCAGCCAGATGCTGGCGCTCGGGCTGGATCGATCCGTCCTTTTGGAAAAATCCCTGATAACCCCAAGCTGCGGTACGGGATCGCTATCGCCCCCGGATGCCACCCGGGTTCTTGAGCTGACCCGGGATCTGTCAAAGAAGGTACGGGAGGAAACATAAAATAAATTGTGTCATAAGATGGGGAGCTTTATGAGTAAGAACAAACAGGCCAACGAATTTAGCGGGGCAAGCAAGTATGTGCTGGACGATGAACTGGCCAAAATCGTCAATATCTCCATGGCCTTGGAAATGCCGCTGCTTTTAAAGGGGGAGCCGGGCACCGGAAAGACCATGCTGGCCCATGCGATTGCTGAAGCCCTTCGGATGCCCTTGATCGTTTTAAACGTAAAATCCAACATGAAACTGGTAGAGGCGCTTTACCAGTATGATACATTGACCCGCTTAAACGACAGCCGGTTCGGGGATTCCACCCGGGATGTCAGCAGGATCGAGGATTATATCAAGATGGGCAAAATCGGACAGGCTTTTGCCGCCGATACCCGAACGGTTCTCTTGATCGATGAGATCGACAAGGCGGATACGGATTTTCAGGATGATATGCTCGATGTACTGGATCAGATGGAGTTTGACATCATCGAAATCGACAAGACGATTCAGGCCAAGAACCGACCGGTGATCGTTATCACCTCCAACGCGAAAAAAGACCTGTCCGATCCGTTTCTGGGCCGGTGCAACTTTCATCATATCGCGTTCCCGGATCCCAAGATGATGCGAAAAATTATCGGCGTCCATTTTCCCGATCTGGACAACGAAATCATGGAAAATGCCATCGCCACTTTCTATAAGCTAAGAGAAATCGATGTGGTGGAGAAGAAACCGGCGACCCGGGAGTTGATCAACTGGATCCGAGCCCTTGAGATGGATCCGGACTTTAAGCCCAAACAGCTCACGAAGGGGGAGATCCCCTATCTCGGCGTTCTTTTCAAGAAAAGCCAGGATTACCTAAATGCCGGCAACTATATTAACCGAAGGAAGATGTTCTAACTAGCCGCCTATGTTTGTCGATTTTTTTTATAAACTGCGAGAGGCGGGCATTCCCGCGACGCCAACCGCGTTTTTGACGCTTTGCAAGGCGCTCAGCCTGGGCCTGATCACCTCTCTTTCGGATTTTTATACCGCCTCCCGGGCGATACTGGTCAAAAGCGAGCGGCATTTTGATCTGTTCGACCAGCTTTTCGCCCATTATTTCGAGGGAGCGGAAATGCCGGATATGGAGGGTATGGAGCTGGACAAGATGGCCCGGGCGCTCCTTGATGAGTGGCTGAAAAACCCGAAGGAGATCGCCGATGCGTTTGGCGTGGATGAGAAAACCCTTGAAAAATATTCCCCCGACGAGCTGATCGAGTACTTCAAGGAGCGGCTAAAGGAGCAGACCGAGCGGCATGACGGGGGCAACCGGTGGATTGGAACCGGCGGGACCTCGCCCGTGGGCCATTCCGGATACCATCCCGGCGGTATGCGGGTCGGTGGCGAGTCCAGAAACAAATCCGCAGTAAAAGTTGCCAATGAAAGACGCTATAAGGATTATTCCCGGTCCGGTCCCCTTACCCATGCCTCCATGGGCGAGGCCTTGAAACGGCTTCGGAATTTGGTGCCGTCAGGACCCAAGGATGAACTCAATATCGATGAGAGCATCTATCAGACCATGAAGAATGCGGGGGAGATTGAAATCGTGTTTGACCAGAGTATGAGGGACCGACTGAAGGTTATCCTGATGATTGACAACGGGGGTTGGTCCATGGATCCTTATGTTCCGGTGGTCCAAACGCTTTTTAATTACGCCAAGAGCCAGTTCAAGGATTTAAAAACCTATTTTTTTCACAATACCGTCTATGATACCGTATGGGAGGATCCCAGCCGGTATAAGAAGCCGGTGCGGGTGGATGAGTTTGCCCGCAAGGATCCGGAAACCCGTTTGATCATGGTGGGAGATGCCAGTATGGCCCCCTATGAGCTGATGTCACGGGACGGCTCCATATACATAGCCGACCGCAGCGGGTTGCCGAGTATTGAGCGGCTGCGATTTCTGGCGAACACGTTTCCCCATAATGCTTGGCTGAATCCGGTATCGGAACGAATGTGGCCCTATACCCGGACCATCATGATGATCAGTCAGATCTTTCCCATGTTTGAGCTCTCTATTGACGGGCTTGAGGGAGCGGTCACCCAGTTGATGGCTGCTTGAATAGGCACTGAGGCACTGAGGCGCTAAGGCACTGAGACACTTGGGGCGTTGAGTGGAGGCGATTTTTCTATTTTGTCATTTTTCGCTAAAGCTCGATATGACAGCCGGATCAACTGGCCGGCAGGTAACTTAACCCTAAATTGAGCGTTTCAATTTTTTGAAGGTTTAATTTTTATTTTATTTTTAGGATATTGGATCATTTTTTAAATCAAAAAATTTGAAACCCTCCGGGATTTCCAATTTCACCGCATCTACTGCGTCAAATGATGTCTCGCATAGGCGCCTATCGCCCGGACATCATTTTCCTTGTATCTGCGGCAAACTTGAAAATCGCTCAATTTAGGTTAACAGAACGGGAGTGGACTATGAATCAAGGGGTGATGTTTACATATAGGATCATTGGATGGATGCTTCTTTTGGTCTTTGTTTTTTCAACCCTGGCGGTTGCGGGTGAGCGTATGGCGGTCGGCGTGTCGGTGGCCAATATCCGCTCGGGTCCGGGAGAAGACTATGAGGTGCTGTGGAAGACGGAGAAATATGCGCCGGTAGAGGTGCTCGAGCGGGATGCGTCCGGTAACTGGTGCTATTTTAGGGATTATGAGGGCACGAAGGCATGGATTTATAAAAATCTGCTGCGCGATATTGATACCGTGATAACGAAGAAGGGGTTATGCAACATCCGCTCCGGTCCCGGTACGGATCATGCCCTGCGTTTTCAGGCGGAAAAAGGGGTTCCCTTCAAGGTGATCAAGCGCAAAGGCCAGTGGATCCAAATCAAGCACGCGGATGGGGATTCGGGTTGGATCCATCAGAAGTTGGTATGGTGAGTTCAGGGATAGGGGATAGGGTATAAGGTTTAAGGTATTAGGTATAGGGTATTAGGTTAGGAGAGATATGAGCGGATTACAATTTGAAAAGGGTAAGCAGGTGATTGTGGGCGTCGGTTCGGCATTGGTCGATATGCTGGCCAGAGAAGAGGACGCGTTTCTGGAAAAACTGGGTGTTGAAAAGGGCGGCATGAACCTTGTAGAAAGTGACTATATTGAGCAATTGGTCGCCCGGATCGCCGATCCGCCCTCCATTGTCCCCGGCGGATCGGCCTGTAATACGGCCCTCGGCGTGGGTATGTTGGGCGGCCATTCAAGGTTTGTGGGTAAACTCGGCCAGGATTCGCTGGGGGATATGTTTCGCGAGGATCTTAAAAAGAATCATGTGGAGCCGGTGCTGTTCCCGTCGGATTTGCCTACCGGACGGGTGCTTTCCGTAATTACACCGGATGCCCAGCGCTCCATGTTCACCTATCTGGGTGCGGCGGCCGAATTGAAGCCCGAAGAAATTACACCGGATTGTTTTGCCCATGCGGCTGTTGTCCATGTGGAGGGCTATCTCCTGTTTAACCGGGAGCTGATGCTGGCCACCATAAAAGCCGCCAAGTCCGCAGGCACCCGGGTCAGCCTGGATCTCGCCAGTTTTAATGTGGTGGAAGAATCAAAGGATTTGCTTGAACAGATTGTTGCGGATTATATCGATATTCTGATCGCCAATGAGGACGAAGCCGGGGCGTTTACCGGCGAGACCGATGAAGGAAAGGCCCTGACCGCCCTCTCGAAAAATGTGGAAATGGCGGTGCTAAAAGTCGGCCATCGCGGCAGTGTTGTGAATTATCAGGGAGAAGATGTTAAAATCGAGCCGTTGGTTTGTCCCAATGCCGTGGATTCCACGGGAGCCGGAGACCTGTGGGCCGCCGGATTTCTATTCGGCCTGGTCAGCGGCTATTCCATCGAAAAAAGCGGTGAATTGGCTTCTGCCTGCGGCTCTGAGGTCTGTCAGGTCGTCGGCGCCAACATTCCGGCGGACGGTTGGGGGCGTATTCGAAAATTGCTGTAAGCCGATCCTTTAACCTGTCGCAAAAGTTCCTTTCTGCAAAAATACCGCGGCTGCGATATAAATCGCTTTTTACGAAGTCATCAAACTGAAAGATAGACACAAATTTGGAGATAAAATGGCAGAAGACAAAAACAAAGAGGCCCCTCTTCCTCAGCCGGATAAGGTCGAGGTCTATGCCAAGCGCCTACTTGAATTCGCAAAGGCCAATCAAACCGCTATTACCGTTGCCGTAAGCGCAGTGGTCCTGGTGGCGATAGTTGTCGCCGGCGTCATTTATTTTCAGAAGCAGGCCGAGGAAAAAGCCCAGGCCATGCTGGGAAAAGCAATCGCCCAGGCGGAAGCCGTCCGGCGCGGCCAGGCGCCAGAGGCCCGGTATGCCGAAATAAAACCCAAGTTTGAAGAAATTATTCAAAACTACGGCTCAACAGCGGCGGGGAAAGCCGCTTTGCTGAAATATGCGGATCTATGTTACCAGACGGGCGATTATGATACGGCCATAGAGATGTATCAAAGCGCCCTTGACGCATATAAAGAAGGGGGAATCAAAAGCTTTGTTTTAAACGGTCTGGCCTATGCGTATGAAAGCAAGGAGGCCTATGCTCAGGCGGCTGAATATTTCAACCGTATCGTTACGGATGGATCGGCCATAATGAAGGATCAGGCGCTGTTTAACCTGGGCCGGATATACGGAAAAATGGGCAAGCCGGAAAAACAGCGCAACGCGTATAACCGGATTGTATCCGATTATCCGAATTCTATGTATTATCAACTGGCCAAGGAAAAACTGGCCGGTTAACAAACAGCGCCCCCCTTCCATTTGATCCGTCGCCCCGGCATACCCTGAAAAGCCTGAGTGAAAAGGCCCCATCCGGTTTTTGGAGTTATGGATAATAAAGCCACGCCGGTCACCCTTTCCGGCCAGATTGAACGGGTCACCTATACCAACCCGGAAAACGGCTATACGGTCGCCCGGATGAAGGTCCACGGCGGGCGGCAGGTCGTCACAGTGGTCGGCAACCTCATTGATCCGATTCCCGGTGAGGTGATGGAGCTTTGCGGCCGTTGGAAAGTCCATCCCAAATTCGGCGAACAGTTCGAAGTCCAGAGCTATCGCACCACCGTCCCATCAAGCGTTTCCGGCATTAAAAAATATCTGGGATCCGGTTTGATCAAAGGCATCGGGCCGGTAATGGCCGAGCGTATGGTGAATCGGTTCGGAAAACAGACCCTGGATATCATCGAGCACCATCCCGAACAGCTCTCAGAAATCGATGGCATCGGTAAAAAACGGGTGGCCATGATCAAAGCCGCCTGGGATGAGCAGCGGGAAATACGGGATGTGATGATGTTTCTGCAGTCCCATAATGTCAGCTCCGGCTATGCCATCAAAATATTCAAGCAGTATGGGAGCGACTCGATTGAAGTCGTCTCCCGAAATCCCTATCAACTGGCGACCGATATTTTCGGCATCGGCTTTTTGACCGCCGACCGAATTGCCCGGGATATCGGATTCGAAAAAGATTCCAACTTTCGGATTCGCGCCGGTATCCTCTATGTGCTGAACCAATTGGCGGAAGACGGCCATGTCTATTATCCATATAAAGAACTGCTGGAAAAGTGTGCGGCGGTCCTTGAAGTCGACCCCTATTTAGTGGCGGACGCCGTCAATTATATGGCATCCGATAAAAAAATATATGTCGAAACCCTGGCATATTCGGATCCGGATTGTTCGCTCGGCGATACCGCCGTGTATCTGTCCAAATACTTTACCTGCGAGGTCGGTATAGCCGCCATGGTCAAGCGGTTGTTGAATACGCCAAAGCCGTTGCGGAAAATAGATACGGATCGCGCATTGAAATGGGTTCAGGAGCAGCTTGCGTTTACCCTGGCCGATAGGCAGGCCGAGGCGGTTTGCGATGCCGCAAAACATAAGGTTATGGTGATAACCGGCGGCCCCGGTACCGGTAAAACCACGATTATCCGGGCCGTCTTGAAGATATTTGCGAGGTTGAAGGTAAATATCCGACTGGCCGCTCCGACCGGGCGGGCCGCTAAGCAGATGAGTGAAGCCACGGGCTTTTCGGCAAGCACCATCCACCGGATGCTGTCTTTTAATGCGCATAGCGGTGGATTTCAGAAAAATGCGAATAATCCGTTGGATTGTGATCTGTTGGTCGTGGATGAGGCCTCCATGATTGATACCGTATTGATGTATCATCTTTTAAAGGCCGTGCCCGCGGAAGCCACCCTTATTCTGGTGGGCGATGTCAATCAGTTGCCGTCTGTCGGGGCCGGCAATGTCCTGGATGATATCATCGCCTCAGGCAAAGTTCGGGTGGTCCGGTTAAACGAAATTTTCCGGCAGGCGAGGCAAAGCCGGATCATTGTCAATGCGCATCGGATCAATAATGGGTACATGCCGCAAACGGAAGAAAGCGAGGCGCCGAGCGATTTTTATTTTATTGAACAGCAGACGCCGGAAAATGTCCTTTCCATCATTCTCTCTCTGGCCGGCCGACGCATTCCGGAATCCTTCGGTTTTGATGCCATAGGCGAAATCCAGGTCTTGTCCCCCATGCACAAGGGCATTGTGGGTACCGCCAACCTCAACCGTGAACTCCAGCAACGGTTAAACCCCGGAAAAGAGGAGATTACGGTTGGCAGTACCGCATTTTGTATCGGTGATAAAGTAATGCAGATCCGGAATAATTATGATAAGAGCATATTTAACGGGGATATCGGCCGGATTTGCTGGATCAACCGGGAGGATCGGGAGCTTTTTATCGATTTTGACGGCCGCCGCGTCAATTATGACTTTACCGAGTTAGACGAGGTGGTGCTGGCCTATGCGGTATCGGTGCACAAGTCGCAGGGCTCGGAATATCCGGCCGTCATCGTCCCGGTCCTCACCCAGCACTATATTATGCTACAGCGAAACCTGATTTATACCGCTGTTACGCGCGGACGGCGGCTGGTGGTGCTGGTGGGAACAAAAAAAGCCTTGGCCATCGGTATCAAAAACGATAAAACCCAGCACCGATACACCCGGCTGGATCTCCGGCTGAAATGGCCGGCCGAACGCTTTGAAAGGGAGCAGGCAGATTGAGAATTATCATCGTCGGCGCCGGGGAGGTGGGGTTTCATATTGCCTCCCGGCTGTCGCTTGAGAATAAAGATGTCGTGGTCATAGATATGGATCCGGCGGCTGTTGCCCGGGTTTCTGAAAATATCGATGTCGAGGTGATCGTAGGCTCCGGCAGCAGTCCGGTGGTACTCGAAGAAGCCGGTATTAAGGAGGCCGAGATACTGCTTGCCGTCACAGACAGCGATGAGACCAATCTCGTGGCCTGCCTGATGGCGGACACGATTTCATCGGCGACCAAAAAGCTGGCCCGGATCCGCCAGAAGGATTATGACGCCTACCACCAGATATTTCACGATTCCCCGCCCCATATCGATACGGTGATCAATCCGGAAATAGAGGTGGTTCGCACCATTGAGCGATTCATGGGCGTACCCGGGGCGGTGGATGTGGGGGAATTCGCCGACGGACGGCTCAAGTTCGTGGGGATTTATCTGGACAAAGGGGCCCGGCTGGCGGGGCTCAGATTGTCCGAGCTGCCCCGAAAAATCGGGAACAAGGTTTTGGTCGCCGCGGTGGTGAGAAACGAGAGACTCATTATTCCCGGCGGTGATGATCGGATCTACCCCGGGGATTTGATTTATTTCATCAGCGAGGAGGGGGGGCTTGCCCGCATTCTAAAGGCGTTTGACAAGGAGTTTAACCCCTTGAAGCGCGCCTTTATTGTCGGCGGCGGCCGGTTGGGGCTTCGTCTGGCCAAATCCCTGGAGCAAAAGTCCATCTATACCAAGCTTATTGAAAAGGCCCCGGCCAGGTGTTCCGAACTGGCCGAACAGATGAACAAGGTGGTGGTGATAAAGGGGGACGGATCGGACCAGGGCCTGTTGGTAGAGGAAAACATTCAGGATATGGATGTGGTGATAACGCTTACCGATGACGAGGAGACCAATATCCTGGTTTCGCTTCTCGCCAAGCGCATGGGCGCGAAAAAGACGATCACCCGGCTCTCCAAATTCAGCTATTTCCCACTGATGTCCTCCATCGGTCTCGAGCAGGTCGTCAGCCCCCGCCTTTCCGCCATTGATACGATTCTTCAGTATATCCGGCGGGGCAAAGTCCTTTCCGCCCGAACGATTTCCGATGAACAGGCCGAAGTCTGGGAGGCGGAGGCCCTCGAGACCTCAGATATCGTGGGACGGCCGCTAAGGGAAACCGATATGCCGAACGGCGCTCTGGTGATCGGCATCATTCATGGCGAGGAGATCCTTATTCCTTCCGGTGAAAGCGTGATCCAGCCGCATGATCGGATCATTCTTTTCGCCAAGCGGCAGGTCATATCAAAGCTTGAAAAAATTCTTACCGTAAAGCTGGAGTTTTTCTAAATGCGATGGCGGGTGGTTTTCTATATGGTCGGGATCCTGGTTTTTTTTCTGGGCCTGATCATGATTTTCCCCCTGCTTTATGCCTGGTATTTCAATGATGCCAGCTTTGGCTCCCTGCTTCAGTCAACCGTTGTAACGATTTTTATCGGCGCCGCCCTCTATACAGCCCTGCGTACCGGTCCACTGGATTACATCAGTCAGCGGGAGGGTATGGCCATTGTGGCCATCGGATGGACGGCCGTCGGTCTTTTCGCCGCCATGCCGTTCTACCTGTGCGGAATATTCGATACCTTTGTCAACGCGTTTTTCGAATCGGTCTCCGGTTTTACAACTACCGGCGCGTCAGTAATGACCGATATCGAGGCCGTGCCGCGGGGGATTCTTCTCTGGCGGAGCCTCATCCAGTGGCTGGGGGGTATGGGAATAATCGTACTGTCTGTGGCGATCCTTCCATTTTTAGGCGTCGGCGGTATGCAGCTGTTTAAAGCCGAGGTCCCGAGCCCGGTACCGGACAAGCTAAAGCCCCGTGTGAGTGATACGGCAAAGACGCTGTGGAAAGTCTACGCCCTGATCTCCCTTGTTGAACTGCTGCTGTTGCTGGTGGGGGGGATGGGGTTTTTTGATGCGCTCTGCCATACGTTCACGACCATGCCCACCGGCGGGTTCTCCCCGAAGAATCTATCCATCGCCCATTATGGCAGCCTTTATTTTGATATCGTGATCATGGTCTTTATGCTGCTCGCAGGCGTTAATTTTTCTTTGCACTTTCAGATGCTTAAGGGTAAGCCCCTGGCCTTCTGGCGGGATTCGGAATGCCGTTTTTACCTGTTGGTGATCGCCGTACTGATTGTTCTGGTCAGTTTCAATGTGTATGGCCAGGTTTACCAGAGCATTGGCAGTGCTTTGCGGCATGGGGCCTTTCAGGTGATTTCGATACTGACGACCACCGGCTACGCTACTGCGGATTTTAATCAATGGCCGGCCATGTCCAAGCTGATCCTTCTGCTGTGCATGTTCATCGGCGCATCTGCGGGCTCCACCGGCGGCGGCATGAAGCTGATGCGAATTATGTGCTGTTTCAAGTACTGCTATAAAGAGCTCTTCAACCTTGTCCACCCGCATGCGGTGGCGCCGGTAAAAATCGGCGGCAAAACGGTATCCGATGCGGTCATCGGAAGCATATTGGGGTTTCTTGCCCTTTACATGGGGCTTTTCGGTTTGTGCTCCGTGCTTTTGGCCGGCCTTGGCGTGGATTTTACGACCGCGTTTTCCGCAGTGGCCGCATCCATCGGCAATATCGGGCCGGGTCTGGGGCTGGTGGGGCCGATCGGCAACTATGCGGGGATTCCGGATCCGGGCAAGTGGCTGTTGATTTGGTGCATGCTACTTGGCCGCCTTGAGATCTATACGGTTATTATTTTTCTGGCCCCCGTGTTCTGGAAGAAGTAGAAATGCTTTATAATTTTTATTGACAGTGTTTGAAAAAAAATATAAAAAAATTAATTTATAAATAATTTGAGATACACATATCGGGGCCGTTAACTCAGTTGGTAGAGTATCTGCCTTTTAAGCAGAGAGTCGTAGGTTCGAATCCTACACGGCCCACCACCTACATAGGTTAAACTTGCGTCCCCATCGTCTAGCCCGGTCCAGGACACTGGCCTTTCACGCCAGCGACAGGGGTTCAAATCCCCTTGGGGACGCCACTTCTATGAAGCATAGGGTTTATGTGAAGTAAATGTGGAAGTAAAATTACTTTATCACCCTTAGTTTCGCCCTTTGGTGATCCCCCCTCAGCGGAGGGCTTTTTTCTTTCCTGGACAGCACCTGCTGGATTTTCATACGGTCAAAATCAAGTTCATGAACATACCGCTGAGTCGTAGTCAGGTTCTTATGCCGCAGGATCTTCTGAATGGTCGTTAATGGCACCCCATTGGAAATTAAAATGCTTGCCGTCAAGTGACGGATGGCATGCCACCCGAATGCCGTTACGCCAGCTCTTTTGCAGACCCGTTTTAAATAATGTTGACGAGCGCAATATTTCTCACCGGTTTCCGGATTCGGAAAAACAAAATCGGACTGGCTGGTCTTCCTATGCTCGGTTAAGACCTCATATAAATCATCCGTCATAGGAATCCAATCATACTCGTTGGTGCCACCCTGCCGTTTTGACGTCCACAACCGCATTCTCTGGTTTGCAAAATCCACATCTTCCCATGTCAGCTCAAACAGCTCCTTGCGCCGCGCTGCCGTATGCAGATAAGCAAGCATCATTCGCTGATCATGGGGAGCGGCTGCGTCATAGGCTTTCCAAAAATCCTCTACCGGTGGTACATATCGTCCCTTACGCTTTTCCGGGAACCGTTCCACCAGACAAGGATTCGGCCGGGGCAGGTTCTGATACTTGATCCCCCAGTTCCAGGCCGCCACCAGATTCTTTCTGATCTTGTTAGCCACGTTGCCGCCCTTTTTGGTTGCGATTTTTTGCAAAAACTCCAATACGACTCCCGGTGTCAAACTATCAACAGGGTCTTGCGGGTTAAAATTCTGGAAAAAAATCTTGAAGGTATACTTCTTTTCCCAGAGGGTGGCTTCTGAATGCCAGCGGCGGCGTGAAAATGTATTGAAAATGGCGGTTTAAAAATGTCCTTAATTGAGCTCTTCGGTTTGTTGTTATCCCTTGGGGCCGCATTTCATTTATCCAGATGATTGTTATTGCTGGAGCCGAGGGCTTCGGCCCCGGCATCAATAGATTTATTATGATTCGATTTGATCCTTCATGCGATAGCTGGTGCCTTCAATAACGACGGTTTGCGCATGGTGGAGCAGCCGGTCAAGAATGGCGGAAGTCAGCGTGGCATCGTTGTTGAAGATTTCGGGCCAATCTTTAAAAGCCCGGTTGGATGTGATCACCATTGCGCCCTGCTCATACCGGAGGCTGATGACCTGGAACAACAGATCGGCGCCGGCCTTGTCAATGGGCAGATAGCCCAGCTCATCCAATATGAGAAGGGCGGGCTTGGTGTATTTCTTAAGCTCCTGCTTCAATCGACCGGCAGCCTGGGCCGCGGTTAGCGTGTTGATCACATCCACAGCCGAGGCAAAAAGCACGGGATAGCCCTTAAGGCAGGCTGCATAGCCCAGGGCCGTGGCCAAATGGGTTTTACCAAGCCCCACGCCGCCCAAAAAGATCACATTGGCTTTGTCGGCGATAAACTGCAGACGGAAGAGATCCTGCACCTGAAGGCGGTTAATAGACTTAGGCCATGACCAGCTGAACTGGTCAAGGGTTTTCACCACCGGGAACCGGGCGAGCTGGATGCGGCGGGCGATGGAGCGTTCATGACGAAGGGCCGCCTCTCCGGCCATGAGCCGGGCCAGATACTCGACATGGGACAGCTCTTTTTGCGATGCCTCTTGGGCCAGTTCATTATAATGTTGGGGCACATAGGCCAGCTTCAGATACTGCAGGTTGCGCTCCAGTTCGGATGGGGCCGCTTGCTTGGTTTTCATGACTCAGCCTCCTTATCCGGCTTGCTTTGGTAGATAGACAAATTAGGATGGTCGATGGTCAAATCCAACAGATCCTGTGCCCGGGTCAGCTGCAGCGGTGCCGGCTCCGGGCAAAACCGCCTTCGCTGTTCAACGAGATTTTCGATATAGTCGCTTGAGAAGGCCTGATAGAAAAAGGCATCTTCCATGGCCCGGCACACGGCATCGGCGCCGTAGATGTCGCTTAAGGCTACAATCTTTCGCACATGATGCCGCGGGTTCATGCGCCGCTTTTCCAGCTGCCGGTAATAGTTCTCCGCCTTGGGGCTTAAGGCCATAAAGCGCATGTAGAGTTTCTGCTCCCGAGCCCGTCTGCGCTGGGAGAGCAGCGCCTTGGGGTGATCCGGATCTTCAAAGTCTTGGTGCCGGTTATAGCTTCGGACATGCCGGGCAATGAGCTTGTCTTGGGAGTAAATGCAGAGCCGGTCCGGATATGTCTTTAGGGTAAGCGGCGTTCCGGCATATTCGGCCGGCACCGAGTAGCGATTGGTGTCCAGGGTAATGCGGAACTGGCTGGAGGCCCGGACCTGACTGACCGTGCCAGTATCAAAGGGATATGCCGGAAGGGGCCGCAAATGGGGCCGCTCCTTTTCCAGCCGGTCAACGGGCTTTTCCCGGGTACTGCCGTGGATGCGGACATTGGCAATCGTGTCCAGCCAGTTCCGGGCAGCCGGGCCGAGAGCGGCAAAATGCGGGATATCCAGGCCGGCCAAGAAGTTTTTCTTCACATAGCCCACGGCATTTTCCACCCGGCCTTTTTCGTTTCCCTTGCCGATGTTGCACGGGGCGATGCTAAACCCGTAATGGTCGGCAAAATCGCGGTATTTGGGATTAAACACCGGGCTTTGGCCGACAATGCGACTTAACACGGCGGACTTTAAGTTATCCACCATGACCTTTTGCACACAGCCGCCAAAGAACTCAAAGGCATGCTGGTGGCAGGCCAAAAAATGCTCCATGGTCTGCGAGACCGTGAACTCGACATACATCATCCGGCTGTAGCAGAGCACCATGACAAAGAAGCTAAGCCGGCGGCGGGTATCGCCCACAGCCACAGCGCCATAAGATCCCCAGTCCACCTGGGCGCACTCACCAGGGGCAAAGGCCAGGCTAAGATAGGCCGGCTTCTTACCCGGCCGGATCTGTCGGACATAGTCTTTGACAATGGTATAGCCGCCGTCAAAGCCCTGCTCTTTTATCCGCTGGAACACTTGGGCGGCAGAGTAGGGATGGCAATTGAGCATGCGGTTTATATCCGCCTTATAGGGATCGAGCTTGCTGGTGCGTAAACCGCATTGCCTTGGCTTAAAGCGGGGTTCAGCCATCCACCTGGCCACGGTGCGGACATCGAGACTTGTCTCCCGGGCGATCTGGGGCGGGGTCAAGCCCTCATTATCCTTAAGGGCCTTTATTCTGCAAAACAGTTCATAGTCGATCATGAGGCCTCCTCCATGATTTTTTTAAAGATCTGACCGACAGAGCTTGCCTGCTCACAGCTCGCGCGATTTTTAACCGTCGACGTTGGCGGATCCAGGGGCAGCACTTGGTAAAAGGGATGCTTGTAGGCGACCAGGTCATTTTTGATCAGCTGATCCCGGGCCCGGTTCAGGGTGTTGCTATCCATGGCCAGGCGCTTTTCGATGGATCTATCCGAGTAGTAGCTTAAGCCCCGGGCATCAGCCACGGTGATCAAAAACAGGTACAGGGCCGATGCCGGATGGCTTAAGGCCTCGATGTGCCGGTCACGGACCAGGCGATGATCCACCCAGCCGAACTGGTTGTTGATCCGGCGGATGCGATGGGGACAGACAGGATGTTTTTGCCACATGTTGACCTCCTTTTGCATAATTGGGTTGATAAAGGATATCGTTGCCCAATTGTTGCATACGGCCAATGGTATCGGCGATGTCATCTTGTAACGCAGAACCGGTAAACTGGGCGATTAAGCCAATTAAAACAGAAACTTGGCTGATGCAGGGATCTTGTAACGCACTTTTCATAAAAGTGGAGTCAACTGATTGTTTTTCTATATGATTTTCACGGCAGGGATCTTGTAACTCATTTTCGGGGTTAGACTTCTTTCGCCAGTACCCGGGATGGCGTTTGCGCCACTGCTGCACCCGTTTGACATGGGCAGGCCCAGTGAAATAGTCCTTGTTTTCTGGTTTATTCAGCCACTTGCGCGGGCTTTCGGTCTTTGAGGCGTTCCTGCATTCGGGTTTTGGGCAGTAGTGTTGGCGCTTGGCATTACGATAATCTGGAAGAAAAAATTGCCCACAGTTTCTGCATTTGCGTTTTTTTATGCGTGTCATTGGCCGAATCCTCCCAGGCCAATGTAGGACGGAAGAAAACGGATGAGAAGAAAAAAGGAAGAATATGTTATAAAATGAATTGGTTGGAAGAAAATGATAACTGCATTTTCAAACCGGCCATATTAATACAGTTTCAGAATGACGGTGACACCATAAGATGAAGTCTGGCTTCCCCGTAAAATGGGATGGTGTAAACGTGGTCGCCCTTGCCGATCATCTCGGAAGCCGGAATACCGGTCATCTCCTCAATGGCCTTGTTCCAGATGGTAACCCGCTTTTCCATATCAATCGCCAGGATGCCGTCTGGAAAAAACTCAATGATATTGAAGAGTCTTTCTTCACTTTCCCGCAAGGCCGCCTCGACCTGCTTTCGATCGGTTATATCCCGGCTGGTAATAATCGCACTAACCCGATATTCCTGATCGATATAGCGCTTTCCCGCGGATTCAAGCCAGATATAGCCTCTTTCCGGATGCCAGTACCGATATTCGCCTTTCGCCCGCTCGCCGCTTTCCAAAGCGTCGGAAAACACTTTCATCATTGGCGCCACATCATCAGGATGAATGTGCTCAAATATGCTGAGACCAATCAGTTCTTCGCCCCTGCCCAGCAAAATCCTGTGAGAAGGGGATACATAGGTGTAGTTGCCATTGGCATCACACATCAGGATAACGTCGCTGATACGGTCAGCGATAAAACGATATTTTTCTTCACTTTGCCCCAGCGCCTCTCTGCTCAGCTTCTGCTCGGTGATACCCAAAGCTGATTTAAGGTTATTATTTTGGGCAGATATAGCTTCTTTTCCGGAATTTTTGTATTTTTCAACCGCTTCTTTTAATTCCTGGATTTGTTTCTCTAATTCTTCATAGGTCGGTTTATTGGGCATGAGGATGTCCTGTTTTACATAATAGGAAAAAATTTGTATGGAGAATAAATGGTTATCAAAAACCAGGGTGGAGGTCAAAGCAATAAATGATTCTTTGTTGATGTAGACTCAAGATTCCATTAGTATATATTGAATGTCGCTTAAGTTGACGCCGACCCTGTGCAGGAAATGGATTTATGCGGTGTCAGGTCGGCCACCGGGGCTACAAGAACAAAGGGCCGCGCAATTCGCCGAGCTTATAAACCTATAGCCCGAAACATATGGATAACATTTCAAAATCCCAGGAGCGTTTATGTCACTTACAGGGAACCTGGAAACATTCGAATTTAGTTCGCTTCTGCGAATGCTGGCTTATGAGCAGCGAACCGGCAGACTGGTAATTAAATCCGATACCAATACTGTCCAGATATTTCTCCATGACGGGGACATCGTTTTTGCCACCGAAACCCGCAAAAATAACCGCCTGGGCGAACTTCTTAAGGAAAACGGCCTGATCTCGCAGGAGGTGCTTGAAGAGTGTTTGACGCTTAGTCTGCAAAAAAAAGAAAGACTGGGAAAAACCCTGGTGGACCGTGGCTACATCACCCTTGAGAAGCTCAATGCATTTCTCTTAAAACAGGCCGAAAACACTGTCCATAATGTCTTTTTATGGGATGCCGGCAAATTTGAATATGTGGACGCCCCGCTCAATCTGAAGGGCGCCATCGAATATAAGCTGGACACCATGAATATTCTGCTTGAAGCCTCCCGACGGATCGAAGAAATGGGGATTTTAAAGAAACAAATATCGAGTGACGGGGCAATTCCTAAAATGTCCGGCCAAACGGGGGGCAGCGGGGAAATTAAACTGAAGGCCGATGAATGGCGCCTTTTATCACTGATCAACGGGGAAGCGACGGTTCGCCAGATTTTTGATAAAAGCGGATTTGATGATTTTACCGCTTACCAAATATTGAACTCACTGATTTCCTCGGGAAGGGTTGAAATCAGTCAGTCAAGAACCCCAGCCGAGTTGGCAAAAGCGGTGGTTAAACAAATTCAGGGCATAGATTCCGGCCAGTTTCGCTGGGCGCTGGATAATGCGGGCCTCAAACGCTCCAGCCTTCTGCGGGTTGCGCTCACCCGGATTTTTCGGGAAGCGGTAAACGGTAGCCAGCTTCTGCCGGCTGCGGAAAAGGAGGCTCAAAAAATCAGCCAGTTCGCAAAAGAAAAAGCCGCTTTGGCCAAGCTCAGAGAACAAAATTATGTGCCCTTCATGAAAGATATCATCGAGCTTTTATGGCAATCCGCCAGGTGAGTTGTTTGCATGAATGGTCAGCGAGTTGGCCGAGCCCACTGTTTTTAGGCCGGCCATCGCTCTAACCCCAGCACTACTCGGCGCAAATCGTTTGATTCCGACCCGACGCTTTTGCCCGGTACAACGCCATGTCCGCCCGTTTGTTAAAATTATCAATACTTTCTGAGTCTTGCAACTCACTTACCCCAAAGCTGGCTGTTATGATCCAATCGTTTTCAAGCAGATTCAAGCCGGGTAAGGCTTTCCGGATACGTTCGGCGACCAGATAAGCCTGATCAATATTGGTCAGCGGCAGCAGAATAATAAATTCCTCTCCGCCAAAACGCACCACCAGATCCTCCCGGCGCGTGCTGGTCTCCATCAAATCCGCATACCCCTTCAACACCCGGTCCCCGGCATCATGGCCGAATTTATCATTGACGCGCTTGAATTTATCAATGTCGGTCATGACAAGGGAAAGCGGTTGGGATTTCCGTTTTGCCAGGGAAGCCATTTCTTCGATCCGCTCATCAAAACACCGGCGGTTGGCAAGCCCGGTAAGTGAATCGGTTCTCGTCAGCTCGACAATCCGTTCATTGGCCTGGCGGAGAGCCCTGTTTTTGGCATTCAGCTCCCGCATCAAATTGTGCAATTCCTGGTTGGTGGCCACCAGTTCATTGCTTAAATGTTCAAGTTCCTCCACATCCAGGTGGCCGAATGCCAGAATTTCACTTTCTACGCTGAAAAAGCAAAAATGATAGGATTGGGCCATGCCGGCCGGCATCTGAATGTTTAAAATATGCGGTTGTCCGGGGCGCTTAATTGCCGTATCCAAATCAAAGCCGGAATGAAAATCACCGATAAGATTCTTAAAAGCGCTGCCGACAGGGTCGGCCCCCAAAATTTTCTCAGCAAAGCGGTTCATCTGTTGGATGATACCGCCATCATCAAGAACCAGAAATATGATCGGTGCCTGATCATTGAGATATTGCCGAATGGGGTCGCCCCGTCTGTTTGGAATCATCATGCATCACCTGATTTTTCGGCGTTTAGCCTGTCAATGGACTGAATATAGTGAATCCCGGAATAATTTTTTGAAAAGATCGGCGCCGCCCCATCTAAATGCCTGCCCCCCAATGGTACATCCAGATTCCTATAATTCAACCGAGTCGACTTTTCGCAGGCGCATCAAGAATGTCGTTGATCAGCGTCAGCAGGGGCGGGCCGCTGTGCCCGTCTGAATAATGGCGAATCCCAGTTACCGTAACCGATTCAACCGCCGGCACTTCTTTTAACAAAATCCTTGGAATCGGAATTTTGCGGCTTAATCTCATCTCTGGAGAGACCCTGTTCAATGAAAGCTTGCAGGCTCTTTTTCAGTTCCGGTGGTGTATCGGAAAACCGGCAGCCGAGGCCAATGCTTTGAAAGCGCTCCATATCAATCACCCAGCGAATTTCAACCGGAATATCCGCTGGTATGCGCCGTCTTTCAAGGTCGTGCAATTCAAGCAGCGTCAGTTGATCGCCTTCCTTAAATCTCAAATTGGGATGCCGTGTTAAGACACAGCCCAATCCGCCCATGCTTAAATCCATTATTTTAACCGGAATGGTGCTTCGGATACCTGGCAAGGCAAACAATGCGGTAAGCCCTTGTTGCTTGGAAAAAAAGACTCGTTTATGTTTGCGCTGCTTTTCCCATTCGTTGGCCATGTCAGATCCTCCTGAAATTGTATTGGTTTTTTCGTCTTTCAATTCTGACAATCTCGTAAAAAGTCGATTTGAGATGGCAAAGTAAAAAGTTCAAGATCAAGGCGACGCAAATCCCGAGGGATGCAGCGCAACGCAGATATTGGACTTCTAAGTAACATCACATATTAGTTATGCGGGAACAAGCTTGAATCCTAATGATTTCGCTTGATTGGCAACCCGCTTTTGCAAACGCCGCTGATGTTCTTGTTCATGGTCAGCGAATATGGTTTC
>Ga0209947_1000115_pt1 | contig 42489 bp, 37 predicted proteins | sample SalPonR2_B_D2_MG_FD_185706 | JGI IMG/M metagenome (GOLD analysis project Ga0209947, IMG submission 185706) | Salt pond soil microbial communities from South San Francisco under conditions of wetland restoration - Salt Pond MetaG R2_B_D2_MG... ...
ATTGCGCGTCCGACTGCCCCGCGATCAGGTCGACAAGCGCGTCGTCGAACTCCGGCACGTCCATGAGCTTGGTCCAGGGCCATGTCAGGCAGGGACCGAACTGTTCGAGGAAATGGCGCATGCCCGCCTCGCCGCCCGCGATGCGGTAAGTCTCGAAAAGGCCCATCTGCGCCCAGCGCAGGCCGAAGCCCATGCGGATCGCCTCGTCGATCTCGGCGGTCGTCGCCACGCCGTCCTTCACCAGCCACAGCGCCTCGCGCCAGACAGCCTCGAGGAAACGGTCGGCGATATGGGCGTCGATCTCCTTGCGGACGGTCAGGGGGAACATGCCGATCCCGCGCAGGATGTCGGCGGCGCGCGCCGTCTCGCCCGCGTCGCCCACCAGCTCCACCAGCGGGAGCAGGTAGACCGGGTTGAACGGATGCGCCACGATCACGCGGGCGCCGGTCCGGTTCAGCTCTGACGGTTTGAAACCCGAGGTGGAGGAGCCGATCACCGCATCGGCCGGGGCGGTGGCCGCGATCTCGTCGTATACGGCATGCTTGATTTCAAGCCGCTCGGGCACGCTTTCCTGTATCCAGTCGGCGCCCGAGACAGCCTCTGCGATGGTCGTGTGCAAGCTCAGCGCGCCCTCGGCCGGCAAGGGCCGTTCGTAGAGCCCCGGCAGAGCGCGCCGCGCATTGGCCAGCACTTCGCGGATCTTGCGCTCCGCGTCCGGGTCGGGGTCGCAGACCGCCACGTCCCAGCCGTTGAGCAGGAACCGCGCGGCCCAGCCGCCGCCGATGACACCGCCGCCGATGATCGCTGCCTTCATGGTGATATGCTCCTTTCGAGCCGCGCAAGGTCGTAGCCGTTGAAATCCAGAACCTCGCGCGCGGCGATCAGGCGATCCCGAGGGATCACAGGGTCGCGGTTCAGGATCCAGCCCGCGCGCCCGTCGGGCTGGCCCACGACGGCGGTACGATAGCCCTCGTCGATCCAGAGCACCCAGTAGGGCGCTGCGACGGGAACGCCGTCGAGCCGCACCGACAGCCGCCCGGGCCCGACCACCCGCGCGGTGCCGGCGATCTCGTCGATGACGTCTCCGTTGGCGTCGAGGCAGGTGTTCCGAACGAGGATTTCGCCGCCCTCGCCTTGCGCGTAGTCGACGACCGCGCCCGCGCAGCGCGCCTGAAACGGGTTGGGATAGCGCGCGACCTCGTACCAGCGGCCGAGGAAGCGGGCGGGGTCGAAATTGGCACTCGACGCGATGGTGACGGAGCGGTCGCGATAGCTGGGCGCGATGGCGCCGCACGCCGCAAGAAGGCCCGCGAGGCCGAGCGCAAGGAGCGTTCTGATCATGGCGCGAGTGTCTCCGTATGTCCGTCGATGCATAGCGTCTGGCCCGAGATCTTCGCGCCTGCGGGCGAAGAAAGGTAATGCACCATGTTGGCGACGTCCTCGGCATCGACCCAGCTGCGCAGCGACACACCCTTGACGTAGAGCGCGCGGATCTCTTCCTCCGGGCGGCCCTGCGCCTGGGCCTCCATCGCCACGACGCGGTCCATGCGCGGCCCCTGCACGGCGCCCGGCGCAAGCGCGTTCACACGCACGCCTGCCGGTCCCAGTTCCATCGCAAGCGTCTTCATCAGCCCGATGATCGCCCATTTCGAGGCGGAATAGGGGCTGCGGAACGGGTAGCCCGCGATCCCGGCGGTCGACGAGGTCAGCGTGATCAGCCCATGCCCCTGAGCCCGCATCAAACGCGCCGCCCAGCGGCAGGTCAGGAACGCGCCATTCAGGTTGACCGCGACGCAGTCCTGCCACGCGCCGTAATCCAGCGTCTCGATCAACCCGGCGGGCCCGCCCGTGCCGGCATTGGCGCAGACCACATCGACCCGGTCCCAACTGGCCTCCACCAGCGAAAGGAACGCGTCAACATCGGCCTCGCGCGTGACATCCGCGACCCGCGCGATGGCGGCGGGATGGGCGCTCGCGAAATCCGCGACCGCATCCACGTCCACGTCGCAGATCGCGACCTCGGCGCCTTCGATGAGGAAGCGTTCGGCGATGGCGCGCCCGATGCCAGAGGCGCCGGCGGTGACGAGGACGCGCTTTGTCATGCGGCGGGCGCGCGTTTGGTCAGGCCGAGCTTTTCGCGCACCTCCTGCGGCCCCATCACCCGCGCGCCCATGCCCTCGACCACGCCCACGGCGCGCTCCACCAGCTGCGCATTGGTCGCCAGCACGCCCTTCTCGAGCCACAGGTTGTCCTCCAGCCCCACGCGCACGTGCCCGCCTGCCAGCACGGCGGCGGCGGCATAGGCCATCTGGTGCCGCCCCAGTGAGAAGGCCGAGAATGTCCAGTCATCCGGCACGTTGTTGACCATCGCCATGAAGGTGTTGAGGTCGTCCGGCGCGCCCCACGGCACGCCCATGCAAAGCTGCACAAGCGCGGGTGCCTCCAGCACGCCCTCCTTCACCAGTTCCTTGGCGAACCAGAGGTGCCCGGTATCAAAGGCCTCGATCTCGGGCTTCACGCCCAGATGCGTCATCATCCGACCCATCGCACGCAGCATGCCCGGCGTGTTGGTCATGACGTAATCGGCCTCGGCGAAGTTCATCGTGCCGCAGTCGAGCGTGCAGATCTCGGGCAGGCACCGGGCGATATGTTCGACCCGTTCGGCCGCGCCGATCATGTCGGTGCCCGCCTCGTTCAGCGGCAGGGGCCGTTCGGTCGGGCCGAAGGTGATGTCGCCGCCCATGCCCGCGGTCAGGTTGAGGACCACGTCCACCTCCGCGTCGCGGATCCGGTCGGTGACCTCGCGGTAGAAGTCGAGCCGGCGGGACGGCGCGCCCGTCTCGGGATCGCGCACGTGGCAATGGACGATGGCGGCCCCTGCCTTGGCCGCGTCGATGGCGCTGTCGGCGATCTGCTGCGGGCTGCGCGGCACATGGGGGCTGCGGTCCTGCGTGCCGCCCGAGCCCGTCACCGCGCAGGTAATGAAGACCTCGCGGCTCATTTGAAGTGGCATGTCGTCTCCCTTTCCTTCGATCTTTCGTACGAAAAAACGCACGTGTGAATTTTCGTACGAAAATTCGCTATCGTCCCTTCCAGACCGGATCGCGGCCCTCGGCGAAGGCGCGCGCGCCCTCCAGCTGATCCTCCGAGCGATACAACCGTTCCACGGTCTCGAACTGGCTGCGCGTGATCCGGTTCAGCGCGTCATTGAACTTCATCGCCTCCGCCTCGCGCACGATCTCCTTGATCGCGGCGAAAACCAGCGGCGGCCCGGCGGCCAGATCATCGGCCATCTTCCGCGCGGCGTCCATCAACTCGGCCCCGGGCACGACCCGGTTCACAAGGCCCCAGCGCGCGGCCTCCTCCGCGTCGAACCAACGGCCGGTGAACAGAAGCTCCATGGCGATGTGATAGGGAATCCGCTTCGGCAGCTTGATCGAGGCCGCATCGGCCACCGTCCCGGACCGGATTTCCGGCAAGGCGAATGTCGCGTGCTCGGCGACGAGGATGATGTCGGCGCACAGCGCCAGTTCCAGCCCGCCGCCGCAGGCGATCCCGTTCACCGCCGCGATGACGGGTTTGTTGAGGCCGCGCAGCTCCTGCAACCCGCCGAAGCCGCCCACGCCGTAATCGCTGTCCGGCGCCTCGCCCCCGGCGGCGGCCTTCAGATCCCATCCGGGGCAGAAGAACTTTTCGCCCGCCCCGGTCAGAATGGCGACCCGCAACTCCGGGTCGTCGCGGAATTCGGTGAAGACCTCGCCCATGATCCGGCTGGTCGGCGCGTCGATGGCGTTGGCCTTGGGCCGGTCCAACGTGACCTCCAGCACCGCGCCGCGGCGCGTCGTCTTGACGGGGGTATCGGTCATGGCATCTCTCCAAGTCTGATCAGGGCATCGACCGCAACGGCGCGGTCGGGCGTCACGATGAGCGGGTTGACCTCCAGCTCGGTAAGCGTGTCGGCATGGGCCGTGGCACAATCCTGCACCGCAAGGATGGCCGCGACCAGCGCCGCGCGATCCGCGGCTGGCCGCCCGCGATAGCCGCCCAGAAGCGGCGCGATACGCAGCAGGTCGAGCGCGGCGTCGATCTCGGCCCCCGTCGCGGGCAAAAGCAGGGACACGGTGTCGTCCAGCATTTCGGCCAGCACACCGCCCGCGCCCAGCGTCAGGACGAAACCATGCGCCGGGTCGCGCAAAATGCCGACGATGATCTCGGCCACGCCGTCCGTGATCATCTCCTCGACAAGGTATTGCGTGCCGCCCATCCGCTCCGCCGCCACCCCGACCGTCTCGGCATCGGCGAGGTTCAGCGCCACCGCGCCCGCCTCGGTCTTGTGCGCGAGGCCCAGCGCCTTGACCACGACGGGAAAGCCGATCTCGGCGGCGCGGGCCGCCGCCTCGGCGGGGCTCGCCGCCTCCGCCCCTTGCGGCACGGGCACGCCATGTCCGGCGAGCAGCGCCTTGCCCTCGGCCTCGCTCAGAAGACGCGCCGCCACCGGTTCGGGGCCGGGGACCAGTGGGGCGGCCGCCGCGTCCACCCGCCCAAGCCGCACAGCGGCCTCCAGCGCGGCCAGCCCCTCGGCGAACCCCGAGAGGGGCACGACGCCGCGCGCCAGCATCGCCTGCGCGATCGCCTCCGGCATGGTCTCGGTCAGGCTCGACAGGATCGCCATGGGAATGCCCGTCTCGGCGGTCGCATCCGCGCAGGCATCGATCACGATCTCCCATGCGCTCGGGTCGCAGCGGTCGGGCCGCGGAAAGTCGATGACCGCGACACCGATGGCGATATGCGGCGCCAGCATCGCGGTAAAGACCCGCGCCAGCGCCGCCCGGTCGCCCCAGATGTAGGTGTGGTAATCCAGCGGGTTGGCCAGGGCCACCTTGGGTCCCAGCGCCACGCGCAGGCCCGTGCGCTGTTCCTCGGTCAGCGGCGGGCATTCCAGCGCGCAACCCGCCACCATGTCCGAGATGATCCCCGCCTCGCCGCCCGAGCTCGACAGGACGCCGATGCGGCCCGAGGGCAGCGGGCCCATGCCGTGCAGAAGCTTCAGCGCCTCCAGCATCTCGGCGGGGCTTTTCACCCGCGCCATGCCCAGCCGGTCGAACAGCGCACGTGCGCCCGCATCGCTGCCGGCAAGCGAGCCGGTATGCGACAGCGCCGCCGCGCGCGCGCCCTCCGACACGCCGGATTTCAGCACCACTATGGGCTTGCCCAACGCGCGGGCCCGCTCGGCCATGGCGATGAAGGCGGCAAGGTCGCCCACGCCCTCGACATGCAGGCCGAGTGCCGTGACGCGCGTGTCCTCAAGAAGTCCCTCGGCGATCTCGGGCAGGCCGGTCTGCGCCTGGTTGCCGACCGTCACGACATAGGCCAGCGGCAGGCCGCGCGCCTGCATCGTCAGGTTCAGCGCGAGGTTCGAGGATTGCGTGACGATGGCGACACCCCGCTCGACACGCTCGCCGCCGTGCTGGTCCGGCCAGAGCGCCGCCCCGTCAAGCAGGTTCAGGAATCCGTAGCAGTTCGGCCCGAGGATGCGCATGTCGCCCGCCGCCGCGACCAGTGCCGCCTCGAGCGCGGGTCCGTCCCCGGTCTCCGAAACCGACTCGCGGAATCCAGACGCGAAGCAGACGGCACCCCCCGCGCCCATGGCCGAAAGCCCGTGCATGACCTCGATGCTTGTCTCCCGGTTCACGCCAATGAAGGCCGCGTCCGGCGCCTCGGGCAGCGCGTCGACCGATGGAAACGCCGCAACGCCAGCCAGTTCGCCCTTCGTCGGGTGCACCGGCCAGACCGGCCCGGCATAGCCTACCCGCCGGCAGCCCTCGACAACTGCGGCGCACCACGTTCCGCCGCCGACCACGGCGATGGAACGCGGACGCAGAAGGCGCGACAGCGGCTGCATCTCAGGCGCCGAGCGGCCGGAAGAGCTCGCGGCCGATGATATGGCGCTGAATCTCGGACGTGCCGTCCCAGATCCGCTCGACCCGCGCATCCCGCCAGAACCGTTCGATCGGAAAGTCCGACATGAGCCCCATGCCACCGAAAATCTGCAGCGTGGTGTCGGTGACCCGCGCCAGCATCTCGCTGGCGTAAAGCTTGGCACTCGCGATCTCCCGGTTCGCGGGCAGGGCCTGATCCAGCCGCCACGCGGCGGACAGCGTGAGCCAGTCGGCGGCGTCGATCTCGGTGATCATGTCGGCGACCTGGAAGCTCACGCCCTGGAACTTCGCGATGGGCTGGCCGAACTGCTTGCGCTCGGCGGCATGGGCGACGGCGTGATCGAAGCAGCGCCGCGCCCGGCCCACGGAATTGGCCGCGACGGTCAGGCGCGTCGCGTAAAGCCAGGTGTTCATCACATCGAACCCGCCATCGACCTCGCCCAGCACCTGGGCGTCGGGCAAACGACAATCATCGAATTCGAGGATGCAGTTCTTGTATCCCCGGTGGCTGACCGAGGCATAGCCGTCGCGGATGGTGAACCCGGGATGCCCGCGATCCACGAGGAAACAGGTGATGCGCTTCTTCGGGCCCTTGGGAGTGTCGTCCACGCCGGTGGCCACGAAGACGATGACGAAATCGGCATGGTTCGCGCCCGAGATGAAGTGTTTCGTGCCGTTGACGACCCAGTCGCCGCCATCGCGCACGGCCGTGCAGGCCATGCCGCGCACGTCCGATCCCGCCTGCGGCTCGGTCATGGCGAGCGCGTCCATCCGCTCCCCGCGCACGGCGGGGAAAAGGTAACGCTCCTTCTGGTCGCCCTCGCAGGCCATGAGGATGTTCTGCGGCCGCCCGAAGAAATGCGTCAGCGCCATCGACCCTCGCCCAAGCTCCCGTTCGACCAGCGTGAAGTCGAGTTGGCCCAATCCCCCGCCGCCGACCTCGTCGGGAAAGTTGCAGGCGTAGAAGCCCATCTCGATGACCTTGCGCTTGATCTCCTGCGCGAGCTCTTCGGGCACCTCGCCGGTGCGCTCGACCATGTCCTCATGGGGGTAGATCTCCGTCTCGACGAAGTCGCGGACCGTCGTGACGATCATCTCCTGTTCCGGGCTCAGCGCGAAATCCATGGCATCCTCCCTGTTGGTCAAAGTGCTATGCCCGACCCGTTGCCCTTATCATGCAGCAATGCACGCTGATCATGCAGAAATCGCAGATTTTGATCGCGGCGCAAGCCCGTGGTGATCACGTCGCGCAAAGAACCGGCAAAGATCGTTTTCCGGTTCCATCCCGTGCTCCTGCGGATTTCGCAATCGCGTGTTTGCAGCTATGTCGAAGGGATGGATATCGTCCTCATCACCACGATCATCGCCTCACTCTTCGTCGTCATCGGCATCGCCGAGCCGTTGGCGGCGCGCATGCGGCTGCCGCTGAGCGTGATCCTCGCCGTGCTGGGCGTGATGATCGGCACCGGCGCGCTGTTCTTCCTGCGCACGGAGTTGACGGATGCGCTGAACCCCGTTGCCGAGGCGATCCTCGGGCTGCCGATCCGGTCCAACGTCTTTCTCTACGTCTTCCTGCCGACGCTGCTCTTTCAGGCGACGCTGGGGATGAACCTGCGGCGGATGCTGGACGACTGGGTGCCGATCCTGATGCTGGCCATCGTCGCGGTGGTCGTGGCGACGCTTGGCGTGGGATACGCGCTGTCCTGGGCCTCCGCGCTGCCGCTGGCGGCCTGTCTGCTCATCGGCGCCATCGTGTCCACGACGGACCCCTCGGCGGTGGTCTCGATCTTCCGCTCGATCTCGGCGCCGCGCAGGCTCGCGCGGATTATCGAGGGAGAGAGCCTTCTGAACGACGCCGCGGCCATCGCGCTCTTCGGCCTGTTCATGGGATTCGTCATGCTGGGCGTGCCGGACCCGAGCCTCGGCGACGCGCTGGCGCGATTCCCGCTCCTGCTGGCGGGCGGGGCGTTCACGGGATGGCTGGCGGCGCGCATCGCCGTGTGGATGATGGCGCTCTTCCGACGGCACGAATTGGCGCAGATCTCGATCTCGGTGGCGCTGCCTTACCTCGCCTTCATCGTGGCCGAACAGACCGTCGGCGCCTCGGGGGTGATCGCCGTCGTCGTCTCGGGCCTGACGCTGAACCTGACGGCACCGGGCCGCCTGCCGCCGCAGGCCTGGGCCAACCTCCGCGAGGTCTGGGACGTGCTGGCCCATTGGGCGGGCGCCCTGATCTTCATCCTCGCCGCCCTCCTGATCCCGCGCCTTCTGGAAGAAGTCCGCGTCGGCGATTTCCTTCTGGTCGGCGTCGTGATCCTCGCCGCCATCGCCGCGCGCGCGGTGATCCTCTTCGGTCTCCTGCCGCTCCTGACGATGATCAAGCTGTCGCCACCGGTGGAGCGGCCCTACCGGGTCGCGATCCTCTGGGGTGGCCTGCGGGGCGCGGTGACGCTGGCGCTGGCGCTTGCCGTGACCGAAAGCTTCCGGGTGCCGGACGGCATCCAGCGGGTGGTTGGCATCCTCGCCACGGGCTTCACGCTGTTCACGCTGATCGTGCAGGGCACGACGCTCAGATGGATGATCGCGCGGCTGGGGCTCGACCGGCTGTCGCCCATCGACGAGGCGCTCTCGCGGCAGGTCGTGGCGGTGTCGCTGCAGACCGTGCGCGAGGACGTGGCGCGCACGACCGAGAATTACGAGCTGAGCCACGACACCGTCCGCTCCGAGGCCAAGCAGTTCGGCGAGCGGCTGGACGAGGCTGTCAGGACGGCCGAGGCAAGCGCCGACATCCTCGACCGGGACCGCGTCACGCTGGGCCTGATCGCGCTGGCGGGGCACGAACGCGACACGATCCTTGCCCGCGTTCGGGAACGCACGATCTCGGCCCGGATGGCCGAACAGGTGCTGTCGGACGCAGATCGGCTGATCGAGGGCGCGCGCAGCGGCGGCCGCAGCGGCTATCAGCGCGCGGCCCGCAAAAGCGTCGCCTATGGCCTGTCCTTTCGCGCCGCCGTCCGGCTGAACGGGCGCCTTGGCGTGTCCTGGCCTTTGGCGCGCCTGACGGCGGACCGGTTCGAACTGCTGCTGTCGCAACGGCTGATCCTGCGCGATCTGGGCAGATTCATCGACGGGCGCATCCGGCGCATTCACGGGCGCCGCGTGGCGGAACTGCTGCACGAACTTCTGTCGCGGCGGATCGAGACCGTGGAGACCGCCCTCGAGGGGATGCGCCTGCAATACCCCGGCTACGCGGAAGAACTTCAGCGCCGTTTCATCCGACGCACCGCGCTGAGGCTGGAGGAACGCGAATACACCGCGATGCGCGAAGACGGACTGATCGGAGCGGAGGTCTACACCACCCTGATGCAGGATCTCGACGCCCGCCGCGCCGCCGCCGAGGAGCGTCCCCGCCTCGACATCGTACTCAGGCGTACCGAGATCGTGCGGCAGTTCCCGCTCTTCGCCGGTCTCGACGACACCGCGCTCAACCGTCTCGGCCGGGCGCTCAAGACACGCTACGTCAATGCCGGCGACCTGATCCTGCGCAAGGACATTGCCGTGCGGAACGTGTTCTTCATCGCCTCGGGCGCGGTGGAGTTGGAAGTCGCAGGCCAGACCTGGCGGCTTGGCCGGGGCGAGATGTTCGGCCAGATGGCGATCCTGATGAACAAGGCCCGCCGCGCCGAGGTGCGCGCCATCGCGCCCTCGACGCTCCTGGTGCTGGACGAGGCACGCTTCCGACGCCTGCTGACCCGCAGCACCGCGCTTCAGGAGGCAGTGCGCGCCGGCGCGGAAAAGCGCGGGGTCGACCCCGACGACCTGTTCCCGGAACCGCCCGCCAAACCAGAGGCGGCAGCAGCGCAGGCCTAGCCGCGCACGACGGCAACGCGACAGCCAGCCGGCTATTTGGAGGTTTGAGAGCGAACCGGAGGCCGAGCTTCGATCTTGACGTCCGGTTCAGCGACTCAGTTCGGGATAAAATGGTAGCGGAGGAGGGACTTGAACCCCCGACACGCGGATTATGATTCCGCTGCTCTAACCAACTGAGCTACTCCGCCACGAGCGCCGTGGGACGTATGCCAAGCGCCCCCGCGCGTCAACCTCAAATCACGTGGGCCTATGGCGAAGGCAGACGTGCGGCGGCGACCTCGACCTCGACCTTGAACTCCGGACGCGTGAAGCCCGAGACGATCACCAGCGTGGAGGCCGGCAGACGGGCCATTCCGGCGCACCAGCGGTCGCGCGCGGCCATGTAGCCGGCCATATGCGCCCGGTCGGTGACGAAGGCGTTGAGGCGTACCGCATCGCCGCGACCGAAGCCCGCCTCAGCGAGGATGGCGTCGATGGACGCGAAACAGATATCCGCCTGCGCCTCGGCCTCGGGCGGGATCACGTCATCGGGATCGATGCCCAGCTGCCCGGAGGTAAAGACCCACTCGGCCCCTGCGGGAACGTGGGTTCCGTGGGAGTAACCGGCGAAAGGCTTCCGCACGGATACGGGGGTCAGCGCACTCAGGCGGGGGCGATGATCCATGGTCTGGCTCCGGGTTTGATCGATCCAATTGGGACGATGCGGCCGGGCCCATCGCCTGTCCAGAGGGCAACCAGCGCGCTTGGCGGGCCGCTCAATTATCAGGCAGTCCGCCCGCTGAAGTGGCGAAATCAGCGGACATCTTGCAAAGCGCCACCGCCGTGAGACGCGCACGCCTTACATGCCCTGCCGTCCGATCTAGGGTCGCGCCATGACCAATTACCTTCGGGGAGACCTAAAATAATGCTTCGCACGTCCCTTGTCGCACTGGCCGCCGCTCTTTCGGCCGGCAGTGCCGGCGCCGATGCCCACCTGACCTCTGTCACCTTCGGCACCAACTGGCTGGCCCAGGCCGAGCATGGCGGCTTCTACCAGTCCGTCGCGGACGGCACCTACGAGGCGTGCGGCCTCGATGTCGAGATCATCTCGGGCGGACCGCAGGTGAACAACCGCGCGCTGCTTTTGGCCGACCGCATCCAGTTCCACATGGGCGGCGACCTGCTGCAGGCCTTCAACGCGGCGGCCGAGGAAATCCCCGTCGTGAACGTTGCGGCGATCTTTCAGAAGCATCCGCAGGTGATCCTCGCCCATCCGGGCGTCGCGGACAGCTGGGAAGAGCTCAAGGATCTTACGCTTCTGATCGGCGACAACGGCTTCACCTCCTATTACCAGTGGATGATCACGGCGCACGGCTTTACCGTGGACCAACGCCAGCCCTACACGTTCAACCCGGCGCCGTTCCTTGCCGATGACCAGCTCGGCATGCAGGGCTACCTGTCCTCGGAGCCCTACGTGGTCGAGACAACGGGCGGTTTCGTGCCGAATGTCTTCCTGATCGCCGATGCCGGTTTTTCATCCTACGCCACCACGATCGAGACGATGCAGGCCACCATCGACGAAAGCCCCGAGGTCGTGGAGTGCTTTGTCAGCGGCTCGATCCTGGGCTGGTACAACTACCTCTATGGCGACAATGCCGCCGCCAACGCCATGATCCTTGAAGCCAACGCCGACATGACCCAGGACAAGATCGACTTCGCCATCGGCAAGATGATCGAATGGGGCATCGTCGATTCCGGTGACGCTCTCGAGATGGGCATCGGTGCGTTGACCGAAGAGGTCGTGGCAGGGTTCTACGAGGACATGGTCGCCGCCGGCGTGGTCGAGGCCGGGCTGGACTGGTCGACCACGATCGACACGTCCTTCGTCAACCAGGGTCTCGGGATGGAGCTTCGCCCAGCCGATTGATCCGTGTCGGCGCGGGTGGGGGTTGCCCCGTCCGCGCCGGACCCAACAAGGTGGCGGCGGGGCATGTCCCGCCCTGCGCGTCCTTTCAGCGTCCGTGAGCCATGGCTGTCCAACACCACACAACCCTCCCGCTCGACCAGCGCCCGCCGTTGCTGCGCCTGAACCATGTCGACAAGGTTTTCTCCGGCGATGTCGTGGCACTCAGGGACATGACCCTGCAGGTGAACCAGGGCGACTTCATATCGCTTCTCGGCCCCTCGGGCTGCGGCAAATCCACGGCGCTCCGGATCATTTCCGACCTGATGTACCCCACCCGAGGGTCCATCGACTGGGAGGGCGGTCACGGTCGCGGCGATCTGGGTGTCGTGTTCCAGGAACCCACGCTGATGCCCTGGGCCACGGTGGCGCAGAATGTCTGGCTGCCGTTCCGGCTGGCCGGCAAGAGCTATGCCGAGGTGAAGGACGATGTTCTCGAGGTGCTGCGCCTTGTGGGTCTCGAGAAGTTCCAGAATTCCTACCCGCGGGAGCTTTCGGGCGGCATGAAGATGCGCGTCTCGATCGCGCGGGCCATCGTCACGAACCCGCGGCTGATCCTGATGGACGAACCCTTTGCCGCGCTCGACGAGATCACGCGTCACAAGCTCAACCACGACCTGCTCGAGCTGAAGACCAAGATCGGCTGCACGGTCATCTTCGTGACCCACTCGGTCTTCGAAAGCGTCTTTCTGTCCGACCGGATCGTGGTCATGGCCGCGCGCCCCGGCCGTGTCATGGCCGAACTCGAGGTGGACGAACCATACCCCCGTGGCGAGGACTTCCGCACCTCGGCCGATTACGCCGCCCACGCGCGACGCGCCTCGGAGGCGCTGAAGGAAGCCATGGGAGAACCCGCATGAGCCTTGCCGACGAACAGCCCATCGGAGCCACGGCGGCGCGCGACGAGGACGAGATCCGCCGTGCCCGCGCCGCGCGGATCGAGAGCCTGGCGAAATGGGTCCTGCCCGTGGCGATCATGGCGCTCGCGATCCTCGGCTGGGCCTGGATCGTGACCGCCAACGAGATCCCGCACTACATCCTGCCGGGTCCCGATCGGGTCTGGGACAGCCTCGTCAACGATTGGGGCATGCTGATCGATGCGGCCTACCTGACCGGTCGGATCACGCTCTTGGCGCTGGTCCTTGCCGTGATCGGAGGCGCGGGCCTTGCCATCCTGTTCAACCAGTCGAAGATGCTGGAGCTGTCGTTCTACCCCTACGCAGTGATCTTGCAGGTCACGCCGGTGGTCTCCATCGCACCGCTGATCTTCATCTACGTGGACAGCAAGGTGGCGGGGATGCTGCTCTGCGCGTGGATCGTGGCGTTCTTCCCGGTGCTGAGTTCCACCACGCTCGGCCTGAATTCCGTCGATCACAACCTGCGCGACCTTTTCCGCATCTACGGCGCCACGCGCTGGCAGCGGCTGCGGTTCCTGCAACTGCCCTCGGCGCTGCCCTATTTCCTCGGCGGCCTCAAGATCGCGGGTGGCCTCAGCCTGATCGGCGCCGTCGTGGCCGAGCTTGTGGCGGGCACGGGCGGTATCGGCTCGGGCCTCGCCTTCCGCATTCAGGAGGCGGGCTATCGCCTGAATATCGCGCGGATGTTCGCCGCGCTGGCCATGGTGGCCGCAATGGGTGTCTTCATCTTCGCAGCCCTTAGCGTGCTATCCCACCTTCTGCTCAGGAAGTGGCACGAAAGCGCCATCAGCCGCGAAACCTGATGGACTTCCGGACGATCCCCCAAGGCAGCGTCACGTTGTCCAACGTGACGATCCCGGCCTGCCTTCTGGGGCGGCCGGGCGACCTCGTGCGCACCGACATCTCCATCGCCGACGGCCGCATCGCGGAGGCACAGGCCATCGCCATCGACATGGGCGGCGCGATGGTCTTTCCGGCCTTCATCGACATGCACACCCATCTCGACAAGGGGCATATCTGGCCGCGCAGCCCCAACCCCGACGGCAGCTTCACGGGCGCGCTGAACACCGTGCGCGCCGACAGCGCCGCCCGCTGGAGCGCCGAGGACCTGCGCGCGCGCATGGAATTTTCCCTCCGCTCCGCCTATGCCCACGGCACAAGGGCGATCCGCACCCATCTCGACTCCGTTACGCCGCAGGACGACATCACATGGCCCGTTTTCCGCGAGCTTCAGGCGGATTGGGCGGACCGGATCGACCTTCAGGCCGCGTGCCTGATCGGATGCGACACGTGGACGGATGACGACGGTCCCTTCGGCCACACTGCCGACCTCGTGGCCGAGACCCGGGGCGGCGTGCTCGGCATGGTGACCTACCCGATGCCGGACCTGCGCGACCGGGTGAGGGGCTTTTTCGCACAAGGCGCCGCGCGCGGGCTCGACGCGGATTTCCACGTCGACGAGACCATGGACCCGAGCGTCGAGACCCTGCGCGACATCGCGGAGCTGAAGATCGAGACCGGCTTTGAGGGCCGGGTCGTCGTCGGGCATTGCTGCTCGCTGTCTGCGCAGGACGAGGCGCGGGCGATGGACACGCTCGACCTGGTGGCCAGGGCCGGTATCGACGTGGTCAGCCTGCCGATGTGCAACCTCTACCTGCAGGACCGCACGCCGGAGGGCACCGCCCGCACGCCGCGCAGGCGCGGCATCACGCTGGCCCACGAGATGCGCGAACGCGGCATCCGGGTCAGCTTCGCCTCCGACAACACGCGCGATCCGTTCTACGCCTATGGCGACATGGACATGCTCGAGGTGATGCGCGAGGCCACGCGGATCGGCCATCTCGACCATTCCCGCCACGACTGGACGGAGGCCTTCCTGACCGCGCCCGCCGCCATCTGCGGGTTCGATGCGCCGTCGCTCGCGCCCGGCGCGCCCGCCGATCTGGTGATCGTGAAGGCGCGCAGCTGGACCGAGCTTTTCTCCCGCCCGCAATCCGACCGCATCGTGCTGAGACATGGGCTGCGCATCGACCGCACTCTGCCTGACTATGCGGAGCTCGACCATCTGATGACGACCTGACCGAAGACGACCTGACGAGGATCACATGCACCCGAATGTAGCTGCCGCCAAAGCCGCCCTTGCCCATATCGAACAGGACGAAAACCCGGCCACGATCCGCTCGAAAAGCCGCGATTTCTTCTGGTATTCGCCGGTTCTGAAGGCGGCGATGGACCACCTCGAGGCCGATTTCGTCGTGAACCCGAAATCGGAGGAGGAGGTAATCGAGATCATGCGTGTCTGCTATGCGCATGACGTTCCGGTCACCACGCGCGGCGCGGGCACCGGCAACTACGGACAGGCCATGCCGATGCGGGGTGGCTGCGTGATGCACATGAAGAACATGGCCTCGGTCAAGGAAATCGCGCCGGGCCGCGTCGTGGCCGAGCCCGGGATCGTCATCAAGGAACTCGACGCCCAGACCCGCGCCCATTCGGGTCAGGAGTTGCGCATGATGCCATCGACCTTCGCGACCGCCAGCATCGGCGGCTTCGTCGCGGGCGGCTCGGGTGGCATCGGCTCCTGCACCTGGGGCGCGCTGCGCGACTTCGGCAACATCATCCGTCTGCGCGTCGTCACGATGGAGGAAGAGCCGCGCGTGCTCGACCTGACCGGGGACGAGCTGCCGCGCGTCAGCCACGCCTTCGGCACCAACGGGATCATCACCGAGATCGAGATGCCGCTGGCGCCCGCCTATGACTGGACGGAGCTTCTGGTGGCCTTCGACGATTTCACCGCCGCCGCCACCTTCGCGCAAGACGTGGCCAACGAGGACGGCATCCTCATCAAGCTGGCCACCGTGTTCGAGGCGCCCATCGGCAAGACCTACTTCCAGCGCATCGCGCCGCATGTGGAGGAAGGCACGAACCTCGTGATCCTGCTGGTGGCCCCACATTCCTTCGAGGGGCTCAAGACCTTCATGAAGGCCACCGATTGCACCGGTGAGATCCTCTACAACTCGGCCGACAACGACTGGCCCAAGACGCCCGGCGCTCTGGGGGAGTACACCTGGAACCACACCACACTGCGCGCGCTCAAGGTGGATCCGTCGATCACCTACCTGCAGGTCCGCTACCGGTATCCCGATCACATGGAACTGATAGAGAAGGTGCGCGAGACCTTCGGCGCGGAGGTCCTGCAGCATCTCGAGGTGATGCGCGAGAACGGCAAGGTCATGTTCGCGGGCCTGCCGATCGTGGCCTTCTCGACGCCCGAACGGCTCGACGAGATCGTGGCGATCCACGAGGAGATGGGCTGCATGATCTTCAACCCGCATCGCTACACGCTGGAGGAAGGCGGGCGGCAGTCGACCGACGCGCGGCAGCTGAACTTCAAGCGCGAGGCCGATCCCAAGGGGCTGCTCAATCCCGGAAAGATGGTTGCCTGGGACGCGCCGGATTTCGACTATTCCACGATGTACACCTATCCCGGCATGACGCCCAAACCGGAGGCGGCCGAGTGAGAGGCTTCGTTGCCTTCGGCGACAACGGTTTCAGGCGTGTCTCGCCGCGCAAGCGCGACGACCGCGCCGGGGGGCGGGCCCCCCGGACCCCCCGTGCGTATTTCTGGAAAGATGAAGGAGGGGCACGGTGAAACGGGCGCTCGTGCTCTTTGCCCATCCCTGCCCCGAAAGCTTTTCGGCGGCGCTCCATGGGCAGGTGGTCGCCCGCCTGTCCGCCGGAGGCTGGGCCGTCGATGATTGCGACCTGAACGCCGAAGGCTTCGACCCCGTCCTGAGCGAGGCGGAGCGGCGCGGCTATCACGAGGAGCCCGCGAATATCATACCCGTCGCGCCCTATGTCGAACGCGTACGGGCGGCGGATGCGCTGGTCATGGTCTTCCCGGTCTGGAATTTCGGCTATCCCGCGATCCTCAAGGGCTTTCTCGACCGCGTCTTCCTGCCGGGCGTGTCCTTCCGGCTGGAGGATGGCAAGGTGAAACCGAACCTCACGCAGATCCGGAAGCTCGCGGCGGTGACGACCTATGGCGGAAGCCGTACGCGCGCGCTTCTTGTGGGCGACCCGCCGCGCAAATGCGTCACAAGGGCGGTCTGGCATGTCTGCCGTCCCGAGAAGATGAAATACCTCGCGCTCTACGATATGAATCGGGCCGATGAGGCCAAGCGGGCCGCGTTTCTCGACAAGGTCGGCCGCGAGATGGAGGTGTTCTGACCCATGCGGGCACTGGTGATCTATTGCCACCCCCGGCAGGGCAGCTTCACCGAAGCCGTGCGCGATGTGGTTCTGGCGAAGCTGAACACCGTCGGCGCCGAGGTCCGCCTGAGAGACCTTTACGCAGAAGGCTTCGATCCGGTGCTGAGCGGGCGGGAGCACGAGATCTACGAGGACGAGGCGCTGAACCGCGATCCCGTCGCCTCTCATTGCGCGGACCTTGCGTGGTGCGACACGCTGATCTTCGTCTATCCGACCTGGTGGTACGGGCTGCCCGCGATGATCAAGGGCTGGCTTGACCGGGTGCTGGTGCCCGGCCTTGCCTTCCTCATGCCGGACGAGGCGAACACCGACATCCGTCCGGGCCTGACACATATCCGGCGGCTCGGCGTCTTCACCACCTGCGGCGCGAGTTTCTGGCTGACAAGGATGATCGGCGCGCCGGGCAAGCGCACGCTTCTGCGCGGCCTGCGCCTGCTTTGCGGCAGGAATTGCAAAACGGTCTTCGCGGCGCATTACCTGATGGACAGCTCGACCGCAGAAAGCCGGGCAAAGCACCTTAGGCGCGTCGCCGCCAAGATGGACCGCCTCGTTGGAAAGACACCCGCCACCCGCAGGGCGGAGGCGGCCGCATGATCCCGGTTCTCGATTTCAGCCGTTTCTCGCAGGGCACGGATCGCGCGGGCTTCGTGGCCGACCTCGGCGCCGCGGCGCGGGGTCCGGGCTTCTTCCTGCTGAAGGGGCACGCGGTCGACCCGGACCTGCAGGCGGAGGTCTTTGCGCAGGCTGAACGCTTCTTCGCGCTGCCCCTGGAGGCGAAGGAAAGCGTGTCGATCCTCAAGACGCCGCATTACCGCGGATGGGCCCATGACGGGCTGGAAAGCCTCGACGAGACCTCGGGCCTCAAGGACCGCAAGGAGAGCTTCAATATCGGCTTCGACCTGCCACAGGACGACCCCCGCGTGATCGCGGGCGAGCCGTTTCGCGGCGTGAACCAGTGGCCGGATCTGCCCGGGTTCCGGGACACGATGCTGGCCTATTACGACGCCGCGCTCGATCTGGGCGTGCGGCTTGCCCGTGCCATCGCGCTCGATCTCGGGCTGCCCGAGGACCATTTCGACTGCGCCTTTCACGAGCCTCTGGCGGCGCTGCGGGTGCTTCATTACCCGGCGGCGACCGGTGCCGCGGACGAGATCGGGGCGGGCGCGCATTCCGACTACGGCGTCGTCACGCTGTTGATGACGGATGGCGAGCCGGGGCTTCAGGTCAGGCCGAGGGGCGGCGACTGGACGGATGTGCCGCATGTGCCGGGCGCCTATGTGGTCAATATCGGCGATTGCCTGATGCGCTGGACCAACGACATCTATGTCTCGACCCCGCACCGGGTCCTGCCGCCCAGACGCGTGCGCCGCTCCGTCGCGATGTTCGTGGAGGCGAACCCGGATGTCGTGGTCAAGGCGCTGCCGGGAACGGGCGGCCCGAAATACGCGGCGATCCGCGCGGCCGACTACCTGCAGAGCCGCCTTGACGCCACATATAACGAGACCGTGGGCGGCTAGGGTCTTACCACGACACGCCTGCAGGCGGCAGCACGCGGCCGTCGAATTCGACAGGCTCGGGCCCGTGGTTGAAGACGAAGCGCGTGGACCCGCTTTGCCGGATCCGGATATCGGGCGGCAGGTCGAGGGTGGCGACGCCGGCCTCGGCGCAGGCGCGCAACAGGATATGGCGAAGGAACCGTGGATCGGGCCACCCCCCCAGATAGGTGAGGTTTGCCGCGCGCACCGTGACCGGTCTGCCATCGGCGTCCTTGTCCAGCACCGTCGCGCCGGTTTCGAGATCCTCGCGCCAATGGGTGACCTCTCCGACCTGCGCCATGGGCACGGGCATGTCGGGGCGCAGCGTCTCGACCCGGCTCACCGTGACGTCGAGGCCGGGGATCGCCGGCGGCAAGGGCACCGGGATCGACAGCGACGGGGTCTTGGCCCCCGTGCGCGGGCCGAGGATGACTTGTGCTTTCGTCCGGGTGATGGCGTCGATGAGCGCGGCGGGCGGCGCGACGATGCCCGGGATCAGGACCAGCCGGTAGGCGCCGAGATCGCCGGTGTCGGGCGGCAGGATGTCGACCGACAGGCCCAGCTTGCGCAACCCCCGATAGACCTCGAAGACGAGGCGGAAGTAGTCGCAGCCCCTGCCCTGTGGCTGAACCGTCCAGGCCCAGGCGGAGGCGTAGTCGAACACCAGCGCCACAGGTGCGGGCGTCTCCTCGACCGACGGCAACTCGGCCAGTTCCGCCGCCACCTGTTCCGCCTCGGCGAATGCCGGCGCGGCGACGCTGTCGGGGCGCAACAGGCCCGCGTGATATTGCTCCTGCGCGAAGGGCGCCTGCCGCCAGCGGAAGTAACTCACGACCTCCGCGCCGTGGGCGAAGGCCTCCCACGTCCAGAAGCGCACCATGCCCGGCAGCGGCGCGGGGTTGTAGGGCGCCCAGTTCACCGGGCCGGGCTGCTGTTCCATCACCCACCAGCGGCCATGGCCCACGGTGCGGTAGAGGTCATGGTGGAAGGCCTGGAAATCCGGGTCACCCTGCCGCGCATAGCGCCGCTTTTGATCGGCGGAGTCCTCCAGCCGATCCTCCAGAAAGCCCAAGGGGTAGCTGTCCCATGTGGCGATCTCCATCTGCGCGCCAAGCGCGAAATGGTCGAAATCCAGCGTCCGGCCCATGTAATTGTGCGAGATCGGCGCGTCCGACCGCGCGCGAATCGCGGCGACCTGGCCCGCGTTGAACCGCGCGACCTGGTCCGAGGCGAAGCGGCGGAAATCCAGCGCGTGCGAAGGGTTCGGTTCGGTGACCGTCAGGTGGGGCAGATCGACTTGGTCGAAGCTGGCATATTCCATCGACCAGAAGACGTTCCCCCAGGCCCGGTTGAGTGCATCCACACTCTGGTAGCGCTGCGCCAGCCAGTCGCGGAACGCGGCCAGCGCGGCGTCGGAGTAGCTCAGCACCGTGTCGTGGCAGGCGTATTCGTTGTCCGTCTGCCATGCGCCGAGGCCGGGGTGACGCCCGTAACGCTCGGCCAGCGCAGCGGTGATGCGGATCGCCTCGGCCCGGTAGCCGTCATGCGAGAAACAGTAGTGACGGCGCGACCCGAAGCCGCGCGGCCGCCCCTCGGCGTCGACGGCCAGCATGTTGGGATGCCGGTCGAGCATCCAGCGCGGCGGCGTGGCTGTGGGCGTTCCAAGCACCACCTTGAGGCCGGCCCCCGTCAGCACGTCGAAGGCCCGGTCCATCCAGCCCCAGTCGAAGCGGCCGGCTTCCGGCTCCAGCCGGGACCACGCGAATTCGCCGATGCGCACCCATGTCAGGCCAAGCTCCGCCATGCATCGTGCGTCATCCGCCCAGATCTCTTCCGGCCAGTGTTCGGGATAATAACAGGTGCCGAGCGCGCGTTTCAGGGTCACAGGATCACCCGGTGTTCGGGTTGGCCGCGCACGGGCGCGGCGACGCACAGGGTCATTCCGGACCGGGGCGCGCCGTCCATTGCGTCGCTCGGCAGACCCTGGCGCGCAGAGGTGACGTAGAGCGTGCGCATGTCCGACCCGCCGAAGGCCGGGCAGGTGGGTTGCGGCACGTCGAGCGCCACTTCGTCTACAAGATTGCCTTCCACATCGTAGCGACCGACACGCGCACCGCCCCATTCCGCGCACCAGAAACCGCCCTCGGCATCCACTACCGCGCCGTCGGGATTGATCCCGCTTTCGCGATGATCGAGCCAGACCTCCCAATCGCCGTCGGGCCAGCCCTCGGCATCAAGCGGGATGCGCCAGACGATGTGTTCCGCAGTATCGGCGAAAAAGGCATGCCGCACGTCCGGCGCGAAACAGGTGGCGTTGGGGATGGTGATCCCGTCGCGCAGTTGCACGACCTCCCCCCGGTAGAACCGGTAGAGCGCGCCCGCGCCCGCCTCGGCGTTCTTGCCCATGGTCCCGATCCAGAAGCCGCCGAAGGGATCGGCGCGCCCGTCATTGGACCGGGTGACGGCGTTGCCCTCTTCCAGCGGCGCGACATGCTCCTGCGCGCCCGTGCCGAGGTCGAAGCGGAACAGGTCCGTCTCGCTGGCCACCAGCAACGTGTCGCGATCGACCCAGCCCGCAGCGCTGACGTGACGGTCGAAGGTCCAGTCCGTCGCCCCGTCCTCCGACCGCGTCAGCAGGCGCTTTCCCATGATGTCGAACCAGAACAGCTGCCCCCGCTCGGGATGCCAGAGCGGCCCTTCGCCCAAGACGCAGGCGCGGTCGTCATAGGTCGCGACACTCATACCGCGACGCCTTTCACCGCCGTATCATAAGCTTCGACGATCCGGAGCGCCCGGCCCGCGACCTCCGCCACGGACAGGCCCGGCGTGTAGAGTGCCGTCCCGATGCCGAACCCGTCCGCGCCCGCCGCGATCCAGTCGCCGAAGTTCCCGGCCCCGGCGCCGCCGACGGCGTAGATTTTCGTTCCGTGCGGAAGCACCGCGCGCATTGCCTTGAGTCCCTCCGGCCCGGCGAGCGTGGCTGGAAACAGCTTCAGCCCGTCGGCGCCGGCCTTGAGCGCCGCGAAGGCCTCGGTCGGGGTGAAGATGCCGGGGAAGGATTGCAGGCCAAGGCGTTTCGTTTCCGCCACCACCGCCGCATCGAAATTCGGCGACACGATCAGGCGCCCGCCCGCATCGGCCACTTCGCGCACCTCGTCCGGGGCCGTGACGGTGCCCGCGCCGATCAGCGCATGTTCCCCGAAGTCATGGACCATCGCCCCGATGCTCTCCAGCGGATCGGGCGAGTTCAACGGCACTTCGATCCGGTCGATCCCGGCGGCGATCAGCGCCTCGGCGACGGGGGAGGCCTCGGCCGGTTTCAGCCCACGCAGGATGGCGATGATCGGACGGCTCATGACGCGCTTTCCTTCAGGGTTGATCGCGCACGCATCAGACCCAGCCGCGTTAGCGGGTCGGCGTCGCTGGTTCGGACGGTCACGCCCTGCGTGGCCAGCGCCATCGCGTAGGATTGCGCCAGTGCCGGCGCGCCCGCGATGACCACGTCCTGACCGAGCCAATAGGGACGCGCGGCGGCCAGTTCGGCGCCGATCAGATAACCCGAGAGCCGTGCCCGCGCCGTCTGCCCGCTCATCCCCTCGAGCAACTGGCCCGCGCGGATCGAGAACAGCCTTTGCGCCAGCATTTCCGGTTTCGACAGCGTCTCGGACACGACCTCCCGGAAAGCATCGTCATCGCTGCCGTCCCCGGCGACCGAGTGACGCAGCACGGAGTGCCCGGCCAGCAGGTCGAACAACTCCCCAGTCATGAAGGTGCGGAAACTCACCACCTCCTCGGCACTGATCTGGACCCATTTCGAATGGGTGCCCGGCATGCAGAGGATCCCGTCGAAGCCGGGAGCGGCAGCCAGAAACCCGGCGACCTGTGTCTCCTCCCCGCGCATGACATCCGGGGGGCCGCTCTGTTTCAGGCCGGGCAGAATCCACACGCGCAGGCGGGGATCGTTCGTGGCAACCGGCACCGGAACAAGTTCGGCAGGTTTGGCCGGAACGGATGTATACGGCGCCTCGGCCCAGCCCTGCCGCGAACCCACCATGCCGCAGGCCAGAACGTCCATGGTCCCGGCGCCGAGCCACGGCTCGATCAAGGCCAGAAGCGCGGGCTCGAACCCGTCACGACCCAGCCGGCCCATGCCGTCGTCGGACCGCGCCTCGGCGCGCGGGGTGCCATCGGCGCCCATGGCCCAGGCGCGCAGGTGCGTCGTGCCCCAGTCCACCGCGATCCAGTCGGCATATCTCGTGTTGCCACTCATCCCGTCACCACGACGCCGCCATCGATGACCAGCGCCTGACCCGTCATCATGCGGCTGGCGGATGAGGCGAGAAACAGCATGCCGCCGGTGATGTCCCAGGGCTTGAGATGCTCCTTCAGGCACATCCGGTCCATATGCGCAGAAAGGTCTTCGGGGCTTGCCCACATCTCGAGCTGCTTGTCGGTCAGAACCCATCCCGGCATCAGCGCGTTCACCCGGATCCCGTCGGCCCCGAATTCGCGCGCGAGGCTGCGTGTCATCGCGGTGATCCCGCCATTGGCCGTCGTGTAGGACGGGTAGCCCGCGTTCCCCATCATGTAGGAGATCGACGAGGTGTTGATGATCGACCCGCCGCCGGCCGCGCGCATGCCCGCGACGACGGCCTGCGCCGCGAAGAAATAGGCCTTGAGGTTGATGGCCTGCGACCAGTCCCAGAATTCCTCCGTCACCTCTTCGGTCGTGTGGCGCTTGTCGTTGGCGGCATTGTTGACGAGGACGGTAATCGGCCCGTGCGCCTCGGCCGCCGTCGCGATAGCGCCCTGCAGGGTCGGGATATCGGTGATGTCGCAGGGCAGGAACAGCGGCCGGTTGCCGGTCAGGCTCGCCATCTCCTCGACGAAGGTCGACGCGTCCGAGCGCTGCACGAAGGCGACCTTCGCACCCTGCCGCAGGAACGCCTCGGTCAGGGCCGCGCCGATGCCCGAGCCGCCGCCGGTGATGAAGACGGACTGGCCGGCGAGATCCGGGAAGGTCGGATCGGTGCTCATGCTGCCCTCCGGGTTCTGGCGAATTCGGGCAGCATGTCGCCATGCGCCGCCAGCAGGTCGGTGACGAGGCTTCTGATCTGCCGCAGGTCAAGCTCGGCGCCCGTGTGCGGGTCCATGTAGGCGGCGTGGTAGATATGCTCCACGTTCTCCTCGGTGAGCGCGCGGACAACCAGTTCCTGCACGTTGATCTGCGTGCGCATCAGCGCGACCAGCTGTGGCGGGATATCCGTGACATTCGTGGGCTGGCAGCCCTGCCCGTCCACCAGCGTCGGCGTCTCGACGGCGGCCCCCACGGGCAGCTGCGGCACCTGCCCCCGGTTGGGCAGGTTGGCATAGGCGACATAGGGCGTATCGGTGACGATGGCGTTCATCATCTCGGCCGCGAATTCATGCGACTTCTCCACGGCGATGCCCGACGCGGCCTTCAGGCCACGCGCCTGCTCCGCCCAGCCTTCGGCCTGCTCGACGCAGCGCAGCGGATATTCGTCGAGCGGGATCTTGAATTCTTCTATCAGATCATCGCGCCCGTCCTTGATGAACCAGGGAACGTATTCGGCCAGATGCTCGGAACTCTCGGTGCAGAAATGGCCGAGGTGATCCATCACCTCGTAGCGGACCTTGTTCCAGCAGCGCGGCATCAGAAGCGGCGGCTTGGGCAGGCGGCCCGCACGGTAGCCTTCCCGCAGCATGGGGTAGAGGTCGCGGCCCTCGTGCTCCAGCGTCAGAAAGAAGGCCACGTGGTTCACGCCCGCGACGCGATAGCGGATGTCATGCGCGGGCAGGTCGAGATCATGGGCGATCTCTTCCACGGTGTTCTGTACGGAATGGCAGAGGCCGGCCTGCTTGAGCCTCGGAAACCGCTCCGCCAAGGCCCAGGTGTTGATCGCCATCGGGTTCACGTATTGCAGAAGCAGCGCGTCGGGGCAGAGCCGCGCCATGTCCTCGGCCACGGCCCAGAGATGCGGGACCGTGCGAAGCCCCCGCATGATCCCGCCCACGCCGAGCGTGTCGGCGATGGTTTGCCGCAGCCCGTATTGTCTGGGGATGTCGAAATCGATGACAGTCGAGGGACGATAACCGCCGATCTGGAAGGCGGTGACGACGAAATCCGCGCCGTCGAGCGCGCGGGCGCGGTCGGTCGTCGCCTCCACCGTCGAGCCGGTTCCCATCGCCGAGATCATCTTCTCGGCAACGAGGCGGCTGTCCTCGAGCCGCCTTGCATCGATATCCATCAGCGCGATCTTTGCATCGCGCAGCGCCTCGAAGTGGAGCATGTCGCCCACGATGTTCTTCATGAAGATCGTGGACCCGGCCCCGATGAAGGCGAGTTTCGTCATTTCACGGCTCCGAGTGTGAGGCCGGCGATGAAGTGCCGCTGCATCAGGAAGAACATCAGCACGGGCGGGATGGCCGCCACGATCGAGCCCGCGCTCATCAGGTGGTACTGCGCCACGAACTGGCTGTTGAAGGACGTGATCCCCGCCGTCACCGGCTGCGCGTTCGGGCCCTGCGTGAGCACGATGGCCCAGAAATAGTCGTTCCAGATGAAGGTGAAGATCAGCACGCTCAGCGCCGCGATGGCCGGGCGCATCAGCGGCAGCACCACGTACCAGAAGATGCGCCATTCCGCGACACCCTCGACGCGGGCGGCTTCGATCAGCTCATAAGGCAGCGCACGGATGAAGTTGCGCATGAAGAGCGTGCAGAACCCGGTCTGGAACGCGATATGGAAAAGGACGAGGCCCAGCTTGGTGTCATAAAGGCCAAGGCCCAGCGTCAGGTCGCGCACCGGCACCATCAGGATCTGGAAGGGCACGAAATTGCCCGCAATGAACATGAAGAAGATCAGCAGGTTGCCGCGGAACCGGTAGATGCCCAGCGCGAACCCCGTCATGCAGGACAGCGCCACGGCGCCGATCACCGTCGGCACCGTGATCAGAACCGAGTTCAGCAGGTAGCGCGGCATGTCGCTGTCGAAGAAGACGCGGCCATAATTGGCGAAAAGCTCGAAGCTCGACGGCACTCCCCAGTAGTTCCCGGCGCTGAAATCGGCCAGCGGTCGGATGGAGAACAACATCACGGCGATCAGTGGCAGAAGCCACATGATCAGCGCCAGAGGCAGGAGCGTCTGGTAAGAAATCTGCGCCGCGCGGCTGCGCTTCTGGATCGGGGTCGGGAACATGTCAGAGCGCCTCCCCGCCCGGTGGTGCGAGTGCCATCCGTCTCATCGCCGCGCCTCCCGTTCGTCGTACCACATCTGCCACAGGAAGTAGCCGATGAAGACCAGCATGATCAGGAACAGCACCACCGCGATGGCCGAGCCATAGCCCATGCGGAAACCGAACTCGGACAGCGCCTTCTCGAACATGTAGAAGCTGAGCACGCGCGTCGACCCGAAGGGCCCGCCATTGGTCATGATCGAGATCAGGTCGAAGGATCTGAGCGCGCCGATGATCGTCACCACGAAGGCGATGAAGGTCGCGGGCTTGAGCTGTGGCAGGATCACGTACCACAGCATCTTCCAGCCCTTGGCACCATCCAGCCGCCCGGCCTCCACCTGCTCGGGATCGACGGCATTCAGGCCGGTCAGGTACAGGATCATGCAATACGCCGTCTGCGGCCAGAGACCGGCGGCGATGATGCCATAGGTGGCAAGGTCCGGATCGCCCAGCACATTGACGGGCTCCATTCCCAAGAACGTGAGCAGCCCGTTCAACAGCCCCTCGCGCGGCAGGTAGAACCATGAGAACACGAGGCCCACCACCACCTGGCTGAGGACGAAGGGAAAGAAGAACATCGACTTGTAGACGCGGATGCCCATGACCGTCTGGTTGAGGAACAGCGCGATGCCAAGGCCCAAGGGGATCGCCAGCAAATAGAGCGCCAGCCACCGCAGGTTGTTCCAAAGCGAAATCTCGAAGTTCCGGTCGGTCAGAAGCTCTTCGTAATTCGCCAGCCCGATATAGGTCGCCTCCCCAAGACCGTCCCAGCGGTAGAGCGAGATGTTGAAGGACTGGAAGATCGGGATGACGACGTAGAGACCGAAGAACAGGAGGCCCGGCAGAAGGAACAGGATCGGTGTCACGATCATTCGGTTGCGCTGCAGCCAAGTGGGCCCGGCGTAGGTCTCGGATGCGGCGACAGCCATTGTCAGACCTCCTCCAGCACGGGCTCTTCGGCCGCACCATAGCCCAGAAGATGGGCGTAATCGCCGAAACGGGCGTCGAGCCCTGCGTCGATGACAGCGTCGGCACCGTTCGATGCGGCGAGCGTCATCGCGGCGGTGCGCGCCTCGATCACGGTGGCGACCTCGGCCTCCGCATGCCCATGCGCCCTGAGGATGGCGGCAAGGTTCGCGGTGATGTCATTGTCCGACAACCGCGCGTTGACGCGGCCGGGTGCCGTCAGCGCGTCGAGCAGACCGGGCTGAGCGGGTGCCGCCGTGTGCAGGACAGGCGCCCCCGGAAGCCGGTGCTCCGCATGATAGTCATAGGCCAGAACGCGACCCGACACCGTGGTCCGCAGCCGCGTGATGAAGCGGTCGTAGTCGAAGGTGAAGTACCAGTTCCAGAACTGCGCGCCGCCATTGTGACGACCGCTGAAATGCAGCCCGCCCGAGCGCATGATTTCGAGATACCCCTGCAGCGGATCGAGATGGATGCCGTGTTTCGTCAGCTCCGAGATATGGGAACGGAACGCCTCGGACGGACGGCGCAGCGCGGCGGCCCAGATCACCTCGGTGACGCCGGCGTCCCGCGCCTCCGCCTCCATGGCCAGCGCCTTTTGCGGTACATGCAGGACGTAGTCGAGTTCCTCGCTGGACAGGATTGCAGTGCGCGCCCCGGCCGCGCGTGCCTCCGCGACATAGACCGAAATCGCGCCGGCCTCGCCGCGCAGCAGGCTCCATGCCTCGTCGTGATGGGCGGGATACCCGTCATGCACGCGCCAGAACACGCCCGCCGCGCCAAGCGTATCCGCATTGTCGCGGCATAGCGTCTGAAACGCCGTCGAGGCGGTCTTGTGAAGGCCGATATGCAGAATGAGGCGCATGTGTCAGGCGGTATCGCTTGATGGTTTTCAAACCGTGAACCCCGCCCGGAAACCGGGCGGGGCAGGCCGGCCTTGCCGGTTACTGGTAGATGCGCTGACGCGCCGCCTCGAGCCGCTCGAGGATGTCGTCGAGATTGTCGGGGAAGACCATGAATTCCTGCAGGCCCTCCATGCCGATCGACGCCATCTCCGCCGGGAAATCACGGTCGAAGAACTGCGCTATGCCGCCGGTCGCGTTCTCGCTCAGCATCTCGAAACCCTGCTGGATGAACTTGTCATCCGCAACCGAGGCATTGGCGTTCACCGGCAGCTGGCCCAGACCGTCGGGCCCGTTGATCTCCGTCTGCACCTCGGGCGATGTTACATAGGCGAGGAACGCACGCGCGGCCTCCACGTTCTGCGCGCCGGAGGCGACATGGAACGTGTCGGTGGGGGCGTCCTCGCCCATCGCGACGTCGGGATTGATGGCGGGGAACTGGTAGAAATCCAGTTGGTCGTCGGTCAGGCCGCCATTGCGGAGCTGATCGACGGCGAAATTGCCCATCAGGTAGGCCGTGGCCTCACCGTTGATCATGAAGGGCAGCGCCTCCTGCCACGAGTAGGTCTGATGGTCGTCGATGAAGGCGCCCATGTCGATCAACTGACGCCAGTTGCCGAAGGTTTCGCGCACGCGTTCGTCGGTCCAGGGCACCTCGCCGCGGGCAAGCTGCATGTGGAAGTCGAAGCCGTTGGTCCGCATGTTGAGATAATCGAACCAGCCGCCAGCGGTCCAAAGGAAGCGCGTGCCGATAGTGTAGCACTTGCGGCCCGAATCGATGATCGCCTGACAGTTCGCGATTTCCTCGTCCCACGTGGCGGGCTCGCTCAGGCCGAGCTCGTCGAAAATGTCCGCGCGGTAATACATGCCCCACTGGTAGTAGGTGTAGGGGATGCCCCACTGACGCTCGTCCTGGGTCAGCGCGCCACGCACGGATTCGAGGCCCTCGTAATCGCCGGCCTCCCACCAGTCGGTGATGTCCATGAACAGGCCCGCATCGACGAAGGGGGCCATGCGGTTAGCGGCGTACCAGTTCACCACGTCCGGCGGATTGGCGGAAAGCGCGTTGCGGATCTGGGTCTTCCACGCCTCGCGGTCGACGATGGTCAGGTCCACGGTCAGGTCCGGATGCATCGCGTCGAAATCGGTGGCGAGCTGTTCCATGACGGCGCGGGGGCCGGGGTTCGACATGTCCGAGATGATGCGCAACTCGCCGCTGAGGTCCTGCGCGCTGACGGCGCCGGCGAGCAAGGTTGTGGCGGCCAGCGCTGCGGCGCCGGTCTTGGTGATGGATCGCATGGTGTCCTCCCTGGTGATCCTGGTCGCGATATTCAGTTTCATTATTTGAAACTTGGTTTCTTATATTGAAATCCTACGCCAACTCTGCCTAGCCTTGTCAACAGCATTTCGAGGGGCGGAGGCGCAAGGCGCGTGACGACGGAACCCAGACAGGCCGGTGATGGGACGGTGGCAAAGGCGCTGACCGTGCTGGACGCCGTGGCCGAACACGGCCGGCCCGTGCGCTTTTCCGAGCTTCTCGAGGACAGCCCTTATCCCAAGGCCACGCTCTATCGCCTCGTGCAGGTCCTGACGCATCAGGGCATGTTGTCCTTCGACCCCGAACGACAGACCTACGCGCCCGGCATCAGGCTCGTGCGGCTGGCCCATGCGGCCTGGCAGGCCTCGTCGCTGGCACCCATCGCGCGCCCGCATCTCGACCAGCTCAGCCGCGAGACCGGCGAGACCGTGCACCTTGCGCAGCTCGACGGGGGGCAGGTGCTTTACGTGGACAAGCGCAACGCGCGGGAACCGGTCGCGATGTATTCCCAGGCCGGCAAGGTCGGGCCCGCCTATTGCACCGGCGTCGGCAAGGCGATGCTGGCCTACCTGCCGGAGGCGGAGGTCGCGCCGGTGCTGCAGCAGCAGTCGTGGCATGCCTTCACGGCCAAGACGATCACCACGGCAGATGCGATGCGTGGTGAGTTGTCCGAGATCCGCGCCCGCGGCCACGCCTTCGACGACGAAGAGCACGAGCCCGGCATCATCTGCATCGCGGTGCCGATCCTGACCCGGTCGGGGCGGGTTCTGGGCGCGGTCTCGGTGACGTCGACCAGCGCGCGGACCGATCTGGACGGCCTCACGCGGCATCTGGCGGTGTTGCGCAGGTCGGTCTCGGCCATTGCGGGCGAAGCGCAGGACTGGCGCTTCCCCGACCAGGCGGCGGAATAGGACGAGGCAAGAGAGGGAGCGAAGATGTCGGGCCTGAAACTCAACGAAGTGGTCAAGCGCTACGGCGCGACGCAGGTTATCCATGGCGTCGACCTCGAGATCGAGGATGGCGAGTTCTGCGTCTTCGTGGGCCCTTCGGGCTGCGGGAAATCGACCCTGTTGCGCATGGTCGCGGGGCTGGAGGAAACGACAGGCGGGCGTATCGCCATTGGCGGGCGCGACGTGACCCATCTCGACCCTGCCGAACGCGGCGTGGCAATGGTGTTCCAGACCTACGCCCTTTACCCGCATATGACGGTGGCCGAGAACATGGGCTTCGGCCTGAAGATGACCGGCCATCCCAAGGCGACGATCGAAGCCAAGGTGGCCGAGGCCAGCCGCGTGCTGAAGCTCGACGAGTATCTCGCGCGCAAACCCAAGGCGCTGTCGGGCGGTCAGCGTCAGAGGGTGGCCATCGGGCGCGCCATCGTGCGCGGACCCGAGGTGTTCCTGTTCGACGAGCCCCTGTCCAACCTCGATGCGGAACTGCGCGTGGAGATGCGGGTCGAGATCGCCCGCCTGCATCAGGAAATCGGCGCCACGATGATCTATGTCACCCATGACCAGGTCGAGGCGATGACGCTCGCCGACAAGATCGTCGTGCTGCGCGCGGGGCGGGTCGAGCAGGTGGGCGAACCGCTCGATCTCTACAACGATCCCGACAACCGCTTCGTGGCGGGTTTCATCGGCAGCCCTGCGATGAACTTCTTCGACGGGCGGATCGAGGGGGGGCATGTCGCGGTTCCGGCGCTCGACGGGATGCAGATCGCGGCACCCGCCAGCGCATCCTCGCAGGGCGCGGTCACGGTGGGGCTACGGCCAAACCACCTGCGGCTGGCGCAGGGCGAGACGCATGTGGTGGATTTGTCGGAGCGTCTGGGCGGCGTCAGCTACCACTACCTGACTGCACCGGACGGCGCGCGGGTCATCGTCGAGGCCCATGACCAGGTCGCGCCGCCCCCCGGAAGCCGCACCGGGCTGACCTTCCGCGGCGAGGACGCGCTGTTTTTCGATGCGACGAGCGAGGCGCGGTTGCGCTAGCGGTGGGGCAGGCGCACCCGAGGCGTCGAGCCCCGGACGCGCCTTTTCGCGCGATGCGCGAAGGCGTATTTCGGGAAAGATGAAGGGCCGGGTCGGTGCCCCTCTCAGGACGCCCTGCCCTCTTTCGCGAGGCCCTTGAGGATCGGACAATCGGGCCGGTCATCGCCGGCGCAGGCCTTGACGAGGTCCGACAGCGTGTCGCGCATGTCCGCCAGTTCGGCCATCTTGCGGTCGATCTCGGCAAGGTGCCGGTTGGCCAGCGCCTTGACGTCCCCCGAAGCGCGGCCACGATCCTCCCACAGCGCGAGGAGCGTGCGGCAATCCTCGATCGAGAAGCCCAGCGACCGGGCCCGGGCAAGGAAGCCCAGCTTGTGGATATGCGCCGTCTCGAACCGTCTGTAGCCGTTCGCGTCGCGGTCCGGCGTGACGAGGCCGATCTCCTCGTAATAGCGGATCGTCTTGGCCGGCAGGCCGGTGCGGTCGGACACGTCCCCGATATTCATGCCGCCCTCATCGCCTTGAGCCGGAGCGCGTTGGCCACAACGAGGATGGAGCTTGCCGCCATGGCGCCCGCGGCCAGCATCGGGTTGAGGAACGGGCCGCCGAAGATGGCGAGCCCCCCCGCCGCCACCGGGATCAGCGCGACGTTGTAGCCGAAGGCCCATACGAGGTTCTGCACGATGTTGGCAAGCGTGCGGCGGCTAACCTCGCGTGCGGTGACCACCGCCGAGGGGCTGCCGGAGACCAGCACCACATGGGCGGCTTCGATGGCGACATCCGTGCCGGTGCCGAGCGCCACGCCCACATCGGCGGCGGCGAGAACGGGCGCGTCGTTGATCCCGTCGCCCACGAAGGCGACCTTCAGGCCCTCGGCGCGCCACCGCTCCAGCAGGTCCTTCTTGTCGGCGGGAGACAGGCCGCCATGGGCCTCGGGGATGCCGAGGGTTTCGCCCATCGCCGCGACCGGACCGGCGCCATCGCCCGAGAGCATGGCCACCCGCACGCCCTGTGCGCGCAAGGCGGCAACGGCCTCGGCCGCGTCGGGTTTCGGCGGATCGGACAGGTCGATCCGCCCGAGATAGCGGCCGCCCAGAGCCACGTGAACGCGGGTTTCGGCGCCGGCCGGTTCCTCCGGCACATCGACGCCGGACCCGCGCAGATACCTGGCGGAGCCGGCCTGCACGGAAACACCGTCCATTTGCGCGGCGACGCCGCCGCCGGTCGTGCTGTCGAAGGCGGACACGGGTTCGACGGTCAGGCCGCGCGCCTCGGCCTCGGCCACGATGGCGCGGGCGAGCGGGTGCTCGGACGCTCCCTCAACCGCCGCGGCGACGCGCAACAGGTCATCCTCCGCAATGCCGCTCGCGGCGTAGAGCCCCGTGACCTGCGGGCGTCCTTCCGTCAGGGTGCCGGTCTTGTCGAAGGCGATCAGGTCCACACGACCCATGGATTGCAGCGCGCTGCCCTGCCGGAACAGGACCCCCATCTCGGCCGCGCGCCCCGTGCCGGCGAGAATGGAGACCGGCGTGGCGAGGCCCATGGCGCAGGGGCAGGCGATGATCAGGACCGAGACCGTGACCACGAGGGCCTGCGACGGGTCCGGCCCGAGCAGGAGCCACAGCCCGCCCGCGACCAGCGCGATCACCAGCACCACGGGCACGAAGACCGCCGTCACCCGGTCGATCAGCGATTGCACGGGAAGCCGGGCGGATTGCGCGTCCTCGACCATGGCCACGATGCGCGAGAGAACCGTGTCGGAGCCCACGGCCGTCGCGCGATAGGTCAGGCTGCCGCTTCCGTTCACCGTGCCGGCCGTGACGGCGTCGCCGGGGTCCTTGCCGACAGGCAACGGCTCGCCGGTCAGCATCGCCTCGTCCACGTGGCTGCGGCCGTCCTCGACCACGCCGTCGACGGCCACCCGTGCGCCGGGGCGCAGGAGAAGCCGGTCGCCGGGGACGATCTCGGCCAGGGGCACGTCGCGTGGGGTGCCGTCGGGGTCGAGACGCGGCGCCGTGTCGGGGCGCAGGGCGATCAGCCCGGCGATGGCCGCCCCGGCCCTGCCGCGCGCGCGCGCCTCCAGCCAGCGGCCCAGAAGGATCAGCGACACGATGACCGCCGCAGCCTCGAAATAGACATGCCGTCCGCTTTCGGGCACGGCCGTCGGCGCGAAGGTGACAAGCGTCGACCAGGCCCAGGCCGCGCTTGTCCCCAGCACCACGAGACTGTTCATGTCCGGTGCGCGGCGCATGAGGGCGGGCACGCCCAGCCGGAAGAAAACGGCCCCCGGCCCGGCGAGGACCAGCGTCGTCAGCAGGAATTGCGCCACGCGCACGGGCGTCTCGCCGAATGTCATGGCCAGCCAGTGATGGAAGGGCGGAAACACATGTCCGCCCATCTCGGCGATGAAGACCGGCAGCGTCAGCAGCGCGGCGATGAGGAAGGAACGCCTGTAGGTCGCGATCTCGTCGCGGTCATCCTCGCCCGGCGGGGCGGCGGCCGAGGCGTCCTCGAGCGGGCGGACCGGGTAGCCCGCGTTCTTCATGTGGCGCGACAGGGCTTCGAAACCGCCCTCCGGCGTGCCGAATATGTCGGCCCGGCCGGTGGCCAGGTTGACCCTTGCCCCGGTCACGCCGGGCATATCCGTCAGCGCGGCCTCGGCCCGCGCCACGCAGGACCCGCAGGTGAGGTTTCCGACCTCGACGCGCAGCCGTGTGGGGTCCGGGCGCTCGGTGACCGGGTAACCCGCGTCGTCCATGGCCGACCCGGCTGCATCCGCGTCGAAATCCGGGCCCACCACGAGATCGGCGCGGCGGGTGGCGAAATTGACGGTCGCGGAGTGCACGCCGGGAAGCGCTGCGAGCGCGGTTTGCGCACGCGCGGCGCAGCCGCCGCAGTTCAGGTTCGCCACGTCGTAGCGCAGGGTCATTGGGCTGAGAGTATCGGGCACGGGTCCTGTCCTTCGATGAGGACCTGTACATAGGGCTTCCCGTTACTGGAAGGTCAAGAGGCTATAGCGGCCGAAGCGACGCACGCCCGCAAGTCGTAGCCATGGGACAGGGCCAGCGCGCCGCAGCGGGTCACCACCGCGTCGCGGTCCGCAGGACCCAGCGCGCTGCGCCAGAGATCGCGCTCGGGATGCGCGTCGGCCCGCGCGTAGAGGCCCGGTGGCGCAACGATCCCGGCAAATCGCTGGACGCCGGCCATCACCCCCGGCACATCGGCCACGAGGTCTTCGTAACGCAGGTCCATGATGCGGTCGGGCGCTGCCTTGCGCAGGGTCGCGGCGATCTGCACGGCCTCGCACCAGTAGTTGATGGCGCCGTGGACGTCCGGCACGGATACCTGCCGGCCCATCAGCATGCTCGCCACGACGTTGAGCGGGTTGCGGACAATATGCAGCAGCCTTGCGGACGGAAAGGCAGACAGGATCAGCGCGCCGCCGTAGATGTTCTGCGGCGTCTTGTCGATCCAGCGATAGGGGCCGCTGACGCCCTGCGCGCGCGCGAAGGCCGCCACGTAGGCGCGCTGCAACTCCGCCTTGGAGAGGCAGGAGGTCAGGAGATCCGCGAAGACCTCTTCGGACACCCCGTCAATGACCCTGTGCTGCCGCAGAACCTCGTTGCGGGTGTGCGGCGGCATCGAGGCGGGGGTGCGAAACGGTTCCGACCAGCGGAGGAAATGGGTCTCCTCGGGGCAGATCACGTCGGGCACGCGGCGCAGCAGGTCGCGGGTCAGGGTGGTTCCTGACCGGACACATCCGACGAGAAAGAGCGGCGGACCGTCGGGCACGGCATCTCGGCGGGAGCGCTCCACACTCATCAGGTCGCGCCTCCGGCCATCGCGGTCGAGCGTGGGCGCAGGCCGCGGGGCGCGGCGGGTTCCGTCACGGGAAGGGCGGCCCGGAGGCGCCCCGCGAGATCGGCAGCCGGGTCGTAAGGCACCGCATGTCCGTTCGCCGCCTGTCGCACGGCTTCGCCCTGTCCGCCGATATCGAAGGCGATGACCGGCAGGCCTGTGGCAAGCGCCTCCCGCGTGGAAAAGGAGTAGGTTTCGGGCCAGATCGCCGGCACGATCCAGGTCGAAATGCCGTAGTGGCGCGCCAGATCCGCGATGCTGTCCTGACTGTAGCCGCCATGGATACGGACGCGCGCGGGGAGCGGGCAGGCTGCATCGACGTTGCCGATGACGACGATGGGCCGGGGATCGCCCGCGGCATCGAGACGGCGGGCAAGATCCGCGATGATCCGCGCCCCCTTCTGCGCGTTGAGATTGCCCAGAACGCCCAGCACGCGGGAGGTTTTCGGCGGCGCAAACGGTGTGGGACATGCCGCGGGCAAAGGGGCACGGACCGAGATGCGATGCGACAGCGCGGGATAGGCGGCACACAGGATGTCCGCGCTGGATCTGCAGTAGGCCGTGATCTCGTCGCAGGCCGACAGGTACCTGCGCCAGTCGCTTTGCCATTGGCGCAGGGATACCGCGTCTCCGTCCCGCCTCTGGTAAAGGTGCACCGGATCGGGGCTGTCGCCGGAGACCGGGCCGCGATAGCGCCCGTCGCTGCACAGCAGGCAGTAAGAGGGCGACACCGGGAAGTAATCGTGAAGCCGGGCCTCCAGCCTGTCGGAAAGCACGTCGCGCCGCAGTTTCAACAGCAATCGGGGAAGCTCGAACGCGACCGGATCACCTACGCCGCAAGAATAGACGATCCGAAGGCGCGGAACCGCGGCCAGCATGGAGCGGACCACCTCGAAGGAGCCTGTCGCCCCGTCGATCCGTCCGCCGGGCAGCCGCAACTCCAGCACGAAACGCGACACGCCGCCGACCCGCAGGACAAGGGCCGCGCCGCGGCCTTCCAGATCGCGCGCGATCTCGCGTTCCAACGCCATGTCGGCCCCGCCGCCGAGGCTGTGGGCCAGATAGACGGGCAGCGGCCCGCCAGCGCCGAACCCGGCCCATGCGATGCCCAGCGTCAGGCGCGCCGTGCGCAGCGGGTCGTGGCGCAGGTAGTCCTGCACATCGGCGTCGTATCGCGGATAGCGCGCGGAGATCATGGCATTGGCGGCGGTCATACGCGCGGATTTCTCCGCCCCGAAGCTCTCGCCGCCGGCGTGAAGGACAAAGAGGCCCGGCATTCCCACATGCCGCCCGCCCATGACGCGGACCCGCTGGCACCAGTCGACCTCCTCCCCGTAGCCGCGCCCGAACGCCGGATCGAGGCGCGGCACGCGGTCGAGCCATTCGCGCGCCATCGCCATGCAAAATCCCACGCCCGTGGGCGCGGATGGCAGCGTGCCCGGAACGCAGAGACTGCGCGCGACGTCATCGAGCCGGTCGGCCATGTCGCCCGTCATCGGGACAGAGTGACCCGCCAGAGGCGCGCTGAAGATCTCCGCCGTGTTGGAGAAGGGCGTGACCGAGGCGACGGATGGATCGGACAGGGGGGACAGCAGGCGTTCCGCCCAGCCTTTGGGAACAAACGCGTCGGAGTTCAGGAGGATGACGGGCCCACACTGCCCCTCGGCCATCGCAAGACCGTGATTGGCGGCGACCACGAACCCGCCATTCCGCTCCAGCGTCACAAGTTGGGCCCGATCCTCCTGCGCCCGTGTCCAGTCGCGCAGGAACGGCCCCACGCGTGGATCGGTCGATGCGTCGTCGACAATGACGATCCGCCAATCGCCGCTCGTGTGGCGGCGCACCCGGTCGAGCGCCTCGCGCAGCATGTCGAACCCGTTGTGAACCGGCATGACGATGGTGAAGCGCCTATCGCGGACCGCCGGCAGGGCAATGGACGCGTCCTCTTCGCCGAACCACAGCGCGTCGAGCAGCGGCGCGACAGGGCCATTCATCAGGCCGAGCGCCGCCTTGATGGCCTGTTTCTGCGCCTCGCCCCGCCGAAGCGCGTAGGCCGCGAAGGCGGGGAGCGCGCGGATCATGTCCCGGACGAAGGCGCGCAGGAGGCGCCTACGCGTGCGCGGCGACCACGGATCGGCTGGGTGTTGCAGCCCCACATGGCGCACATGGCCGGACGGCATCAGCGCCGCGACGCGGATCGACTTCGCCTGCGGCGGAAGAGTAACCTCGAACCCCATGCCGCGCGAGAGGCTGGCGCGCGGGCGGCGCAGATCATGGCGGGTCAGATCGGGACGCACGTCGCGCGACCCGTCCGGCCACGAAAACCGCAGCACCTCCACCGACGCCCAGCCACTCAGGCGCAGGCCCTCGCCCACCCGGCACACGCTTTCGATATTGCCGACACGGCACAGGCGGTGGCGCGGCAGGCCCACGCCGCAGGCCCACGCCTCATGGTGCGAGGCGTATCTCAGGAACAGGGCACGCAGGCGATTGAACAGCGACCGATCCTCCGGCAACGCCCGGACAGCGCCGCCGGTCGATGACCGCTCACGCCCTCAGAGCAGAGATTTCAGGTAGTCGCCATAAGCGTTCTTGGTAAACAAACCGATACGCTCGGCCAGCTGATCTGCGGTGATCCAGCCCTGCGCATAGGCGATTTCCTCGGGCGATCCGGTCTGCATCCCCTGCCGCTCGGTCAGGGTGCGCACGAAGTTGCCGGCGTCCAGAAGGCTCCCGTGGGTGCCGGTGTCGAGCCAGGCGAAGCCGCGGCCCATCTTCTGCACGTCGAGCGACCCGTCGCGCAGGTAGCTTTCCAGAAGCGAGGTGATCTCGAGCTCGCCGCGCGCCGACGGCGTCACCCGCGCCGCCCGCTCCGGCGCGGTGCCGTCAAGGAAATAGAGACCCGTGACCGCGAAGGAAGACGGCGGCACCTTGGGTTTCTCGATGATCGCACGCACCTCGCCCTGGGTTCCGAAATCCACCACGCCGTAGCGCTCCGGATCGGCCACCTGGTAGCCGAAGACCGTGCCCCCGGCCTGCGATCTGTCGGCGGCCGCAAGGATCTCGGGCAGGCCGTGACCGAAAAAGATGTTGTCTCCCAGCACCATCGCCGAGGGCGCACCGCCGAGAAAATCGCGCGCAAGGATATAGGCCTGCGCCAGACCGTCGGGCGAAGGCTGCACGATATAAGTGAACTCGAGCCCCCATTGCCCGCCATCGCCCAGCGTCCGCTGGAACTGCGCCTGATCCTCGGGCGTGGTGATGATGGCGATCTCGCGGATGCCTGCCAGCATCAGGACGCTGATCGGATAGTAGATCATCGGCTTGTCGAAGATCGGCAGAAGCTGTTTCGACACGCCGATCGTGATCGGGTAGAGACGCGTGCCCGAGCCACCGGCCAGGATGATGCCCTTGCGCTTGGTCATGATGTGCCACCTTGGCGTGAGAGGTCATTGAGGATTTCGGCCAGTCCCGCGCGCCACTCGGGGCGCGGGATGCCGAAAACGGCTTCGGTCCGCGAACAGTCGAGCCGCGAGTTCAGCGGGCGCGGCGCGGGAAGCGGATATTCGGTGGTAGGGATATGCTCCACCGCGACGGCGAGTTCCGCCATCTCGAAGATGGCTTCGGCGAACCCGGCCCAAGACGTGTCGGGCGCACCGGCGAAGTGGTAGATGCCCGCCGCCTCGGGATGCTCGGCCAGGTGCGCGGCGATCGTCAGGCAGGCCGCCGCGATGTCGCCGGCGGGCGTCGGGCCGCCGATCTGGTCATCGACCACGCGCAGATGCCCGCGCGCGGGCCCCACGCGCAGCATGGTCTTGACGAAATTCGCGCCATGGGCCGAGACAACCCAAGACGTGCGCAAGATGGCGAAAGCCCCGCCTGCCGCGACGATCCCCGTTTCACCGGCCAGCTTGGAGCGGCCATAGGCGCCAAGGGGTGCCGTCGGCGCATCGGGCCCGCGCGCCGCCTCGCCCGAGCCGTCGAAGACGTAATCGGTGGAGATATGCACGAAGGGAATGCCCAGATCGGCGCAGACCGCCGCCATCGCCGCCGGGGCCGCGCCGTTGATCGTGGTGGCGAGGTCTTCCTCCTCCTCGGCCTTGTCGACGCCGGTATAGGCGGCGGCATTGATCACCGCCTCGGGCGCATGGGCGCGGATCGCCGCCGCGCAGGCCGAAGGATCGGAGAGGTCGGCCTGATCGCGGCCCAGCGCGATGACGTCCGCCTGCCGTGCAAGCTCGGTGGCCACCTGGCCGGTTTTTCCGAAGACGAGGATCCGCATCGGACCTACCCGGCCTTTCCGAGGCGTTCGCCAACGCCGGTGCGCGATTGCAGCGCGCGCCACCAGTCCTCGTTCTCCAGATACCAGTCGACGGTGCGCGCGAGACCTTCCTCCACCGTGACCGAGGGCTGCCAGCCCAGCTCGTCGCGAATGCGGCTGGCGTCGATGGCATAGCGCAGGTCGTGGCCGGGTCGGTCCTCCACGAAGGTGATCAGCCGGTCATGGGGCGCAGCATCCGGGCGGCGCTCGTCCAGCAGGCCGCAGATCGTGCGCACGAGGTCGATGTTCCGCCGCTCGTTGTTGCCGCCGATATTGTAGCTGCGCCCAAGCGCGCCCTTTTCCACGACCAGCAGAAGCGCATCGGCGTGATCCTCCACGTAGAGCCAGTCGCGCACGTTCTCGCCCTTGCCATAGACGGGGATCGGCTTGCCGGCGAGCGCGTTCAGGATCACCACGGGGATCAGCTTCTCGGGGAAGTGGTAGGGGCCGTAATTGTTGGAACAGTTGGTCAGGACGACCGGCAGGCCGTAGGTCTCGGCCCAAGCGCGCACGAGGTGGTCCGAGGCGGCCTTGGACGCCGAATAGGGGCTGTTGGGCGCGTAGGGCGTGTCCTCGGTGAAGAGACCGGTGGCGCCCAGCGTGCCGTAGACCTCGTCGGTCGAGATATGGTGGAAGCGGAACGTGTCCGGCCTGCCTTTGGCGGCCCAGTAGCCCCGCGCGGCCTCCAGCAGCGTGTAGGTCCCCGTCACGTTCGTGTCGATGAAGGTGCCCGGCCCGTCGATGGAGCGGTCCACATGGCTTTCGGCGGCAAGGTGCATGATCGCATCGGGTTCGTGCGCGGCCAGGATCCGGTCCATCGCCGCGCGGTCGCGGATATCGGCCTCCTCGAAGGCGTAGTCCGGGCTGTCCGCGACGGAAGCCACGTTGTCGAGGCAGGCCGCGTAGGTCAGCGCGTCGACATTCACGACCTGATGCCCGCGCGACACCGCCAGCCGCACAACGGCGGACCCGATGAACCCGGCCCCGCCGGTGACCAGAAGCTTCATGGTGCCGCCTCCTCGTAGACGAAGGGGCTGTCGAAGCCCGCGAAGGCGCCCGCGGCCGCGTCCTTGTCAGACAGGATCGCCGGCGTATCGCCAAGGCCCCAGTCGATGCCGATGTCGGGATCGTCGTAGCGCAGCGCGCCCTCGGCCTCGGGCGCATAATAGTCGGAGCATTTGTAGATGATCTCGGTATCCGGCGCCCGCGTCGCAAACCCATGGGCAAAGCCCGCCGGGATCAAGAGCTGCCTGCCGTTCTCGAAACTCAGTTCCAGCCCGAACCAGCGGCCATAAGTCGGAGAGCCCTTGCGGATATCGACGGCCACGTCGAACAGCACGCCGCGCCCGCAGCGCACCAGCTTGGCCTGAGCGTGCGGCGGGGCCTGGAAATGCAACCCGCGTACAGTGCCCACGGCGGCCGACAGCGAATGGTTGTCCTGCACGAAATCGATGTCGATCCCATGCTCCGACAAACGCTCCCGGTTCCACGTCTCCGAAAAGAAGCCCCGCGCGTCCCCGAACCGCGCAGGCGTCAGGATCAGAAGCCCGGGAATGCCGGTCTCGTCGATATGCATGATCGGATCTCTGCTCCGCAGACAGAAGAGGAGGACATCGCCAGTCGGATGTCGTCATGCCACGAGGCCTTGCACGTCGCAAGGCGCGCACATGGCATGTTCTGGGCAATTCGGGCAGCCACGGGGCGCAATTCCCTTGCACCGAAATCGCCCGCGTCTCGCAAGACGCGGGTCCCGCCTCAGGCCGCGATCCAGTCGAAGAAATCCTCGCCGGCCTTGGCGCGCAGGTCCTTCGCCATCTCCCAACCCAGCGCGGCACCATCCTCGATCGCCGCCGTTCGGTCGTCGGTCAGAACCTCGGACCCGTCCGGGCGCAGGATCTCGCCGCGCAGGCGCAAAGTGCCGCCGTCAAGCTCGGCCAGACCCGCGATGGGTGTTTCGCAGGACCCGTCGAGGCCGGCGAGAAAGGCACGCTCCGCCGCGAGCCGCTGCCCCGTGGGGCCATCGTGAATGGCCTCCAGCATTGCAGCGGCGCGCATGTCCGTGACGCGCCGCTCGATGCCGATGGCGCCCTGCGCGACGGCGGGCAGCACATCCTCGGGCGCGATGGCCGATTTCACCACCTGGGTCATGCCAAGCCGCTTCAGTCCTGCCATGGCGAGGAAGGTCGCGTCCGCGACCCCGTCGCCCAGCTTCTTCATCCGGGTCTGGACGTTGCCGCGAAACTCCACGACCTCGAGGTCGGGCCGCCGCACCTTCAGCTGCGCGCGGCGCCTGAGCGAGGAGGAGCCGACCTTGGCGCCGGAGGGCAGATCGGCCAGCGAACCGTGCGCGAGCGACACGAACGCGTCGCGCACGTCCTCGCGGGGGAGGTAGCAGTCGAGCACCAGACCCTCGGGCTGCGCGACCGGCATGTCCTTCATCGAATGGACGGCGACGTCGATCTTGCCCGACAGCATGTCCTCTTCGATTTCCTTGGTGAACAGGCCCTTGCCGCCCAGCGTCTTGAGCGCGACATCGGCGTCGATCAGGCTCCGGTCATCGCCGGTGGTCTTGATCACCACGATCTCGAAGGCCTCCTCGGGCAGGTCGAAGGCGGCCATCAGCCGCCCGCGCGTCTCATGCGCCTGCGCAAGCGCCAGCGGCGATCCACGGGTTCCGATACGCAAGGGTCTGGCGGGGGAGGGCAAGTCGGTCGTCATGGTTTCCTCTTATAGCTGTCAACTTTCCTTGACAATCGCCTTCGGGTTGACAGAGTCCTGCGAGTTGACAGAGTCATGCCCGCAGACAATTCCTGTCTGCAGAACGACCGAAGGACAACTCTCATGTTTGACGCGCCCACCACCGGCAAGAAGAAACTCCTGCGTTCGCTGGCGGGCGAGACGATGGAGGTGCCGCCGGTCTGGCTGATGCGTCAGGCGGGACGGTATCTGCCGGAATACAAGGCCACCCGCGCCGAGGCCGGGGATTTCCTGTCGCTGTGCTACAACTCCGAACTGGCCGCCGAGGTGACGCTCCAGCCGATCCGCCGCTACGGGTTCGACGCCGCGATTCTTTTCGCCGACATCCTGCTGATCCCCGATGCGCTTGGCGCGGACCTGTGGTTCGTCACCGGCGAGGGGCCGCGGCTTTCGACGCTCACCGGACCCGAGGGGCTGAAGCCGCTCAAGGGCAAGGACGACATCCACGACCACCTCGCGCCGGTCTACGAGACCGTGCGCCGCCTGTCCGAGGCGTTGCCAGAGGAAACCACGCTGATCGGTTTCGCGGGCGCGCCCTGGACGGTCGCGACCTACATGATCGCGGGTCGCGGCACGCCGGATCAGGCCCCGGCCCACAAGCTGCGCGAGGAGGACCCCGAGACCTTCGGCGCGCTGATCGAGCTTCTG